>Ga0209367_1001016_pt1 | contig 32555 bp, 26 predicted proteins | sample WorMetLIZISLAND2_FD_187412 | JGI IMG/M metagenome (GOLD analysis project Ga0209367, IMG submission 187412) | Marine gutless worms symbiont microbial communities from Max Planck institute for Marine Microbiology, Germany - Olavius geniculatus... ...
CATAAGTAGTCGACGTAATCAATTACTGTTTGTACGTTTGTAAAAATATTTAAGAAAAAAACCAAAAATTTGGCGCACAAGGTGAGGCGGCGTCAGCAAATAAAATTCGATTTGGGCAACAGCCCGATGATTATTGATTAATTGATCTAAATACCAACGAAGTAACGGTTTGACTCCAATTATTATTTTTTATGGAATCCTTCTCGATGCCCGCCCTGCAAGGCCTGAAAAACCAACAGTACAATTCAATCGCACATGGTCAGCCCACCACTGACCGACAGGACTTGGCCGGTGATAAAGCTTGAGGACGGCTGACAAAGAAAAGCGACGGACGAAGCGATATCCTCGGCCTTACCTATCCGCCCCACCGGCGTTCGCTCGACATAACTAAGGCGCATTCGATCCATTAGATGCTCTGGAATTATCTTTTCGAGCATCGGGCTATCAAGTGGTCCCGGACACACGCAATTAGAGGTAATGTGATAACTAGCCAACTCGAGGGCCATCGACTTTGCAAAGGCGATAGTGCCGCCTTTGCATGCCGCATAAGTGGCTTGCCCAAAGGCACCGATTCTGCCGGCGTCAGAAGCGATATAAACCAACCGCCCCCACCGGCGTTCCACCATCTCTTTTGCTACCGCATGGGTGCAGGCGAGCACAGACTTGAGATTGATGGCGATATTCCTCTCCCAGAAATCGCTACGGGTGTCGCGGAAAAGGCCGAACCGATCCCAACCAACCGACGAAACGAAAGCATCGACCGGACCCAGATCAAAACGAATGCAGTCGAGCATGGAGTCGATGTTGCTTTTCGAGCAGACGTCCACTTTGTATGTCATCGCTTTTCCCCCTCGTTCAAGAACCTTCTCTTTAACGCGGTTTGCGGCGGTAAGATCGATGTCAGCGAGAGCCATTTGATAACCGCTTCTTGCCAGTGCATAAGCCACTTGTTCGCCTATGGCGCCGCCTCCCCCCCGTGATCAAGGCTGTTCGTAACGATGTTTCGAGAGATGTCATAGATGCTCCTATTGGTGTTCCTGATGGTTGGTCATGTTTGATGACGCAGAGTGTTTTGATTGTAACAGTACCGTGAGCAGGCGTTCTGGCCACGGAAGCGAGTGGACCTCTTGATTCTTATCTACTACGCTCCACCCTGCTATTTGCCGGCCTACCGCGAGTTTTTCCCGCCCGGTCTTGAGCATACGGAAGAACTCGAAGCGCATGCGTGCGCTGGTTTCCCTTACCTCTTCAAGGTACATAGTGACCATGATCGTGTCGAAAGGAAGCGCTTCTCGTAAGTAGTCGACCCTGGAGTGTAAAGTTCGGATCTCGGCGATACGTCCTCGTGCCGAATTCGGCGGTTGAACCATCTCTGGCGCGGCGGACCAGAAAAAGTTGTCGCGAATGCGCCCTTGCCAGATGAAGTAATGCAGGAAGTATATGTTCCCAAAAAAGTTCGCCTCCTCCAGCGCCGTTGCGAAGCGTTGAGTCGTGAGAACACGACCGCTTGCAGGGCCGGGTGAGGCGGCGTAAAGGACAGCGCCCATGTTGGAAGCTTCTGGCTCGGACCGAAAGGTGGGTGTCAAAGCGGCAGCGTCATTCTTCAAGGCAAACTTTTGGTATCTTTGGGAATAAATTTCTGGTCGATCTGCTATCTTGGCGACACCATGCCGAAGAGAATGCGAATAGGACATTTTAGCCTTGAGCAATGCTAGTGTCACTGGGGCAGCGTTCTTGACAAGGTTTCGAAACTCACAGCTCATTTCAACGCTGCGCTTGGCCAGATCACTCACCCAAAGTCTCGCCTCGATTCGATCATAGGCTGTTGCCGTATTGAGGAAAGTTCCCTCCGCCCATTGGGTGACACCTCCGATGGCCCCTGTTCGGATCTCCCGGGAATAATGCCGCCCGACTTCCTCGCCTAAGATCATTTCCCGCATATGCGAATACCATCCGAAGTAATGCGAGAAATGCACGCTGCGACTTGGGGTCGCGCATTCACGAGCGCCCACGTGAAATCGATGCACAAGGACTGAGCAACCGCGATCCGGATCACTTTCGACGGTAAGCGCGTCCATTTGCGGCCTGTTATTCCGCGACCGTGATATGGGCACGGCCGAAGCTGCGAGGTAGGCACTCTCGGAGGTATCGACAACCAGCGATAGGATGTACTCCAGTCCGTCAAGTGACACCGGTTCCGTGAAAACCGTGCGCGTCGTTTCACCAATCATGGCGCGTGCAAGCACAGCGGCGCCCTCGATCTTCAATACCGAGATATCTGCAGGTGAGGTACCATAGGCCTTGATCACTGCCTCACGGATCGACCAATGACGTGCTCCAATGCGTTTGTATGATTCATTTGCCTCCTTGAGCGACTTGACGAACTGATCATTCTGAGGACGGAGGAGTGCAGCCCAATTGTCAGGGTGGAGTGCGGTCACCGACTGCAGATCGCAGCCCTGTGGATCGGCACCGGCCGAGCAAACCAGGTGCTCGGCATCATGAGTTAACGAAATGCCGCACTCCGCACCGGCGCTCACCACCAAGGGTCTCCCTAACTGGGACCAGCTGATCTGGATGTCCGCTTTGGCATTGCGCAGCCATTGGCGGGCTGTGCGCTTTATGAGAGGAATGGCCAATCGCCGCCTTTCAGGGCGCTCAAGCTCGTTCGATGCTTTCGGAAATCTCTGATATCCGATTATCGGCGGGCGGAAGCCCATCGTAGAGGACCGCGTCCGAATCATTTCGGTCAACTTTTCCGAGTTTGAATCACGAGCGGCGTTATTCGCCCTATCATCGTTACGTCCAAGGAGGAGCTGATCTAGGGAGGGCCACTCCGGATACCGCTCCATGATCCTGATGTGGAATTGCGAAATTCTCTCGAGCATGCGTCCGCTTTCCGTTGTGCAAATGAGATCGGCGCTGAGCTCGTCGGCGCCAATGGGTTTGGTCGAAGATACGCAAATTCTTGATACATCATTTGAGGGCTCGAAGAATTCGATCTTCCCAAAGCTCACCGGCAGGCCGACCACCTGCGGCAATGCGACGATGGAGCTGTGCAGGAGACTGTCACGGAAGAAAGCATCTCCGAGCACCAGCGGGATCGGCGGCGCGGGTGAGAATGCATCCTCACCGCGATGAGATGCTTCACGCCATTCACTCACGCAGACCGAGTGTTCCGGCGCAAGCGCTCGGACCTCTCGGATGCGTTGGTATGGACCGCGAACGAAGAACTGACGTTGGTAGTACGTCTCTTGGACGTCAACCGGCAGAGGCTTATTCGGATATACGATGTTCTCATACTCTTTTGACTGGATTGGATGTCCGAGTACGACTGTGCCGCTGAAATAGTCGAATGCGAACCCTGTTTGCTCGGAGCGAATAGTGACGCGCACGCGCTCAGGATCGTCATGGTTGAGTTTTTCAAGTCGCTCGGCATGGATTTCGATTTCGAGCCCATCATCTGCCGCCACAACAAGCGGCCGCGGAAGCGAGAGTTTTTCGAGAGCGCACACCGACTTGGCGTCTTCTACCAAATAGACGGCAGCTTCAGCAGCGGCCTCCATCGCGAAGACGGACGGGACTATGTACATTCCGTTGAAGATATGATCGTGCAGGTAGCGGTGCACCTTCAATGTGATCCGCGTGCGTGCGACCATCGCCACGCCCTTGTCCAGGCGAAGGATGTTTTCCAAGAAAGGTCCCTTGGGCCGATCGGCGAGCGGTCCGATCAGGTCATCCCAGGTGTCGAAGCCGCGTACCGATCCGGTAATCAAAACTTGCTTGGCACCTGGATTTGCGGAAACTAGATGAAGAAGACGCGGCAGCGTCTCCGCAGGATTCATAGCGCCTAGATACAGGTTTCGTTTGCTGAGGTTCATCACGGTGTCCGCTTTCGCGGCACCGCCGATCTCCGCCCACGGTCCCCATGCGATGGACTGAATTTGCATCGACGGTGCCTCTTGCTGAAACATGCGCAGTAGGAGGTCCAGAGCTTCGTTGGAAAAGCCATAGCTCGTATTGCCATGCATACCCATCACGCCGGAGAGGGAAGTGAAGGCCAAAAACAGCTTCGGTGCCGAAGCGGAGAGCGCCTCGAAAATGTGGTTCGCACCCAGGAGCTTCGGTGAGACTTCAGCGATGGCAAACTCTTCGTTAAGGTGCATCGCTTGTCGCGAGAGCATTTTCGCGGCACCGTGAAGGACTATGCTCACGTGTCCGAAGTCCTCCTTTACGCTAAGGACTATTTTGCGAACGGCTGCCGCGTCGCTGACGTCGCATTGGTAATACTTGTGGCGAATCCTGGCCTCGCGAAATCGAGCGAGCGTTTGTCGCAGTTCGAGATCCTGGGTTTCGGCGTCCGGTGACAGGGAGCTTCCTATCAGTGCCACGGAGGAGCCACTGGCTTTTGCTATTGCCAACGCTGAAGCTGCGGTTATTCCCTTGCCGCCGCCGCTAGCGAGGATCACGTCATCCGCACCGAAAGCAATACCACGATTTTGATACGCGTGCGGCATCTGCAACTCGAGTCTCTGAACCCGGCGTTCGTTCTTGTTATTGTATCCTGCCGCCGAAAAGGCTGGCGACGTGCTGAGCTCGTTTCGAAGATTTTCTGCAAGAATCAAGGGTGACACTGCGGACGAAAAATCGACGACCCGCACTTTCAGATCTGGCCGTTCAAGGTGCAGACCTCTCGCAAAGGCAAGGGCGCAAGAGACTTCGGGATCAGACGGCACTTCACCAACCCCGAAAAAGCCTTCGCCAAACTGCACATATGCAACGGTCTTCTGACTGTAAATATCGAGCGTTTTGGGCGCTCTAGCGATCGATAACAGCCGCCTAATCATACGCGCTACGCGACCGCTTATCTCTCCTGCTGAAGGCGATCGCGGCAGCATGGCGATATGGTGGGTGATACTTGAATCAACCGTCATTATCCCTCGTTGTTCGTACGGCGCGATATTACACTGAGCGCCAAATCGTACTAGATTTTCACGGATCGACGCAGCGAATTCCATTTCGTCAGTATCCGACAGGATCACCATTTTGGCATGTGCCAGATCTGTCTCTGCGCGGAGTGACGCCACAGGGGCAGGTAAAGCTTCGGGTACTGTCGATATCTTGTAGCTTCGCACCCATGCTGGCTCCGAGGCAACGATCTTGCTGCTTTCAGGGACACCGACAGATGAATTCCGTCTGAGCGACAATGGTGCAGGGATATCTTGAACTTGACCCACATTCAGAGCGGCCGTATCATCAGTGTCGAAAAGAGTGGCCAATTCCTTAAGTGAGGCATTGGCGTAATCGACCGGATCAATGTGTGCGTTCGGCGCGAATTGGCGGATCAGAATCGCCACGATTTCACCAGCTTTGATTGAATCGAGATTGAGGTCGTCCAGCAGTTTGTTTTCTGCGCTGATCGTCGCCGCCGGATATCCTGTGCGATCCGCGACGAGCTCGATGATTTGTTCTTCGACAGATTGTTCTATGGCGGCGGAATCCCGATCGGCTCCCTGTGAAGGCTGTGAATTGGTGCGAGTGGCAGATCCGTCCTGTGGCGCCATCGAGTCGTCGATGGACTCATTGGCGAATATCAAAGGATCGAGAGCTTCCTCCGCACCGGCAAGGCGTTTCCCTGGCGGGATAGTTTCACCTGCCTTGATCCAGTCAAGGTTCAAATCGTAAAGCAGCCTGGAAGATGAAACGATTGAGTCTATTTCATATCCGGTTCTTGCGGCGATAGGCACGAGAAGGATTTCCGGGTTGCCCATGATGGAGTCTGGAACTGCATTCGACCGTTGAGCCTTCGGATGCGAAGCCGCCAGCATTGGCGCAGGTACTAGCCTGGACTCGGATGCAAAAATTCGACAAGTTTGATCGTTGGCCATAGGACTTTCACAGGGGCTCGAAATAAACAGCCGGTCGGCGGGCTTGACGAATTTGTGCACCAAACGTTCTTTATATAGCGCCGGCCACTTAATGGTCGCTCCGTGAGCAAAAGCGAAACCCAAGGCGACGTTCAGATCTCTCATAGAGCCCGGCCGCGACGCCATGGGCAGACAGGGTACGCCTTCAGGACCGATTATTTGCCGAACGAGTCCGCTCAGAACCCGCCCGGGACCCACCTCGAAGATAAGGTCCGTGGAACGAGCCATGCGCTGGGCGAGCGTGACGAAGTCCACAGGAGAAACGATTTGTCTTGCGAAATGTGTTATCAGGGGGGAATCCGTATCGATTCGTCCCCCTTCCATGCTTGTAAGCAATTGCGCCTTGAGCGGTTTGTTCTGTTTTAAGAGGGTGGGATGCTCGAGCAGCGCTTCCTCGGCGCTTTTGACGAGGCGCGAATGAAAAGCATTGGAGACAGGAAGGAGTCGTGAATGAATTCCTTCGCGGGACGCGAGTTCCGTGACTTCCTCGACTGCTCTGATTTCACCGCTCACGACGACCTGCGCCGGTCCGTTTTGATTGGCCACGATGACATAACCATTCGCATTCTTTAAAAAATCTTCTGCCTGTTCTTTCGAACATGCCAAGCTGGCCATTGCACCCGGTTTCGCCGGATCCGCCATCATCGACATCCCGCGCACCAAGACCAATTTGAAAAGGGCATCCTCGTCGAATGCACCGGCAGTGTGAAACGCAGTCAACTCTCCGAGGCTATGTCCTCCGACAACTTCAGGTAAAATGCCAAGCTCGCTTAAAAACCTAGCTTGGAGAAGAGAGGCAAGGACGATGGCAGGCTGGGACATTTCGGTCTTATTGAGCTCGGACTTCCATGAGTCGATCTCGTGAGCATCAAGTGCGCGATCAATAGGCCGGAAAATCACATGCGAGATCGGTCGACCCAGTATTTCGATCGCCAGTCGGTCGGCTTTGGCCACGAGCACGCGCGCCCAGCGGTGTCTCTCGATCAACGTCCTACCCATTTGGAGGTTCTGCGAGCCCTGTCCGGGAAACAAAAAGCCGATCCGCGGATGGTCGCTGCCACTTCCTATAAAAATGTCTCGCTCGGGATTGCCCCAGACACGCCGCAATTTGGATTTAACTTTCAGAACAGCTTGGAGCCCATCCAGTTTTGATAACAATTTTTCCGGTGTCTCAGCGACCACTGCGGCTCGTACACGCGGTGTCGCACGGACATCATGACTGAGCTTCGCCGCCAGGTCAGTCAACTCGGCCATGCTACAGCCACCGATGTCGCCGTAAAGATCCTTGACTATGGTTCGCAACTTGTCATTGGAGTCGGCGCCGAAGACGAAAATCTCGCTGTCCTGCGATGAAGCAAGTAAGGCGCGTTCCTCAATCTCGGGTGCAAAATTCGAAGCCGGCGAATCAGTCGAGGACTCTAGCGTAACATGGGTATTAATGCCGCCGAAGCCCATAGCCGAAACGCCGGCCCGCATCTTGGATTCAGGTGAATGAACCTCTCCGAGAAGGACGGGATAAAAAGCTCGCGCCTCCCTGTCGAAGACGGTGTTCGGGGATTCGCATTCAGGCAATGGAGGAACAACTCGCCGGTTGCAGGCGATCACAGCCTTGATAAGCGCGCCGATTCCTGCGGCTGCTTTAGTGTGGCCGATCATTGTCTTCAAGGAAGTGATTCCGATGCGACGTGCTGCCACGGGGGCATCGCCGAGAGCGGTCACGATGCCCTCGATCTCGATTCGATCACCAACAGGCGTACCCGTGCCATGTCCCTCAATAAAATTCAGATCAGCGATCGAGTAGCCGGAGCGGCGATAAGCCCGTTTCAATGCCAGAGCTTGCCCGTTCCGAGTTGGCGTCATGATGCCGCCTGCCCCGTCAGAAGAGATGCCCCATCCCGTGATGACGGCGTAAACGCGGTCGCCATTAACACGGGCGTCTTTTAACCGTTTGAGCACGACAAAACCGCATCCTTCCCCTGGAATGAACCCGTCGGCGCGGCGATCATAAACGCGCATCTCGTCCGCCGTAAGCGCGCCGACACGTGAAAACCCGATCAGTTCCAAGCTATCGAGGCTGATGTCCACGCCACCCGCGAGCACGATGTCGGTATTTCCGGCCATGAGCATGTCAGAGGCACTACATACGGCGAGCAAAGAGGAAGCGCATGCACCGTCTACGCAAAATCCACCGCCGTGCAGGTCATAATAGTTGCAAATCCGTCCGGCGATAACGTTGGACAAGGTTCCGGCCAATGAATCCTCAGAGGGCTCCTGGAAAACCGATTTGTACTTGAGCTCGCTTGAGGTAAGAAGCTCGTCCCTGAGTGCGGTGTCCAGACCGATTTCGGATGCGGCACTCTTTATAGCCTTACTGACGAAAGGCCAGCGTCCGCGCATGTAGTTGGCCCGGACTTGATCCCCAGTCAAGCTGTTGCCGACAACGACGCTCGTTGTATCTCTTGGTACATTTTTGCGGGAGTACCCAGCATCTTTCAGCGCTTGAGACGAGACTTCGAGGGACAGCCACTGCGTAGCGTCCGATGCCAGAAACATCGTCTTGGGAATCCGGTACCCAGCCCAGTCGAAGGTAAAACCGTCAATGACACCTGCTCGCCTGCAGTAGGCTTTGTCAAGATCTTTAGCGCTCGGATCATAGTAATCGTCCAAAGATAAGCGCTCTTCTGGAATTTGCCGAAACTCGCGCCTTCGCGCCAGTATGTTTTCCCATAATTCTCGGGCACTCCTGGCGCCTGGATACCAGCATGACAGACCAACTACAGCAACTGCATCTTTTGAAGTCATTCTGGTTCTCCTTAAGTATAGGAAATGGTTTTTTCAAAGTGGATGAAAGATGAAATCGCATCTTACAATTTTCAGACACTAAAACTCATCCATTATTCAATCACTTGGTTAATTTTGAAGAATAAAAGTGCTCAGATTTTCAACTTAGGAAATGGATAGAACCAGCGTGGGTAGAGTGACAAAGAATCAGTATTAATTAACAATTTCTTTAGGGAAGGTAATCCATTGTGGTAATTATGTCAAGGAAGAAAGGATAGGTAATTTTTGCTTGACAGACTTAATTCTATTGATCGTTACCATTGAGAAAGCCGTCTATCATGGAGAAAGAATAGGCGTCAAATCTTAGAGAGAATAGTGTGAAATTTCGATTTGTTATCAAATGTGATAATCTATTGAGACATTTTTCTATATATCTGCACCTCTCAATTCATTAATCAGATCAATAAGTCGATCAAGATCGGTGTTGCCTTCTGCTTTTAGGTGGTCATCGTCACTAAAAAGGCTGAGACCATAACGTTTTGATCTGCCGCTTTCGGTTTCATATTCTATGAGCAGGGTATTCCCCGATTTTTGAATTGACTGAATGGATTGGAGGTCTATCTCGTGATTTTCATCGATATCTTTGGCAGAGATTCGGTCTTCATATAGCGTAAATTTAAAGCTGCCCCATCCTCCTTCATCCTCATTCATTCCATTCGGAAATTAAGGTAAATCCACCCCTCTCTCCGAGCTGTCGGCTCTGCCCTCCGGCCTGCAAGCGCTATGGGCTGGAAGCGGGGCCGGAAGCTGGAGTGAAGTCAAGACGGAGCCTATCGGCTTTTTAGTACCGAACTCCCTTAAGAAAATCGAAAATTTACCGATAAGGTAATGTAGGACCACTAAACTTGATCTGGCTTTAAAATGAACGCTTCCGGTTCCAAGAATGGCCTTAAAAGTGTGGCCTGACTATCAGAAATAAAAATTGTCGAGGAGATTGAAGAAAAATGCTCAAGAATTACGTCATATGCCTGTTGATTGGTATCTTTACAATTGCCTGTGCGACTTTCAACGATAAAAACGAAGCTCCCGCAGCGAATACATCGGCAGCCTCTGAACCGCAACAGGAACCTCCTGAGCACGACGAATTCAAGGATTCTGACAGCGTTTCGATTCCCGATTGGCGTCCGTTCAAAGGTGTATTGCTGCGAAATATTGTGGCAAATTGCTGCTTTTCAGAGTCCCAAAACACGGTGATTCTCGGCCAGGACACCAACGGCGACCAGGCGGTGGATAAATGCTATCAACTCAAAGGCAAGGAAGGTGATTTATACTATAGAACCCTGGCGTGCCCCGAAAAATTGGTTCCTGTCAAACCACCCCAAAAAGAGAAATTTCTGCATTGTAACCTAACCCGGGCAAGCCGGAATTGAAGCCTCCGGGGTTCTATTCCCGAATGGTTACCTTGCCCTGCACACCATCGATATCTAGCGCGCCGCTGCCCGGTTCGCGGATGAAAACATTCTGTTCGACCCGGTAGATGTCAATGCTGCCGGAGCCGTCGGACACGGTGACGCTGCCGCCGATGTCGTTGATTTCGATTCCGCCGCTGGCATCCCGCACCGTTACGTTACCGCTTACGTGGCGGATGACAATCTGCCCGGAGCCGTCGAAGACTTCCAAGCGGCCCTGGACATCCTGGATTTCGATGTCGCCGGAGCCGTCGTCGACTATCACCCGCCCGACCACATTTCTAATCCGGATGTCGCCCGAGTCATCGTTGATTGATAGATTGCCGATGGTATCCCTGACATCGACGAAGCCGGAACCGTCGATGATCCTGACATTCAGATTGGCGGGCAATTGGACATTCAGATGGATTCTGACGTCGATGTTCGTCAGGGGAGGGTTTTCGGCATTGCTGATCAACAGGATCTGATAGTTTTCGCGTTTGAGATCCAATTGAATCAGCTTTGAAACCAGAAGCTGGAATTCTTCCTTATCGGTACCATCAGATTCAATCTGGGCGGTTACCGTGATATGGTCTGTGTTTTCAACGCCCTGCAAAGTCAACTCACCTGCGCCGCAGTGCACGCGCAGCAGGTGTGCACCGGCGGATCCAAGCTCCAGGCGCCTTGTTTCCCGGTATGTACCGGCAAATGCGACAACCGGCAGAAGAACAAAGATCAAGATTATTTTGGATTTCATATCATGTCTCCCTTCCTGATTTTTGTTCTGTGATTGATTGCGGCGTATGCTATATAATGTACATTTTAATGATGCGGTGCAACCCGGATTGGAAAGTTTATTTTGTCGCAGCAAATCTGGCCCTTTGGGTCGGATTATAGACAATCGGCGATGAATTCTGACTATAATATTTATGGTTTCTGGTGCCAGGCTTTCCGCAGGAAGCGGATCCGAAAAATAAACATATCCTTAGTCCTGGCCCTGGATGGTGATTAAGATGAACTTATTGCCATTGCGAGCGTCAAAGAAGAACTCGGCGGCGTCTCGTAGCATTGCAGAAAATGGAATTTTGAAGGTAGGATCGACTTGAAGAAAGATAGGCTGGTGGAATTAACCGTAAGCAGAAATTCGGTGTCGCGCCTTGATTAGTTGTTAAAAGTAGCTGATTGATCACTTTCCTAATAAATTAATCGAAGAATCAAGCAATCAAACGCTCTTCATAGGGCTCTACTCCCGAATCGTCACCTTGCCTTGCACTCCATCGATCTCGAGTGCGCCGGTGCCCGGTTCACGGATAAAAACGTTCTTTTTGACGCGGTATATGTCGATGCTGCCCGAGCCGTCGGATATGGTGACGCTACCACCAATGTCATTGACTTCGATACTGCCGCTGGCGTCATTGATGGTCACATCGCCGGTTACATGCTGAACGACAATCTTCCCCGATCCGTCAACGATATCCAGTCTGCCCTGAACATCCTGAATTTCAATTTTGCCCGATCCGTCTTCGATTCGGATCCGGCCCGTTATATTTTCAACCTTGATGGCGCCGGAATCATCGTCGATCCATATATTGCCGATAATATTTGCGATTTCAATGGAACCGCTGCCATCATTTATCCTGACCTTCATCTTGACGGGCACCTGGACTTTCAGGTGGATTCTGGCGTCGATGCCTCTCAGCGGTGGGATGACCACGTTCCCGGACAAAAGCGCCCGGCTGTGTTCCCTTTTGAGATCCAGCTGGATTAGTTTGTCGGCTAGAAGCCGGTATTCTTCCTCGCCCGTCCCATCGGACTCAATGTCTGCAGATACGAGAATGCTGTCGGTTCCTTCAATGCCGTTCAGGATCATTTTACCAGGCCCACAATGCACGCTTAACTCCTGCAATCCAGCAGCCGGCAGTTCGAGGTGACGTGTCTCACGGTAATTTTCAGCAAATGCCAAAATCGGGAGAAGAACAAAGATCAATATTATGTTTAGCTTCATATCGTTTCTCCTTCCAGATTCCTGGTCTGTGATTGCACCCATAATCTAATAGCATGATCAATTTTCAAGAGTCAACCGGAAGACGTATTGACACATTGGTAAAAGTCCGTCATATTGCGGCAGCGCTTGTTTGAAACGACTGTCACGGGCAACCATAAGCCCAAAAACCGATACAGGGAGGTGAAACGGTGAAATCAGGAAAATGCCCCAAATGCAGTTCTCATGAAGTTTTTTCCGGAGCCGGCGTGTCGCTGAAAAAAGGCCCCTTCGGCAGCAATTCCATTCCCATCGGATTAACATCGATTGCGGCGTTGGATAACCTCGTCTGCGTGGAGTGCGGCTATCTGGAAAGCTACATCAGCGACCCGGAAAAATTGGCTGAGATTACCCGCAAGTGGGATAGGGTCGAGGCCGAAGACATCGAGATTGATGCCGAAGACGATTCACTACCCCGAGAAAGATAAAATAAGATGGATTTTTCCAAGAAGACCCATCGGGTCAGCAATATCAAACGGTTTGGCGTCATTACCCGGCTAATGGTCAAACACGGCCTCGGCGATATCCTGGATCGCCTATCCAGCCGCGGCAAGGCCTCGGCCGGCGCTAAAAGTGAACGACCCGTGGTGGCCCGCACGGTTTATCCGTCGCCCCAGAGAATTCGTCGGGTTCTCGAAGAACTCGGTCCCAGCTTTATCAAGCTGGGTCAGCTAATGAGCACACGGGCCGATATCTTTCCGCCGGAATACATCGATGAGCTGACCAAACTGCAGGATCAGGTCCCGCCGATTCCATTTCGAAATATTAAAGAGGTGATTGAAAAAGAACTTAAACGCCCGGTCACCGATTTGTTCGAATCTATCGAAGAAGAGGCGCTGGCTGCCGCTTCGGTGGCCCAGGTGCATATGGCCGAACTCGGGGGCGGCGAACGGGTCGTGGTGAAAGTGATTCGGCCCGGGATCAACAAGAAGATTCGGGAAGATATTCGGCTGATGTACTACTTTGCCGAGAAAATCGAGAATTCATTTGAAATCGGTCAAATCATCGGTTTCGTGGATCTCGTCAAAGAATTTGAAAGAAGCATTTTTCGAGAGCTTGACATGTATGTCGAGGCCGGCAACATCGAACGGTTTGCCCGCAACTTCGAAGACAGCGAAGAACTCTATATCCCCAAAGTGAACTGGGACCTGACAGCACGGTCCGTTCTGGTGATGGAGCACATCGACGGGATCAAGATGGACCAGGTCGAGGAGATCCGGGACGCCGGCATCGACCCCAAAGAAATCGCCATGATCGGACTGCGCTCTTTCTCGCGCCAGCTGATGGAATTCGGACTGTTTCACGCTGATCCGCATCCCGGCAACACGATCGTGATGTATGACGGACGGGTCAGCCTGGTGGATTTCGGCATTACCGGCTACCTGGATGAAGAAACCATGCTGCAGCTGGCCAATATCTTCCTCGGTTATGCCGAGCATGACTATACGATGATCATGGAAGCCTTGGAAGATGCCGGTGTGATCCGTGAGCCGGAGATAGATTTCAGCAATTTCCGCAGCGATCTGAAAGATATCAGTGAACCGTTTTACGGCCGCACGCTGCAAACCATATCAGTGCGCGATGTTTACGAGCAGATCATGCAGCTTCTGGTCAAGTACCGAATCCGTTTGCCGCGCAATTTGATGCTGCTGCTGAAAACATTCATTCAGACCGAAGCGCTGGGCAAAATTTTAGGCAGCGACGCCAGTCTGCTCGAGGTCACGCGACCCTATGCCAAAGAGCTGCTGCAGCGGGGCTACGACGCCCAGAAGCTTTTGCGCAACCTCAGCCGCGAGGCGCGCTCCACCCACGGCTATCTGAGAGTGGTTCCCAAACTTCTCCACGACCTTCTTAAAGGATTGACTTCCGGAAAACGACCTTTTGAGGTCCGGCACCGTGGGTTTCAGGAAATACCTGTCAGGATCGAAAGGGGGATCAACCCGCTGACCGTCGGCCTGGTTATCAGTGCCTCGCTCATTGCCGGGTCGCTGGTTTTGAATTCTTCCCAGAAATTGCTGGAGTTTAGCGTTAACTTCTTTGGGGCGCACACCGTATCCATTACGGCCGTGCTCGGCCTGCTCGGCTATACCCTGGCGACCCTGCTGGGGTTTTGGTTGATTATATCCATCTTTCGATCCGGCAAGATGTAAAAATCGGCGCTCACCACTAGAGCGTGCCCCCGAACTTGCGAGTTGCCTTCCTTAACTCCCCGGCTCTGCTGGTGATCGCTGATTTTTAATCAATTTTCATCGTCTTAGAAGATCAACTCGGCTGCTATGAATCCATTCGTTTGCAGGACGGGCTGAGCAGTGGTTGCACGAATATGCGTACAACCGATTTGTTGGGTTTCGCCCATTGAAAATAGCCGTGATATGGACTTGATTATAGTAGGTTGGTACACCGCAGGCGCGGAAACCGACAATTCCGATGGGGCTCAACCCAACCTACTAAAAACCGGAGGTTTCGTTCAGGCCCTTATTACCCGCGGCAGCGATCTTCGGCAGGGCCCGCCGCATCTGGCGGATGGCCTGGCGGATGCGGTGCTCGTTTTCCACCATGGCCAGCCTTAAATAATTTTCGCCTTCCTCGCCGAATCCGATCCCGGGTGCGACCGCCACATTGGCCTCCCGCATCAGCTGCATGGCAAATTCCATCGAGCCCATTTTGTCATATGGTTTCGGCAGCCGAACCCAGGCAAACATGCCGGCCTGGGGCTTTTTGACCGACCAACCCATATTCTCCAGGCCGTCGCACAGGATATCCCGCCGCTGTCGATATCGTTCAACCTGCTCGACAATTTCGTTGTCGCAGTCGCGCATCGCCACGATTCCGGCAACCTGAATGGCCGAAAATATACCGTAATCATAATAGCCTTTGATTTTGGCCAGTCCCTCAACGATCTTTTGATTGCCCACGCAGTACCCCAAACGCCAGCCGGCCATATTGTAGGTCTTGGAAAATGAGCCGAATTCCACTCCGACATCCCGTGCGCCGGGAGCCTCCAAAAAGCTCGGAGGTTTATAGCCGTCAAAAGCGATCTTGGCATAGGCGAAATCATGAATCACCATGAAGCGGTATTTTTTGGCGATTGCGACAATTTCTTCAAAAAATTCCACGCCTGCCAGTTCGGCCGTCGGATTATGGGGGTAGTTCAAGATCAGCAGGCGCGGCCTGGGCAATATATTTTCGCACATGCGTTTAATGCGGTTTAAAAACGATTCCGGCTCCCCCAAAGAAACCCGGATAACGCTGCCGCCGGCGATAATGGCCGCATATATATGGACGGGAAAGGCCGGCGCCGGCACCAGGATTGTATCTCCTGGTCCGACGAGTGCCAGGCACAGATGGGAGATGCCTTCTTTGGACCCGATTGTCACGATAACCTCGGAATCGCTCTCTAGGTCGACCCCATAATCCTTTTGATAGTTAAGGGCAATTTCGCGCCTTAAGTGGGCCAGGCCGTCGGCGACCGGGTATCGATGGGACTTGGGATCCTGAGCCACCTCGCATAGCTTCTGCGTCACGGCCTCCGGCGCCGGGTCGATGGGGTTGCCCATGCCCAGGTCAATCACGTCATCGCCGTTGCGGCGCTTTTCCATTTTCATGCTGTTGATCATGCCAAACAGGTAGGGCGGCAATTGCTCCATGCGTTGTGAGAATTGTATCGTATCTGCGACGTTCATCGAACACCTCCTGTGGAAATTTAGTTGGGCTTATTTATTATTTTTTGTCGTTATCTTAGATTATATAAATGCTCGTTTGCCTATTTACGGGTGGAGTAATGGAGTAGTGGAGTGATGGAGTATTGGTCCACGGTGGCTGCACCCATCTCACCAAATCCGATCATTATGTTTTATTATTTCAAAAAAAACCCCGGTCCGTTTCCGGCCCGGGGCTGATGTAAAAAAAACGCCATGGGCCGTATTCGCCAGCCCATGGCGTCGGTAACAGCGTTCTAATTATTTTAAGTGCTGTCGACCGTCGCCGGGACTGGCTCCCTGGCGGCGGCCGCTGCATTACTGAGACATATTATCGGTTTCATCGTTTTAATCCAATTTTATTTATTAACCTTATAGCTACGCTACATTTTTTCCGGGGTCAACATTTTTTTTCGGTGACTCCGCTCACCAGACCTTTTTTTCCAAGCCCTGTGTCGGAAAAAGGCTATATTCCAATTTTCATTTGACTTGAAGGCCTGAGTTGGGTTATTCAAAAATGACTGTTACCGTAATTCCCCCGCCATAACCTGGGATAGCGACCCGGGTATCTTGTTGTTGAATTTTACGACTCCCATGTAGCAGGGCATCCATGATCAGCCCGTTTTTGCGGGCGAAAGGCGGTCGCAATGATAGAGTTCCTTTACAATACCCTGGCCAATTTCGGATACACGCATCCCCTGCACCCCGTGCTCACCCATTTGCCGATTGGCATGGTTATGGGCGCTTTCTTATTTGCTCTGGTGGCCCTGGTATACCGTCGAACCGATCTGGCTCAAACCGCCCGTCATTGCGTTATCCTGGGGTTGATTGCCGCCATACCAACGGCATTGCTGGGAATAATGGACTGGCTGCATTATTTCGGCGGCACAATGCTGCTGCCGTTTAAGATGAAAATCATACTGGCCGCTGTCCTCGTATCCTTTCTTTTATTGGCGGTTGTATTGGGATTTTTCGGTGAACGCTTCCAGAAAATGGTCTTTGCCCTGTACGCCGCGTGTCTGATCACCGCAATTGGATTGGGATATTTCGGGGGCGAAATCGTTTATGGCACCAAAGCCCCTGAAGGTGCTGAAGTGGGAGAATTGGCCACCAAGGGGAACGTAGTGTTTCAGAAAAACTGCACCGCTTGCCACCGGACTGACAGCACCGCCAAAAAGATCGGACCGGGTCTAAAGGGCCTGTTCAAAGGTGAAAAATTTCCCATCAGCGGCAGACCGGTTTCTGAAGAAAATTTCCGCATCTTGCTCAAAAAGCCAATTGCTAAAATGCCGCCTTTTGGTCACCTGCCGGATGAGGAGGTGGATGCTTTGATTGCGTATCTGAAAACCCTATAGATATTTCTTCAGGGTTCAGCGCAGGTGCCGGCCGAACAATCGGTTGGTCAAATCGAAACAGATACTTGAGAACATCGAACATCGAACGCTCAACATCGAACATCGAATATGGATGACGCTACGCTTTGTCCATTATGATCAAACCTAACGCTGTATGCTGATTCAAATGATTTTGAATGGTCAATTCGCTTGGCTTAGTTTTTAAATTGACAGAATTCATTATTCGATGTTGGACGTTCAATGTTCGATGTTCGATGTTCATTTTTTTCTGTGATACGACCATTTGAAGTTTCTTAGGAACACGGACTCCGGCTAAAGGGCAGCCGGTCTGATCAGAAAAGAAACTGTTGTGAATCGGTTCCGAAATCGGCGGTTGTTGGGTTTCGCATTTCATGATGACGCCGGAAAAATGTAGGTTGGGTAGAGTGCAACGAAACCCAACAAATCCCCGAGTTGGCTCAAGCCAACCTACAATGGCAACGTAGCCTAAGGTGCAATCAACTCCAGCTTTTGATGTAGTTTCCTACTAGGGTTTGGGGCTTTAGGCTTCGCCTTCGGCTACGACCCAATAAGCAAGGTTCAGGGTTGAGGGCTGAATTGAAGCGAATACTGGTGATGGCAACAGACCCATGCTCAGCCTTCAATTCTCTTTCATTATGTCTTAAATTCCAAGTATTCTCCCGGAGGATAAAAGTGACTCAAAAATCCAACATCGGCAAATTGTTAAGGATATTTATCTTATTTTCAGGTTTGATGGTGGTCGGCCTTCTTTTTGCTTCGGCCGCCTGGTGCCAGACTTATGTCTCCGGCAAAGTGATTACCGCCGACGGCATGGCCGTGGCCAGTGGTGCCGTGGCCCTGGAAAAAGGCGAGCTGCATAACAATGCCTTCCTGGCCGGCGGCCGTATCGGGGAAGATGGTACGTTCAAGATTCCCCTGCCTGCGGGCGGACCCTGGGGGCTGCATGTCTACAGCGAAAAATATATCTATTTCCCGCTTCAGATCCAGGTTAAGGATGGGGTCGACAATGAAGTGCCGGTCATTCTGCCGGTTGACGGGAATGCGGGGGATGATCCTGAAATATCGGATATCCGGTTTAACAAGATATCCGATCAGGTGTTTTTAATTTCCATGCAGGTCGATGACCCGAACGACAACCTGGGACCGCAGATGGTGGCGGTTGATACCCGACGCTTTAAATCCTACCGGCTCCTGCCGGCCCAGGGCGATTTGAAGGATTGGAAGGCCGACTTTCCGAAGGGCAAATATGAATCGCCATTTATTCCGGTTGCCCTGGATGGGGAGGATTTAAGCGACTGGCTATTTGTGGTGGCCGATCACCAGTGCAGCAATGGTCCTATCTACAACGGTCTGGGCCAATCGGTTTTTAAACCGCCGACGGTCAGTGCCGAAAAATTGGACTGTGTTGTGCCCGGCATCTGGAAATCCAATTTCGATAAGGTCTACCAATTTTCCCCTGCGGCACCGGGAATGTTTACCGGCGAGCAGTTCGATGGCAATTTAAGCATCGAGAAGATGACCCTGAAAGGCGAGGAACTACACATCGACTATCGGTTCGAGGGCCAGAAGGGCCAAGGCGTGGTGCGTTTGATCTGCCGGGAGAACGAAGTCAATTTAACCGGCACCTATAAACTGGCCGACAGATCGGGTGAGTGGACTTTCGCCAAGCTCAAAAATTCCAGGAAGCCTGCTACCGGAGAGGATCTTTTTGTCGCCAATTGCACCATCTGCCATTATACCGACAGCAAAAACGAAAAGGTGGGACCCGGGCTTCTGGAATTGTTCAAGCGCGCCAAACTTCCCGACAGCGGCCTGCCCGTGACGGATGAAAACGTGCGACAGCGGATCGTCGAAGGCGGTGATAAAATGCCGTCGTTTAGTCATCTGTCGGATGAGGAACTGAATGCAATCATCGAATACTTGAGATCTTTATAGTCGTCAATTCATCATAGGCGCCTTACCGTCAAGTGTTTGTTATTTGGTGTTTCGTGCTTTGTGTTTGGTGTTTAGTGCACGATTTCGCAATTTAACTATGAACCGACCCCTTCGAAACGACATCCGACTATCAATTTTTCCGGTAGCGCTCTTCGCTTGCACCTTGTTGGCCATCGTCCTGCATGCTGCGGAAACGGATGTCCGGCTGTCTCCGCCCGGTCTGCGTCCGATTGTCAAACCCTATTTGGTGATTCCCGCTGATTTTCGCTATCCAAATCGTTCCCTGATGCTGCCGGATTATCGTGATGAGTCAGGAAGGCCCGGGCCTGGCTGGTCTGCAAAGTATGTCCATACGCGCCGATTTGCCAGCGACGAGAGTGCCTGGATATATTTTCGAGATTCAGATTTCAAACGCCAGGCCGTTTACAAAACGGCCGGGGTTGGGTCAGCTCTTCGCATATGGCCCGCCGGCAGCTTGCTGGTTATTGAAATTTTCAAGGGGTACGCGTCTTCAAGAAAAAATGTGCGACCGATCGAGATTGCCGTGATGTCCAAATCAGACGCCGGCCGAGAACCGGTCGGCAATAGTTTCTATTCAGCAAGCTGGTCCTATGCCAGGTTCAAACCGGAAGGAACGCCGTTCATCACTCCGGCCAAGATACACGAATGCCATCAATGCCACAGCATCGCTTTTCACTTGACGGGAGATCTTATTTTTACCCAATTTTCAATCTCCGACGATTCAGATAAATTTTGACTTGTTGCAGAGTGTGCCTAGGGTCTAGAAATAGGGTATGAATGTCTCAGCCAGTCTCTTCGCAATTAATCTTCGAGCTCTGATAGATGTTTCGAATTTGGGTATTGTGGTTTGAGATTTATTTGTATTTTGTGATTTGAAATTTGGAATTTATTACAACTATCAGGTCAACCCGAGCTAAATTGAAATCATTTTAGCTGTTACTTTAATTTTAGTTCATTAAGCCCTTGTTTTAGTAGGTATGAACCGAGCTTTTTCCATGCAGCAGCCAGATAAACTTACCAGAATTCTGCCCTGGCTTCACCTGCTGGGAGCGATGGCGATTGTTACACTATATGGATTGCATTCTGCCGTTCACAGCGAGTTGGGACGGGAGATTTCTGTGGGAGAAAGTCCCGGCTTTGCCTGGATCGGCGCCAACCTTCAGTTCGGCGTGGCCGCCGGTCTGATTTACCTGATTGCCGTTTGCCGGATTCAAATCTCACGGATACGGGATTTCTCGACAGCCGTTGCCCGCTGGCTGAAAATTTTTGTTGGCCTGGAAGTGTTGGGCATCGCCGCGACAGTGATGTTGATGTTTTATCAGCGTGCTGAGGTTTTAGCGCCGGTGCTGACCGGTTTGCTGATCTGCGTTCTGATCCAGGGCATGTTTACGTATCAGTATACCGAGCGAAACAAGATGGGTATGGGGCCGGAATTGCTTCAGACGCCGGAACGGGGTGCAGTCGGATTCCTTCTCTTCATATTTATTTTAGGAATCGTTGTCGCCTTCCTGGATCCCTCCCCCAAGCGGATGGCGGATTATATATTTCTGGATTCGGCCTTTGAACACCGACTGCGTGTTGCTTTCCCATTGATACTGTCGGGCGCCACCAATCTTTGGATTGGGGTTGGTGTGCTGGCTATCTTATTTTGCTATAGCCGCGGTCTAACGAAAATTCTGCAGGGTCACAAACCGTTTTCTTTAATATGCTCCCTGCTATTCATTTCCCTTTTCGCATTTTTTATGGCGATCCTGTTCGGATCTCTACTGACAGCTATCAAATGGGAAATCACTAAGTTCGAACTGCAATTCACTGTTTTACAGCTGTTTTTGCTTTTAAGCATTGGGGGTGGAATACTGATTACCGCTGTTTATCGTCGGATCACCGCCCAAATACCCGGGGCAAAAAAGTCCAGCCCGATCGGCATCGTTTCCCTGTCCTTTGGTGCGGCGTTGCTCTGGCCGCTTGCCGGACTGTTGGCCATGAAGCGGTCTACCAAAACCACTTGGTGGCTGCTTGTATTCCTGGTTTTTGGGGCCTGCGGGCTCATTTTGTATTTCGTGTTGTTCGGCCGACTCTTCAACCCCTGGTTTACGGTCTTTTCTTATCTCAAAGGTACCATTGTAAAGGTGATATCCGTGGTGGCAGCCGGTACCGTCGTGCTGCTGCTTGAGCAGTTCAAGCCGGTTGACCGCGATAAGGTCTGGTCATTGAGTCGCTGGACAGCCACTTTGACCCTACCCTTGGTGGCCGGATTCCTGCCCTTCTACGCGCTTGGAAAGTTCCCGGAAGTCAAAACGGCAATCCTGCAATTTAACGAACTGACGCGAGTCGATGCTGCGCTGGCCGGCAAGCTGGGGATTGCGTTGGGCCAGGGTCGTCGGCTGCAACTCGGCCAGCATCCGGCAGAAAACGGCAAGTCTCATCCCTGGCCTCAACCCTGGCAACTGAAGAAAAATCTTCCAGCGCGGCTGCCGGAAAACTTCAACCTGATGGTGATTGTCGTCGATGCCCTGCGCGGCGATGCCTTTCGTTCAGCCGGCTACCAGCGCAACCTCACGCCGTTTTTAGACAAATGGGCCCGGGAGGAGGCGATTTCCTTTCGCCGCGCCTACAGCCAGGGGGGCGGCTCCTTTGCGGCTTTCCCCTTCCTGGTGGCCGGCCGAAGCCGATTCACCCTCTACGGGCCGGGTCTGCATACCGAGAACCTTTATCATAAACTGGCGCTGGCCGAAGGCATCAAACATTTTATGGTAATGAAGGACTTCGGTCCCAGACATATTTTCCCACCCGATGCACCGGTAGTCGAGATAAGCATCCCCCGGGCCGTCAGCGACCGCCAATCGGCCACGGCAGATGAGGTCTTTGATGCAGCGCGCCGGGAAATCCTGTATTTGCCGGAAGGCGACCGGTTTCTGTCCTTTTTGCATCTGATGGATGTTCATAATGATTTATGGAAAAAAGACGGTGGTCTTGACTTTGGCGACCATCCCCGTGATTTGTACGACAACAATCTTTCCTATCTCGACCGGGCTTTTCAACGATTCGTAAGTTGGCTCAAGCAAAAAAAGCTATATGGGCGGACCGTGATTCTGTTTACTTCCGATCACGGGGAACAATTCTGGGAGCATGGGGCCAATTTACACGGGCACACTGTCTACGAGGAGGAGATTCACATCCCCCTGATCCTTTTTGCACCCGGTCTCCAAGGGCGCTTCGAAGACGTCCCGGTCATTGCGGCCGACATGGCGCCGACGATTGTTGAACTCGCCGGCTACACCGTCGCGCCGCCCTATGATGATCCCCACATGGGGGTATCGCTGGTGCCGCTTTTATTGAGAAACGAGAAACAGCAATTTCTCCGCCGGGATATCGTCGGCCGGGCCTCGTTCAAGCGGCGCTATTTTCTGTATCACAACTGGCAATGGAAGCTGGTATATTTCGCCGAACTGGATTTAATGCAGCTGTTCAATGTCGATAGAGATCCAAGGGGAAAAAAACAGCCTTATCAATGAAGAACCGGAAATGGCTGCCCGGCTGGAAAAATCATTGTTTCAATATTTGAATATGGTCGAAGGCAAAACGTATCACCCGGTGCTTTCCGGTCGCTAGGCCGAGGAAACCAGTTGGGAGTTATTGGTTATTGGTTATTCGTTATTGGTTTGAAAGGAATCAGATCGATTTTTAGATATCACTGATGATAGAAAAATAAAAAGGAGTTAGGATGAGTGAATTAAAAGACAAGATATTTGAGAAGATGAAAGAACACACCCTGGCATCGTTTGCTACCGTTACTGAGGACGGCAAACCGTGGACACGCTATGTGATTGTCAAAGCCGATGAGCAATTGAACATCTGGTTTGCGACCTTTGTCAATTCGCGCAAAACGCTCCAGGTTGCCAATAATCCGGAAGTGCATTTGACGCTTGGGGTTAACGATCCCCAGTCGGCGGTATCCTGGCTTCAGGTGCAGGGAAGGGCTGAACTGCTTTCAGACGTTGACACCAAAAAGGCCGTGTGGTTCGACCATTTGAGTTCGATTTTTAACGGACCCGACGATCCGAATTACGTGGTTTGCAAGGTCAAACCTTACCGAGTCGAGTATTTCATGATGAATATGCCCAAGCCGGAGATATGGGAAGGGTGAAACATGTCGAATGACAAATGAATAATGAAAAATGAATAATGGCGGAGGTCGCTGCGCTCCGTCGTTTGTAATTATTTTTCGGTGGCTGCCGGTACTAGGGCTTTTATCCGGCCGTTCAAGGCTTCTTTTGCAGGCCGGGCTTCGCTTTTGGCTGCCTGATGATCGGCGCGCGACGACCATAAGCTGACATTGAGCTCAAAAGGGCCGGGCGACCAACTCGATTTCGCTCGAGATTGGCCTGCCCGGGCGAGCGCGACTTGCATTTCAGTCAGAAGGTCGGCCGGTAAGCACCTGAGATGTACTTACTCCCCATTCCTAACCATTAGAGAAGATCTCCTCAATATTGAGTGCCTCGCGACAAGCATCTCTTAGCTCGCGTGCCCGCTTTCGCAGTATCTCAGACGTGGGTGTGCCCTCAGACCAGAAAACGCCTGATTTCAAAGCCGCATCCAACTCGCCGGAGAACATTTCCTTGGCTTTCCTCACATCGTGGTCCACCACAAAGAGGTGCGAGCGTCCCAAAAAGAGGATATTAAATTTGTCAGCTTTTCGAATAGCATCTGCTTTATTTTTGCTATGCGCAACAGCGGTCGCCGCATCGACTAATTCATAGTACGCATCTTTTTTCAAGTTGTACTCCATCAAAACCAATTCACGCATTCCCTGATGGTAGTATGTGTAAAGTCCAAATCCGCCCCCAAAAAAAACGCCCAGTATCGTTGCAATTGCGGCGGCGGTTCCACAAATCTTAACATAACGTTCCCATTTTTCTTGGCTTGGCATAAGCTCCCTCCTTTGAGAAATGAATTCAGCGAATTCTGGTGGGCACCCGTCTTCGTCACGCTTGCAGCGTGACTTCGCCGCGGCCAAAGGCAGCCCACCCTACGCGAAGGAAGTTTCTTAGCGTTAGACAACTACCAATTTAGTCTTGCACAAAATACGCAAAACCCTATTTAACATCTTCACAAAGCAAAGCCACACAAGCATTTACAAGGACTGGCATCGGATTCAATTTTATTGAGATTTCAGTTTGTCCTGACTGGGCATCGGCTTATCTGATTTTACCTGTTTTGACGACGTCGTCTAAATAAAATAGATAGAATGCCACAAATCTTCAATCTTCAATCTTCAATCTTCAATCTCGGCTTGTCCGGGCAGGGGATTACTCAGGTTCCGGTAGATGGCGATGCCAAGGTTCCCACTTGAACATAGTGGCCTTCGCGCCAGTTTGGATTAACTATTTTTTTTGATTTACGATTCCAATTGAATCCCAAACATTTAATTTTGTAATGATTGACCTGGTCGATGGTCGAAACTTTTTCAAAATAAACTGAATACGATGGATTGCCTGAATTTGCTGCGATGCAGCCGACCCAGATAAAGGTATGCCAGTCGATACGAAATCCTAAATGCGGCCTGTAGGTGCTTTGGCGCTCGGATCTCTGAACATCAACTGCTCCCAGAATCAGATTAGTTTTGGGATTGTAGGTATTGATAGCCGCGATTTCGTCGATAGGTTTTTGACGGCGGCCATCCCATTGGCGGATGATGACTTTTTGGGCAATGAGACCGCCCTCTATTTCATAGGGCGCGAACCAGGTCTGGTCGTAAATGGTCTTTTGCCGGTTTTGAATCCACTCTCCCCGCCATTGACCTTGAAACCGTTGGAAGACATTGACTCCTAAATCCGGCTTAATCTTTCTTTCCGGGTTCACTCCGGCAAGAATACTTTCGATTTGCCTGAATTCATCCGGATGAAATTGATCTGCGTACTTTTCCTTTATGATTAAAAAAAGCTGCCTTTTGAAGTTTCCATAGTCATTTATGACTTGCCGGAAAGGCGAGTTGAATCCTGGATTGTGGTGGGCTCTGATCTGTTCCGCCAAAAGAATTTGGTAATCCGAATCGATTTGACTGGTATTGCTGAACGAGGCGCACCCCGCCAATAGAAAAAGCAAGAAAAAGATAATGCGAAGACCAGCGTGCGTCATGGGTGACATTGGAATTCTCGTGCACTTGCGTCAGGCAGCGCTGTCGTTCCGGTCGCGGTTCTTTGTCCAGTATTACGATGTGTGGTGAGGCGTTAAGCGGACAATACTAACCCGGCCATAAGTTACGTCATTCCCTGGTAAAATCATCCAAATTCTCGGATCGGCCGCAGCGAGGTGCAGAACCGGAATCCATTGCAAGCTGCGGTCTTGCTGGATTCCTCATTCGCGGGAATGGCAGGATGGAGTTTGAAAGGCGCTGCAGCGAATCGGTCATTCAATATTTTCCCGAGCGCCTAGCAGATTTATAGACTGCCACATGGTGGCATAGATGTCAAGGGTTTGATGCGCGGCTATCGTAATGTAGGATCCTTGCAGGTGGAGCAGGGCAGCATCTTGTGTAGATCGCTTTGGAATACTTGCCGATCAATCGCGTATCTGACTCTATCTCAATATATTTAGATTTTCATTGGGTTTCTTTTTGAAACAATTGAATTATTAACGCCAGATCACCTTTGACCGTGTATTTTTGCTCCATGAACAAGAGGATTAAGCATTAATTCGGTTTTACTCTGAATCCCGGTGCGTGGACTGGAGTTGATGGCGAGTATTTTCATGATACCCTCCTATTTTATTGTTCCACTATTCCTTCATTCCAGTGTATTCAGTTATATCTGGTGGGCACAGCCCACCCGACAATACCGAATTTTCGCAACGTGAAGGCTAATCGCCTGCCGTTTTGAGCTTTTCTCTGGCTTGCGCTTGCTGAGCGCGACGAATTTCACCTGCTTTTTTATATGCTTTCCGCTTTTCTTCCGAGACGTGCATGAATACGTCTCGCCAGCCGTCATCTTCAGACCAGATAAAAGGTGTTTGAACGGTCGTTCGCGGTTGCCAGGCAGATATCAGCAGATCAAGGGCCATGTCCATGATCGAGCGCTGCATCTCTTTGTCCCAGGGCTTCCCAAAAGGATTCCCCAGTGGAAAGTCCGTAAAAAGGAAACGCGCCACGCCGCACTCCTCGACAATATCCCGTGCGGAGCCAACCACGACGGTGGGAATGTTGTTTTCTTCGAGGTGTCTGGCTACCAGACTCACGGTCTGGTGACAGACGGGTCAGATCGCCGGGAGTATTACGGCATCAACCCCGTCCTCCTTGCAATACTCAAGCACCTGAGGCGCGAATTGCTTTGACGTCCTGCCTTGGCTGTAGTCGGTCATTACACCGTAAAACCGGGGCGACGCCGAACCGATTCTCCCGCTTGTGGCGAATTCAGCAAGGCGGTTTAGCGGCATGAAGCTGTCATTGTCGTCAGTGTGGGTCGAAACCTGATCCCATTGTAAATCCTGAGTATAAAAATGCTCGGGAGCCTCGGCTACAGGCTGGGCATACACTTTTCGCGAGAGATTCCTTTCTGACGGGTTAGCTCCAGGCGGCATTGCGAGATCTGCTGTCGTCAGCAGGGCAATTCTGCAATCAGCAAGAGGCTTTTCAAGTTTGGCGAACGGGACGCTTTGGTGACTAATCCACCCATAAGGTTTAGAATACCCATGGGCAGCATAGTACTCGCGGGAGAGATCAATATAACTTAGAAATGAACGATAGGGTCGGCGATTGATCCTTGCGGATTTTGACAAATTTCCTCCAACGGCGAGTTATACGTTATTCGTTATATGTTGTTGGTTTGAAAGGATGCAGGTCGATTGTTAAATGTGACTGTTGATGGGATTATATAATCAGATTCCCAGCTTTAACGATTAACAAATAGCAAGTCGGACCTCGTTATTTCCTTTGAAAAAATGGCTGTGAACCACTGCACTTCCTGCAATTGCGTAAAAGTTGGACATGGATTCAATTTAGGAATTTAGGGATTTAGGAATTTAGGAATTGAAGGCATTCTATCTCCTTTAGGCTATAGAGTTTATCCTCTAATTCCTCAATCCCCCAATTCCTCAATCCCTCAATTTGGTTCAATCAGGTTTCAATTTCGACAATCATCTCAATTTCCACCGCGATGTTCATGGGCAGGGCGTTCATTCCCACGGCGGAGCGGGCATGTTTGCCCTTATCGCCGAACACTTCAACCAGCAAATCAGACGCCCCGTTGATGACCTGGGGCTGATCGGTAAATTCCGGTCCACAATTAACCATTCCCAACAATTTCAGTATCCGTTTAACCCGATCCAGATCTCCGATTTCGGCCTTGAGGGAGCCAAGCAAACCGATGCCGACGCGGCGCGCGGCCTGATATCCCTGTTCGACCGTCAGATCCATACTGACTTTGCCGGTGATCAGGGTGCCGTCTTCATTAAAGGGACCGTGGCCCGAAAGAAACACGATATTTCCGGCTGCTGCGGCGGGTACGTAATTGGCGACCGGTGTCACGGCCGGCGGCAGTTCTAATCCCATTTCTTTCAACCTGGCTTCAATTTGCATTGTCGTCTCCTTGAATGTTTGTGTGATGCGGTCGAATACTTTTCAATCGGCAAAGATAGTTAAATGATTCACACCCCGTCCAATCTTGATCAGGCAGCTTATCTTTGTGCTTCTGATAATATTCAAGCAAATCCTCGAAAGTGTCCAGATCATTCCAGTGTTTCAGTAACTTGGCCCGGAGGCCTGATTTCTTGGCTATTTCCAACGTTTCCTGAAGCACGGTGGCTGTGCTCCAGGTGATATTCTGAAACAATTCAGAGTGGGGCCGCTGCATCCCGATCAGATAATAGCCGCCATCGTGACTGGGGCCGAAAACCGCATCCGCACCGTCGGCGGCAAGTAGTTCAAAGGCTTGCTCAACAATCGTTCGCGGCAAATCGGGGGTGTCACTGTCGATAATGGTGACCGCCTGGTATCCCTGCTGCAGTTGGTCGACAAAGATGTTGTGCAGCCGTTGTCCCAGATCCTTCCCGCGCTGGGGAAACAGTTTGAATCCATTGGATAGAAATTGCAAAAAATAGTCCTGCGAAATCGCCGGCGTATACGCAATGGCCAGGTCAATATTTTTGAGGCGGCTGACTTCCCTGATCCGGTCGCGAATAAAACAGCGATAAAGACCGGTGGCTTCATCAGGCGATAATTCAGGAGATAGGCGTGTTTTGACTTTGGCCGGCTGCGGGGCTTTGGCAACGACCACCAATAGGGATTTATTGTTTTTTTTCGACATCATAAACTCCACAGAACACCGCAGCCCTGACAGCAGCCGGGTGGATTATCGGTTTGCAGCTGATCCCTGAATTTCTGATAGTTGGCTCCCAGCCAAATGTCTTTTAAAGAAGATTCGTAGACATTACCCAGGACGAGCGCAGCATAATCGACCGTCGCAAACGGCGCGATGCAGCAGGGCAGCACATTGCCGGAGGCCGTAATGTAAATCAGTGTTTGTGGCCGATAGCACCGACTCCAGGGATTCTTTTCAGCAGCCTCGCCCTGAATACTCTCAAGCGGCTGGCACAGGCCGGATGCGTTGAACCGGATGCCATGATTTTCAGCCAGCTTCTGGCTATGCTGAACCAGATCCCGGGATTCGTGGTCGGTGTCCCGCAAAGATTTATCTTCGCGCGCGATCCCGTATCCCTCAGCGTCCCGGTAGTAGACCAGGCGCTGCAGATAGATATCGCCGATCCCGAGGTCCGCTGCGAGCTCAACGAATTGCGGCAGTTCGGAAATATTATCTTGGGTTCCCAAAAACCACAGAGAGAGCTTGGGCCGGGGAACGGAGCGGGCTTGTTGCAGTTTGCCGAACGTGCGCAGGTTTCCAACAATCCGAATAAACTGATTGCTGTTGCGAATTTTTTTATAGCCTGCGGCAGTCGCGGCATCCAGCGAGATGCGCAACTCATCCAGGCCGGATTCGATGAGTTCGCGCTGCCGCTTCGGGCCCAGCAGGATTCCATTGGAATTGAAGAGGGTATACACCTTGCGCGCTTTCAGGTGACGGATCATCGCCGGTAGTTCCGGGTTTAGGAGCGGCTCGCCCACGCCATGCAAAGTCACCCGCTCCAGTCCCTCCAACTGGTCGGTAATCATTAAAAAATCCTGAAACGTGATGTCGCGCTCCGGTTCGCGTTTGGCGTCGTAAAGGATGCAGCCACGGCACCTGAGGTTGCAGCGGTTGGTCGTCTCCAGGTAAAGGCTTGTTGGAAGTTTCAAATTTTTCTCTGCGTTCGACATAGACGGAAACCAAGTTGCGCTGTTCAGGATAAAAGGTTCAAGGTTCAAGGTTCAAAGGTTCAGGGCGAATTGGAATTGAAGATTGAAGACTGAAGATTGAAGATTTGTGGAGTCGCTGCGCTCCATCATCCAAAATTTTTTAAGACAATATTTGATCCTTCGATAACAGAACTATGACAAATTAAATTGAAATAGATCCTCCAAAGGCGGAACATAAATCTTCAATCTTCAGTCTTCAATCTTCAATGAATTCAACTTCCTCTGACTATGGTCGTGCAAATGCTGCCAGTTCGCAGTGGTTTCGCGGCTGATGAAAACCGCCCCTTGATATGAATTTTTTTACCCCGGTAAATGGGGCAAAATTCATCGGGTTGTTCAAACTTGCCCCGTAATTTGCGGCGGGCGGCGCACCCGCCGCCGCAATTAGCGACATGCTCACAATCCAAGCAGAAGCGGGGTGTGTAGTGGGTTTGCCGGAACAAGGGCGAATCAAAAACAGCCCGGCCTTGAACCCGCAGGTCATCAACCGTCAGATCGGATTCCGGCCAGTAAACGCACGACTTCAACTTGCGATCCGGAGCAACCCGCATGCTGTTGCCGCCGCAGGGGGTGCCGTTCAATCCATTCGTTCCTAGAAAGGTGTTTACCAGCGGCTCCGTGACCGAGATGATTTCACTTTGGTCAAAAAGGATGTTGAAGGCTTCCCAGTACTGGTCGAAAGTCAGCATGTACTCATCGGTATACATCGGCTGGTAAACATTGACGCGAAAATCTACGCCCAGCGAAGCGGCCAGTTTGGCGATCTCTCCCTGATCTTTGTAATTGACGTTCATGAGAACGGACAGAAAAGAGACCCGTAGGCCCAGTTTCTGACAACGATCCACACTTTTCATAATCGTTTCCCAATTGCCTTCCCCCCGGAATTGATCCTGACGCTGCGAGTCGGGAAAATCCACGGAAAATTCAACGTCGCCAAAATATTTCAGCTGCTCATCAGGGGTTATGGAAAGCGTGTAACCGTTGGATGCCAGGGTCAGTTTTATACCCCGGCGATGCAGGTATTCGATGATATCAAAATACTCCGGATTCAAGCCGTTTTCACCGGTGCCGAATCCGATCGAGCCGATCTCGAGGTTCCCGCAAATGGTTTCAATATCCTTTAGGGTCAGGTTTTGGATATGATCCTGATCGCGATAGCAGTGAGCGCAGTTCAAATTACAATTGTTGGTCAGTCCGATTCCAAGAGAGATCATCGATACACCTCGTTATTGATTGCGGATTTCGGAATGCGGAATGCGGATTAGAGTGATAAATAGATATCCGAAATATATTCCTTGTCCGATCTGTTTATTTGTATCTGTGCCGATCTGTGCAAACCTGTGTCCTAATTAATCCGCCCCGGAAAAATAGCATCTCCAGGCCGGCAAATAGTTATTTGAAAACTGAAAAAACATAACTTAGTCGAAGGCTCGGCGGATTAATTACTATGTTTTATTTATTTTAAGAAAAATAGAATTGTTTCGAATTAAATTGATAGGGGTTTCTCCAAGCCGGAACAGTGAACCTCTAACCGTTGAAACTGGTTCATACCTTTAAAAATAGATACTTCAGCGGCACGAAAAACATGTAGTAAGTGGCCAAGACCGTTCCCTTCAGGGTACCGGTTACCTTTGATTCACCGATGCGTTTGCGATATTGAATCGGGACGCTTTGGATCCGCAAGCCCCGGCGGGCCGACTTGACCACCATTTCAACCGGCCATCCGTATGTCATTTGCTCCATCTTCAGTTCGAACAACGCTTTGGTTTTGATGGCCCGAAAGGAGCCCAGGTCGGTTATCCGGGTCCCGTACAGCACCCGGAGCAGCCATACAATGAAACGATTGCCCATCTGACCATGCAAGGGCATTGCCCCCTTTTCAAGGGTACCTGTGATCCGGCTGCCGATCACCAGATCTGATCGATCTTGAATCACCGGTCCGGCAATCGTTTCCAACTGCGCCGGATTGTCACTGCGGTCTCCATCCAGAAAAACGATGATATCAGACTCGCCGGCGGCACGGGCACCGGCCAGGCAGGCGGATCCATAGCCGCGGCGGGTTTCACGAACAACACGGGCCCCGGCCGATGTGGCTTGTTTGGCCGTGTTATCCGTCGAGCCGTTGTCGACCACGATGATTTCATGAACCAATTTATCCGGTACGCCTCGCACCACTTCTCCGATGGCGTTTTCTTCGTTGTAGGTCGGTATGACGACTGAGATTTTCATCACTCATATAAAAACCGCCGCTGTCTTTGAATGCAACTAGCCAAATAAAATAATAAAATAATGAACTAATGAACGTCGGACATCGAACATTGAATTCTTTCATTTTATAAAAAGATAGGGCAAAGGCAATCTGTCCTTTGAGTATTTACGGTTCGCTGGTTTAAAATTTAGATAAAGCGCAGCGTCATCATTATTCGACGTTCGATGTTCGACGTTCAATCTGTTTCTGTTACAACCATTGGTAGTTTCATAATATAATCATACTCATCGACTGATCATTTCATCGCTCCGCCTCCGGGTTCACCATCGTAGGACCTGCCGCAGGCTGTCCCCTCTCGCAGTCGCCTTTTTTAAAACAGGTCCGGCTGCCAGAAGAATAAACAGAGGCAGATACTCTGTCAGCAGGACCCAGGTCGGCATGATCCCTTGCGCCGTCACATATTTCAGATAGGACAAGGTGACGGTGCCGGTGAAAATTAACCAGGCCGGGCTGGGATAAAACGCCAAAAATGGAATGACCAGGATCACATACCAGGGATGCAGCGAAGCCGGCATCAGGATCATCAACACTCCCACCAGTATGTAGGCACACCGCAGGACCTGAACAGTTGTTTTGTTTTTAAATATCGAGCCTATCTACATTTTTAAGGTTAGTGTGACCGTATCTGTCACACCCATGGTGTAAGATCTCCTTAAAAGAACAAACGAAAGGAGATCTTATGAATATCGATCAATTAAGACAACAGTTTCCGGA
>Ga0209367_1001017_pt1 | contig 32550 bp, 17 predicted proteins | sample WorMetLIZISLAND2_FD_187412 | JGI IMG/M metagenome (GOLD analysis project Ga0209367, IMG submission 187412) | Marine gutless worms symbiont microbial communities from Max Planck institute for Marine Microbiology, Germany - Olavius geniculatus... ...
GCTAACTACACTTGAACTTAATGAGGACTGTTTAACGTCTCTTCCTCGCAACTTTGGATTTCTCTCATCACTCAAGATACTGAACCTGTCGGTTAACAAGCTTGCATCACTGCCGGATAGCTTTTCAAACCTGAAATTATTAGAAGTCCTGGATCTCACCGATAACATACTTACTTCTTTGCCAACACGGCTTAAGTCATGCAGGCGGCTGTGCCAGCTCTTTGTTCCCAAAAATCGTCTGCACACGTTGCCCGACTGGTTTTCTGATATGCCAGAACTGGAAGAGCTTGTACTTAGCGACAACCAGCTTGGGGAAAGCCCATTTCCAGAAAACTTTGGTGACGTAAGTGTGAAGTTGAAAACTTTTGAGGTTGCCGGAAATTACATTCGTTGTCTGCCGGAGTCACTTGGACGACTTTCCCATCTACAGAAAATTCATATCGGAAGCTTGATCGATGAGTTGGAACGTCGGGATTTTCAGAATGGCAACTGGATCTGGAAACTTCCATCAAATTTTGGAAGTCTGACCGCTTTGTGTTGTGCTAACCTCAATGAAAATCAGATCTGTGAGCTACCAAGTGATTTTGGCAATCTCATTATGCTTCAGTGGCTGGATTTAGGTATGTTAAGTTTTTTTTATCCTTGCTGTCATTAGAACCCAAAACTTATGCACTGTTTGATGCAGTCATTTGAACTTGAATCGAGGATGTATCTGATCCATGTATCATATATTAATAAATCATTTACCCCTTTATACTGTTTGGCTGTTGCACTAATGATTATGATCTTTTTCTCACTGTTATCGTATTATGTCTAAAAATTCATTCATTCTTTGAGTGGCTTTCGTGTTTTATTACTTATTAATATTGGCGTTGCAGCTGTCAACTGTATTTTTATTATTTTCATATTTAGTAATTCTTTTTTGGCTGTTTTTTTTTGTATGGAGAATGGCATCGTTAACTTTTTTCTTTGAAAGGAAAATTGACAGATTGTTGAACATATTTTAGTGTTACATTGCCATGGAATTGTAGTTTGTTTATGATAGCCATTAGCCAGTTATCAGTCCGTAAAAATGATGCATATTTTACTGTGGTCAGTTACAGTGTGGTTTGGCTGATGTTGAAATGTAAGGTCAGAATCGGCTGGATGTGCTTCCCGAGTCATTTGGCAATTTGCAGTCACTGCGCTACTGCCAGCTGTCAAAGAACAGGATCGAGCTTTTGCCATCATCATTCGGTAACCTCTCAAACCTTGAAGAACTTCGACTGGATAACAACATTGTGAGCTACTTATTTGTCTTATTTGTTTTTTAAAAAATAAAATTTTATTAAAAGTACACTCTGACCAGTATATTATCAAGCTAAGTAACATCAAGCAGTGGGAAAGACACCAGGCCAAATACCAGCCCAAATTCAACACACAGTAACTCTCTAATAGTATATTTTTAGTAGTATCTACAGATCCCCCAAATATTCAGCAATAATCATAATCATAATAATATTAATCATAGCTTTGCTGATAGCTTTTACCAACTGGAAAACACATTCTCGTTTTATAAGTTTGACATTAGTTTTTGAGGTGGACCTAACAGTTGTTATTTTCAGAGAAGTAGAATCATTTTGCAGTTTAGCTGTTACAGGTAAGAATCGGGTTTTAAATTAGAATGGGATATGTATGTCATTGTGTGACAGCAAAGATCAGCTGAGCTGACTGCTCAACTTCTGTTCAAGAGCCAAGAGCAAGTGTGTGGTGTGAGCTTAAAACTAAGACAAGGACCAAAACCCCGCAATAGACAGCATTATGAAACTGTCTGGAAGATAAGAGGGAAGATTATTAGAACTGCCATTACTGTTACATATGCACACTCATAATGGACAGTTCTTACAATTTTAGGCTTGTGTTTGTGTCTTGTGTGTTTTCTATCAGGTTTTCTTTTTTCTGTACGGGTTATATAGTGTTTCGTTGTTATGTGTTTGTGTGCATTGCCTGGAAAGGTCATTCTTGAAATTACCTATTATGTGTTGAGTGGGACGATAAACCAGTCTGCTTACTCAGGACCAAAGCCATATAGACCACAGAGCTAGATGCCAGGACAAGCTGGCAATCTTTGGTCTCAACACTTGTCGCCAGACCAAAAACCTGGCTTTCAGAGCACATCTCTGCTCTAGACCATCATGTGTCATTGTTAATAAGTTGATAAATTCATCAAATTACAACCTTTATATACAACAACAATGTATATAAGGTTGTAATTTGATGAATTTATCAACTTATTAAGTTACGTTTCAACCTATGAGTCTATTTAAAGACATGTGTCATTGTTACTTACTTGCTGAATGTTTGCTACGTTGTTCAGCTGGCCGAGCTACCAGAGTCATTTTGTCGTCTGACCCAGCTGAAGACTCTGGATCTTTTCCACAATCGACTCGTGGAAATTCCTGAATGCCTCGAGTCACTGAAGATGTTGACAAGACTTGATCTTGGCGAGGTCTGTCGTCGACCAGCGTGATATGTCGTCATCATCGTGATATCATTTATTACATTCATGGTGCCCCATCACAGAGAAAAATATTCATTTAATCATTGTAAAATTGTACTTATGGTACAAAGGGTAGAAAACAATAAGAAACCACACAGAAAACAAAAGACAACCAAGGAAACATATAAGCACAAAAGGAGGCCAGCAGTTGCTAGTTCATGCATGAGTCGGATTTACATATCAGTATATTGGGTGACTCGTAGCCTGTTGTTGCAACTTTTTATACATCAGGAATATTTTTTGTACATTATTTTGTGTAGTGTAACCTTTTGTGATCAGGAAAATGTGCTGCCACTTTTTTGTAAGCGCGTTATCGAATTTGCGAGGTTTTCCAGGTTCTGTTCTAATCTGGAGTAGATCTTGAAAAAATGGAGCTAGTTAAACAAATGCCTGTGTACCATAGTTAACTGTATTTAAAGTAAATTGTTCTGTGGAGCTGTGAAAATTAATACATAGTGTGTGTGTGCTTTTGCTGCTATCGTCAGTAGAATAGGTTTCGTATGCATCACTCAGTTGTCCCACGGTTGACCCGACCCAGTTACTATCCACCACGTGACCCAAATCTGCATGACAACTGGCGAGGTCGGGTTCGGGCCGACCAAGTGACCGTTGAAGTGGACAAGGTTTGCATTCTGTCTTCTGTATTCGTTCAGTATAGTAGTCTGATGTACTGTTATGTACACGGTGTTTCATAAAAAGGACCCCTTTTTGTTTTTTTCATAATTCACTCAAATGATGACCAATTTACACAAAATTTGTACCAGTTGTAGCTGAAGAAATACTAATTCAAAATATTGCAACAAAATATGGCAGTTGATTAAATATTCTTTGCTAGACCTGACGTAATGCTGACGTCATAATGTGTCACGGGTACAAACTGGATAGTTTCAACTGGTGCTCTCAGTTGCTACCCTGCTTCGATAGTGACCTTAATCTGGTTCGCTAATGAAAGATGTTTATTGTGTCAGCACTAAGCAACATGGGGACATGAAATCAGGCGTCTTGCGATCCAAAAATGCAACCATTTTGCAAGCTTGGTGTGCTAGTGCACTGTCTTGCTCGAACGTGTAAAAGTCCAACTGTCTCCTCAGACAAGTAAATGCCATCGCTTTGCATGTTTTTGTAATTGTAACTGTAAAACTTCAACAATTTGTCATGAATGGGCCAGATTTTTTACCATTGGAGCAGGGTAGCAACTGACAGCACCAGTTGAGACTATCCAGTTTGTACCCGTGACACATTATGACATCAGCATTACATCAGGTCTGGCAAAGAATATTTAATCAACTGCCATATTTCGTTGCAATATTTTGAATTAGTATTTCTTCAGCTGCAACTGATAAAAATTTGGTATAAATTGATCATCATTTGAGTGAATTATAAAAAAAAAACAAAAAGGGGTTTTTTTATGAAACACTGTGTAGTGCCAGTATATCAGCAAAGTCACTGTATACTTGGCCTAGTTAGTACCTGAGTGAGTGTCCATCTGAACTCTCACTTTGAGCGTAATAGATTTAGCAAAACCTGAAACAGGTTTTCTTTCAAGGTAGCAGTTTTCTGCAATCCATTAAGGAAACCAAAACCGGTTTTGACCGGTTTAGTGAAACTGGGGTTAACTGGCAAAACCGTCTCTGGACCAAGTTTTGCTGGTTGAAACCGGGTTTTCGTTTGTTTACTTGTGCAAGATTAGACGTAAATAAGACCAAAATTGAGATAAATTCATTTTCTAGCATTATATATTTATATAATAGCGTCATATGGCAGATATTTTCGTATGCGTGTGCGGTAAATGTGAATTTGTTTGGCAAGATCATTGTTTTATGTGTATGTATGCCTGGTCGGCATACCGTATCTGTCGTTGGCTGAGTATATTGACAACAGACTGACTGAAAAAGTTTGAGAATTTTGCATAATAAAACAGCCATGCATTGTAGGATTGCAAGCATCGTTTCATAGCTCATCTTCTTGGTTTTCATTGAACAGAAGCTACAATACTATCGTTATCCTGTATCACGTGGTAATGCCGCATTGCATGTTTGCAGAGAAATCAGTTTATGCAGTTCATTTACACATGAAAACCTAAACCCGAAACTGGTTTTAGTTTTGCTAAATCGATTATGCTCTTTGTAACCAGCTGCTGAGTCAGTCTAGCCTTTTACCCTCCATGGGATAGCAGAGTGAGTAGAACAGCTTTCGGGCTGAGTAGTGATAAATGGCAATGGTGGACATAGTACTCTAGCTGCCAGTTTAGGTGGATCTGCGGCTGAACCCAGCCATTCGGCTTGGTCCAAAGGTTGGCAGGCACTTGTACAATATTCGGCAGGTGAACCGGATGAACTGTCGCAGTGGCTGTGCCGTGATGACAACACCACGAACTATTCTATTGTTATAATGTGATTTGGCACACTGGACACACTAATACTGTGAGAACAAAAACAAGATCATGCCCTATAGTGTATAGGTGTTAAATGCCAGTAAAGCTGTAAGAGTATTTACGACCAGTGCTCTTGTAGTTGCTAGGTATGTTTTGAAAAAGGCCATGAGATTAGAGTTGCATATGCGTATATATGGAAGCATACTGAGTACTGACAGCTTTCAGTTGCTGTTGTGTGGCCCCCAGTCTCTGCACTGTGTTGGCACTAACTGTTAGCTGGTGCATGCTGTCAACTGTCGGCTTCTCGGTTGTCGGTCCACCAGTCTGGAGCGACCTGCTGAAGGATTTTGATTGGTCGATTGATTGCATACACCATTGTGAAGGTTGCAAAGCTGGATGAGATGCGGTGGGTATGACTCAGACAATGACGAACCGCAGGAAGTCGTATTCCATTGTTTTGATTGATTGATTATCTCTGCAACGGTGAATGTAGTAAACATTGGTGGAGATTAAAAGATTGCTTTTTATCTGTCTGTGTGTGTGTGTGAGCCTGTCTGACTGTGACTCAGCATGCATGACATCACAAGGGGTCAGCCAGTTTGCGATGTCATTTATGTTTACCCTTTACCAACTTCCGTTGCCATGGGATAAAATGGGCTAACTTTGCTTGTATAAGACATATCTCCAAGATCTTTGCGTCTAACATCCCTGGGGTTTTGGGGATGGGCTATTGGATGATTTCAGTCTAATTCTACCACGACTGACCCTTGTTGTCATGGCAACAAAATTTGTGGAATTTGGTCAAAAATTATTAGAAGTGGTGGACGTAGTAGTAGTAGTAGTAGTGTTTAATTTACAAAATTATTTCACTTGTCGGAAATATGCACTCACTCTCATGAGTGCCTTCTAGTTGATTAATTGATTGACTGATTGCACTGTGATGAAGGTTGCGGAGGCAGACGAGGCATACGACCTGGACAACGAAGAACCTCAGGAAGTGACGTTCAACTCTTTTGCTCTGGAGAATGCCGTACGTCGCAACATGTCCATCTGGCGCTCGCACGGCATGACCGGCGAGAGACGCAAATACTCTACCAGCGACGACGAACTAGAGGATGATGAAGATTGTGATGAAGAAGAAAAAGAAGAAGATGATAATGTGGCAGTTGCTTCTGCTGCCAAAGCTGCTAATGAAGATGAAGATGATGAGTGGTGCTGTATTGAGCCATCCACAACAACAGCTGCTGCTACGGGTATTTATACACAATTAGGCAGAATTGCTCCAGTGCACGCGACTCCGCCTATAGCTACACATTACTCCATATCAGCAGTCTGTCTGCCTCTGTTGTCTGTCACACTCGTGCTCCCTGCTTATTCATTTGACAGATTTACATGCCATTTGGCAGGTTAAAGGTTAAAAGATTAGAAGTGGTGACGTAGCTCTTAATGGGAAGCCCCTCTCAGAGCTACGGAGCGTCACCTGCCATATGGGATCGCACAATGTTACAGTCAGTGTTACACCAATAACAGCTCTGTTGGAAATTTTCTGCTGTCATAAAAGGCTTGCTCTCACCAGGACATTATAATTTCCCTTCTCATGCCACCTGACACAGGTGAATGCGCCCCGCCTTAACCCCAGCCAGATAGGCTGGTACTCGATTTACCTACCCTGGATGGATGGAAGGCTGAGTTGACCTAGGTGGCTGGTTACATACCAAGATGGTTTATCTGCCTGCAGGCAGTCACCCATTGCAGTACTAACCCGGCTCGGCGTACAGTAACTTCGTTATCGGATGAAATGCGTTACCGCTACGCCACGCCACCAACCCGCAGAAGATCCTGTCGTTTTCAAGTTGGGGACAGGACCTGTCGTCGTCCCAGGTACACTTGCACAGTGCAGTGATGCATTGTTGTGTGAGTTGAATGGGCAATGCTGAGGAATGGGAGACTTGGGGATGAATTCATAGCCAAAGGATGCTAAATATTGCAAATTGCTGATGCCACCTGGTAAATAGCAGCCAGTCCGCATTTTACCAAATTACTTTGGTGCTTGATTACAATCAGGGTAGCCACTTGTCTGCACAATCTGGAAATGTCAAGGAATTTGAGTGAAGTATCGATTGTGCATTTCTGTTGCCTTGCATTGCACTATTTTACTGACTGATATACTGCTGTAGTTCAATTCTGCATTATTACTGTTATGAGGTGTTCACACGATCCAGCAAGCTGGACGTTTGCTGGATCGTGTAAACACCCTATTAGTGTGCATGGCATGGGTTACTGCTACATGGGCAGATTGGTTCTTGATTTACCTATTCTGGGAGGATGGAAGGCTGAATTGACCTCTGTGGTTGTATACTGAGATGGTTTACTTGTATGCACTATGCACTCTATACAGTATACACTCGAGGAGGGCCATTCCATAAGTTTCAGGCCTAGATAGGCCTATATTAGACAACAATATTTTTACAATCTATACATCAGTGAAACGTGCATTCTTTACTGACTCATATGAGTCTGCTGCAGATATAACATCGTAATTTATGACGTCACACAGCACGATGTGGAGTGCTAATGCTAACAGAGTAAAATCAGGCTCACTATAGGGGCATGAAAATTTTCCAGTCTTTAGCTGGATTTGCAAAAGTGGAACCCATTGGCATCTGATTTTGTGAAACCCCTGACAAATAAGTTTATAAATTTTTCATCTGAATTAATGAATATAAGATAGCCTAAGTTTGCGCTGATCGCAAGTAACAGCATGTCATGATGAATGACCTGAAACTGTTTGCTTTGACGCTAGAAATCATTTCCATTTAATACTCTGTGACATCGTCAATTACAGTGACGTCATATTCTCAACAGACACATATGAGTCATTAAAAAATGTGTGTTTCACTGATGTATAAATTGTGGAAAATATTGTTGTCTAATATGTCGAGGCCGGAAACTTTTGGGATGGCTCTCGTATGTGGCTGAATGAACTGAACTGTAACATGACCCTTGTAGTTTACTTGACTTTCTGTCACATAAAATGGAGCTTGTTCATTATTATTTTCTTCAGACTTTCGCATCAGTACTCAATGTGAAGAAAAAACTTGAGGAAAAATATTATTATTATTAGTAGTAGTAGTATTCTTATTATTGTTGTTGTTTGTTGCAGATTCGGCTCAGAGCATGGAAAGTTCAGGTTGTCGTGTGGCTGATGGTCAGCAAGGGTGCAGTGCTGTCGTGGTGGAAGAATACTGGGATGATATGCTGGAGATAAACCCTGACACTTCTCCATTCGGTAATTAATGATTGATGACTATTTTACTGCTATTAACTGGTGAATATTTAAGTAAATGAGATGTGGTGTAACTTTGAAAGTGTGTTCTTCAGTTAGTTGCAAGGGTGCCGTGATCTCAGCACCTGGACTTTAGGGCCACTTAAACTGTTCAGTGACGATGTCAGTTGGATCGGACAGCTGCGTCCAAATGATGTGGTTGCAAAGTTCGTTGACACTCTTCTCCTTCTATCCCGCCATTGGGTTTTCGTTTGTGGACCAGCCGAGGCCCGCTGGTCTGGTGGGTGGTCTACTACAACAACAACGTCAGTTGGTCTTGGATGAGCTTGAAAGCAGTTCCACAGTTCCAGGTGCCTGCCGCCACAAATTATTACTGGCCTGGAGTAAGTGTCACATCGGTGCATTGTACTAGTAGTGGTATTGTGGTACCAGTAGTTGTTGTTCTTGGTTTAGACTTGGATGACACACACTGCTATTCATCGTCACACATAAAGCCTTATCCTTATCCTCTGGACTGTCACATTGGTGCATTGTAGGGTGATATGCTGGAGACTAACACTGACACTTTAGTAGTAGTGCTAGTAGTAGTAGTAGCAGCAGTAGCAGTAGCAGTAGTAGTAGCAGTAATAGTAGCAGTAGCAGTAGTAGCAGCAGCAGTAGTAGCAGTAGCAGTAGTAGTAGCAGTAATAGTAGCAGTAGTAGTAGCAGCAGCAGTAGCAGTAGCAGTAGTAGCAGCAGCAGTAGTAGCAGTAGCAGTAGTAGTAGTACTAGCAGCAGCAGCAGCAGCAGTAGCAGTAGTAGTAGTAGCAGTAGTAGTAGTAGCAGTAGCAGCAGTAGTAGTAGTAGTAGCAGTAGCAGCAGCAGCAATAGTAGTAGTAGTAGCAGCAGTAGTAGCAGTAGCAATAGTAGTAGTAGTAGCAGCAGTAGTAGCAGTAGCAGCAGCAGCAGCAGTAGCAGTAGTAGTAGCAGTAGTAGTAGTAGCAGTAGTAGTAGTAGTAGCAGCAGTAGTAGCAGTAGCAGTAGCAGCAGCAGCAGTAGTAGCAGTAGCAGCAGCAGTAGTAGTAGTAGCAGTAGTAGTAGTAGCAGTAGCAGTAGCAGCAGTAGTAGTAGTAGTAGCAGTAGCAGCAGCAGCAGCAGCAGTAGCAGCAGCAGCAGCAGTAGTAGCAGTAGCAATAGTAGTAGTAGTAGCAGCAGTAGTAGCAGTAGTAGTAGCAGTAGCAGTAGTAGTTATCGTTGTTGTTGTTGTTTCAGACCTAGACGATGCACACTGCTATAAAGCATCGCATGTAAAGCCTCATGCTCATCCGTTGGACTATTGCATCAGTGCATTCTACTTTCTGCCATCAGCTCTGCACGCGGTGTCCGTCAATCGATCTCCTCTGCTGCCGGCTGCTTTGGCTCTTAATCTCACTTCAGCCAATGACTCTGCTCAGTTTGAAGATGCCGACCTGTAAATTGAAGTCCTCTTTGCATAAAATTATATTTTGAAACGGTGGGTGACCAACCTACTTAAATTTGTGAAATTATGACCTATATTTACTGTTTCAGCAACCGGTGTTGCCTTCTTCGGAACAGTTTCGGTTTGCTGCAGCAAATGAAGCAGGCAGCAGCGGTTGCCGAAAGGTCAAGAAATAAATAAGTACAGTTCGTAATCTGATAAGTGTAAATAGCTCGTTGACTTTTCTTTTATGATGTAATGCTGCTGTCACATTGTCCAGGAATCGGTGCCAAACTTGTGCAAGTTTCTTGTATGTATGTAAAAAGAGCTATATTGTTATCACTGCATCTTTATCAGTGCAGCTGTTTGGAAGGTTGAGTCAACAAGCTGCACGGCACTGTTTTTAACATGGCTTTCTCGAAGTTGTATTATCCAAAGCATGACACAGTGGTATATAGTCACATTGATTTGCACGTTTATGTTATGATTACAGCCTGTTATTATTAACAGTGTGGTTGTGGCATGGGAACTGTGGAGGGGGCAGTTGCCATCCCCTAAATTTCAGCCTGTCGAAAAAATTTTTGGTCAAAAAGTTTTCTTTCACAAATACAAAGTTTAGGGCTGGAATTCTCCCATTTTGGTGTAAATTAGGGGCAAACTTGACATTTTGTGCACCCATATATTCTCTGACCAAAAGTTATAGCTGTCCGTTGGAAAAATGCGACTTCCTGCCTTCGAACCTTTTTACCCACAATGCTACTGATTATTTTTAGATCACATGGATTTGCACTTTATGATTTTTGAAGCAAAATATAAATATTTAGCAGAAAAGTATTGAGATAAGCACAGATAACTGCATAAAGCATTTTGCGATACGGTTTGATTCCACGGCAAACATTGCTGTGTGGTTAATTTAATGAGTTTTATGGCTTTTTGTGATATTCTGTTGATTATGTTATGTGTGATAACTGAACGTGTTATTTCAATGGCTTGTGGTGTTGCTTTTGATAAGTTATTTGACGCTTTTTTCTGTTGATTGAACTTCTGAATGTTATATTTTGAAACTGTTAAAAGCTTTTTCTTGCACTTATCTGCACTGGCAGCATCAGCAATTCATGCTGCCTGGTTAAAGATGCCTGACGAGTGTAACAAAAGTGATTTGAAGCTTTTGCTTTTTTCCTGAAACTTGGGTAGGTTATTTTTTGTATTGTTTTGCTGAAAATTACAAAAATCAAAAAAAAAATCAAAAATCATTTGGGCAAATGCTCTGAACGTGGCTGAAACTAGAAACGTATGATAAGTATTTTTGAAAATGTTTTTAAAGTGTAACTTCGGCTTTCGACAAAACAAGCTTGTGTGCGTGTGCTCATATGCCTGTGTTAAAGCAGATCTCGTTGTACGTTATTTCTGTACCTAGCTGACGTTTATGCACTTATGTTGTTTTTAACTCTTGTCCATGAAGGAAAGTTTTTGCTTGGATAGATAGACGCCAGTGGTGTCGTGACAGGAGGAGGGCATGGGTGGCAGCTTCTCCCTCTGTGTTGGAAAAACTTCTTGTCCAAAAATTTTCTTCCAAAATGCGAAATTTACGGCTGAAAGTCCCCTTTTTGGGAGTTTGGGTCAGAAGCTTAAAATTGACATTTTGAACATCCATGTCAGTTCTGTTGGAAATTTTCTGCTCTCAGAAAATGCTTGCCAGGACCAGGACAATATAATTTCTTTCCTCCCTCTCCCCCCCAAAAAAATTCAGGCCTTGCAAACATTGTGGTTCAAGTTATGGCAGATTTGTGCAGTGTGAAGTTTGAATCTTTGGAGATCAGGACTATACCGATATATTCAAAAAACTTTGAAAGCATTTATTATTGTGAAATGCAATGAGTGTTACAAATTTTATACTTTTGAAAAATTATAGATTCTGCTATACTGTTGCACCTTTTAACTCGTGACACCACTGATGGTATCTGTAGATATTAGTAGAAAGATGATATTAGTCTTTTAACCACGTATGGCACTGAATGGCCTATTTTGTGCCGTTAAGAAACTACTCACTCGCTCACTGTAGATATTAGTAGAAAGATGTGGTAGTCTGCTGTGTAACTAATGGATGGTAGGAAATGTACAACTTTATGTGACATTTTGGAAACAGTTTTTTTGCACTTATATGTATGTGATGGTTAATGTCATTAAGTATTGCATATCCGTGGAGTATTAAATCATTTTCAGTACAACTTGAAAGTAGCTCACTTATCTAACTATACCGTGTTCCGAAAAAACACCCACTCCCTTTTTTATCTCTGGAAAAAGTTCAGATTTCCACAAAATTTTCAGGAAATGTTTATGAGGAAACACGTATTCCACCGGTAAAAAGTTAGAATATTTTTTGCTATTGGTGACGTCATGTATGACGTCATATTTCCGTTTATAAATCATGGGTTTTACCACTGAAGACAGACATTAATTTTGATAAATATTTGCAAGTCAGCAATGGTAATGAGACACAAGTTTGTGTAAGATGTTTCTGGACAATGGACAGACAATTGAATATTGATGGAATGTAACTTTTAAATTTAAAAAATTGACATGACCGGCAGTATCAAGCCATTCGAGCAAATGGTCTCCGTGCTGCGCCGTATGGCTGCCAACATCAGCAAAGTTGAGGATATCGCACTTAGTCAAGAAAGTAAGTAACAGAAACTGTTCACAATGTAAAACTGCCTAACGGTTGAGTTCAGTCAGCACAATGATCAATTGATGTGTTTAACATTTCATCAAATGTCTGTCTTCAACGGTAAAGCCCATAATTTACAAACACGGAAGTATGACGTCAGCATGACGTCACCGGTAGCAAAGAATACTTATTGATACCTCCTAAACATTCGCTGAAAATGTTGTGGAAATCTAAACATTTTCCACAGAGATATGAAAGAAAACGTGAGTGGGTGTTTTTTTCCTGAACACAGTGTAGTTGTAGTTTCGTGTTTGATTCAGTATGTGCGATAAACAGGCCTTTTAGAAATAATTCGTTTTCCAGTTGCCTTAGTGCTACAATATTCACTGTTCAATGTCGATGTTTGCATTAGTCAGCATACGAGGGGCGTTCAATAAATTCCAGGACTGTTCTTCTCAGTAAGCACAGTGACAGTTGAAAATCAAAACTATCATGAAGTTGTAGGGCCACTATCGTACATTACTTTTTTCATTTATGACGTCATGCTGTGACGTCATTATTATTAAGATATCAACGATGGGCGTTGACACTTGGCTGACACAGAGAATAATCATGAAATTTTCTAATCGCAGAAGGCAGTGCTGAAATTAATTGCAGATTATCTGTTATGTTTAGCAGCGACACTTATATCTCGTTCGAATGTATTTGAATAGTTTTCCGGTTTTTGCAGTGACATTTAGTTTAAGAACAACAAAGACCTTCAACAGCATGCGTCTGGATATTTCTACATGGTGTCAACAAAAACTTAATGCTACGGGTTCAGGCTGACTTGTAGAACAATGGAAACATTGCAGTGAACTGCAGGGAGATTGTGCTCGAAAATAACATAGGGCCTAGCAGTCAGAATTGTGCGGTTTACCGTCGTTGTATAAGAACGTCAGTCCTGGAATTTATCGAACGACCCTCGTATTTAATTTCAGTTTTTCTGCGTAAATGTTTTGATTTCTTCAGTTCGTTCCCTGCTTCTGCCATACTGTGACTTGCCACTGAGAGTGAAGTAGTAAAAAAAAACTTAAAAAAAAAGAATAAAGAAAAATAAAGAACCACACATTACTAGCCAGTCAGTGTAAGTCTGTTTCTTAATTTCATAAGAAGTTGTACTGTCGTCATTAGTTTGGATTTTGCGTCGCAGTATTCTCTTTGGTCCTAATGTAGGACGTAGCTTGGCCATCTTTTTTTGTATGCAGCGTGTGGACAAGGTGGTCAAAAAGTCGATATTTTCCTAGTGTCTAAAAATTGTGTTGAAGCACTGCCAACTGTACTGTGATACCTGACTGTTAGCATAGATGACTTGTGTTCATTTTATTATGCGGCCATCCAAATAGGCCACATTACAGGTCTTGCCTGTCTGTCTGTCTTGTTCGTCCGTATGTCCCATACATGCTCTAAAGTCAAAAACAAAAAGATGTGCAAAAACGAAAATTGGTTTGAACTAGAGCTGTCATATTAATGCATTAATGCGTCAATGAATTAATGTGTTAAAAAAATGAACACACATATACGTAAATCTACTAAATTCCGTGGAGCAGACGTTCCAATGTTCCGTTAAACTGCAGTTATTTGACGATCAAATAAATTCAAGTGATTAAACTGTTGTTGCCGTTTCATCACTACTGTTAATAATAATAATATTCAGATAACAAGGTGCGGTTTGGTCCGTCATTTTACAGGTATTGCAATTTCCAGTCATATTTTTCGTGGTACATCATCTTCAGGTCATGCAAATTCAGTGCCCCGATCAATATTAATGATGCATTATTAATAACGCATTAAAAAATTATGCTCTTCACAGCTCTGATACACTGGTCATTCCTAGGCGGATGGCTGCATATATGTCTGCACTGGTCCAAGGTTTTTTCTGGTTCATAGATCAAAGTAACTCGTTGATGACGACTATTTTGTTCGGTAGCCTAGTATTATTAGTTGCACGTTTCATCACAGCGTGACTGCTATACAAAGACGGTTCATTGAGAGATATGTGCACGTGCTTCGCGTGTTTCTGTTTCTGTTGATGCTACAAGTGATATGGTTTTTGTTGAGAAATAGAGAGTACTTTCACTGCATACGTAATGCTGTTTATTGTGAACTAGTGGACATGTTTCATACCCGAACGACATCTTCAAAAGTAAACTGATGTGGTGAAATAGAATTATTCAGCAGTTCAGCTAGTAAGCTTCAAGTGCTTAAAACCGGAGGGAAACCTACTATTCCAAGATCAGTTACATACTGGCAGACTTCTATTCTAGACTGAAAATATGAGAACAAGTCACTGGGACCAAAATTTTGAGACTGCCGAGCTCAAAATCCATGCAATTTCACGATCACTAAGCACAGACAGACACTGTCAGATGGAGACTGGTTGTAAATGTGTGGAACTGAGAAATCATTCGATCACTGTTGTCTTAACAGCACAGCTACATTTCCTGGTTACTGAGAAATAACAAGCTGAAAAACCGGTTTATTGCTGATGCAAAGAACACCTGATTGGTGGTGACAAACAACGAACTGGTTGAGTTGAAGTCCAAACTCCTCGACTTAATCTGATGTGGACTTGTTGACAACAACAAGCTGTACAACATTTTGACCAGGGCTGTACCAAACAGATTTTACAATTCGGCTAACAAGAATAATTTATTATACTATTTGGCCGAAAATAAATACAGTACAAATAGTTGACGCAAGTTCAGACACGTTGCCCAGTGCTCTGGTTTTATTGTGGTGCAGCAAAAAAATTCTGAATCGGACATTCTGTAAGCGAATGACACTAACAAAGATTACTGACAATATCGAAACATGACAGTGATTCATGACTTTTGACAGTGAGCAAATTAGATGGTTAAGAAAATGCCAAAAAACACCATGTGCAGGCATTATGCTGCTAAAACAGCTGGGCTGATAGCAGCTGTTTTTGAGACTATATTATTCATATTCGGTATATTTATGGCACTACTATTCGGCCGAATATGAATACACTATTCGGCCTACTATTTGGATCAAATAGCATATGAATAGGATATTCGGTACAGCCCTAATCTTGACATGACAGTATGTAGTGGATCTGTTACCGGCCTTTGATTATTTTTGTGGACTTGTTGTACAGGTTGGAGTAGACTTTCGATTCATAGCACAGTTTCTTGTACAACTTTACAATAAATCTATAACAAATCAAAGTGGAGTTTGGGCCGTTCAACACGACAAACCTGTTACTAAATATCAGTTATTGCTCAGTACAAAAACGTTCTGTAACACAAACCAAATACAGACAAGCACATGATCGACCTAACATCAATGCCAGAAATACTCGCAACATATGTAGACAATAAACAAGTTATACGAATTACGTATGATTATGATTATGTAAGCAGTATTGCGATACAAATTACAAAACTATGCAGGCTGCAGTATTAAAAGGACATTTTATCCATTAAATATCCCAATTAAACGGCACAGTGTACTGTACACGACCGCTGCAAATTCAACAACATAAATTCGACAATTTTACAGAAATGGACAATTCAACGCTTAACTGAAATGCATAACAAAATAACAATTATAGATGAAAACAGGCTTAGAAATAAAAAGTAAAAAATTGATTTGGCACTAGGCAGCATCACTGTGAGTTGCATTTCACAGCAACGTTCAAGGCAAATTATAAAGGGCAAAAGTTGATAGACTTAAAACTGAAAAAGAATTGAATAACATCAAACAACAAAAAAGCCAGGCACACCATGGCCTTATCTCTGTTCAAGGTCAGCAAAGGTCGCTGACTTCATTACCAATCGAAAGCGTAATTAGCAATGTCCATCCTACTGGTATGTTGCATCGTTTCAGAATTACTGCACCTTAGGGTGGTGGCCTGGCGTAGCGGTAACGCGTTTCATCCGATGAACAAAGTTACTGTATGCCGGGCCGGGTTAATACTTCGATTGGTGGCTGCACCTCGGTATGTAACCAGCCACCTATAGGTCAACTCAGTTCTCCATCCCTTCCTGGTAGGTAAATCGAGTACCAGCCTATCTGGCTGGGGTTAAGGTGGGGCGCGTTCACCTGTGTCAGGTGGCAGGTAACAGTGTGGGCTCCCATACGGCAGGTGACGCTCAGCAGCTCTGTGAGGGGTTAATTCTTCTAAATATACGCCGACCTTTAACTTTCCCTGTTGAAAAAGCCATAATCAAAATCTGAGGTGTCACCAATGTTATGGCTTTGAGAAGCAAAGACCCAAAGCTAATTATCCACGTGACTAACTTACAAGAAATATAACCCATATAACCACAACACATTGGACAGACAACTTACGGAGGCAATATCAAGCTCTGTGCTATCATTAATACTTACAAAAATATTCACCTACAGTATTACAAACTTCTGCAACTCATCACTGCCTCCATGAAGGCGACTTAGTTCAACAGTAAGGCTTATCAGCATAGACACACAAACACAAAACTACGGGCAATTTGTGATAATCATAAACAGTTGCCAATATACACTGGGTGGTCCATAAAAAATTAAACCCTTAACTTCGATACATCCATAATTTCACTTCATCAAACACTAATCAATTTCAAAAGTATTTAATCATCCAAATCGGTGGCAAATTGGCAAACATTAATTGTTACGCATCACCTCAAATACTAAATGCGTCACGAAATGTAGTCAGCTTCTGAATAGCGATGAAAACTATTTGCTTTTTATTGGGTTGCTCTGTATAAGAGCGAGAAAAGGAGGTAATGCTGTACATGTATACAAATATGTTAAATCATATGTACAGGGTGTGCCAAAAAACTACATCTTTTCAGCATTAACTTTGGGATGGTTAATGGTATAAAAGCATGTGATATGTCAAAATTTTCAGAATATTACATGTACAGAAAAGCGCCAAACTTGCATAGCAAATCATTTAAATACTGATGAAGATTTATGCAAATTAGGAAAAAAATATATAAATGCAAATTACGCTATGCAAGTTCCACACTTTCTGTATAACATTCAGAAACTTCTGACATATCACACACGTTTATTTTTACCACTAGCTGTGGCTAAAACACCAACATTCAAACAGATCCGGTTTTTTGGCCCACCCTGTATTTGGCAGGTTTAAACGGTGGTTTATAGACCACTGCTTCAAACTGCCTAGCACAGTGATATCTAATTACCCTGTCATTCAACGAACATCTTACTGTACAAAGCACCGGACAGTGCAAAGCAGACTGTCCATGTTGGTGTCAGCGAATTTCTCATCGAACGCTGATATATCAGAGTATTAATACACTGAATTTGGCACAGTGTGAAAGAGATAAAATGGGAGTCGATATGATTCATACATTGATACATACATTGATACATGATACACCGGTTGGTGGCGTAGCATAGTGGTTAGAACGTCGGTCCTAGCCGGCGAACTTTCCATATCCTGCGCTAGACTGATGGATGACTGTTTGACCACTTTGTAGGTAAAGCGTTCGCTTATCAGTCAACCAACAAGGCCAACTCAGCCTGCCATCCCACTGGGGTCGGTTAAATGAGTAGTAACTCATTTATATGGGTTACGGAAGGTGGTGACCTTAGTACAGCTGACTGGGGCTGCCTAGCCGGCCGCTGTGCTAGCTTGTCTGCAGGCCGCATGCGGTGGCCGTGCGGCCAGCGGCTCTGGTTAGTGCATTAGAGGCATGTACGCAAAATGCGCTATACAAAATGACACCTTTATCTTTACCTTTACATGCATTAACAGAATCATCCTCGTTAATCAGTAGCTATCGCCAGGCTGACCACTTCCAACAATCAGTGGCCTTGTAACAGCGTTAAAGTTAGCAACCCCCTCCCCTCCCAATTTTATCCCAACAGAAAATGTTCATCTTGTCAGAAATTTTCACAACAAAAATACGAAGTCTAGGGCTGAAAATCCACGATTTGGGATAATTTATAAGCAGAATTGAAATTACGATCACCATATTTCGTCTGTCGGAAATAGCTGCTTCACCCAACCTTTCTAACCCACAATAGCGATAAGCTATTGTAAAATTACCCGACACTTCACAGCACTCAGTTGTGGCTACTCACTTCATGTTTACCAACGGCATGGAAATGAAATAGAGCAGTATATACAATACACTAACAAACTGCAAGGCATTAAAATGCCAAATCTGAAATTTCAGGCTGTTGCCCCAAAAGTGTCATTAACTTGTACCAAATTTCGGCACATGTACCAAAACAAATCTAACTTAAAAGTGAAGTTGACAACAAAGAGTTTTCCCCAGACAAAATTTTTGTCCGGGACAAGTCACGGACTGATGCTCAATTCCCCAGCTTCTCTCTAACAGAGCAACTGTCAAATGCCCTAGCAAGAGGTCACACCACGTCACATAACTCGGACATAACTGAACCGACCAATAAACACTGTTAACTGATAAAATAACAGTCAAATCCCATGACACTGATAACAGCTACATACAGATTTCTTCGAATGGGAAAAAGTTCTGTACAATTCAAGTTCACTGAAAGTCCTAAAAAAGCAGTGCGGTGAAATTTTACTGTATCTCGAGTCAACAGATAAGCAGGAACATGCTGGCACATGGGAGGTTGTTAATAGGGTTCGCAGGTTTCCATGGGCTGTGGAATTTTGTGCCCATTTGCACAGAAGTTAACGGAATCCGGTACTCGCCATTGATTACTTTCATTTTTCACCTTAAATCGAACTGCGAACCTTCTGAAATCGGCTGACCACTTCAGCAATTGGCAAAACTCCTCCGCAACAGAAAAAAATCTCACAACCTATGACGTAAAATAACCCATGTAATTTGGAAAATTTGCAATGGAAAACTGCGGTCCCCACCTGTTATGCAGAAGTGTGTAAGGCTGCCTGAAACAGTGTCTACCGCAAAACAGAAATAAATAACATCAACAACCTTTTAAAACTCTTCAAAAGTTAAGACCACTTCCAAACAGTGGTATGTCACCTACTGACAGCACCGACGGCAACACTTAAAATTACATCTGACATGATTATTATCATTATTACTGCTGCTGTTGTTCTTATCATTACCATTCTACGGTGAATCATGCGTTCACTTTCCAGACTGCTAATCTGTAAAATGCTGACTATATGGTGTAATAATGGTAACAATCATAGAAATATCAATGCAAAAACAATACAAACCAAACAGGTAAGTTACCAGTAAGTCACACGAGCAAAATTACCGGTAAATTACCAGTAAGTTACCTGTTAGTTACCGGTAAGTTTTCAGAACAAAATTACGGGCAAATTTCCGGCAAGTTACCCGTAACTAACGGGTAACTTATTGGTAATTTACCGGTAATTTTTAATAACCAGTAAGTTACCCGTATGATACTGACAAGTTACCGGTAAAATAAAAATATATTTGCGCCAAAGATAAGTTAACGGTAACTTAGGCGTAAAACACGTGTAAATTACCGGCAAGTTACCAGCAACGTTTGTTACAGGTAATTCAACACTAATACAACAAAGTCTGCCTCCGCAGCACACAATTAATATCACTAGAGCGGTAGAAGCAACATCCTGAGGTAAGATACAATCATAACTGTTCACAGCAATTGCAACTGTCCAGAATGTCAGTCTTTCATTGACCCCCCTCTCTGCAGCTACAACCCGGATGAATAACCCAAATACTGTCTGTACAGTGTGTCTCGATAAAAACGTGGCACTTTTATTTTTTGAATAACTCTATGAAACATTGGCCGATTTCGTTAATTTTTGGCATGTGACATCACGAAGAAACTTGACGTACATGACTACAAAATTGCCCACCTCACCTTAATACTCTTGCTGCAGTACCTTCTGAAATTCAGCAGTCGTAGTTTGGCCATTTACAGCAACAAACTCATACTGGGTAGCCCATGCGTCGGCTAAGAAATGACTAACTAAATAGCGACTAACACAGATAATGGCTGTTATCTCTCAGAAAGTCTTATGTATTACATCACATCATTTTTATTACTGCGTGTGCTTAAAATGTCCCCTCCAGCACGAACGCAAACGGTGGACGTTGACGCGACTCGCCAACAGCACGTTCAATAACGCGCGACCCAGAGCGGCTCGCTCTCTGTTGATGTGTCATTCCAGTTCGCCGACGTACGATTTTAAAATAAATGCGACTAGTGTTAAACATGTAACAGGTTTTCAATGATTCTGTGGTCTGAGTGATTTTTTGAGCCGACGCCTGAGCTCACCAGTATGAACTCGTTGTTGTGTACGGCCAAACTAAGACTTTTTCATTTTACAAGTTAGTGTAGCGACAGTATTGAGGTTAGATGGGCAAAGTATACTCGTTTACATCAAGTTTCTTTGTGATGCTGTGTGCGAAAAAATTATCAAAATTGGCCAATGCTGCACAGAGTCATTCAATAAAGTGGCACGTTTTTATTGAGACACAGTGTACATTCTTGTAACATTACATTACCTTCAGCACTCTTGGAGCTAATATGTATTTTAAAAAATAAAAATCTCCCCAATTTTTTTCAACTTTCCCTAGTCTGTGACTAACATTTTCCCTAACTGTATACCAACAGTTTCTGGAAAATTACTTGCAAAAGAAAGCAGCTGCTCCTCCCCCAAATTTCCATGGCCTGACCAAGGAATTCTTAGAATTTTCCCCAATTGGTAAGAACGACACAATCTGCAGTTTCTGTGTAATTCAACATCATCATCATTCATCGGGCAAACAGAAATTAGTCTCCTATTGAAATGAACTGAAACAAACAAAAAAATCACAAACGCACAAAACAAACTTGATGCTTCCCACACTTTCACTGGTCTATTACATTTTCAGACATTTCCAGTTTTTTGACGAAGGGCAGAAACTTTGCAACATACAGTTTTAGCAAAGTAGATCTGGGTGTTTCCCGACTTTTGATAACCCGATTAAAGGCACAACTTTACCATTTTCCCCTGAAGCTGCAATCTGCGGTTTTTGTTGACACTAATCGGAGCTGAAGGTAGAAGGCGGGGGCGGTGGAATCGGGACAAAGAAGCTGCACTCAGTTGACGGTGGTGACGACCGACAACTTGGGTCTTCGGAGAGACACTGGCTTCGCGGTGTCGGGGGAGGTGGACAGAGCGGATCGGACTCAAAACAGCAGTCCGCAGCACCACCGCTGCAGGCATGGTGATGGTAAGCACAGCAGTGGTGGGCGGCGGCAGCGAGGTACGATTCAGAGTCCTCACAGACGTCTGTGCTGCACGGAGTTGTCGGGGGAACCCGGCGGTGTTTCCGACGTCGCTTGCTGTAAACTCGCGCCCTGCTGCGATGTGATTTAGCTGGCGACACCTGCAGCCAATCAGATGAAAACAGCAGAAAATGTTAACAATCAACTAAGTGATTACTCATTAACAATCATAGCTAAACCAAGTAACAGATAAGTGGCTAAATACCTCCTATAAGAAGCATCTGCTGAAATGCACTATGAAAAAATCGTAACCTATATTACATCCCTACAACTTATCTCACCCGAATCTGTTGTTGTTGTAATAGACCATCAACTCCTCTTTTCTCATCAGAGATAATATGAGAAGAGTGAGGGAGAGGGATATGGAAGTCGTTTGCAGTTGTTGTGCTGGACAAACTGTTGACCGGTACAAACGTCAACACACCAAGGCTTATTGTTGGTATTCTTTCGACAACAACCGAAATAGCCGGCTGTCGGTTCCACCACAAAAAAACTCAAGCCACAGCAAGTAAACAATTTAATAAACATGTGCCAGATGCACACGTTTACAAACACACATTATAAAAACCCGAAAACAAATTGCAAGACAATATATCAGAAAGGATCATTGGAATGGTTAAATGTTTAAATGCTATAGCTCTTCATAGAAAACCTATCTCAAAGCTATGGAGCGTCATTCGAGGTATCGGATCACACAGTGTTACCTGCCACTCAACACAGGTGAACGCGCCCCGCCTTAACCCCAGCCAGATAGGCTGATACTCGATTTACCTACAAAAGAGGGATGGAAGGCTGAGTTGACCTAGGTGGCTGGTTACATACCGAGATAGTTTGTTGATCAAATGAAAGGTGCTACTGCTAAGCCAAGCCATACAAATACTAAATAAATCACAGGCATTCAGGCATCTTATGAAAATGATAAACAGTCACCAGCAGAAGGTAACGCTATCTATTACAAACTACTATATTATGTATTGTTCAGGTTTCATACCGTGTTGTCAACGACCCGATGGTGACAGGTGTCCCTAATGCTCAGTGATCGTTCTGTTGCAGGGCTCGGTGGGGGGTTCAGAGTCTCCTTGGGGTAGTGCTGAGCGGCGGTCGTCATAAGACTGGAAGACGACGCCCCCGTGATATGATTACGATCATACAATGGAGAGTCGCTGTCGTCATTACACAGCTGCTTCTCAAACATCAGCGTAGCCGAGGTCAATGACGGCACGACTCGACCACGGCTTACATCTGCAACACATCCAGACAATTTGCAGTTAACAGAATTATTCCTGATACACCGATTAAAGAAATAATCAAGTCCGTCACGTGCCATCTTCAATAAAATGGGTCACTGACGCAAATTAAATTCTATCCAGCATTTTTACCTTTACCTTTTACCTGTTACCTTACAGCTGGTGCTCTGCGATAAATTTCCTACATAACGAGTATCTACAGTTTCTCATATTTTAAAAATTGCCGATTAGCAACATATTTATCACAATATCTGGTTTTATTACCTATTAGATGACATATCAGAATTATACTATTATAGTGATATACTTTTTGAACAAAAACATAATTTCAATCCAGTTTCCTTTGTTCAGTATTTCAGCGGTAACAAAATGCGTTTAATCAAACTGACGCAGTGTGGAGTAGCTGTTGTCGCTGGCATCGGCTGCACTTGGCGAAGAAAGTCTTGTGACAAGCACAATGTTGCGGTCGACCGGGAAATCCCCATCCTCCCCCGCCCCCTGGCGCCGTGATTTCTGCCGACACATGCAGATCAGCAACAGCACGACGAACACTAGCACCAGCAAGCTGCAGATGACACTGATGCCGATAACATAACGGACGTCGGTCGATGACGACGGACGACGGACTGAGCTAGGTGATGTGGTCGATTGACAGTTCAGCTCATCGGACCCGTCAATGCAGTCATCAAGACCATCACACACAGCTGCCTGTTGCAACATATTTATACATCTTTATTCATCGTAAGAATTATATAACAACAACATACACTATGAGCCAAAAATACTAATCATTACCAGCCCTTCAAAAAGGTATTTAAACCGAACAGAACTCCCAAAACCCACCATTAGCTTTAACTCCAAAATTAAACAATAATAAACCTTTGGTTTTTCTTACAGAAAATTATTAGCCATCCCCACCATGATCGGCCACCTTGATATCTTTGTGGGGCTTATTGCTGGAATTTAAAGACGTGAAAGATTTCTGAAATCCATAGCAGAGGAGCAAACAAAGTGCCGGCCAGCTCTCTTCAAGCAGTTATCGTACATGTTACCAGTGCTAATATAAAACTGCTTAATCTTTGGCTATAATGCTGTCTATGGCTTCACAGCCATCCATGGCTTCATAGGTATTTCCTGAAACCTTATGGTTACATTCGGAGATATGCACTGGGCCAAAATCATATGGCATCATCACTGGGTGTCTGCCCACCCCACAAGTAAGGTAAGCCAAAGTAAGAGCTATTAGTCACTGCCAGTCCTTAAAATGCTGAAACCGATTTAACCCTTCCCCACAGGCACATGGTAAATTTCAAAACAGAATTAATGTCACCATGACAAGCTTTAACTTCTGTAAAAAAATTATTTTCTTGTTCTTCTTCTTCTTGGCGAACTCCTGTCAGAGCGCTGCCGTACTGATGACTTGTCGCCAGATGTCCCTATTCTTGGCCTTCCTCCAGGCAGTGTGAACTCCAAAGTTCTGGGGCTGGACGTCTTCATCAACTGTTCTGAGCCAAGTTGTTCTTGGACGTCCAGCCATTACCACCCTTTAAAAAAGCTAACAGCGAATATAATGCCACCAAAAAGCACCTGGTTGATGCAGGCTCGCTCGACACGGCAGAGGAACTGTGTCTCAGTGCATGGAGGACAGGATTCCTCGTCTGCACCACCCTGGCACTGGGTACGCCCATCACAGCGAAACTTGTTATGCATACAGCTTCCCTCAGCACGACACAGCCACAGCGATGTAGTGCTGCAATGGGTGCAATTAGCCTCGTCCGACTCGTCCTCACAGTCGGCGTAGCTATCACAGCGCCACGTCGACGGAATGCAGTAGCCGTTGCTGCATGCAAACTTGTCGGGGTCACACGTCGGCGGCAGAGTGCAAGTGCGACTGTCACGACTAAGCATCAGTTTGACGGGGCATGAGCAGCGGTGACTTGGTAATCCGCCCAATCCACCATTCCTGGCTGGCACGCAGAGGTGACTGCAGCCGGCGTTATTACGACCACATGGATTCCGCAGAATCTGCGATGAATTCAGTCGCCTCACGACCACGACGTCCGTCAGCCGTGATCGGTCAGAGAACAGACGCTTGCGATCCCGTCCCGTTGTTTTATTGACCCGCTCGAGCGTGCTGTCGACCGTCGACCGATCAGTCCAGTAGAGGTGCTCCGCAAACACATACATCCCCGATGGACTCCGGATCTCACTGTCCACCACAATACGTCGATGTCCACCGTCGAAGTCCCCGGACTCAATCCGCTTCAGATCCAGGTCGGCCCAGTAGATCTGTCGCAAATCCGTGTCCACGGCTATGGGACCGAGGTTGCCAATGCCAGTGCTGAATAATATGACGCGTTCGGTGCCGTCCAAAGCTGCTCGTTCGATCCTTTGATGTTTGCCCACAGTGCTCCAGAACAACAACCTGAACAGACACATCATGTGGCAAGTTTACAGTCAAATAAAATATCACAGGCTAAACGGTAGTTCAAGCCCTGTGTTAACAGCAACTTGTCTTTCTTATGGGAAATCCAAAAATTCGACCACCCACAGAATCAAAACCACTGACCCAATTGAGATAAAATTTGTCACGGTTGATTGCATCGAGGAGGGGACCTGTCATGCAAAATTTTATGCAAATTCCTCCAAGGGGGGCTTCTCGGCAAATAAGTGAAATATACGCAAAAATTTTTCTTTATATATGCCTTTTTTTCTTCAATGCACCCACAGGTCAGACCCCTTAAGGGATTTTTACACTTAATACATCAAACAACGCGGTTCTGCACAAGGAAATGCCTTTTTGGGGTTAGAAAATTAATTTAATATTTAACGTATTTATTCGCAAAAATAAAAAAAAATTACAATGGTGTCCATGGGGAAAATTAAACAATTCTTTAAACGGTCATAACTTTGGCTGTGTATAAGATAGAGTCGTAATTTTTGGTTCTAGGGTATGGTTTTCGTGGATGGCCAATCTAATGGTGTTATTCAATTTTACCCTGGATCCTCCCTGGTTGCCATGGCAACGAAATTTGGGACAAAATTGGCTATAACTCAGCTTGTGTAAGTGATATCTGCGAGATTTGTGTGTCTATACGGGGATTTTGGGGGATGGGCCAGCGAATGCTGCCAATCAAATTTTACCCCAACTGATTCTCGTTGCAATGGGAACGAAATTTGGGACAAAATGGGCTATAACTCGACATTATGTACGAGATATGTCCAAGATTCTTGCATCTAACAAGGGGTTTTGAGGGTGGAGCAAATAAATAATTTTAGTAAGTCTACCACGGTTGACTCTCGTTGCCATGGCAACAAAATTTGTAGAATTTTTTGCCAAAAATTGGCTAGAAGTCGGTTAACTACGAGTGGGCTCAGACTTTAAGGGGATGTCAGACGAACGACAAAGTTGGCCGTATTTTGTGGGCGTGGTTTAGTTGCCTGACAAAACTGGCCAACAAAATCAATGAACCATGACACACGGCCAATATTTTCATCTGCTACTTCGTACGATATCAGCTAGCACAACAGCCGAATGCAGATCGCAAAACAATACTTGCATCATTTTTTTCTGCATCTAATGAACGAAAATAAATAACAAACACAATAAATAACTAAAATAAATATTCATCTTCCATTGTAAACAATCATCATGGCAACATAAACAAAATTTGTTGTCCGATATACAAAAAGTCGGAAGACAAAATCGTCAAGATAGAACATGCTCTATCTTGACCGACGAAATCAGGTGATTTTGTCGGCAGATAAAATCGGCCAATTTTGTTGTTCATCTGACATCCCCTTTAGTGTGACTAGAATTTATAGACGTTTGTAGTCTGCCATTTTACGCAATGATCCAATAACTACAATAATACGATTAGTTAAATTAGCATTATTGACGTGTTTTCCGGGCCTATATTAAGCGGGTGATGCGTGCAATATTAGCTCATTTATTTTTATGGCCATTTTGTGGATATAAAAGGAATTTTGTTCAATATTGTCAGCAATGCAAGCCAGCGGTGACGTCATGCCTGACGCTTGTCATCTGCCTTGTTTAGTCACACCATTAAGTAGTAAGTAACAGTTATACGCGGCTTGGCTACTGTAAAAAAATATCTGAGGTGCAATATCTTTGTCACTGATCACCAGTAGGAAAACAGTATTTTAGTAATAAAACAGCAAATATAAATGTACAAAACATCAGTTTATACACTTGTTAATGGCAACATTGAAGAACTTGCACATCAAAAACAGCAAAAATCACAAAAGGTGATATTATTCAGCAGCACATTGACACACCAACAGTGTGATGCGGGCAATATCACCTTTTGTGATTTTTGCTGTTTTCAATGTGTGAGTTCTTCAATGTTGCTGTTAACACATGTATAAACTGACGTTTTGTACATTTATCACTCTAAACACCTACTGAGCTGCTATATCTAGGTTCATAACACAATTTTCACTCTAACTGTGCTTCTTTTTGTCTGTTACGTGTTCAATATTACCCTACTTCTTAGTACCAGTTAGTTGATTAATTTCTGAATTTCTATAGACTCTAAAGTACCGTTAGAAAGTTAGTCCATTTAGATGACTTCTATCAGCACTTGTGCAATCAGACCTGCTCCAGAGAATAAATTCAGCATTACAACAGTTAATCAACCGCTTAGTTCTCGCAAAGTAATCAGCAAATACGAAAATTTCTAAATTTGTAAATACACAAACAAAAGACAATTAAGTTCAACAAACCCTTCCTCCGGAGCCAATGAAAGTGATCGGGCATCGACGTCATCAACGACTACGCCAACATCTTCTCCGTCGACTCGATTCACAGCAATGACCCTACGCTCTGTGTCTGACCAATAGACCATGCGAGAGTAAGCATCAACGGCCAAGTCGTATGGGTTAATGTGATGATCATTCATTGGCTCGACGAAGACTGATGCCTAGAAAACAACACATCCACATTGTTTACCTTTAATAACAATGCAGCAATTAAAAATCCGTCACACAATTAAACCACAAATCTTTTATCAATTAGTGAAATTTCAACCTTTAAATTTTTGATCAAATATCACATCATTAAGACAGCATTATCATACAAAATGATAATCCCTTTCTCTGGAGAGGGTGACATTTAGCATTCAGTTTACGAGACTGGACAAAAACAAACATCACAACTCGGTGCACTGTGACAGTGTTAACGGAGGATTGTAACCTACAAATGCTAAACAGATATGTGCCTTTTCTTCAGTCTCCCTTGTTAGTTTTTAACCAAAAAAACAATGCTAAAATACTGATTAATTTTTGCAGAAATACTGTTAACTGTTACCAGCCCTAATTACCATTATATGTCTAATTATTCAATCACAAATGCAAACACCATATACCCAGAATACTGGCTGCTAAACAAGTGACCACTTGTCAGGTCTGCAAAATTCCCAGGCATTTCTCTGACAATCTGTGACAACCTTATGATTAGCCATGACATACATACGAAATACAGTAAAGTATAAGTATAACAATATAACACAGTGCAATGTTAATGATGAAAAATGCACCATCACACAATTTAATAAATTTCGGTACTGTACAAAACACGAAGTAAACCATTTCAAAATTTTCCCCCAACAATTCCCCTAGTATTCTTTCACAGACATCATATTCCCCCCCCAACATTTTCAGGTTTTCCAGACATCGTGTCTGTACGTACGTGGGTTGAAGTATCACGAGCACGACGGATCGTGTTTGACTGGTTCTCAATCCAGTAGATCACCAGGTCAACGGGATCAAAGTCCAGAGCTCGGACACTCTTCAGACCAGAGACCGGCAGCCTCACGTCGGGCGAGTCATCTGCGGAGTTCACCAGCAGACGAGTGATTGATGTACGCTGGCTGATAAGCAGAAACGTGTCTGGGGCTAAACACGTACGATAAACGTCACAAACATGATTGCAATTTGAAGCAACTTCTCAGTACGATCAGGTCTTCAACTGCCAATCTTCCCCTGATATCGGACATTGAGTCCAACCCTGAACTCCGCCTTACATCAAGACGTCCAGTATGGCTCAAGGAACCACAACAGGAAGAAGTGCCACCATGACAGAAATGGACTGAAGAGTGGGCTGCATCAGATGTAATAAACCACTCACTGATCATGGATAGGGACCAACCGAATTCACGGGAAAAAGTGCATGACTTCACGGCAGAATTTTTAAAATGTGTCAAATTTCACAGAAAATTCACGGAAAGAGTTTCGGAAATTCACGGGCCACACAGACGTTATTTTGAGGTGCTGTGCTAATGCAAACAAAGAAATTTCAGAACAACGAATATTTACTACACTAAGTCAAGACTCAAGACAGTCAATGTCAACTACTTAGTGCTAAAGTGCGACACATGGCAAACAGCAACATCCGTACAAAAGCTGCTGATAAAACTCTGGAATTGTCATAAATTAAACTAAAAGCGCCAAAATTCACGAAAAATCACGGATTTCACGGAAATCAGCGTTTTTCACGGACGGAGGTCAATTTCACGGAAAATGTCACGGCCGTGAAATCATGAATTAAGTTGGTCCCTAATCATGGACCCTTCCATTGCACCTCCTGGATTCGACTTACATCAACGCTTGTGGTCAACGTTGAACCACTTTCACACTGGCCAGGGTCGATGTGCAGCCAACCTCGTCTGCTGGAATCAGGCTTCAGATCCATCCTGTTCCTGTGGCGCATCTTCACAAACTATGTCACACATTGTGAACGATTGTCCTGATACTAAATTTCTTGGCGGTCTGTCAGCCTTACATTATTTTGGCTGATAAAAAGGCTATTGCCTGGCTCGGCATGCAAAGCATACCCTAAGAAGAAGAAGAACCAAATGTGGCTTATACGAACAACGTATCCTCAGCTAAACAGATCCTTTACTACCTACAGGGTGGCACTGCCATTCAAAATAAACAACACTAAAATAAAACGAAATTGCATACAAATCTGGTGCGACTTTGTACTAGTTCTATTTTAGAAACGTCTTTGAGGTTGAGTACACACGAGAAACCAAGCTCATGAGTACGATTGCTATTGACAGTAATAGTAATAGCAGTAGTGAATGACAATAATGATAATGTTCACAGTGTTGTCACCATGGCAGTGCAACTGTGAGAGTTTGTCCAGTTCATCAGATAAATGTGACACGAGTGCGAGGTGGATGCCAAACTTTGGACCAAGCCGATCAGCCAGAGCTTCAGATCAGCCTAAACTTGCAGCTACGGTAACTCAATTCACCATCACCAGTCTGCCAACAGCTTATATTCATTTTGCCATCCTGCAAAGGGCAGAAGACTGAGTCAACTGAGTCTGGCTTGCTTAATACTGAGATATCACAGACAGTCACCCATCAGACACAATATATAACCATTACGCCATGCCACCAACTTAATTCGAAACAATTACGACCAAAAGTCACTTAAATGCTATCATATAAAAACAGCAGAAACACTAGCTAAAAATACAAGTGACTGAGTAGAGTTTTACATAACCTTGACACATTAGCGATGACTATGAAAATGAGTCAATTACATAAACTTGTACTTACAAAAAAAATTTTAAAATTAAAAATCAAACAAAAATGCTGTAATGATTTGAAAAACAACCTGTACACAAAAAATATTAGAACATAACATTGCATAAAATGAAAAGTTGCACATAATCTGACTCACGCAGACAAGTACGGTTGTCGGGAGAAAGAACATAGTGTGTGGGGCAGATGCAGTGAAAAAGTGTCGGGACATCGCTAGAGGCATTCGGTGAAGCAACGCAGAGATGTGAGCAGAGGCCGTTGTGTGCCGCACACTCGTTCCAACCTGCATCATACCCAGTGTAACTCCGTATGAAAACAAATAAATAAGTAAAACAGTAAGACAGAGATGAGAACAGAGAAAACAGGGTTACACACTCTCATTCCAACCTGCATACATACCTTCAAAGCTCTGTAGCACATGATTATGCAAAACGTCAACCTACATGGCAGCACAGATTTAAAACTAAAAGGGCACTCGGAGAGTGCAAACTGCCAATGCAGCACTGTGTTTGCCAGAAAGCAGTACCATATTTGGCAGAGGTTTGCCCTAAATGAAATGGTAAAGAATACTTCAATAGTATCCTGGACAGCATGGCGAAAGCTGATCCAGTTTACCACCAAAATCTAAATGCCTCTAAGTTGCACCCAGTCAAACCTTCCTTTGCAACTCCATATAAATATGCAACAATGCTCATGGAGTAATCGTATAATCATATTTGATATATTCACTTTTTATTTCACATTTGTCAAATTCTCTAATCTCATTTATGTGAACAAACTGAAATGCAAAACCTCTTAGCATTTTATCAATAGCCCTTCAAATTTTACAACTAACAATATTAAATCACTGACAATGTTGTGTTCAACATTATTTAAAACAAAAATACGTGACCAATTTTTTATGAACATGTTTCCTTGTAAAGAATAAACAAACTTTAAAACATTTATCATAACTAGCCACAAATGGCTACTAATTTCATAAGTGTGCAAAAAAAACTAGAAGGCAAGACTGACCAGTCTGGCGGGAGCTATGGATGACCGATATATCCATGACAGCAGCATCCGTGTAGCGTATCCGAGTCCGATTCTCACCACTCATCTTGTGCGCCCGCTCTATGGTCCTCGTACCTTGGTCCGTCCAGTAGACAAACTCACGAAACTGTGTCAGACCATAGGGTCGGACGAGCTCCGACACTATGGTCTTCCGATCACCACCTGAAGCCAAGTCAACTGACTCTAAGCTGAGCCGATCTAGATCAGCCCAGTACAGACGGCTAGCGTCAAAGTCAATGGCTAAGCTGCTGACCCGACCCAGATCATCCTGAAAGGTCATCCGGTCGGCGCCATCTAATGCAGAGCGTTCCAGGCGAGCTTTATTCATCCAGTTGCTCCAGTACAAATACCTACAGCAACACACCAAACCAACTCAAACCCTCACTAGAATCATAACATAATTAGAAATAACTAGATAAACAGAATAAGAATACAGCTACGAAGTACGTAATTCCAAATGTCAGAATGCAAAGAAAACACACGTGACATGTTCCAAGTAAAAATGGGACAGCCGTACCCCGAATTACAAGTGGGTTTCATAGCAAAAACAGAGTAAAAAATCTTACCTACATTAAGTCTGCAGTACTCTGCACTATTTCACACATTATATAAACGTATGAAAACGATCTACTAATTTAACTTCATTATTATGTTTTTGACAAAGTTGTTGGACTGCCCCAGCTGCAAAAGATTGAAATCGTAGCCAAGACAAACTGTTCATAAAAGGACAGACTAACCCGTGTGTTGGATCGACGGCAAGAGACCTCGGCTGAACATTCCTCCAGACAATCACTCGTCGTGAGGAGCCGTCAATGTGTGACATCTCAATGCGCCGTGTGCCCGAGTCAACCCAGTACAAGTTGTGAGCGACCCAGTCCACTACGACGCCCTCTGGTGAGTCGAGGTCAAAGTCAACCACATGCTCCGACACGCTCCCGTTCACGAACGCACGGTTAATGCTCTGAGACAGCACAGCGCAACAGCACTGAAGCATCTAAACAAACTACGACAAGCAACCAGAGCTCACTAACATCTGCCAAAAAAGGTGCCGCCACCTGGTGAACACAACAAAGTCTCAGTTCATGCACTGTCAGTAAGTAAGTAAGTACG
>Ga0209367_1001018_pt1 | contig 32545 bp, 23 predicted proteins | sample WorMetLIZISLAND2_FD_187412 | JGI IMG/M metagenome (GOLD analysis project Ga0209367, IMG submission 187412) | Marine gutless worms symbiont microbial communities from Max Planck institute for Marine Microbiology, Germany - Olavius geniculatus... ...
ATATTATGGTTTAAACAACGCATTTTCAATGACTGAATTTTAACTAAAATTAACGATTAATTAATCGTTAAATTTCAAAAAGTTAACTATTAAAAAATTTTTAATCGTTACCAGCCCTAAAACTAACTATTAACAGTCATTCTCTCTCTGCGTTCATTAGCTGGTGGGACTTCAAAGTTCCGGAGACTGCTGCAGTGATATTTTTTAAAAAGCCAAATGATCGGGCTGGAAGAAGGCCCAAACAACACTGAGGCCAAACCTTCCAGCATTATTATCATATGCGGCAAATATTAGTATAACTCCAGCAAAATGATATAGCATGCTAATAGAGAGTTAAGAAAACATTTTTATTAGATATCTAAGACAGTCAAGCCTCGCACATGCTGATCAGTGATCATCCTTCACAGAAATTTTGACCTCTGATTTGTTTCCGATGTACTCTCTAGATGCGTTTTTTTCTTAAGCATTACACCATGATACAGATATATGCAAATATGTCCACAAAAAATCAACCATTATCAGTCATTATCAATAATCATAGATGTGAAACAACGCCTCAGAACAGAATAAGCAACCAAGTAGTGCATATTATTGCAAATACTAAATGGGATAATTAAATCATCAGCAACAGCAAGTATTTGGTGGTCATATTACCTTAGCTGCTCCAGCAGCTTTCATTTCACGAACTTTCTGTCCTTGTGTTTCAATTTCGTCCCTGATAAGCTTAACATCGGCATCAGGGGCAGATGTCATGATCGTCTTTGCCGTTTCTTCCGCTGGAGATTTTTCAGCAGCTTTTCCCTTCTTGCTCTGCGCAGCCTGCAAAATACCAAATTACAGCATAAAGTATGCTTGAGCCTTTCAGGCTATCATGATAATTGCCAAAAAACAATGTCAACAAAACTGTTGATACAAGAAATGTTTCATTTATTCCATGATCTTTTGAAAACACAGCATGCTTTGCATTAAGCTGAAAAAATCACATCTTCAATAGCAAAATGAAGAAGAACATCAAAATATTAGACACCAGAAACAAACAACAGAATACATATGTGAACTTAATTAAAAACTAACATATGTGGAAAAACTGCACAGCAGTAGAGAATCCTAGAAACACTTTTTATTACTGAATTTTTTAATATCTCCAGCTGCGCTGACAACAGTAACGATGACACACTCCACAAAATGTTGAGCTGCGAACAAAACATCTAAAGACAAAATTAACCTCCTTCGTTGACAAAGGTTTCTTTGTGGAGACTGGCGAAGCCTCCTTGGCTGCTGCTGGCTTGTGTTTAGACCCGGTGGTTGGCATCTCCTTGGCATGGCCATCAGGTATGTTAAGCAGAATGCACGGACTCTCACGACCACTGTATCTACTATACAGCACAGTACAGCACATGGAAAACATGATCATATAACTAAGGAAAACATTTTGGTCACAAAATCTACATAATTTAGCACATCACAGTCTTCATGCAGCCTTATTAGTCTCCTTCCAGTGATTGCACACACCTTGAACAGTGCAAATATGGTTGGTTTATCATCTATAACAGTGTATATAACAAGCAACACTATTTTAATTAGTATGAACTAAACTATATAACAAACCAGATCAAATATATTACAAGCAAAATATGAAGCAAGATGCAAAGAACAAAAGCAGCAGGAAGACGAGATAGTCACAAGTCACTTGGCAGAAGACTGAAAAAAAAATGAATCGAAAAACACTATAATATATAAGGACATCAATGAGAAATTGAAAGTGGCCGTTGTCTATACGATAACAACGCAAACCTTGGAGGCTGATAAGGCGCATCACAGATGTAGAAACCACGCCGCTGCAGCTGAATGATATCACCTTTCTTCAGCTGACGGAGCTCTGGATCGCCAATCATCTGCATCTCAACCTACATCATAGTAATTCTGTCTGCAGGACACGGTCACGAAAAATTACCACCGGTATGAAAATATTCTACCCACACTGGCCTTACATTACCTCACAATCAGATAGCATAGTTAACAAAATATACCACATTTTATACTTATGATGCATTAAGTCAAGTTGTACTTTCTGCTGATGTAAACTGTGAAAGAACACATTATTATTTCAGTAACAGATACTACCAATGTACACCGTGTCTGGAAAAAAAGAGCCTATACTTTTTACTCCTTGCGTGCTACGTTCCTAACGTAGCGAAGAGGAGTATATAAGGTCAGTGTAATATTGAGGACCAACTGACGAACCAACAACCAACCTCTGTTCCTGGAAGAGCCTTCCTGGAAGAACTTCAAATGGCAATATCTCCGTAACGGCACTAGATAGACGCATGGTCACTATAGACCACCCATAGAAAGTCGACCCCCGGGAGTCAAATGGTCACGTGAAAAATGACATCACGTGACCCCAAAAAGTCAAACTCGTGACCCCATTATCTTAGAGGCGCCATAGCTCCGTAATGGTGCTAGATAGACGCGTGCTTACCATGGATCACCGACAGGAAGTCGACCCCGGGAATCGAATGGTCATGTTACTGATGACGTCACGTGATCCTGAAAGGTCAAGGTCGTGACCCCATTATTTGGCTATTTGTGGTGTGAAAAGAAAGGAACTAAAAAGCAGTTAAAAGAATACAGAAGAAAATAATGCACAAGGAGTACATTAGATTGGTCACAATCTAAAATATTTCTTGTTCCTGAACAAATTCAACAAATTTAAACTTATTTTTATAATTTTTGGCACAAATTATCACAATGATATGCTTTACTAAAAGCATCTAAAACTTGTCTTCAAAATTTACTTCTCACTAAATATAACTAATTTAATCGTGACGTCATCGAAAATGCCATTTTTGTGGACAGAAAACGTCTATATGAGCCTATGCAATATGAAAACAGGAAAACTGATGAAAGAAAATTGCAGTAAAAAAAACTTCAGAGATTGTTGACATAAAAATAAATTATTTTTCATCAAAATTTTTTTACATACTTTTGCTTTTTTCCATGTTAACGCGTGGCCGTCACATGCAGTACGGGAACGCCGTTGTGCAGCAGCCGTTATCAGCAGGCAGCGTCATTTCTGCAGCCTGCGTTAGCGTCGCGGTAGTGCACATTTGTAACAAAGTTCTTGACTCAAAAGTTGGTTGATAGCAAGTTTTGTCACTGTTGATGACAAATAAGGCACCTACAGGCTAAAAAGCCTATTTTTCTGCATTTCTGTTTATTTTGGTGTGGAGTAAAGTAAGAATACGAAGAGTTTTTATTTTACAGGGTAAAGTGGCGTCAGTATTTGGGCGAAGTGGACTATCAGTATACTGTCAGTTGTATGTTGCTTTTTTAATGTTGCTTACAAAAAATTCTGAACATATTTTTAATTTTGCTAGTTATTAACCGAAACACTGTTAGCTTTTTTAACCTCAGATACAATAAAAACGGCTCTTTTGATGACGTGACAATTACGTCAGCTCTACGTCGTGACATGGCAATGTAAAGAGAAAATATTTTAACAGTTTAATAAAGTGAATACTCAGGACGACTCATGCCAAAAATTATGAAAACAGGTTAAGGTTTGACAAAATATGCTGAAAAAACCGTAGGCTCTTTTTTCCGGATATGGTGTATAATTCTAACCTGCAATGTGAACAGATATGCTTCCACATTAAATGAAAGAGTACCAGTACTGTAACAAACAACATGAATACGAAAAAGCCATAGCGACATGACATACTCTAGAACTGTCACTGATGTACTGTTTGAAATCTTCATCCTTGCCAAGGACAGATTTAGTGATTAGATGATCGTACTGGATGCAAACAACTGGGATCAATGGCGCTGGGTCCACTTCGGCCAACCACGTAATCTTCTGTGTTTTCTTGTAATCCTGTAATGAGAACACATAGTTATCACATACATCAGCACAATAAGAAAAAAATTACAGCAAACTTTTGTCCATCCATTTTAGTCATTAATGCATAATATTCACATCTTATTTCTGGTTTCGACGAACCTACAGATTATAATCTAGACATCTAAGCTAAAACTGAGTAGCAGTGGGTGTAAGGGTCATCCTGACTTGAGTTTGGATCACGCACATGGATCAACAAGTAATCATTTAGTTGCTTCTAACATCAACACAGGCTGAGAACTCTATAAAATGACAGATTACCTAAGGTCACTGTAGCTGCACAACATTGCAACAAAATCAATCACCCAAACCCAAATTTTGTACAAATCAGTCCCACACTTGCACTGATCAGCATTAAATGGGTTTTACTTACTTCTACCAACTTTAAAACGCATAAAAAGTATGATTAAGTGAAGCTCAATTTGCAATTAGCAGGACAGCTCAAGGAGACCTGGGTGACCCTAGAAGACACTACTGGGATGAACAATGCGGCAAAACTGATTAGCTAACCTTACTGTCAAGGTTCAGAGTTGCTTCAACAGATGAGACTCTGCCATCCGAAGACCTAAACACAAACATTACAGATACTTACAGAGCTCGATGAACAGCAACATCCAGGAGTGGTAACCAAAGTTAGCAACAATATGGTCATATCTGAACAGTAGAATTTAGAGATGACATTTGAAGATACCAGTGTCTGTGATGTGATACAGGAACTGCCATTACTGGAAGACTATTTTAGACCGCAGATGTGGCAAAGTGAAAGCCACAACTGAAAATTAGTTCTTATACTAGACTTAACAAATTTTGGTTGTTGTGTACAAGCAGATCTGAGTCCAGAAAAATACACAAACACTGACAATAATCTATATTATATGACAATAATCTACATTATGATAAAACTAGCTACTGGCAAACTCTTATGTGTATGACAATATGCCAAGATGGCCAAAAAAGTAAACAGTTGCAAACTTTTCAATGCTCTTGACAATAAGGTTTCCCCAGTTGATAAAAGTAACATTCTCGTCAACAGTGAAATGATCAGCATCATCTTTCTCTATCCACACTTTGCTGCCGTACCACACTGGCTTCATCCCAATCTCAGCGCTCTGTCAACCAAACACATTTCCCCATCATATCCTTTGACAACATGATCGCAAACACACCACATACATAGCACAGTCCTTTCAAAAACTATGCCTCTACAACACTGTAGTTTCAGTGTTCCAAAACTACGATTATATAATTGCAACCCAATACAAACATGATTAGATTAGAGTACGCCTACAAGTTCTGATGCTATTTTTATAATTTAGCAACACATATTAGTCTCATAAAGGCAAAAATGCTAGTCAGATACTCATGGCTCATGACCAAAAATGCTTATAAATCTTGGAAGCGACAACCGATTGGCATGAGTTAATTATAGTTCAGTGCATCATGTGACTATCCATTGCCTATGTCAGGAAACAACTGGACCGGTGGTGCAGCCAGCAGACATACCACTGCTCCAATCAGCCACAGTGGGCCTTCACCCCATAGCCTGTAATGTACTAATCATTTCCCATCCTGAGTTGACCTGAGTACGCAGCAGGTTAGCAACTTGCTCAAGGTTGCGTGTAAACGACCACTTGTGAGATAAACTGTAATCTGAAAGTTAGAAAGTTAGAAAGTCTGATTTAGAGCTGATTCAACAGTGCAGCCTTTGCATGTCTAACTACCTAGAGAGGCATATGGGTGTGAAAAATGTGCCTGAGATTGTTATTTGACAGTGAACTAGCCAGGAGTCAAACCCATGACCTCTATATCACAAATCCGACACCCTAACCACGAAGCTACGGTCCAGCAAGCCACATACTGCTCCATGATCACAAATCGTGCATCCAGATATAAACCTTTGGATGCTTCTGCACTTCTTTCATCTCTTCAACTGCACCAACAACGTGGACAGGAACCACGTCCGACAACGCCGTGTAACGAGGAACTACTGGATCGATCACCTAAGCACATCATGTGACATACAGCATTCCTGCCATCTGCCAGTAACAATGTAATACCAGTTCTATAATCTGTATATATTTACAAGTTCATAATTATACAGATCACATAAATATGAACAATTCTTATCTGCTGTGCACTTCCAAGTAATCTACTAGTGCACATTTACCTCAAGATTTTGCTGTGAATTACAACAAAAACACAACTGACATACAAAGACTGAAAAATACGCAAAAAAATAAACACTAGAACAATAGAAATAAACCAACAGGAAAACGAAAAGAGCTGATAACAATTTCCACACTTTAACAAAGACGGAAAAACTGACACAAAACACACAAAAAACTACGGAATAAAAGACAATCACCTTCTTGTTGAAAGCCCAAATTTTGTCCCAGTCCATCATGTTAACAGTGCGGGAAGAACCCTGAAACGTTCACAAACATGTAACTCCATATAAAATATGACCACAACAATAATGACAAAACTACAAACTAAAACACATCATTAACATATGTAATACATGACTCACATATAAGCGAAAATAAATATCAGACATGTTCAGAAAACAACAGTGAAGATGAGTGAAGTGTATTTGTCGTATTACAAATTGGGAATCAGTCGTAAGAAATACCTCAACAAAGTAAGCCATTGTGTTCTTACAAAACAGTTATACAACTTCAACAAATATCATAAATCATTTTAAATGCTTATGTGAGTGTCACTAGCACTGTGCCTGATGTACACTGTGTTTCATAAAAAACCGGACCCTGAAACTTCTTGTTATAACTTCAAGAAAACGGTTTAATATCGAAAAAACGTTGGTACAAGCAATCTACATGTACGACTAAAGTTATAGTAAATGTTCAAAATGTTGTCCTTTGGACTTGACGCAGGCTTTGAGTCGTTTCCTCCACTGGTCACTGGCCTCGTCCACAATCGTCTGTTCCAAGTCAGCCCAGACCTTAACAAGTCACTGCTTCAGTTCAGCTCTTGTTGCCATGGAAACCGTGCAGCTGGTACTCGGCCCATACCAAACTTTTCAAGCACAATGAATACGCAACTAAATGGCAGTGCACTGTGCAAAAAATCATTTTAGGCAAACTTATTTTGATAAATTTATGCCGGCCTGCCTTAGGGGTCCGATTTTTTATGAAACACAGTGTATACCTCAGCTCCTGGAAATACAGACTGTTCACGAGTTGACAGATACCTGGGCAATGACGAACTCCTTGAGTCCCTGAACAGTCATTCCACGTCTCATGACACCCCTCACTGTCGGAAACCTTGGGTCATCCCTACGATCAACAAACAATATCTGTAGCACTTGTTCAATCACTTACGACTTCAAATTCAATCACATGTTCGATGTGATGTTCAATAAAAAAGCAGCAAAAAGCGTAAAAAGTTCCCTCAACTTCAGTTTAGCAAAACAACAGCTAAGAGGATATTCTAAGAAAAAAATAAACACATAAACAAACAACACAGTACTACTGCGTACATGTTCAGCTAGAACTGTGCCACAGCAGACTGCAACATTTGCTGAAAAAACGCACTGCTTACATTACTATCATTTCTGTTTAATCAAATAACATTTTGGGATTATTCTGGTTGTGGCTGGATCCCTCAAAAGCGAACTTGTGATGAGCATAGTGTCAAGCACTGTCAGATGTATTAACAGCCAATGTACACTAACTACTGAGAACTGACTGTACTGAAGCCAAAACAGACCCAACATGCAACGTACCATCCTTCCACGAGACCCTGGTCGACAAACCACGTCAGTTTGCGCTTCGACATGACAGTGTTCTGAAGGTTCAGTCGACTGTATTCATACAAGTGAGGCTCGCGCATTCCTGCATGACCATTATGATGAAGAGCAAATAATACGAGACATTTGACAAAACTATGCATGGACAGCAAAACTGTACAAAGAAGCCATATTTTACACTGTGCCATTTCAGCTGATATGGTCACATGCAAAGTGAGACTTCTTTGATGCACAGTAACAATTCAGATCAGAATGTTATTCATAATTCATTCAGTCAGTTACAGAAAGTTTAATTCGCAGTTCACTGAATTCTTTATAATCAAAATTGCTGGCAAGCATGCTATTTTCAGTTAAAACTCATCCTACCATTCAATAAACAGCACAAGTGACAGCAAGCTAAAAGCATCTAACCGGAGTCCACAAGGTCTATCGGCCACAATCACTGAGCAATGACGGCTCCCAATGAAATGTGCAGTAACTGTCATGGATGTGTACCGGTATATGAAAAAAAAACAAAAGCAAGTTGTTTAACTGGTGCAGAAATCGTACCAAGTGCACGAAGGAACCAGTAGTACTGTTCGTCACGATCATGATATTCCGTCGTACGCAGAGCATGTGTCACATTTTCCAGGCTGTCGACCAGCGGACATGCAAAGTCATACGTTGGGTACACCCTGAACCCAGATGTCAATAGCATTTCAGTACACAGTCTGCAATTCTACAATCCCTACTCTGCACTTTACTGCATGATACACACGGCAAACAAAAATAGTGCATGTAGCAGCAACTGCAGCTTACACTAAATCCTAAAGTTTGCATGTCAGCTCTGTGTCATCATTTCTTGTTTTCTGAGTACATCTGAAAGACTTGCGTCTTCACGCATTCATTTCACCGCTGCTATTACAGTCCTTTGAGTGCTATGAAAATCAACATAACTGAACTGATTAACTGACTTGCACAGTGCACAGTCTAGTGTAGCAACTGACAGTTAACACTTTCAACATTAAAATCAGTCTTCTACTCATACGCATACTACAAATCATAGTCTCATACAACTACCAGCTTATTTTGAGTGCCTGCCACAACTTCACTGAAATTTTTTCCAAGCATCATAACTGAAATTTACTTGACTCTAAATTTTTATAGGCCTAAGGCAATTCGTAATACTCAATACCCCTGTGCCAAAGCACTTCAGACACGAACAATTATGATATGAATCAGTGCACCAGTAAAGCGAAGAGCATCATCGTAACTCGGTGACAATGAGACTCACTTGTACTTGGTGTCGGTGCGGATGTGAGGCTCCAGGCGGACACGGTACATTGTCGGATCTCTCATGCAGCCGTTGTCCAGCTGCATCGAAATCTTAGCTCTGATGCAGCAGTTCTGACCAACCTCCGAAGCACGTTTCATCTCCTCCCACATTGCCAAGTTCTTCTCCACCGCTGCACACAGATGCATTGTCACATTCACACTGCAACAGATACACATAAGCACAGAAATACTGTGCAAATAAATATTCCATCATTGTTGTCATACATGGCAGGACTGTGCAAATCCAGCCTAGAATGTTTTGACTACCATCATAATTTGATCAACCACAGAACTTTTCCGGACAAATATATTATTAAAACATTCATTACGTTACTTATTTTCTTTCATCAAGTGTACCACAGTCAAATAGTTTTTGTAGTCCACAACGCTCGCTGCTATGCTCATTCACAATCTACGTGTGTCTCTAACCGAAGCCATTTTATAACTCTTCCCAGGCACTATCCTAACAAGTCTTATTTGGCGTCCCTCTATCTAGTTCCCTCAATCAAAATAATGATACATCAATTCACTCAATGACCGTCATCTTTACATTTGATGATATTTTTTAAAAAACTTTTAAGTTCTTTATTAACTTCACTGCTACAATGATTAGGAAATGTTTGTAGTAGTAATAATAAGATTACTATTCAAGTAGTGCAGTAAGTGCAAAACATCATATGCAAATTACTACACAATATGAAGTGTAGAATACGAACACAATTCATTCACTTCAAATTCATCGTATACTGCCACACATCTGGCACAATTCTTTTTACAATCTTTGAAACAGTCCAATCAAACGAAAGAAAGCAGCTGGGTGAGATTACTAACAGTTGTTGCGATTTTTAGAATCAATTCTTTCTTCGCGTTCCTTCTTCATAGTTTCTGGGTCAGTGTCATCGGCAAATGCTTTGCCCTCGCGGATCATGCGCTCACACAAAGACATCAGAGTCTCAAAGTGATCCGAAGTGTATGAATACATGTCAGGCTGCAGTCCAAGCAATGCTATATCATCCAGTATCACCTAAACAATATGCCAAGCCAAAGCATTGATACCATAATATATTCTAACTTCTTCTATATTTGACAGCTGCACTGTTCAAACTACATGGAAACCAGTGTGCACCAAACACATACTAGTTATAAACCTCACTATAAATGCAACAAATTGCAACACTTCACTATCAAAATTCGAAATACAAATTCGCCATCCACCACTGTGCCTCAATTATCATGCCTTTGCTGTCTGCACCCATGCTTATCTTTGCCATAGGATGACCACCAAGTTAACAGTGCTAGATGAAAAAAAACTAATAATGCCAGAAATAATTCAGTCTCCAACAAGTAATTATCATGCTGTATGCAGAATGCAGAAGGAGAGCGAAATGTTGACTCTGTCAGGTAACATAAATGGTTAAATGATTTTTCCATAATTATAAAAACAAACAGCACAATAACAGTGACACTTACGATGGTTAAAATGCACAGTCACATTTTCCCATTAAAATGGCGATACTAATACTAATCAGAATTAAAAATCAAAATTAAGGATTAAAAGTCACACAGTTACTAATGATGTCATTTAGATATCATATGCAAAAAAAACAAGATAAACCTTCTCAAACTCTGCATTCTCCTTCATCGGGTTGGTGTCATCAAATCTCATTATCAGTTTGCCTTGGAAAGCCTGCTGATAGTACTGATTCAACAGTGCAGCCTTTGCATGTCCAATGTGCAGATAACTGAAAAGCACAGCATTTACAATACACATGGCAAACACAGCAGCAAGCTTCATTTGACCCAGTGCCAGGCCCATCTCTCTCATAAATCATCTGTTTCTGAACTTTTATGTTTTACATAATAGTACTTCCATTTCAGTTTCTCTCATTTGATTTCCATTAAAAATTTTAGTTCTTTTTAGTTTATGCGCTAAATTAAACTGGCAGCTTGCCTTCTTTTCCAATGCAAATCATTCACACTATCATATCATATCATACCGATCTCCAACTGTGTCTACATGTTCACAGTATAATGAGCTGTAGGCCTATTTTGACTGACAGCATATTGGCAGTGAACGGGCAGTTCCAAAATAATTCTCCCATACAAAATTTTCCTAGAACTGTTTTCAGTGGCACTAAGTAAACAATTGATTTCGAGTAAACAGTCAAGTCAATCAATCATTCGATCATTCAGTCTTGTAGCAAAATCAACGATCCATTTCAACAATGCTTGAAAACTCAGATCCTGTCGATTCACACCTGACAACCAGAGCAGCCTCAATGATAGCCAAGATGACATGACTTCCACTCTTTAAGGGTGCATTCACATAAACACAGGTGCGAGTCCAAGTACCTATATACGGGTTCCAGTAACCACGAGTTTGTGTGTATTACAATGGCGGCCATCTACATTGGTACAAGTACAGGTTACCTGTGAAGTAAATGACACATAAATAGCATTAACTTAATTACCTCCGCCAAGGAGGTAATGTTTTTGCCAGACTTTGTTTGTCTGTTTGTCTGTGTGTTAGCAAGATAACTAAAAAAAGTTATGGATGGATCTTTCTGAAATTTTGAGGGTATGTCGGAAATGGCACAAACTACCAGTGATTCAATTTTGGGGTGATCCGGAAAGAATCCTGGATTCTGGATCACTTTGAAATTTTTGTTACCATTGCTTTCAATGGGGCATAAGGAAAACCACTGCAAAACCGAAGATGGTGATGCCACCTAGCGAACAACATTGCCTTGGTGGAGGTCTGCGAGCTCTGACTGCTTTCTAGTTTATACAAGCAGTGACTCATACACGATATCAGAACTTACCTCGTTGTTCAATTGTTCACTGTCAGATGTGCATGGTTAGTAAAATTATTACAGACGTAATAAGATACTGTTGCACTCACTCGTAAACCGAAATCTAGAATCGTACTTGTACTCATGTCTGCGTAAATGCGGCTAACTGTATGATGAGTGGATATGGTATAAGAAACCTCTATCGCAAATGTAAACTTGGTACGGCTTTCATTCTTGACCTCTTAACAGTGTTAAGTGATCCACATGTAAATAAAAATAATGAACAGGCACCAATCCTTCATTCTCCTTCAGTTGTGAGATGCGACATCTGAATGGCATATCTATTGTAACATGCTGGATTGGTGTCCAGCTGGCAAAAATATAAATAAACCCATTACTAATTAAACAATGTGTTTATATACCCGCTGGCTTCAGGTGGAAATCGTACAACAACCTTTCCCATTTCAGCTCCAGGCAGCTCCACAAACTTGCCCTCTTCCTTGCGATCTTTCTGACCAGCCTGTCAGCACGGTCAATGCAAATTGACACAGTTCACATACTAGTGAAATTTCAAGTCTACTTTTGCAGCTGCAGCTTGCTGGTACTGTTAACTGAAAAAAGTGCATTTGCACAACTGGTTCCTAAACTTAGTATACACACCACAAGTATGTATATACACAAATATACTAAGCAGCAGTAGGCCCACCTTACAACTCTGGACACATGCTTAGCATTGCTTACCAGATTCATAATTTTTGGCAGATATACCACAATTATACCCACAAACAACTTAAAATAAGGCCATAACTAAAACATCTGACATTTTATATAATGTCACAGCACTATTTGGTCACTATCAATTCTAGTTATGTTGTAAGTTATGGTAAAAAGAAGTGGGCCACTGGCCCAGATGGCCCTTTCCTTCACCGCACAGTAAAAGACACATCAATAGCAGCAAATAGCAGTAACACATGCATCGTCATTGCACACATGTGCATATATCAAGTATCATGTAATTAACTTCACAATGTAGAAACGTTAACTACACGTAAATAAACTAAGCACTTAGAACTGACATCAATCCACCGCACCTGCACAATGGCCGAAGCTTTCTCGACCACATTCCAGGCGCTAATCACACTTGCAAACTTGGGCTGTGCTGACAGAAAGTTGAAGTAGCGTGCCACGTGTACTGGAGCTTGACCCTGCGCCAGTAGAGCTTGAAACTTACTGCTCTCTAGACACAATAACAACTACAACTTTTAACCACTCACATTCAGAGATCACTCCAAATGACCTCCCAACACACGGAATGTTTTCATTAGCCGGTATCATCCACCACTTGCCCAAACTGTGGCAGTCGAAAGGAGACAGAAAACTAAACATTTACTTTGTTCATGCCTAAAGCGAAAAGGAGAATGCCATTATTTATATTGCGGAATCTGCAGATGTCTCAGACGAGTTTCAAGATTACTCAAACGTGTTAGCATTCACCTCACCATAAAGGCATTGCCTGATGGACTGGTCAGATCATCATCAATGCAACAACAACAACAACAACAACAATAACTACAACAACACTGTAATAATTACCATGCAAAACTGCCCAGACAGCAAAATCAGCAATGGAAACTGAATGTTCAACAAGATAAGCTGCTGGTGCAAGTGCCTGATTGAGATACTCGAGAGCATCTTGGAAGTCCTTCTCACAGCTGAGAGACAATGTGCTAAACTCCAACCAGCTGTCGATCTGCCCACGCAATCACAATGACACAATGGGTGACTTTAAATTTTGCTTATACCTAAGTTTTAAACTATAGTTTTAGACCCAAAACTTGGTTTAAAACCTAACTAATGCAAAATTTAAAGCAACGATTAAATTCGGTTTTAAGTAGGGTTTTGAACCAAACGCTTCCGCTGAAACCAAAGTTAAAACCGAACATAATACGGTTTGAAACCAAACTTAATCAGAACAATCCGGTTTCAAACCTGATCTCTGTAATGCATCGAGATAGGCATTTCTTCTTAAGGACTAGTCTTTAGGTTTGGTTTAAAACCAAAACCACTTTAACTGTCGATTTAGCGAAAACAAGATGGTGTTTGTTTACCCAGCAATTGCTATTGCTGCCGGCATTCTAGGGCCCAATCGTCTACGACGTGCGCCTAATGTACAGCGCGAATCATGTTTATCTGATGAAGATGAGTTTCTTTCAATGCATCTGAGTGCTAGACAGATTCACCAGCTAGCCTTAGAATACATCCGGTGGCGTCGTCAGGTTGATGGTGCAAACTTTACGCTCCTCGGCGCTCGGGTGTTTCGTGCCTTTTGCATTCGCTCGGTAACTTTGGTCTCTTTGTCATATAATATATAATATCTGTGTATCTGTGTATCGTCTGCATATTTATAGGTTACCAAGGAAGTAGGTTTTCGGTTTGAAACTTAAGTTTAAACCGAGTTTAAAACAGAAGTTAATCTGAGCATTGGTTTAAAACCAAACTTTAGAGTCCAGATTAAGGTTTGGTTTAAAACTATAGTTTAAAACTTAGATCTAAGCAAAATTCAAAGTCACCCAATGACTCTGCTACTATACTGCACTGAAGTAGACATTAGCACAAACACACTGTTCACACCGGTTAACATGCCATTTGATTTACAGCACTGTAACAGTTGTCTACTGTAACACACTCACACAACTGGCTAAAATACTTAACAAACATTGCACTTAAACATCACTAATGTGCACACCGCTTTTGCACTTAACTTACATTACAAATTCTACAGAGACAACCGAGTAAAAAAGTTCCAACTTTCTGTAAATCATACATTATGGCTATTATGACTTTAGAATACATATATGACTCTAATAAATAATGATAATTCGACATTATATTTACAAAGTGATGACTAATGATGCAACAGCATAGTAAGGCCCAATTAATTAGCAATCAAAAGTTAAACTGTCAACTGGAAAACAAAATATCAAATGATAAATGTCCGCAAACCTCAGCCTGTTCAAGGATACTGGCACCATAGAGCGACATCTGAGAACTGGCTGATATGGCAGCTCGAGCCAAATAGCGACAAATTGCTACTGGAGATGAAAACGTAACATTGCTGTCAAACAGAATTGCAAATAAGTGAAAAAATAAGCAGTTTTAATCAAAAGATGCACATTGTTTCATATACAATACATAAATTTCTAAACCAGAAAATAAAGTGTGCAAAAGAAACTGACATGCTAGAATGAATTCAGCCAAAATAAGATCTGTTGGCCGAATGTACAGAAAACAAAAGCATACATGTGACGAGATTGAGATAGTGTAGAAAGTATGGACCACTGGCGCATCAAAATCTGCTGCAGAGCAAAAATAGCATGTAAACGTAAAATCGAATTTTCTGTAAATCAGTTTTGTGTTTCCTCATGTGAATACCTGTCAACTGACAGCAGTAATGAATCAGTCTTCTGAACTTCAATTCTGAGTACATCTTTCACGTGCTCAACAGTTATCAACACATCTACAACAAAAATATCCAGACTACTTTAGTTAAAGGTCAGTGCTAGCAGCAGATCGGCGATCTCGCACTAGAGAGGAGAAAATTACTAGCGGTAGATCGCCATTTACCTAATTAGATTTATCTCGTTGTTAACGTAAAAATGCAGCCACATTTTTTACACTGCATTGCTGAGACTGTAGTTGGAACTGAAATGTTATCAATTACCAAGCATTAAATAAAATTTATTCAAAAACACAATAGTTTTAAGTCTGTGTCACAAAAGCAGCTTTGGCTTGAGATGCACTCTGATAGGCCTATAATACCGAATAAGCCTGATTTAAATACACGACAATGTTGTGGCATGGTTTATAGACTTTCTATGTCTACCAAGCATATATGTTCTACTATCTTACCAATAATGTATCTACCCGATCTACCTCTAGCAATTTTCCAGTGCTTACAGCAAGATCGCCGATCTACCGCTAGAATTATCGTTAGTTAAAACAAAATAATTATACAATATAATCCGTATATCATTCTAATTGCTTTTCACTGCACATGTTCTAACCAATCAATATTTTCCCTGAAGCTGTATCTGAGGTAGGGTATTCCATGTGTATTGGTGAAATAAAACTGCGATCCTTTCACGAGCAACCAGCACAAAGGTGAGATGCCCGAGCAAGTGTGGTGTCAGTTGCAAACTTCTAGAAACGATCTCGTCTATATTGGAGTGTGCTATCGGACCCCAAATAATGATATTTATGGAACAGCGAACCATGAGGCAATACGCAACTTGATTAATGAACTGAGTGAATCGAAGTTTCATTTTATTTTGATGGACGATTTCAACTACAGCTTTGCACACTGGCCTGTGGTACATGGTGTAGATAGTCTTACAATGGATGCCAGTCTCCTCTGCGACACCTTGGACGATAACTTTCTGACTCAGCATGTTACTGTACCAATTAGGGGGCAGTCTATATTAGATCTGATTATTACAGATGAACCGGACATGGTGATGGATCTGACTGACTTCGGACCACTTGGATCTAGTGATCACAATGCTTTGTCATGGAAGTCAACAGTTGCAGTTGTGCCATCGAATAAAAAGCGTATGGTGTACGACTATTCCAAGGCTGACGTGGAAGGGATCAAACGGCAGTTACGGCTTGTAGAGTGGACCAAGCTTTTCCATTCTTTTCCAGTTGAGGCTAACTGGGCTAAGTTCTCTTCCATACTACACAAATTAGAAAAGGACTACATACCGCTGAAGACAGTTTGCAGTAATAACCGCAAACCAATCTGGATGACTTATAAAGCTGTTAGAGCTGTGGATCATAAGCACAAAGTCTACCAGAAGTATAAAAATAGTGAACACCCAGCATGCAGGAAGGCCAACAGACTTGCAGTTCAAGCGGTCAAGAGTGCGCACAGAAATTTTGAGACGAAACTGGCAAGAAATATTAAGGAAGATAGGAAGTCGTTCTTTGCCTATGCCCGGAGTAGAGTTAAAAGTAGGGTCACAGTTGGTCCTATACGTGACAAACAAGGCCAGTTAGTCACCGAAGCTGAAAAGATGGCTGAAGTGTTTAATGACCAGTTCTCATCGGTGTTCACTGTCGAGAATATGTCATATATACCTACCGCAGAGAATGTCTTCAAGGGGACTGACAACGAAAAACTACTAGATATTGAGACTTGTGTGCATCTAGTTAGGAAAAGATTGCAGTGTCTTCATGCAGACAAGTCTCCAGGTGCTGATGGCTTATCTCCAAGGCTACTTAAAGCAATTAGTGATGAAATTGCTGTACCAGTTACTATGTTGTTCAGGCAGTCTTTGGACGAAGGCTGTGTACCATTGCAGTGGCGAACAGCAAACGTTACACAAATTTTCAAGAAGGGTGCCAGAAGTCAGCCGGAGAACTACAGACCAGTCAGCCTGACCAGCCAGCTATCAAAGGTTATGGAATCCATCATTAGAGATGCAATAACTGAACATTTGGACAAGTACAACCTAATCAGTAATTCTCAACACGGATTTCGATCAGGCAGATCCTGTACAACTAATCTTTTGACATTTCTGGATGAGGTCACATCAGCCGTGGACAGAGGTAATGGAGTAGATGCTATATTCTTAGACTTTGCCAAAGCCTTCGACAAAGTACCACATCGTCGGTTACTAATCATAGTCGAGCAGCATGGTATTGGTGGGAAGTTGACTGCTTGGATTGAGGCTTGGTTGGCAGGGAGGAAGCAGCGGGTGTGTGTTGAAGGTACAGCATCTGGTTGGGAACTAGTCCTTAGCGGAATACCACAGGGTTCGGTTCTGGGACCTTTACTGTTCATCATTTTCATTAATGATCTGGATTTAAGCATAATTAACACTATCCTGAAATTTGCGGATGATACTAAAGTTTTTGGATCAATACTCACTGACAGTGACAGAATCGCTCTCCAGACTGATCTTGACAAGCTATGCAGATGGGCAGAGAAATGATTGATGGAATTCAATGTCCCCAAGTGCAAACTAATGCATTTTGGTTCGCATAACAAGTGTTTTGACTACTACACGCATGGTCAACAGTTGCAAGTGGTCAGTTCTGAGAAAGATCTTGGTGTGATTATCACAGACAATTTGAAAGTGGCAGACAACTGTAATGCGGCTTATACCAGGGCCAACCAAATGCTTGGGCTAGTTTCCAGATCTATTAGGCATAGGAACGTCGACATACTGGTGAGGTTGTATAAGAGTTTGGTTAGGCCACACTTAGAATATTCTGCTCCTGTGTGGAATCCTCACGTCAAGGACAAGTTTCTTTTGGAAAAAGTGCAGCAACGTTTTACGCGAATGTTTGAGGAATTGAGATGTCTAGATTACCACGAGCGGTTGGAAGCTTTGAAGCTATGGTCTTTAGAAGAAAGGAGACACAGAGCTGATCTAATAGAAGTTTTTAAAATGGTCCATGGCCTGTCTGCTGTCTCACTCTCAAAGTTCTTCAACGTGGCTAGATCTACTACTCGAGGTCATACCTGGAAGTTGGTAAAGAGTCACAGCAACACGGATATGCTGCTTCATTTCTTTTCGTATCGTGTGTTGAATCGCTGGAACAGTCTACCCCAGGAAGCAGTCGATTCATCATCTATCAATGCTTTCAAAGGACATCTTGATAAACTGCGCACGGTTAAGATGGGTTTCTTCATGGACTCTTGGTCCGCTTGACCCTACTGCTGCTTCTGTTTGCGCGCTACTATGATTATACTTTGAGAAGCTAGATTGGAGCAGCACACCAGGTGAGATACCAGGTGAGATGCTGGGAAGGTGTACTTTGCGGAATGCAGAATTTTGAAAAGGTGTATTCTGCGGATATCCGCAAATATCTATCCGCGTATCCATATCTGCGCACCTCTGAACTCAGCCCGGTGGTAATAAGCCGAGCCCATGACACCGGGCATAGGCACGCCCATGCCCACTGGCCACTTCACTCTTCACTGTTGAAGTTTAACATACTCGCTGTACAAAGAATAAACATACCGATCGAAGGAGTCTGTTTATTGACGGTCAATCGTAACATTCTCAGTAATTCCTGCAAAATTAGCTGCAAACAACACAAAACGTAAACTTTTCAGAAGATCCAACAGAGAAGATACGATCCAGCAACAAAGATATGATGCAACCTTGCAAGAGATGTGCGGATATACACTGTGAGTCAAAAAAACTGGGCCTAGTTTTTGAACTTTTTTCGTAACTTATCAAAATATTCACCAAATTTTTTTTCACTGACAAGCTATCCAGACCAGACACTGTATAATAAAATAATCATTACATAGTCAATATAATCAGTTGTGTGCTGTCCTGTGCTTTCGGTTTGTACGGTACGGTATTTTCAAAGATTATAGAGCGAGCAAAGCGCCACCGTCCATGGAGTTTCACGCTTACCCTAGAGTTGTCAATCTTGCGAGCTTTGCTCGCTCTATAATCTTTGGTATTTTGTAAACTGAACTCAAACTAGAGCCAAATTTCTAATCGACTCGACTCACTCAAATGACGCGACAGCATTATACTGAACGTTATTTGGCCAATCTCTGTGACTGTATAATTTGCGAAAATTCAGTGGCATCGTTTTATCAGGAGAAATGCCGAGTTTGCCGACGAAACAGCTGTTTATCAATGAATGGATGGCTCGGAAGGCAGTGATGTTTACATCAGTCTCTCGCAGCCTCGCAGGCTAGCAGCCAACCAGTGAGCATCTTTTGGTCAGCATCCAACGACAGTGGGCGGAGCCAACCTGCTGTAACTGGGGTACGCATGCGTCATTCTGTACCACGTGACTGGTCCGACCAATTGGCTTCCACGAATCACCCAGGTTGTAATGGCGCTGTGTAGATGTTTACTGTTTATCGGCAGATTTTGTTAGCCGTTTTATAAGTTATATTACTGCTGAATAGTGTTTAATTTATTACGTATAGTTACATTTGGTGAAGAAGAGACTAGACAAGTTAAGATAATGGTAAGATCATTGTTCACATTTGAATAGTTTCGTTAGGCGGCTAACTCTTGTCATGCAACGAGTGTGCGTTCGTGGTTGTTTTGTGCAATTCCGAAACAACAGTAGTAGGTGATGCTCAGCTGATTGTATGCGAATCTAAGCAGACATAGCATAAGATGTTGACTAAACCACGTAAACTTTATTAGCAGTTAAAGTTATAACTGCTGTGATACGAGATCACTGTTGTTTGTCAGTGCGCATTGTCCCCAGTGACCTCATTATGTGGCTAGGAGTAAAAAGCAGATCTGTGCGGATCTGCAGATATCACAACAGGTAATAGACCCCTCAGCCGCCGACTCGCGCCGCCAAGCCAGCCAAAATTACGGAACGCCGCTGCCGCCGAAATTTTTACGGCACGCCGCGGCTTGCAGTGATTATAGGCCTAGTCGTCAAGTTAATAATGATAGCAGCAACGGTCTGTTACATGACATAGGATTATTATACTGCAGTTAGTATATGGTCATTTTACCCGTGCCCTAGCCATAATTTTGTTGTGACATCCACAGATCCGCACATCCGCTGATCCGCTTTTTACCATCATGTAGTGATTGCTTTGTCATTTGTGTTGAGTTTGTCACATTTAGTTGGCTGTTTTAAATAATGTGGTTCGTCCATGAACCTTTTTTGTAGGAGGCATGTGATGAAATATGGCTATGAAATTATGCATTAGCCTACCAAATATTGTACGACACCGCCACAGAAAAATGCGGTGATAAGTGTTTCTGCTCAACATTGAACCTAAATGTAACCCTAACTCAGAGTCAGTAGCTCATCGTTATTGAATGTAGGTGGTGAGGTATTTGTGAACATTGTTATAAGAGATCAAGCGTTGTTCAGCGTTGTGTCATTGAGGCGTCCGACATTGGTGTTAATGTGTCGTGAGCATTGTTGCAAAGGTCGTGCGCATTTTGACTTGATTGTCCAGGCTTACTTTTTTGACTGCATTAATGGCAAAGCTAGAAAGATGTGCAGTGGATGTTAATTTTGAAACAGAAACCAAATGAGTTTGATTTGCTTGCTTCTTGCTTGGCTTCCAGGGTTGCGATGATGAGTGATATTCTTTGTACATACAGCCAACGTGTGCATTGTAGGCCGATGAGCCAGCATTTTTGAGCAAAGGCATGGAGGTCAGTGCGAAATATCGTGGTGCCTTTTGTGAGGCAAAAGTTACACATGTTGAAAAAAATGTCAGATGCAAGGTTTGTTGAGTCATGTTCACATTGTAACTGTGTATGTATATTTTGGCTTTTATGGCCATACTGCGGGTGTGGATAAAATGCGTCTAGTGCGTCTAAGTGCGTCTGCGACTAGTAACGTATGTAACTCTTACCGACTAAACACTTACCATTAGTATATACCCTATCCCTACCTCTAACCCTACTGATATCATTTTTCCCTTACTCAAAAACGAACAATACCTGCCCTAAACGTAACAGACGTAACAGACGTAGCTCCGGTGCATCTGTTATTTTTACGCAAAGTAATGTAACTGACCCTAACTCTCACCAGCTCAAATCTTATCCCTGACACTGATCTTGAACGTAACCCTATCCCTGATAACGATTATCCTGACCTTAATTACGCTAGACGCACCAGACACATATTACCCACACCCCATACTGCCATTTAATATTTAAACAAAAGCACTGTGACAGTGTGTTAAATTGTTAATGCTTATGGATAGCATTTTTTCTTGAACTGATATGTTCAAATTTATGCTGAATATGTCTATTGCCTCCATATGAAGTACAGCAAGTTCATATAACAAATCACTGGCCAGTTAAAATACATATTACATGTGAATTTCTGGTTGATGTGATTATTAAATTTTTTATATGACATTTCATTTTTTTCAATGGCTGGAGTAACTTCAGAAAACACCTGCTAAACAGAAAACATGTATAGTGCTTAAACTTGTTTGAAGCCAATATTATGTTTTTGACAATATTTGATGTAATTATTTTCAGGTTTTCCTAAAGGAAGAGTGTAAGAGCATGATCGTCTCTGATGACGACATCAGGGGAAATCTGAAAGTAAGTAATGCATTACTGTTCTTTATTAATAGTTTGTTAATTATTGAATGTTTGTCGTTTACTGTATACGAACTACTTAAATAGAACTGCATTCTGGTAGTTTATAAATGTGAATGAGTGGTTCCATCACTTTTTGTGTGCTGTTCGTAATGGTGAGTGCTGGTTGTAGGTGGGTTGTAGAGTTGATGTTCACAAGTCGGACTCGACTCGGTACTTGGATGCAGTCATAACTCGCATTACTGATCTAAGTCTCTACACTGTTGGTATGTTGCACGATTATTACGCTTGAGGTTTACCAGTGTATGCTAGTTTTGCCCTGGTAATTTAATCGGTAATTTAATTCAGTGCAGATATTAAGAGGTCCAATCAGTGCATTGGTTATTTGTGCAGTCTGGTTTTTTGTCATTTGTTTTCATTGTAACAGCTTTTACACAGGTTCACTGTAATCACTGAATTTTATGCCAGTTTTTGTGCCTGTAGTGCTGCCTTCACGCGAAATTATTTTTATGGCATGAGTGATGGAAAAAGTTTTCCACGTGCTGCAAATGAGACAGAAGTTCATAGTGGCAGAGACTAGATTGAGTGTTCAGGTTTACTTTAAAAAATGTCAGACAGTTCAGTTTTTAAAACTACATTTTAAAGTGCTACGACAACAAGTTAATTGCAGAATCACAACTTTGATTCAGGCTACTATGCCATGGTGTTTGGTGTGTTTCTTTACCTCTTAGCTTTTGCTGGTAATGAAATGGCATTTAGCCGTAAAATGGCAGCTGAGTTGACCTGAGAAATTGGTTACGTACCGAGATGTACTCGTTCGAAGGTTGCTAGCTATCTTGATGCTAACTGGACTTGACTTGACAGCTGCTTAATAGATTGAGACCATAGGCATAACCTGCATTGACTGTGGGAAAGTTGAAAGCAAAAGGTGTAAGTAGTTAAACATAGTCGCTGATTGTTAGCATGCATTTGGCATGGCTGTAGACTTGCATTGCTTGTGTGATATGTGCCTGGCACAGTGTTTGATGATGGCGATGAGGAAACACTGCGAAGGGGCAAGCTGAACATGAAGGGAAACAGACACTTCATGAGGAGTGAGGTCGGTTAACAAATTGTAATTTATTACATTTTTACTAGAATTCAGTGGATGGTATAAGGATTTGTGCATTAGACATGCTGTAGTCTGCATCTATGTGTTCTGTATTATCTCTGCTCTAGAACAAGGTTATGTTTTTACCTTTGTTTGATTTTCTGTTATTTTTTTAATACACTGTGTCTCAAAAAAAAACATCCCCGACATTTTTGACTGTGATTTGAAAACCAACTAGCAGATTTTGATAATTTTTGGTACGAATATTCCTGACACAACTTGCCATCAAATGACTGTTCAGTTTCCCACCTTACCCAACGTTTGTTTCTGCACTACCTGAGGAAAAACACAACCAGAGAAATATCATTTTTTTATCCAATGCAATATAATTGCTTAATTGACATAACACGTAAAACACATTTTGTTTACATTTCTGACACTGGCTGACATTTCATTTAGTTGTCCATTTTTCAACTGCCTGCAGTAAAATTGCTTGAAGTGGTGGCTCACTATGCAAACACAGACAAGTAGATGCTTTCTCCATTCATTGACAGCAGTATCGATAGTGTTCTGCTCCAACCAATCCAGGCTGTACCAGTCACTTTTTGACTTCACAAACATTCCTAAACTTCATATGGTAGACACACTGCTGCATGACAGTCAGACCTTGTAATAGACCGGCTGTTGGGGCTCACAGATTAGGATAGATGGCATTTATTGACGTTTTTTCATTCATTTTAACACGTATTATGCTTGCTCTGCTTTCCGCAGGTAGTGCAGAAGCAGACGTTGGGTGAGGTGAAAACTAAAACACTTATTTAATAGCCAGTTGTGTTTGAAATATTTCTGCCAAAAATTACTAAAATCTGCTAATCTTACTTTAAGTTACAATCGACAATGTTGGGGATGTTTCTTTCAGGTTTTCTGTTTATTTCAGCACATATTTCACTTGATCTGCTTTCTCTAGGTAGTGCAGAAGCATACATTGGGTGAAGTGAGAAACTAAATGGTCATTTGATGGCAAAGTGTGTCAGGAATATTCGTACTAAAAATTATCAAAATCTGATAATTGGTTTTCAAGTTATAGTCAAAAATGTCAGGGATGTTTTTCTTGAGACACAGTGTAGATAGAATTTAAACAATTTTGTTGTATGGAGTGGGCTAGCGGGGACTGGGAATAGCCCAAGTACGGAGCTGTAGGATTTTGGTGGCAGTTTGCGTCTCAGTCTCGATACAGGAATTTGTTTGAAGTGAATAATGTGAGATATATATATAAGTCAGTTTTTAAATTGCCAGGTGGCAGCACTAGTTTTAGCAGAAGTTTGTGCTGTTGTGGTGCTTCTAGTTTGGCATTTTTTCTTTTGTGACAGAAACAGTGTCGTAGTTGGTGTGGTTAAGCTGTGTAACATCGAGTGTATGCTCTGATGTCTAGACGTTGGATGATCTGCCGTTGACAAACCCAGAGCAGTTCAGCACTCCCGTCATTCGCAAGTCAGCAGCTGTTAAACACAGCAAATCGAATGCTGAGTAAGTGTGCTTAGCAATGCGTTAAATTGGGAAAATTGTTAAGTACTGTCAAATAGTTATTGAATTAATTCCCAGTGAAATAAGTCGCACGACATTCTCATCGTCTTGCATTTCTCACCAGGTGCTTGTTTTTTTGTAGTTGCCATTAGGGATTCGTCGAATGTGAATACTAACTATTCGTCGAGTAACAAATGTGAATACTTAGTCAGCCTCAAGAAAACTTATGCCAGTATTTGAATAAAGTGCAACATCCAGAGTAGTTGTTTAGTGTTCAGTCAGTAAAAATCAGTATCTAAGGCATAGTTCGATCAGTCAAGTTCAATTTAGAAAATGAAACACTTACAGTGTTTATTGTACTCTTCAGTCAGTATCCCTGATCTAAAGTTAATAAAGTTCAATCAAGTTGAATAAAATGAAATATTTGCATGCAACAAAAATCCTTTCAACTACTAATCGAATAGCTAAAAAGTGGTAAATATTTGCCTGTCGTTGAATGTATATGAAGTTTATCACAACTCTAGTTGCCATTGTTTCATATTTGCAGGAGAATTTCCCAAGTTGACAAGAAATGCTTGGACAGTCCATCAGTTTATTGTTTTGTAGTGGTGTGTGCCATTTAAAATATATGCGTTTTTTGTGTTGTGATATAAAAGTAATTTTGATCAAGTGAAACTTTGATATTGCTGCACCATGCAGATTTCTAGACATAGTTCTTAGCTTACATGAAGCATATCTGGAGAAAGAGTTCACGGTTCAAATTTAAACACATTTTATAATTTTTGGCGCAAATTGTCTTGACTATATGTTCTGTTACAAATGTATAAAATTTACCTTTGAAATTTACTTATCACTAAGTATTGCCCAGCTGTACGAGTTCTTGACGTTATCGAAAATTTGCCAGTTTCGGAAGAAGGTGGTATATAACCGAGACTTTACATGATGATAAATAAAAAAATTGTGAACAATATGTTGAATTTGAACTTGTGGTCCAGGCGCTGGGAGGTTGTGTACGGTCTCCCAGCACACAGTTAAAAATAAAGTAAAGGCATGTGAAGAATACTGTAGAGACAATGTCGAGTTAAGCTGTTACACAGACGTGTGTATGTAGGTCTGGCTCGGAGTCGGACGATGAAGACTCAATGTCTGATGAAAGCGTGAATGATGATGGTGATGGTAATCGGAACTTGCCTTCCAAGCCGACTGCTAGCAGTCTGCCATACAGCAAGGCTCTGCAGGACCTTGTAGGTCAAGTAGTCTGCATTGACGTGGAGGAACGTGGCAAGAAGATGGTCAGCCTTCCAGTGCTGGTCGTGGTTCCTACAGCTGATGAACTCGCTCTGACCAGTAGTGATCATTTTCTCGTCAGGTCCTTCAAAGACAACAGATTGTGAGTAGATTTTTAAACTCATGCTTTACCATGTGCTGTTTAGCAGTAGAAGATTCATTTAAACATCTTATTTGTTTATTGTATACTGTATGTCACTTTTTCATTTCTTTTATCCATTGGGAATCTCTTTCCTTGATGCTGTTTATTTGGCAGCTAGTAGGCTGTCTTGCCCATAGAAGTGATGCAAGAAAGGTTTTTTAAAGGACGCACACATGATCAGCTGCATATTTTCCTGATTGTCATTTCTGTAAACGAATAACAGGGTTTATCCTGCAGTGTCGAACTGATTGCAGCATTTCTGTAATGTGCTATGTATTACCTTTCCACACAGTTTGCTGTCACTGACTTGTCACATAAGTATGAACTGTATTTGACATTGTTCGTGTGTCTGGTTGACAGCATGTCATCAACACTGGATGCTGCTAAGATGTTTGCCCCGGCTGCAGCGGCTGCTAAGACGACGACCTACAAAGACAAGGTGTACAAATGTGCATGGGATAAGGCACAGCAGTACGTCGACCAGCAGGAACTGCCGGCGTTGTGGGACCGCACACAGCTTCTTGGTAGTAGAGACAACCTTGACAGGGATGAGGTCAGTTGATGTCTCTTGAGTTAGTTACTCACTTGTGTGTATGCATGTAGTTTCCTATAGTGCTTTTTTGCTTTTTGACACACTACAGTTATGCTGTAGGCATCTTTGATGTGGTTGTTGTCTGTCCATCATCTATCTGTAATGGATGTATTGTGGCTAAATGGTAGGCTGTAGGAGAAAATGTTTTACATGAATAATTAGGCATTTGTCTTATACCTAAGCTTGCAAAATATTTCTGCGATCTAGTGCAAGTGGAACATTTCAAATTCGGGGTTGAATGGTAGGAAAAATGCATTTTCAGTGCAAAGCTGGCCATATCTCGGAAATGGTGAGATATAGTGTTAAGGTTACTATTGATCATTAATAAGAAGTGGCATACACCCTTTCAGATGAAATGAAAATCCACGACCTAGGATGACCTTAAAGGTCAGTACTGCAACAGGAACTGTACAGGCTGTAACGCATCTTCCCTAGCGACAGCTGGGCTTTCTTGTTCGTGTTAGTTTGTTTCATTTTTGCTGGTGATTTTTCCTGTCCATACCAGTGCGAGTGATTGCCTGATGTGACTGTCTCCAGAATCATGACCTTTAATATATGCCAAGTGGGATGTAAAACTCTGTTCACTCACTCATGCTGACTACTTTCTCTGATGGTGATACGTGTATGCTGTCTGCACGTGCAGCTGATGGCAGACAGCGAGCGTATCATTGACGAGAGACGAGACTGGTACGTGGCGCAGCTGTACAACTTCATGGATGACCGTGGCACTCCCATCAACCGAGCGCCGACTCTTGCCAGCTCAGACGTGGACCTGTTTCATTTGCATCGGCTTGTGGCCAGCATGGGTGGATATAATAAGGTTTGTGGTTTTAGTTTTCGTTGGTTATCACACTCATTTATTGATGTTTTTTTTACATTATCTGGACATCTGGTAACAAACACTCAGCATGATTATTACAATAAGAGATACTGTGCAGTTTGCTTTTAAGTAGTCTTGTACTAAATATATAGTATTCTGTGCAGCTTAACAATACGAGAAAAGTACAAGATTTCATAAAGACTGATTACAGTGATTATGTTCGTTGCATTGGAGCGCTTCCTTTTTTTCTGTGCCTTTTGCTGGCAGGGGTTAAGTCAAATTAAGCTAGCAGGTCTGCTGGATGGCGAGCTCCTTTAATAGCCAGCATCTTTAACTTTCTGGGTCAATATGCCTGCCAGCGTTTTTCTTCCATAGCAGTGGCAGTAATTATCAGCAGTATTCATTTTATGTACCCAGTGAGGGATGGCCAGGCTGAGTTGGCCTGGGTTGCTTAAGAGCAAATATCATCCATCTCTGTACTAACCTGGCTTAGCAGAGAGTAACTTTGTTGATGCAGCCAGTAATGTTACCGCTAGACTAAGCTGCCAGCTAACAATAGGCCGAGTAACATATTTGTCTTTGGATGAATAGTAATACTTGGCAGAAATTGTACCAAATGCTGTTAAAAGGCATTTTAAATAGCAGTGCTGCAGTTGATCAGCAATCACACTGTTGAATGTTTGTTGTTTTTGAACTTGGGTTGTTGATTCATCAGCTTTTGTACCATTTGACTCTTGAGTGGAATTTCTAGTTGCAGGTCTGCCTGTTCATGCATACAGTCCGTCTTCCTTGATTATATCACTCTGTCTCTCAGCTTGTCAGCTTTGTTAACAGTTTTATTTTTATTCTAGTTTTTTTCCATTTTTCATCTTAATATCTTGATTCTGTGGATCTGGCTGCTCGTTTATTTTCAGTTGCACAGTAAATTTATCTATCTGATTCTTGCGTGATGCCGTGATATCGTTGTTGCATGTTGTTGGTTGGTGAAGGTGAACAATTTGTCGAGATGGTCCACGGTGTTCGTGCGGATGAAGCTGCATTCACTGATGCCAATCAGTGCTGGTACAAAGCAGATCAAGGATTGCTATGAAAAGTAAGCTTCAGCTGCTTTTCATGCTGTTGAGTTATCTATAAAATTATTGTGCTCTGTTGTTATGGGTCTATACCAAAACGGCCCAGACCAAAATGGCCCATAATTTTTAACATGTCCAAAAAGCCTATACCGATGTCCAAAACAACCCAATGTATGTATAAAATGGCCCAGACTCATGACCAAAACGGCCCACACTTGGTAAGTCTGTTTCTTGGCTTTAGCCTGTACATTGTAGAAGGTGCACAAAGTGAGAATTCGTGACATAAAAATCTAAAATGCACAAATTCAACACAATTTTATAAAAGCTGTTAAAATTTGTTCTTCAATTTGTTTTTAGTTTTTGGCAAGTTGTCATGTTCTTTAGCATTATTGTGATGTTTGTCATTCAGATATATTCATCCGTATGAAGACATGAAACGGAAGCTCGGATTTCTGCTGTCAGGTCAGGATCGCGCTCCACCCAGATACACGCAGAGTCGTAGTTTGCTGTCGTTCCGTGACGTTCCTACCAAGCTGCTGATGGGTCGAGGTGGCACTCCGGCCAGGCGGCCAAGCTCATTGAAAGATGATTTTGCTGCTGAATCAAAACCATCCACTGATGTCAAAGAAGAGGTTTGTCCACGTTGAAATTTTTATTTCAGAATAGTACACGGTTATGTATGATCACAGGAGAAAAGTGCGCAGTGCTGTTATTGTTAGTTGGGGGGATTTGAAGGAACATAGTGATTGTATTTCTGCAGACAACAGATAGATGACAGTGATAAACTGAATGATATTCCAAGTACGCTAAGACAGATCTTCCTTCCCATTCCCTATCTGCTTCATAACAAAAGGCATATGTTTAATAAATGTTTAGCTTTCCCACGACTGTTTCATAGTAGCGAAATGGCTGGATATAACATTTTCTAGTCTTGAAAGTTTAATGTTGCCAAACAGTGCCCCACATATTTTTGTATTTGGCTAAATTATAGTTGATAGAATTGGCTATATGTCACGTGATCACATTTCATGAAGTGTGGTTGCAGGGCTCTTGTGGGTCCTTGAAAGTCCTTGAATTTTTTTCCAGAATTTCAAGGCTTTGGAAACAGACATGGTCATTGAAAGTTTTTGAATCTGTGTCTGAAGGTCCTTGAAAGTGCTTGAATTTGATTTTCTAAAACGCTGTGACCGAACAAGTCTATGCGTAGTAATTGGATTCAGTGACAACTATTGATGCATTTGGTACATTTTTCTGATAATTCCAGTTTTTGATTAATGCTTGAAGGTGTTAAATTGTTGAATGTAAACTGAACCTACTTATATATGCTTATAAAAGTGCCGGTTTGATTTAATTCAGTTCTCCTCTACAACCTTCGTATGGTTTTTGAAAGTCCTTGAAAAGTCCTTGAGTTTCATTTGACAAATGGGCAAGAAACATGGGTTGGAATAAGTGTATTTTAAATATATGGTGAATGTTTTGGTAGGCAAGTGCTGATGCTGACGACACGGACAAGTCTGATGCGTCAGTGCAGAAAACTGATGACTTCACACGCTCGACACGAAAAACACCAAAACGTTTGCTGCCATCTGTCATCAGCACAAAACCGCATACTGCAGTAACCGACACTAAGGGCACCGATGAATCATCCGGACCGCACACACGATCGCCAGCTGAATCGAAGGACAGTCGAGACAGTGTTGCAGCCGAGAAAAAAGTCACCAGTGCCAAGCCAAAAGCAACGCGACAGCGAATGATGGACAGTGACAAGCTGGCAAAGTCAAACGTCAGCAAGATGAAACCAGGTGGAAGTGTTGGTGGTTTGAGCAAGAAGACTTCCACGACGGATGACAGGACGGAGAAAAAACCACCAGGGCGACCTCCAGCTGGGTCGAAGGGAGATGAGAAGTTTGTGAAGAAGAAGACATTACTTGAGAAGAAGCCCGCTGCTGCCGCCATCCAGGTTGATGTAAAACGTACGATGAACTTAGTTGTGGAGAAAGTGGACACGAACAGGGACGACAAATCATCAGCACAGAAACGGGTTTGTGTCTATTGCTGTTGTATATTGTGACTACAGAAAGACTGATTTTGATACGACTGACATACGATTGAATTCATAATTTTATCTATAGATAATTCTGGCTGTGCTGTTTATTTTTGAATTAGTGTTAGTTTTTGTTGCAGGTGCTGATATTGTAGGGCAGTAAATGAAATTCAGTTGCACTGTAGTGTACATATTTTTAAAAAAATTTACGCAGATGCTTTGTAAAAACTTGAGCATAATATCATACAAAAATGGCCAATCCCTTGCCCTAAACTGGTAGTGAATGACATCTAGAGCATCTCGTGTTATGCTGTATGTATGCGTATTGCGTGGATGAAAGATGTAAATAATTCTATCACTGCTGTTGTCGTTACAGTGACACTTGTTCGAATGAAATCTGATATCTTGCTAGTATCCGTGTGTAGTGTGGCATATACCTGTGATCTGTTGCTGTTTGCTGTTCTGTTGTTACTGTCAGCCCATGAGACGAGTCCCTGCAACTGAGGGTTCGTCAAAGTCTGTGGCTTCTGATGTTTCAGCCAGCTCACGAGCCGACATGGATTCTGCTGGTCATGATGAAGGGTATGCTGCCTTTTTGATATCTTCAAAATAGCACCAGTTATAATATTGGACCCTTCTGATAGAGACTGATAGACTTGCCTGAGACAGAAGAAGCTAGAAAAGGTTTTCAGTTAGTACACTTTCGGTTTGGATAAATTTGTTGCTGGGGCGGTTTATAATGTGCGGTAGTGTCAGGTTTTCATATTCAGAACGCTTTTTCGTTTTATGGTTTTTATTTATTAAACATCGATTGATATCTTAGGATTTAGTTCGCTGATAGTTATAGGTTTTGTATACTATGAAAACTTTACGTTAATATGTGTGAGGTATGGGCAGTTTTATGTTGTGTGTAACAAAAACGAAATCACACTGTCATTGTCGTAGAGTGGTTTAATGTGGCCTGAATAATAAGCATTATTTTTCCAGAGGACTGATTTCCAGAGGATTGATTGGTTTTTTGTTTAGATGAAAAAATTTGTGCTGCTTGTTTGTCGATCGTGAATTTTCAGCAAGGGGAGCCGGATTGGATCTGCGGATGAAGTGTTAGTTATTGGCACTCGATTGCAAGTGAAGTACGGCAAAGGAACCAATCTACGTGCTTACGAGGCCAAGGTATGCTGCTACATTTGTCAGTTGTATACTGAAATGTGCATTTTGATTGCACTAATGTTTCATTTGTGCTGTGCATGTGATAAATTGCACAGTCTTTGAATTCTAACCTCTGTAGAATAACATGGTATTTTGCTGAGTAATATTACTGACAGTTTTTTGACAAATTCAGTATTTGGTAGCTGTACTAATATTATATATGCTGTCATATCATGGTATCTTCATTGTATCCATAAATTTTTGTTGTTTTATTTAGATCTTCCAGATCACTCTGACATCTGTAGCATGTGACATATATTTTTCTTTTTGTTTGTTCTGAGCTGTTTGACTTGCTGTTTATTACGCAAGGCGGCTTCTGTTTATTGTACGGGTCAACTGTTTCAGGTGATTGACGTTCGGAATGCCGCTAACGCTAGCAGTGTTGAGTACCGAGTACACTACGCTGGCTGGAACAATCGCTACGATGAGTGGATTAAGTCGGATGCTATCAGCTCAGTGATTGATGCTCCTGCTGCTGATGCTGCAATTCCCGCATCCAGCAAACACAAACAACCTGCCACGGTAATTTGGCTCTTTGTTTTCTAGTTCTTCATATTTTCATTGCTGCTTATGATTGTTGTGCCTCTGCCAGTTTGTTTTTGTTGGTTCTCGTCCACTTTTTTGTTTTGTGCAGGGTGGCCACAGGGCCTTGAAAGTCCTTGAAAAAAATGCTCATTTTTCCAGGGCCCAGAAAGTCCTTGAAAATTGAATAGGTCCTTGAAAGTTTTGGAATTTGATGTAAAAGGTCCTTGAAAGTCCTTGAATCTAAGTACAGTAATGACAATGAACTACAGTTGATTAGCAAGCATCACCTGCTGTGTAAGGTTAGAAATTTTATTTTTTTTTGTGCTGCCTAATGGTTTTCTTTTGATGCCAAAACATTGCATACTCTCTAAAATTGTCATAACTAAAACC
>Ga0209367_1001019_pt1 | contig 32540 bp, 23 predicted proteins | sample WorMetLIZISLAND2_FD_187412 | JGI IMG/M metagenome (GOLD analysis project Ga0209367, IMG submission 187412) | Marine gutless worms symbiont microbial communities from Max Planck institute for Marine Microbiology, Germany - Olavius geniculatus... ...
CAGATTAAGTTCACCATCGAAGCAGGGCAGCTATTCACCAACAGTTGAGACAAGCAAGCTTGTACTCACAACACATTATGATGTCAGCATTACATCACGACTAGCAAAGAATATTTAATCAACAGCAACATTTTGCTAAAATATTTTGAATTAGTATTTCTTCAGCTACAACTGGTAAAAATTTCATGTAAATTAATCATTATTTGAGTGAATTATAAAAGAAAGGAAAAGGGGTCCCTATTATAATCAAACAGTGGAACTTCTACTGCGGATAAATTTTAAAATTTGTTCTTCAGAAAAGCACATGTGGTGGACAATTAAAAAATCTAATCCAACCTTGTTTCAGTGATAATGATCATACAAATGTTTTTACTGTTACTAAAGCCAGATGAAAAAAAAACCAGATGCCTCTTTCTTATATGGACATGGTGTATATATACTGTATACATGTATGAAAACCATACACAGGGCTGAGCATGCTACAAGCTAATAATATATTTGATTGCACAAAAGCATTACACCAGTGGTGCACAATATGCCACAACAGACTGCGATCATGTGCGATGGGTTGTTATCAGACTCAGTACGTGCAAGAGAAAACATGAAAAATATGACATCCAAAATTATATGCAGTGTAAATAATTCATTTACTGCCTTACGTGCATTTCAGACTTGTATTAAGTGAAGCATACTTCAAACACCGAGTACGGTAAAATATGCAGTATAACATATGTGTGCTGTTTTCATCATTAACGACAACAGCATTTTGTGCCCCTGAGTGAGGGGGTTCTCCTCGAACGAGGGCGTCAAAAAGGGGTACACCCTTAAAAGACGTTATTTTGCCACTGTTGGCTCTTATAGTGTGAAAACGGTTGCACATAGGTACAGACATGCTGCATATCATAACAAGTACTGGTGATGAGCTTCTTAGATTTGTCAACATCGATGACCTTGAACAACCTTGAACCCCCAAAAGAGGGGTTATGGTAATTTTTTTTGCAATTTTTGGCTGCAGCATGCATTTTAACAGTGAACTGCAACGAAATGGCTGGAGATAGACCAAAACAATCTACATATAAAATTTTCAGCATCAAAGGCTTAAGGGCTCATGGCCTAAGTGCACCACTGAGTAAAGTAACAGCAAAGCTTGCAACAGCCTCACATGTGTGTACTAACAATACACTGCAGCACACTGACAGCAGACCCGCAACTAGTTCAGGCACAATATGGACATGGTCAAACGTCTCGCTGTTACTGCAGCTACACTGCCTAGTAAATTAAAAAGAACAACCTACTACTATTTTTTAATTAAAAACAGATAAAATAATACACATCCTAAAGCTCATGATCATTCATCACAATTATTCGCTGGGCCAGAACAGTAAACATTGCAGTATTTTACCTGAATGAATGTGGTGCGCAAACCACAAATGTTTACAATATTGGGACAATTCGAGTGCTGCTATTTCATTGGAGAAAATACAGCATCGAGTCTGAGAGTGAGTGCGTGACAGGGTTTAACGTCCCGCCCAACACAATATAGGTCATTTCGGGGATGGCCTCTGCAGGCAAAATTTCACATACACATAATAACAAAACAAAAAGTTTAACCTTTACAGAAAAAAACTGATAGGGAACAAAAAAAACGACCTAAAATTGTAAGAGCTGTCAATTATGAGTGCGCAAATGTGACAGTAATGGCAGTTTTTAGTCTTATCCTCGGGATAGTCATCAATCTCAGAATGCTGTCTATTGACACAGTAATGACTTGAATGCCCATTAACCAGCACGCAAGAACTCCATCAAAGGGAAATGTCACTGCCAAGACATCATGAATTAAGACAGTCACAGATAAACAATACTGCTGCATGTGGTACACAATTTTACCTCATCATCTGACACCGGAGAACATCAAATTGTGATACGACCAATGGGATACAGTAATACTGCCAAGTCAGGAAAAGACAATTACTCACAGCACTTTATACATGAACAGCCAAAATACTGATTAATATGACAGCAGACATCATGCACTACTACAAAGTGTCAACCAACAGAACAGATACCATTACTCAGCAAGAAAATATCCTATGAATACTATATACACAGTTTAGACTGTTCAGGAATGAACTCTGACAAGATTAACAGTTATCAGGAACTGACAGCACTTATGCTTCAAGTATACCTGCTAGTGCACTGACATTGTTCATTTAATGACAAAAAGAATATTCAGCTTTAAAACTCAGGCTTCAAGTTCTCTATTGCTAAAGTATAGGGGACCATGCCTGAACTGGAGTACGTCCTGAAACTTTGTCAGTAACATAAATAACAAAAGTAGATAAATAACCACACGTGTTTCAGTGCCTCGACACTGTTGGGTTGGCAAGGGTATTTAGCCCCTCCCCCCAAAACACCACGCTCTTGCAAGCCACCAACATAAAACCCAGATACACCTGGTTATAACGGCCATTAAGACAACTGTACATATAAATGGAATCTCAAAATGTAATTCTTATATGCACAACACTATCTATAACAGTGACAGTGACAAAATTTAATCTACAAATTACATTTCACACAGTGAACATTCAAAGACCACACACGTCACAAAGACTATAAATTATAGTAAATACATTGTATAGATATTGTGTGAAACTGCTAGTTTTGATTCATTCAAAATGTCAACAATGTCTATCAACAGTCTACACTGTACACATTTTTAAAAACTACAGTTACATTTAGATCAATCCAGTGATTCCTAACAAAATGAAAAGCCGTAGTGGCTATATTAGCACTGTTAGCAAAGAATGAGTGGGGATAAATACTGCCTAACTATAAACTAAGTTACAATACTTTTGATAGACTATTACTCATATAATTGTAATAAAACTGTAACAAGTAAGCACACTGCTGGCCTGTGCCACTGCCAAGAGGAATAGTCCCCGGAACTGTTTGCTAAGACCTTAACGACTGGTCTAAAGCCTTAACGACTGGCAGTCATTAAGCTAGCGACAGCTTGGACTGCCAAGACGTCTGCCACTGGTAGTAATTTTTGAGACCCAAAAACAACAACTTTTATGTGATTCCTAATCACATGCGATAAACTACCGTTTTCCCATAGAGTCAATTCGTGAATGCTATAGTACACTGAGTGAACTGCAACAAAATGGATGGAGATAGACCAAGATTACCTGCGAACAGGAACTGCCATAGGCTGTCGCGCGTCTCATTAGCATTAGCTCAGATTTCTTGTTCTCTAAACCGCTTAAACCACTAGCTTATCGATGGTGGCAGCATGGAACCTTAGTGGTCTGGGACTGCTACCTTAATGATTGGTTGCAATTTGAGGCCTTTATGGCAGCAGTTCCGGGCACTACAAGAAGATGCTAAAGTTCAGCTTATTTGATTTTACGCCCAAATAAAACCAATCACAAGGTGTTAGTAAGATGTCAAACCTCCTGAGATTTTTAACATTAGATAAACAACAAATGCATACTGTACACTAATGGCAACTACAGGCATAAACTGATGATTAAATTAAGCAAAATAGATTAACAGAAAATTACTGGAACTGGCATCATAGAGAGACATATGATGTGAATGACAGAGTGCACGGTGCCATCTATAACACAAGATACGAAGAAAATGGAATAAATTGCACCAATTTCTTTTTAATCACCTTTATATCTAGCGACATTACGTGTGACAATATCAAGCAATTTTCAGTCAGGGAATACTACTTCAATTTCAAACTAGAAACCAGTCAGAGCCCGCAGACCTCCGCCAAGGCCATGTTGTTCGCCAGGTGGCAGCACCATATTCAGTTTGGCAGAGGTTTCCCTTATGGCCCATTGAAAGCAATGTTAACGAAAATTTCAAAGTGATCCAGAATCCAGGATTCCTTCCGGATCACCCCCAAAATTGAATCACTGGTAGTTTTTGCCATTCCCGACATTCCCAGAAAATTTCAGAGATCCATCCATAACTTTTTGAGTTATCTTGCTGACACACAGACAAACAAACAAAGTCTGACAAAAACATAACCTCCTTGGCGGAGGTAACAATATTTGATGCAAAACATCCTGACTGGCAATTATACTGCATGGCAATGTACACAGCCCACTGCTCAGTTGGCGCAGTCACTGACAGGAAACATGAGAACCTTGGAATGTATGAATGAAAGGTCTGGCAGTCGAGACAGTACAACAGATGCTTCGGCTGACAGTTGCTCCGTCGTTCCATCCTTGACGGCCATCGTGTTGGCAGTGAGACATGCACTGGATGTCGGCGACGTTGACGTGATCACTTTGAGGATTGAGTCGAGCGGAGAAGAACGAGACTTTGTGTTCTGTGTCATCGGTGCACAATCACCCGGCAGCTCCAGCACTTCTAGCAATTCCTTCTCCTGCTTCCTCACTATAACACATGTTCCAAAAACATTTCAAGAATAGAATGGCATGACATTCCAAGTAAAATTTAAAAAAAAACTTTCCACACAATTCATTTTTCGGACTTTTCTCACCATGCTTTTAATATTGTTCCTGTAAAGTTTGTTAATAAACAACGCTAGTATACAAACGTGTTTGCTATGTTCAATATTGTAAATAAATAAACGTTAAAGCAACATTTTTACGCGCGAACGCAGCTACTGCTTTCAGCGCGTCTTAGCCATCGCAATTCTGTCCGTCTATATGTCTGTCCATCTGTCACATGAGTGGATCAGTCAAAAACGTGCAAGCTAGGATCACCAAATCTTCACCACTGGGTGCCTGGAAGACTCTAGTTTCAAGAACCGTAAAGCTTTTCCATAAATTCTAAGGAAGTCACCCCAAACGAGGGTGCTATCGTTATGCAATCCAGATAGAGAATTTGGTATTTTTATATTAACTTAGCATGAACACCCCAATAGTCTGCTAAACTACTGAACTGGAACTGCTATAGGCTTCTGCACATCTCGTGAGCATTAGCTCAAATTTCTTGTGAATAACGTTGCAGCTTTTCGTTAAAATTTTTGCCGCAGACAACTGTACATATGCTGTTTTGCCATTCAGCCCTAGATCTGCTGCTAAAATTAGCTATAAATCAGACAATCAGTAAGTAATTTTAACACCTAACAGAACTGCACTCATTACATTTGCGATCAATCACATCACTATAAGAAAACACTACAAAGTAGATACTATGACAAATATCCGATTAATGATAATCATTTTCTCCACAAGACACAAACATTCTAGCTTGTCTACAAGACTCAATGGTAACTGAGTGACATCAGATGCATCAGCTGACATCTCTAAGTGTTAGCATAAAAATATCTGTGCATCTGTACACACCTACATCTGATCATGCGATAAAGCACTGCAAATGCTACATTACTTTCCATCCAAAATTAAAAGCCAGTTCATAAATCTGCAAACAGTCGGAGACTAACAGTCTCAAGATCAGTTTCATAGACTGATTTAAGTTCGGATTTTTCATTTTTTTACCATCATTCTTCTACGAATTCTATGTATGCCATGGATTGTGCACAACTTAATGATGAAATAAATAAATAACTAGAAATATGGGGCAGAGCCCAACGTGAGGCCAGCCGGCGGCGTAAGTCTGATTGCGGGAAAAGTTTAGGGGCTGAAATTCACCCAGTAGCAAAGTCATGTGGCGAAAAACTGAAATGCATTAGCACACACAGAATGAGTGTTGTCGACCTAGGGTGGGTCTACATCAGCAGGGTATGGGCTAGCAAGACTTGGACATTTTATAGCATGTGTAAAAATTTCGAGGCACAGCACCCGCTAGGGGCCGAAATATGGTCTTCCAAAAAAGCTGACTTGGTGGATAAACATTAGCCGCATACACGCTGTGATAAGTGGACGAAAGTTCACTGGATTTTTTCTGTCTAACGCAGAAGGATTAGTAGTCGATAACTTAGTTTACCGATTTGGAATATCTCCATCCCTTTCAGAGATATTCGCGGTCAAAGTCTAAAGTTGTGCGAAATTGGGCCAAATTTTGCATGTTTTTGGCCCCAAGAATTTTTTTGGGAGGGGGGCAGGCCCCAAATTTTTGGACCGAGATTATAAAATCGAACATGCTTTCTGCCATGTGGCAAAATTTTGCGGAGATCTGCCCACAGACCTTGGAGATCTGGTGGCGAAAAAAATAAATAATAATAAAAACTGCTGCAAAACATCGTTCCGGGCGGCCTAAAAATGTATGCTAAAGATGTGCAATAAAGTCAGTAAGCAGCAGTAAGGAGTGAACAAACAAGCAAAACAAAAAACAACTCACCATCAATGGATCTGGCAGAACCCACAGCATCAGCTGATCTCGAACGCACGTTCTCCTATCAGGCAACAGATCATCAGCATCATCTTATACTTATAGATATACAGACAGATATCAAAATGGCTGCAAACGGTAAGATATAAACCAAACTTAAAAAGTGGGTCTTAAAATTTTTTTAAAAATCAGTCAGTTATGCTTCATTAATGCTAATGCTGTCACACTGCCACACAGTCCCAACTGTAGTCTTCAAACCATTTTATTCTCGTAATCTGGACAGTCAACTAACCGACATTATTACCAATGACTTTACACTTTACACAAGCTTCATTTACACAGTCATATTTCGCACCAAGACATTTAATCATTCATCACATTATCTACCGGGTACTTGATTTGGCAATTCATCCTGTGGACAAGTAATTACTTTGAGTGCAAAAGATTTATATAATGCTAAGGGCAGCAATCAGCATAAAAAGAATCAGCCACTCAGTCAGTTGACCAATAAATTTATACACCTCTATGAAGGTAGCAAATCATCAGTGTGGATACAGCAAACTGTTTACCATTGATAAAGCCAAACTGCCAGAAGACACAGCAGAAGTAAACGGATCTGGGACGGCTTTTTTCGGCTCCAAAAGTCCCAGGTTGGTAGCAAACGCCGGAGCAGCTGACTTCCGAGGTGGATTCAACTGCAAAGTAAAAACAATGAAAATTAAACACAACACATTCACGTACTGACAGTTAATTGGTGAATACAAATGTAGTGGTAGAACAGCTAACTTATTAAAACATGTTATGCTTAATGACAATTCTGCACAAGCATTTGCAACATAATGGTATAACCATAAAGAAGTAGATGATGATTTCCACATAGACAGCTACGTTTTTTATGCGCGACAGCATGTAATGCTTCACGCCTCACAACCCAAGCTAGGATCACGAAATCTTGACCATGGACTGCCACGGAGACTCTAGTTTTAGGATCCATAAAGCTTTTCCTAAAATTTGAAAGGGGTCACCCCGATCGAGGGTGCTAAATGAGAGGGGGTACAAAAAGTTGGCCATTTTAAGCCAATAAGTCACCATATCTCAGACATGGTGCGAGACAGGGCCTAGGTTACTATTAATTACTAATAGCAAATCTTATATACCCTTTCGGCTGACATCAAGATCAACGACCTTGAACCACCAAAATAGGGGTTTTCAGTGATTTTCGCGATTTTGGGCTGCAACACACGTTTTAAGAGTAAATTGTGCCGAAATGGCTTGAGACAAACCAAGATAAACTTCATATGGAATTTTCAGCATTAAACGTAGATTTTAGCAGTTCAAGTCCCAACCCCCTAGGCTTAAGGAGGCCTTCGCATGCAAGCGTCAAAAAGGGATACCCCATAAAAGGTTGTTATTTTACCGCTGTTGGCTCGTCTAGCGCTTGCAGACAGACATAGACTTGTTGCTTGCTGTAACAATAACTGCTGACAAGCTTTTAAAGATTCAACATTAATGACCATAAACTCCCAAAACAGAGGTTTTAGTAATTTTTCTGCAATTTTCAGCTCCAGCATACACTTCAACAGTGAACTGCAACGAAATGGATGGAGACAGACCAGGACAACCTGCGAACAGAAACTGCTATAGGCTGTCGCGCATCTCATGAGCTTTGCTCAAATTACTTGTGTTGTCTAAGTTATGCTTGACCCTGTCAACTTTAGCTACGGAACTCATCTCCTCGGAAGCACTTTAAGCCAGTGAGGATCAGACCTACCGGTAGTTAAGCTAGCATGCAACACAAGTCGGCCAGATCAGCCAGCACCAGTAACTGACTAGGCCAGTATGCCAGCATTCCTTTGAGTTGTAGTATCACCGTTTCTTTCCCAGCAGTGGCTTTTACCATTGCTAGTGCTCATAAGGCATAACCACAGAGCAGTCAAGGCTAAGTTGACCCACTATGACTAAAATGGCTACAACACAAGATGGCTATAACAACTGTTGGAATAGAATCTTTCCAGCGCAGCAGAAAATCCAGCACTTACAATATTTCTGGCATCGATGTTGATAGCACGTAGAAGCAGATCGTTGCAGTGAGACTGTTGCCACTGGTACTTGAGAGCCGGAGTGTTTTCCATCAGTCGCAAACTGTTCCACACCTCCAATCCATCGGCCCCCATCTCCCTGACAACCACAATACCCTTCAACTGTAGCATACTCACATTACTCAGTGTCCATGACAATTCAATGATGATGGCCATAATCATCTCAGTATGCAAACATTTGTGAAGCTAAAATATGTACAGACCATAACAGACTTTGGTGACGACATACGGTAGTCACTGTTTGGAGCTAGGAGATTCTCTGTTATGTCTTCTTCTGGCCAGACCTAACATTAACCTGTCATTAACTTGTCTCCAATAAGTGTGCTCAAAGTCATCAAAAGGCTATGCGCAAAGCTGAAGTTAGTGAATATAAAACACCACCGATAACTACAATGTGGGCCAAAAAAACGTGGCACTTTACTTTTGTTCATATCTTTGCCAATTATTGATCTATTTTCAAAATTCTTTCACTGGCAAACTCTGCAGACAATTTGCAATAACGTGATTAGTACATATCCCACCACACCATAAATGCGTCTCTACATTACCTTGTGAAATATCAATGAAATATGCATACATAACAATAATAACAAACAAAAATTTCCGTAAAATTGAAAAAAAACACTTCAGACCAACATTGCAGTGAATGGTCTGTATGACACTAAACTGTGTAAGTCTAACACAGTCTAGTGTCATGCGGATCATTCATCACAATGTTGGTTTGAAGTGTTTCTTTCATTTATCTACATTTTTGTTATTAACATTAGTTTTTGCTTACATTTATATTTCACAAGGTAGAGTAGAAACGCATTTACTGTGTCGTGGGATATATAATAATCTCATTATTGCAAATTGTCTGCAGAGTGTGCCAGTGAAAGAATTTTGAAAATTGGTCAATAATTGGCGAAGATATTGACAAAAGTAAAGTGCCACGTTTTTTATGGCCCACGGTGTATAAGTGTCTCAGATGTTATACAATGCAAGAACTATCCTACATCCAGAAAATTAAATTTTAAAACAATAAGAACAACCTAAAATACTGCCTACTGTCACAACTCACAAATAAGTGCAGCAAATGTTCAATAAGAAGATATAAAACATCTACCTACACTGGATTATTGGCACCTGTAAATATTGACAGAAAATGACAGCTAAGCTAATGCCATGTGCAGGTTAAGTGCAAAAAAACTAAACACCGGCAAAAATGTGTTTAAAATTTAGCAAACAATGTGTGTTTTACATGGAAGAATGACAGAAATACGAATCAATCGACTTACTTTGACAATTTACTGCAAGTACCAGTTGTATGTCTGGTATCTGAAGAATCAAACGTGCAGTGCAATGGTTTAATCTCTGCTTCAGGTTTCCAGCCTCTTGATGACTTGAAGCAAGCATGTAATGATTGTGATAATATGTCCTGAAATAGCAAAAAAAAGCTCCAGATGTAAGTTACTGCTTAATATTTATCAAACACATAAAACCGGTGCATTCAGGTTCAGGAGGCTGATAAATAACAAACGTTGCGCACAATATTCACGGTGATTTAGTGCATAATCTTATAAGCAGATATGCAACACTGCTGAAAGAAAAGCTAGCAAAAACAATCGTGAATGGGTGTCAACTTGGATTTCAGAAATGGATAATCAGCTAAAAAGTTGTGTACCTTTGACAGTTGGCCAGAATATTCCATAACTGGCTGTTGTATCAAAGCTGCATTACGGTCAGAAACTTTACTTGCTAAAACTGCTGTTTGATCAGAATCTTGGAATGCTGCCCAATCATCATCATCAGCTGCAGCAGCATTTGTGTCCTCGAATGCACTCCAGTGATATGCACCAGAATCCACAACCAGCTCATGCTCAGCAGGTCCTGCCTTTGCAGACACAAATGCTTCAAAATCAGCAAAATCATCACTCACTTCATCATCAGATGGAAGCATCTGTTCATGAGCCAAAATCCCATTATCTTTTGCAACTGTAGAACTACTAGATTTTTTTGCAGCAGAAGATGACAGATCTGCACTGCATGAAATACTGAGTGGCTGAGAATCTGCTGAAACTTCAATGCATGCGGAAGATTCTTCTTCATCTTTATACGACGTGAAATTCAAGTCCTCAGGCATATTTGGCCGCATATTATCAATCACACTGTCCTGATGTGCTACCGTATCATTGCTAAATGACTGAAAATCATCGACAAAATCATTCTCATCTGAGGCAGGTTCGTTATCGGCAGCAAAACCATATTCATTTGTATCCGAAGCTGTGCCTGCGGATGATGCCTGTGAACTGTCATTGTGTTCAGTCTCAACATCTTGCTCTGCAGAATCAATGGCATAGTGATATTCTAAATCCTCACTGTCACTGGTGGAGTCCAACACCGCACCTTTATCGTCATTACGATCATCGATCTCATCAACGGGATGCCTGATCTCTGCCATTGTGCACTGTGTTAAGTCTGCATCTTCAGATGATGCAGTATTCACACTTTCACGTTCCAGTTTATCAGCTCTGGAAATAACATCACACAGTGAGTTTCCATCATTACACTCAACTTCTACATCATTATAGCAGCTCGAAGGAACATCTCCCAAATGTAACTGTTTTGAAATTATTGCCTGAGTAGCTGACTCAGTCGACAGCTCCTCGGTGCTTCCTGACACTGGTTCATGGGCGACTAATTTTTCATCTTTGACAAAATCAGTCAGGTCAGTATTATGGACAGCTTCAGAAGATTGTTCTACGACAGCAGAGTCAAATTCTGACCACTCGTCATCATCTTCTCGTAAACCATCCAGCTGCTGATTTGTGACAGTTTCATGCAGTCCAGCAGATGACTTGGACGTATCAATCGGTTGAAACAGACTTGAGCTGTCAGGGATGGACGTCGTTGATGAAACAGCACCTACTGAAGCATGGTCACTAAACTCTCCAAAATCATCGTCATGATCACGCAACGATCCACTCTCCTCCAGAGGTGGAGGAGTCGATGACAGCAACGGTGGAATGGACATCACAGCTTCATTAGATCTTGAAATACAAACATAATCATGTGATCAACAACAATTAATAACTGTCATAAGGCAAACACACTGTCATATTTCTGGAAAAGATAATGAAAGTAAATCCAGATTTGGGTCTGTGTCTTAAACAAAGGATATTAGTAATGATACTAAAAACTTTCCCTTGTTGTTCAAAAAAAGCTTCACATATAAATACTGAAAATGCCAAAAATAATTTATTTATCATACTATATAAGCAAATTATAAGCTCTATTGTTGGTTTGGTGTATACTAATGTGCAGCCCTGCGACCGTTTCTGCAACTGTGCCACAGCAGCAAATTTCCCGACCACAGATTATAATGTTGCCGGCCGTGTATGTACTAAAATGCAGCTGGCTGTTCTCAGTACAGTACTGAATACTGTAGTGCAATTCACTGCTGTCTCAAATACATGCCTTAGCTTCTTTTATCTGTATCTGTCTTTGCCTTGCTTTTGGCAATGCGTAACTGTTAACTGTTATCACAGTCAGCCAAGCCATGCCGGTCCAGCACTGGCAGAATACCGGCACCTGTGGCAATGGCAGCCGACTGCTGTCTGGCGCCGTGCCGTCGTGTTGCCACAGCATGACGTCCACAGTCCAGCATATACAGTATGCTGATGTCTGCGAGGCGATGCTCTCCTAGTGTTTGCACTTTTTCAGCAGAGCAAAGTGATATTTCACCACCCTGTCAGAACCTGGACCGTCAAAACTAGCCCACTACACAAACTCTAACCGTGACCCTATCCTTATTACTATTCCATAATCCCTAATGCTAACTGCAACCGAAACTCTTGCCTAACCCTATCCCTATTCCTAACCCCATTCCTAATCCTAATCCTTAACCCTAACCCTATACCAAACACTAATACCTAACCCTATCCCTAACCCTAATTCCTAAACCTAACCCTAACCATATCCTTAACCTTATTTCCTATACCTAATCCTATATCACTGCGTGCAGGTTTTGTCGTTCTTGGTTATGTCGGTCCAGGTGCCAGGTCCTGTGCCCCCTCCCCGACCCGCCACTAAAACCGCTACTGGTTAACGTGTGCAGTGATAATGCACCTTAAATGCCCAGATGAATTCACGATCAGGAATTAGGCTATTGTCTAGGCCTATGCAGGGTGTGAAGTGTGAACTGTGAATAAATTCGCAGCAGCAGACTTCAAACGACTGCAGCCTACAAAGCGTCCACTGAGCAGTTAATTACGAAGCGAATGATTGAAAAACTCAACAACTTTCATGATTGGTAATGTACGTGACAACTGTTATCCACACATCCGTCTTTTACCCACACATCCACACTTAGCATCTGCAGATTTTATCCGTTGCCACATCTGCACATCCACTTTTTACCCATAGCCAGGGATGAGAAGACAACTCTCCACTCCAGAGCAACGGATCCGACCAAGTTTAAGTTCAAGACTAATAGTGTGACACAGCTGAGAGAGTTGATTCAATTCTGACGATCGGAGGGAATCTGAAGTTCTGAACTACAGAGTTTATGATTGTATCAGTGCTGATGATAGTGAATAGACATTTGGGACGTATAGTCGTCAACGAAGAAACAAACAAAGAAGCAATAACTAAAAAATAGACAAATAAATAAAGTAAGCAGATCATTATGAACTTAGCAGTGAGAAGCAGCGATGCGTACAAAATATTCACTCAACAAATAAACTATACACAATGTAACGCCATGTTTACATTTACAACTACACGTAAAAGAAGTGCCTTTTCTATAAAGTAAGTAAAGCCTATGACTGGTCGCGTAGTCGATCAGGTTTTACTTATTTATTCTACATAGTGCTAAAATAATGACGTCACGGAAATGAGTAATAAATTTGTTGTTACAGAACAGCTGATGTCTTAAATGTCTGTGCAATAAGTTACACGTCAGTATATTTGACATGTAGACAGAATAATTGACTTTATACTATTGCTCATCGAAACCGGCTTTGTTTGGTGCTGTATAAGTTAGCCGCAGCAAAGCACCTGTTCTGCTTGCTTGTTGACATAATCACGAATACACAAAATTTAGCGGCTATCTATTAGCAGGAGACTATCTACAAACGCACTAGAGGTAACAATATTTTGGATTTGATTTTTACTAGTGAGTTAATTGTACAAAATGATGTTAAAATTATAGCTCTAATTAGTAATTGTGACCATAATGTCCTTTTATGTAACAATAATTCTAGCGGTAGATCGGCGATCTTGCTGTTAGCACTGGAAAATTGCTAGAGGTAGATCGGGTAGATACAATATTAGGAAGATGGTAGAACTTATGTTTTTGGTAGACACAGAAGGTTTATAAACCATGCCACGACACTGTCACATACTTAAATCAGGCTTATTTAATATTATATCAGAGTCCATCTCAAGCCACAGCTTTTTTTGTAATAGGGACTTAGAACTATAGTGCTTTTGAATAAATTTTATTTAATGCTTGGTAATTTATAACATTTCAGTTCCAACCACAGTCTTAGCAATGCAGTGAAGAAGAAATGTGGCTGCATTCTTGCATTAACAACGAGATAGATGTAATTAGGTAAATGGCGATCTATCACTAGTAATTTTCTGCTCTTTAGTGCGAGATCGCCGATCTACTGCTAGCACTGACCTTTATGTAATGTAGTATGTAAAAATAATCCAGTTAAGAATAAGATGCAATCACGTTATAGGCGGTACTTAGCCACACGGCGGCCGTGTGGCGATCACAGAAATTAGCCACACGGCGGCCTTGCTTACTTACTGTCAACACCAGTGCATCTATGCGGCAGTGTTCGCACTGCTGCACAGACGCCCTGGTGGACGGCAGCCAACTATAGCGACCTCAGCGCCAGACAGCACATCACGGGCTCGCCAGTAGGAAAAGTATCAAACGGTCTCCGGCTTCGTCTTGATTACATCATCAACGTTACACACCTAGTTTGGGTGTTTACACGTTGTCCCAAAATTCTCTGAAATAAGCTAGCCGTAACCTCAACTCTACTCTAACACTACTACTAACCCTAAGTCTAATTTTATTCCTAGCCATAGTCATAATGTTAATAATAAATTTTATTCCTTTATCCAAAACATTAACGCCCTCTTGCGAATTTTTTTGTATGATTTACATTTACATTTCATACGCAATCACTAATATCGACTACGAAAACCTGTTTTAAACGATGAAAGCATGCTGAATAAGCGATAAAATAGCACAATAATAATTTACAGTATTAACTGAAAAAAAAGAAAAAAAGTATAAAATTGGTAGAGCTAGGATTCGAACCTGCAACCTACAAAACACGAGGGGCGGTATGCATAACAATGTCGTAACTTTACTTCCAAACTAAAATCGATTTACGTCAGACGTAATGCTAAGTCGGTATGCATAACGACGATGTAGCACTAGTCAGATGCCTACGTTTGAACTAACTCTAGTCGCTCCAGCGACCTATCATAAATATTTAGTCGGTCGTTATCAATGTAAACTAACGTCGCTAAGGAAAAGCTGCAATCATATCATGCGTCTTAAAGGACTTCTGGCGAGTCAATTACACGATTGAAACTTATTGCAGTAATAAAAGTTGCTGAATAAAACATTTATCGTTCGATAAATTTCATTTATTCGCATCGCGCATTCTTACATAACCCATGGAGCTGTAACTAGGCTCGAGCACGCCCGTGACTGCAGCAGATGACAAGTCAGGCCATATCTATTTTTAGCTGCAGGCCGGCCGAGGCAGAGTGCGTTTAGCCAGGAAATTCCAGAGTCAAACTTACTCGACGTCAACTGAGTCGTGACTAGCTAGTCGCTCGCTATGACAGCATTTTGCATGCCATCGAACGTAACTTTCTAGTTTGGAAGTAGTTAGTCGCTAAAATACAGTATAAAAGACAAGTTAATAAAGCTAGCAAAGCAGTAAAAACAGCAAAAAGAAATTTTGAACGTAAATTAGCAAATGATATAAAATAGGATTCCAAGTCTTTTTACATATGTGAGATCAAAAACAAAAGTTAAAAATTTAATTGGTCCTTTATTAAAGGATAATGTGGAGCTGGTCAGTTATGATCAGGAAATGGCTGAGATGTTAAATACATATTTTGCCACGGTTTTTACACGAGAGGACTGTGACCATCTCCCAAGAGTTAAAAATGTATTTTGTGCTGATAAATCTCAGAGTTTAAGTAGTTTTATGATTGGTTCAAATGCCGTTAAAGATAAATTGTGTAAATTAAAAAACAATAAAGCGCCAGGTATTGATTCAGTTGGCAGTAAAATGCTCATTGAAATAGCTGATGAAATATCTGTGTTTTTGGCTGAACTGTATAATAAATCATGGAAAACAGGTGATGTTCCAGAAGAATAGAAATTGGCAAATGTCACGCCCATATTTAAAAAGGGTAAAAGAAATAACACTGCTAATTACAGACCTGTAAGTCTAACAATAATTTTATGTAAAGTTCTGGAATCTTTAATACGGGATAAAGTTATAGAGCATTTGAATCTTTATAAATTAATTGAAGATACACAACATGGTTTTGTCAAAAATGGGTCTTGCTTAACAAATTTATTAGTTTTCTTGGAAGAGGTTACTAATTACGTAGATTCTGGGTATCCTGTGGATATTATTTATTTAGACTTTCAAAAGGCTTTCGATAAGGTTCCGCATAAGCGATTACTACATAAGTTAACTGCACATGGTATTAGGGGTGAGTTGTTACTGTGGATAGAAAATTGGTTATCGGGTCGGAAGCAAAGAGTTACATTGAATGTTCAGTGTTCCAGTTGGAAAGATGTTTTAAGTGGAGTTCCACAAGGTTTGGTATTAGGGCCAATTTTGTTCTTAATTTATATTAATGACATAGATGAGTCAGTTGCATGTAAAGTTTCAAACTTTGCCGATGATACAAAAATATATAGGGTTGTTAACTCACAGGAGGATATTGAAAGTTTATGTAATGATTTGAAGAATTTGTAAAATGGTCAGTAGACTGGCAGATGCTATTTAACGCTGACAAATGTAAGATTATACACATTGGACATAACAACTGTCAAGCTGACTACTATATGTGTGGCAATGAATCTGGAACAGTAGATGAAGAAAAAGATTTTGGGAGTAATTGTGAGTAAAGATTTGAAGTGGGATAAACAGTGGTCAGGCAGTAAAAAAAGCTAATAGGATGCTTGGGGTAATAAAAAGGAATTTTACCGATAGATCTAAGGAAACTATCATGCCTTTGTATAAAAGTCTTGTAAGACCGCATTTAGAGTATTGTGTTCCAATTTGGAGCTTGCATTATCAGAAGGATATTGAGTTAGTCGAGGGAGTTCAATGTCATGCAACTAAATTGATTGAGAGTGTAAGAAATTTAGATTACTAAGAACGTATTAAAAAATTAAATTTGATCACATTAGAAAAAAGAAGGCATAGGAGTGATTTAATAGAAACATATAAAAATTATTAATGGTTGTTATAATTTGCAATCAGGTTTATTTTTTACATATGATGGTCAAAAAAGAGGTCATTCAAAGAAACTATATAAAGAACACAGTAGATTAGATTTGAGAAAGTGTGTATTTAGCAACAGAGTAATTGATCACTGGAATGCACTGTCTGATGTGTGTGTAACCAGTAATACTTGTATAAATCAATTTAAAAATTGTTTGAAATGGGAACTGCAACCGGAAACACATAGCTAAAGTTAGTTATTAGGATAGTAAGCGTTATATGGCTTCTGCTTGTGCTTACTTAGGCCACCAGTAATTCTGGTGGCTTCGATGAATTCGGTGAAAAACGGAAGCCACGCCTTCAGACCAATAACTGGGCAGGGGTTGGGGCGCTAGGGTTAGGACTAGGGTACTAATTTCAACCCTAACCCTAAATGTAGGCGTGGCTGCTTTTTGTACAGGCAGTCTTCTGCTAATAAATAGTCAGTTAGTCAGTTTGGCTATATGCTTCAGTGTTGACTCGATATATTGAATATATCGATACTGATACAACGTTTTCGATATCGGTGTATCATATTGTATCATAGAACAAAAATATAGACTTCTTTGATATATCGCGCTTTTTTATACGTATATAAATCAAATATCACAGTATAAAAAACTTCTAATATATCAAAACAGTCTATATTTTTAATGATACGATATGATATGACATATTGATATTTTACACCAAATGTTTATGTTGTTTCAGTATTCATAATGCTAGTGATTTCTTACAGTGAATAACTAAAAATCATCTTATTAATTGTTGACAGAAGTTACAGAACAGCACTAAGAGTTAAGTTTCACAACATAATCGTGAATATTTACGATCTGTTATTGTTAGTTTTCAGTTACTGCATTTTCAGTAAACATGCTTATATCAGAGTCCATATCGGTAATTATTATTTTTTAAAACATTGACATTGGTATGTCAATATTGTATTGATATTGTATCAAAATTGAAATTTTGATATCGAGTCATCACTAATTTGCATTGTATTGTTGACAAGTGTAGCATTCGGTACCAGGACGACTTCAGAGTTTGGCAGCGAATATATCCGAAACGGATAAAGATACTCAAAATCGGATGACTAGTTGGTATATTGCGATCACTCTGGCATTAAACGAAAAAAGTTAGGTGAGCTTTGGTCCAGTAATTTCGGAGATCTAGAGATCATACCCACCCAAATTGAATTTTTCGGCATACCATATTTTGGCCCATAGGGGGTGCTGCACCCCCAAATTTTTACATGTGCTAGAGAATGACCAAGTCTTACTAGCACACTCCCCACTGGAGATGGGGTTTCCCTTAGTTTTTTACAGTGGGGGTCAAAAATTGGCTTAAAATTTAGCGTATTAAGTGCAACAACTTTGGAGCCATGGGGAGTACTTAACGAAATCTTGCCATGTGACGTGCCATTGTGGGGGTGATAACCTGGATACAACTTTTGGGGGACACCACTCCCTTAAAATTTGGGAGGGCGTAAATCGTTTATAATTAGGTGTGATTTCATACAACTTTCAACTTTGATGGTGAATATCTCTGAAACGAAGAGAGCTGTCAAAAATTGAAATAGCAAGTGACCAACTGCAGCCCCTTCCTTGTGAAACGCAAGAAATTGTGCAATTCGGTCTACTAACAAAAAAGTTATGTTGTCTTATTCTGACCCACTTAAAGTCAACAATGTGGACAAGTTCAGACAGTTTTGCAATTTGACCGCCCACATCTTTGCAGTAGATTGAGATATCTAAAATAGGAATAGCAAATGATCAACTGCAACCTTTCCCTTGTTGGGCGATAAAAATTGATGGACTTTGGTGTACTAACAAGAAAGTTTCATTGTCTCATTTCAGCTTACCCTAAGTCGACAGTGTGCGTTTTGCGTGTGCTAATGCATTTGGCTTCGGGCTACGTAACTTTGCTACCGGAGGAATTTCAGCCCCCTCAATTTTTCCCCCAGTCGCACTTAGGGTGCCCGATGGACTCACGTTGGCTTTGCCCCAAATTTCTAGTTTTAGTTTGTGTATTGGCTGTTGTTCAACTTTCGAAATGAAAGTATTTGTCTCTGTGATAGGTATTGTAACTGTTGGTGTAATGGAAGAATTCAAATATCTGTTCAAAGTGGTGCTTATAGGAAATACTGGTGTTGGAAAAACATGTCTTGTTCGGCAGTTTACACAGGTATTTATTTAGATTTTTATTTTTTTAAATGTGGTTTATTCATGCCTATTGCATCTATTTCAAGTAAATCTAGAGCAATGTTGTCTTTTTGATATTTACAGCAAGCTTAACAACTGCTGAACTAGTGAACATACACAGTTTAATTTAGCTGTCGTAACTAAAATTAAGTCAGTACCATAGTTCAATGTTTGTATTACTTAATGACAAACGTTTTAAGCCAGGATATATATTACTAACTGTAATGTGTGTGATTTGTTTAATTTACCAGGGTTTATTCCCTCCAGGTCAGGGTTCAACAATTGGTGTTGATTTTATGATCAAAACGATCGATGTTAATAAAGAGCCAGTAAAGGTGTGTAATATTGCCATACTACTTAGTCTTGATACATGTTCATAAGTAGCAAAATACACAAATACAGAATACGAACAATAGAACTGTGTATATTTTGTTTGATGAATATTCCCAGGTCAAGCTGTGCTGTGACATGTTTCGTGTACTGCTGCTCTAGATTTCTTTGTCTAGTTGGGTTTCGCACAGTGGCAGTCGAGTTAAAACAATGCCAGGTCACAACTTTTTTGAGCAGGCTTACCATTTTTAGGCATTAAGCATACAGCATAATTTTTTGGTTTAGCCACTGAATTTATCATCTTTGGTATTTTTGGTATTAGCAGTCAGCTTAACTTGATCACATTGCTGGCCACCTGTTTTTGATAATACTGTGTGACTGAATTTTGCACTGTATTTCGGTTAACATGTGTTCACATTTTTGCTGCACCATGTGGCTGCACAATTTTCCATGTGTGACGTTAGATAGTAAATGCAATTTGAGGTACATGACACTGATACTTTCATGTAGGAGTACTGGTATAATAATTAAGGCTTAGATTAGAAGTGGCTTTTTAAAAAATTGATTAATGTTCATATTCTTTAGCTGAAATGTTTGAATGCTGCATTGAGGCTGTTGTGTGCTGTTGTAGCTTCAGATATGGGACACCGCTGGGCAAGAGCGATTTCGCTCGATAACCCAGAGTTATTATCGGTCGGCTAATGCTTTGATTCTAGTCTACGATATGTGCTGTGAGCCAAGCTTTGACAGCCTGCCACAATGGCTGCAAGAGATTGACATGTATGCCAATGAACATGTTCTCACCTACCTCGTTGGTGAGTGGTGCTATTGCTGGCAGAATGTGCAAAAACTGTCGTTATTGGAAGTAGTGAATTATGTCAGATTTTCAGATAAATGTAGATTGTAGATGTAGTATGTTTTTATCTAACAGTAATTGTGTTGTCAGTCAAGTGTTGATTGATTTCTTCTTACGATTTTGTTAGTTAAAAATCTCTTTGAAATTTATGTTTTAATCTTTATGGGTGCTGATTATTGATTGTTGATGAACTGACCAGTGGGCAAGCTGAGCTTGCCCATTGGTCATTGGTTGATGCGTACAAGCAGAGTCATGTAGGCCACTGATGTTGTTAGATGGTGCCTACTGTAGTGCATTACTGATTGCCTATTGGTCAGTTCGTCAAAAACTAAACCATGTCAGTTCAGTTCAGTTACATCACTCTATATGTACCGTTAGTGCAGAATGAGTCAGCATCGTCAGCGGGTGAAGATTTTTCTCATTACCACTGCATGCATCATACAAATATCGACTATTTCTTATTCATAAAAGCTCAAATTCTGTGGTAATGGTTTTCAGGTAACAAGAGTGACTTAGTAGCTGAGCGGGAGGTGGCGACGTCGGTGGGTGAAGAATTTGCTCGTCGTCACGGCATGCATTTCCTCGAGACGTCTGCGAAGGCCGCTGATAACGTTGACGCGCTGTTTAGTGACATTGCCCATCAGCTCGTGTCTGATGCCATACGTGACGGTATGACACATTCGATGCGGTCTGCCGACACCACGAGTCTAGGAGGCAGCTCGCCTGTGTTAGTCCTGCCCAACTGCTGCAGGTTCAGCTAAACTCCATCACTCCGAATTGCCGGCGTTTTTTAGCCATCATTGTTGCATTCATTATTGTTGTCAACCATTGATTGGTTACCGTATCTGTTACGGCAGTGTTTTTCAACCTTTTTGTTGCCGCAGAACCCTACACAAGCGTGAAGGTTACTCACGGAACCCCATGCATTGATCCGTGAGTCCAGCAAGTCAGCAACGTATGCAAGGATGAAGCTACAGGGGGTTTACAGACTCATTTCCCTAGCAGGGCACTGAGGGCAGAGCTGTCATGAAGACGACAAAGCAGACATAGATGACCAATATAATATTTGACCGCATTAGTAGGCAGCAGTAGGCCTATGCTATTGTATTTAACCAAAGACGACGGCGAGGCGGTCGTCGACGGCCGCTTAGCCCCGCCACCAACCCAGAAAATTTATCACATGGACGCTGTCGGAAAAGACAGGTTTACGTGTCTTTTCCTTAGCTGAGTTTTTTAACAACTAAATTAACTAAGTAAATGGCCGAACGATTTCGTAACCATAATTCTAATCAATACGTTCTTCTTTTATTTTTTTTATTTTTGATAATGCCTTGGAGTTGAATAATGTTGTGCATAGGAAGCATACGTTATAATATAGGCCTAAAATGCAAATTGCCAAAAATTTTACTAACAACAAAAATGCTTCAACACAGTAAGTCTATGCAAAAAGACGTGTAAAAACACAATTTTAAACCAAAAAAATCGATGCTGAGTATTTCTACAGCATTGTCTGGCGTAATTTTGCATGCTAGGTTATTTGTTACTGGCCAGCTGCGGAACCCTTGGCAGACCCTTGGGTTCCGCGTAACCCCAGTTGAAAATCACTGTGTTACGGATTGCGTTGCAAAAAACTTTGCACTGATCAAAATCTTTGCAGTTTTTAGCTTTCTACTTTGCAGCTGTTGAATTTTTTTGCAATGTAATTTGGGTACGTTGCTGAATGGGTATGGTTTTCTGTGGGTTTGGTCATGTAGATTTTATACACCCATTACTGTAGTCACACTGTAAAGAAAGGATGGATGAGTGGCATGGGGCGTGACATTCTGTTTGAGTGAGTGTCCTGCTGTAATCTTTGTGGTGAACTGATTGGTGGTTTTGTTGCTAGAGTGTCGCAGTGCAGCTATATGATGCACTGCATTCTAGTCAACTGGAAGAAGCTTCAGCACATTTGCTAGCATTTGCTGTGGGCCGTCACTGTACAGTAAAAACCAGTGGTGCACAACCTCTTGGCTCTGCAAGCCACAGGCCACATTTAACATGATTTTGAAGTCACCAATGCAAAATGCTGTTGTTATTCAGCAGACATTGTATTCTGGTGTCTTCTTGGCTGAAATTGTAGCTAAGCACCACTAAAATTCAAGCTCCAAAAGCGCTTAAATAAGTCTGTAAATTAATAATGATTATTTGTAAGGCATATAACTTCAAACAAACGGTGTTTTTTCCTAGACATTGTGGGCCAATTACCAACCCTTCCCGTTACAGGCTGGATTTGACTCACAAGTTAGAGGTTGTGCATCAGTGATATATATGGCACTGATGGTGGCATAGCATCAAGTGATGTGAACATGGTTGCAGTGAAAGTCAGATGGGTTAAATAGCTTATTACATTATTCAATCAAAAGCAATGGGATGTTTTAAGCAGCAAGCAAAAGGTACACTTTTCGTTCTACTGAGTTATAGCGTAACACTAAATGCTACCAGTTGACTGTTACCTTGAAATGATTCTGTCGTTTTCTCTCAGTGTTACTATAACGTATTAAGGAAGGATGAGATAATAATTATGCAATACATGCTCAGAAACTTTACGTATTCTACCACTTTTAGCCAAACAACGAAAATAAAAAACAATAAAAAAAATAGCACTGATAGTGCAATAGCTGCAATAATACTGATTCATATCATCTACTAAGGCAGTTGGATGAGAACAGAACAGGTTGTGAAATGTTCAGCGCGTGATAGTGACAAAACTGACACTGTACCAGCTTGCTTCGAGCCCGCTGTCATTTCATGACTAATTAATAGAACAAAATTTCTAAATGACTTTCTTGTCCGTATACTATACAGATATTCATACTAAATTTATGCACTGCCTGCAGCCTACTGTAAACTGAACTGACCTGATGTCAGTGGCATAGCCAGGATCTAGTTGTATTGGGGGCACTTGAGGGGTGGGATATGGAGAAGGGTGTCCCCTCCCCACGAGGAAGGGGGCTGAATATTTTGGAATTTTTTTGTGTGAAAATGACATGTTTTGCTGCATTTTTTGCACTATTTTTTGTAACTGAATAGGCTCCTAGGGTCGGCACGTGCCCCAGTGCCCCGCTGTGGCCATGCCAGTGACTGATGGGTATAGATAATTTGATGCATGACAGAACTTGTATGTTAACTAGACCATTACTGTATGTATGGTTGTGTTTGACCACCTCAGAATATGAATAATCAAAAAGAAGTGCTTTAGGATGTAACCAATCTAATGTATACTCCGCACACATTAACTGCTAATGCTACTATAACTACTACTACAGTACTACTACTGCTACAACTACGGCTAAAGATCTGAGACACATCTCTTATACAAGCCAAGTTATAGTGCATTTTGTCTCAAATTTTGTTGCCATGGCAACAAGGGTTGGTCAGGGTGAAATTTGGTTGGCAGCATTTGATGGCCCAACCTCCAAAATCCCCTTATAGACACAAAGATCTCGCAGGTGTCTCTTACAGAAGCTGAGTTATAGTCCATTTTGTCCCAAATTTCGTTGCCATGGTAACGAGGTCAGTAAGGGTAAAATTTGGTTGGAACATTTGATGGCCCAGCCCCGAAACCCCCCCTTTAGATGCAAAGGTCTTGCAGATATCTTTTACAGAAGCCGAGTTATAGCCCATTCTGTCCCAAATTTCATTGCCGTGACAACGCGGGTCAGTTTGGAGTAAATATAAAGGGCACTGTTAAATTGGCCGATCTCAACAGTCACCTTCTAGAACCAAACCCTAAGTGGATCGGATGATTGGTTGCTGAGATATGGACGTTTGAAGTTCTTCCAGGAAGGCTCTTTCCAGAATGGAGGTCAGTCACAACAACGCACGAAGTGGTCGTCAATATTATACTGATCTCGTATACTCCTTTTTGCTACATTAGGAACATAGCATGCGCGGAGTAAAAATGATGATGATGGTTATGATGATGAGTCTATCTATGCATTGTGATAAGTTGATATGATGTTTTTGATGTTGTGGATTTCTGCTTTGTACATGTTTTAATGTGGAGCAGAGAAGCATATGGCGTGTCATGTGTGTGAACATCTTGCATTGTGTATTAATCAAATTGCAACATTTGTTTACTCAGTTGTTGACTTTTGGCGACAACTGTTGTCTTCCTTGGAATAATTTCTGTTCACTGCTAGATGGGGCTGTGAAGAGACAGAGTTTTACTTACCAACCTGCTCATGTCTGTAACAAATTGTTCACTACAGCATGATCTAGGGCAGCAACGTTAACAAATTGGCAGATAAAGTTTGTAAGTTCATGAATTTGTGTAGTTATTAGTTTTAAACCTGTGAGTTTATTCAGCGATATATTGCGGTGTTGATGACTTTTATGGTGTCAAGTTGCAGTTGCTTTTTCGCTGCTGTCTATTGGAATACATTGTCTTTGTGAGCATGCTACATTGTACAGTGCTTCACTTCATACCTTGCAGCCTAGCTGAAGTAGCATAGTTTTCCGAGTTTTTCCTTTGATTGTTCAGTGTGATTGAATTGCTTTTGTTGACGCATTTTCCATCAATTTGTTCCTCACAAGGCTGGGTGATGATATCCTTGTCATATGGGCACCAGTTGTTGTTGTGCTTATGTAAGTGTTGTCGCGTTGGTTGTATTCAATGCTGTTACATTTGCTGTATGCTGTGTGTGGTTAAACTTTGCGCTTAACTTATTTTCTTCATCGTAATGCTTGGCTGTCAGCATATTGAACATCTGTTAAAGGACACGTGGCTAAGTTGTGTAATTATTTCATTGAAGTGAATTTGTTATTGCTGTTATTCTCAAATGTTTAGCTTTGATTCTACCAGTAAACAGAAAAGTTTACCATTGATGTTATTTGTCATCTTGGAGAAAATCTAAAATGATCAATTTATGATGTGTACAGGCTTTGGATTTATGCTCTGTGTACATGTACAGTTAGCCTAATTCACCCTAAATTTAACAGTACAGTTTACTCCACAAGTCTATTGTATACCCAGCAAGCTGTTTACAACTGTGGTTTTTTATAGTTAGTTTTCCACGTATACAGCCCACATTCCCACTCCCATATGAGTCTGAAATCTCATCTGCTGTCGATACGGTAAACTTGTAAATAACACAAGGCTGCAGTTGAAGCCTGGCTTGAAAGAAAGACACTTGAGTTTCGATTTAATGGTATGTGGTTTGCACAGTTTAGCAGAAAGCTGCTGCAAAATGCATCTGGTCTGTGGTGATTCTGTTGAAAAACAGTTATTTGCACTATGGCCTTCATCTAGTGGCAAAACTTTTTGAACACCGCTTGTATTGATGGAGTTTGATGCTGGTGGAAGGACATAATGGTTAGCAAAGTTCACTGTTGTGGCACCCAGCCGGAAGGATAAATTAGCCAATTAAACTAGCAATCCCCATTCAGTTGAACAACGAACATGTGTAATGATGAGTTTAGCATTACCAATTGTGTGCTTGTACCGTAAGTGTTAATGTCATGCATGCATGATGGCTTGGCTTGATAAGCTGGGTATACTTATAGTGATTTACCTCGATACACATATCTGTACAGAGAAGCTTAGTATACAGTGTATTGGAAAAAAGTATCCCCTAGACATCATACAATAAAAATGTCAAATCTAAGCAAATTCTAATAAAATTTTGTACGATTAATTTTTAATAAATTACTAAAGAGACCTCCAAATTTTGTTAAAAAATATTATTTCTGAGGACAGTTATTAATTGTTGAATATTGATAACAAAATATCTTTGTTACAAATATGGCGTTACATAAGTAAACCTCGCGGTTACTATACAATTTTGTAACTGTAACAGAAAGCACCCAATTTTAGCGAAATTATGCGTCAATAATGCGCCATCCATTGGCAATCAAGCTGTGAAGTTTCAGTTAAACTCGCTGAAGCGAACGATAGTTACAGTGGATTATGTGAGGTGACCCCAAAACACTTCAGTTTCAGGTTTTTGTGGATTACATCAGACACAAAAGACATGAAACTGAAGTGTTTCGGGGTGACCTCACAAAAGTTGCTGTAACTGTTGTTTGCTTTGGCAGATTTACTTGAAATTTTGCACTTTGATTGCCAATAAATAATGCATTGTTGATACAGAATGTTACCAAAATCAGGTGTTTTTGTTGGGGTTACGAATATGTACATTAACCACAGGGTTTACTTATGTAGTGCCATATTGGTAACAGTGATATTTTGTCATTGATATTCAACAATTCGTAACTCTGCTCAGAAGTCATATTTTTAAATGAAATTTGGTGATCTTTTTAGTAACTTATTGGAGATTAATCGTGCAAAATTCTATTTGAATTTGTTTAGATTTAACATTTTTATTGTATGATGTCTAAGGGGTTACTTTTTTCCGGAGAGAGTGTAGATAGTCTGTTCTGGGTGTGATCATAGCACTGCATAAGCTTACTGTGCTTATGCTTTCAGATATTGTCTTATTACCTCCGCCAAGGAGGTTATGTTTTTGCCATTATGGTTTTGTTTTTGTTGTTGTGGATAATGTGTTTTTATCGTAAGATGTAACTGTCACGTATACGAGTTGTATTTAATGTGAGTGACTGGTACAGTTAGCTTTGTGAGTTTTCACTGCGATATGTTCACTTCGTCTTTTGTTTGTTTGTCTGTCTGTGTGTTAGCAAGCTAACTCAAAAAGTTATGGACGGATCTTTATGAAATTTTCTGGGAATGTTGGGAATGGCAAAAACTACCAGTGATTCAATTTTGGGGGTGATCTGGAAGGAATCCTGGATTCTGGATCACTTTGAAATTTTCGTTACCGTTGCTTTCAATGGGGCATAAGGGAAACCGCTGACAAACCGAAGATGGTGCTGCCACCTAGCGAACAACATGGCGTTGGCGGAGGTCTGCGGTCTCTGACTGCTTTCTAGTTTGTAATGCCATGGTAACATTATTGTTTTACCATCTAACACTGTGCACTGTAAAACAGATATTTATCAAACTATGTAATTGAATCGGATTTTGTTGTTGTGGATAATGCTTTTTTATCGTAAGATGTAACTGTCACGTATGCGAGTTGTATTTAATGTGTGTGACTGGTACAGTTAGCTTTATGAGTTTTCACTGCGATATGTTCACTTCGTCTTTTGTCCAAAGAAAGTCTTAGTTATTGACTTGGATTTACACTTTCTGTATACACTATTTCTCACAGCCAAATCGTTTTGGTCAAAACTTCGTTAAATTTCCACCAACTTTCATCAATGAGTGGGTGCAGTTTAACCAGTCAATTGTTGACGCTGTTGTCTGCAGCCTGTTCAGCCATGCAGTGGTGTCACGTCTTAAGCCCTGCCCTTGTGTGGCCTACACTTTGGACACATATTTTTTAATATTATTATTTGGAAGTGAGTTGATATACAAAATTATGATTGTGCTAAATGAATCACGTTTTAGTTTATTGTGTGCTTAATTAAGTCGTTAAAACGTTTACTTGACACAACAACTCAGCGTTATGCAACAATTTAGAGGATCCGTGTTTAACATGGTAGTGTGTTGACATAAATTAGGTGAGGTGGAAAATGAGTGCACTGTGCTTCTCACATAATCCTATCGTTTTAGTCATCTTTGTGCCAAAAATTATTACAGTTGGTAGAAACGAAAATCTGACGAAATCAATTTTGCTTCATTTTCTTTAACTTTAGCCAATAAGCTGCTTATCCATTTTATATTTATTTTCTTACAGTTTACTGACTTATTGTGACAAGCCTAGGCGGTCTACGTCTACGACACTACAAGTTATAAGCCATTGTTGTAAGAGTAAGACATTATTAGGCCTATTTGAGTTTCCTAAATGTGACGGGAAAATGAGAAGAACACGCTTACATGGTCGCCTGAAGCACCGCTTGTGACACTGATCTATATTTTTGGTGCTTAGTGGTTTAACCGCCGTACTTTTCGGCCAAGGTCTCGGGAGCTGCAACATCTCAGTTTCGGCTTGAAAAGTCTCGTGTTCATCTCTGAAATTAAATGTTCGATGCAATTCATTTGGATAAAATTATTGACACATTTGCACATAAAAAGTCAAGTAAAGTTGCAGTATACGCTAACTGAACAATAAACTGCTAACTGACACTGTTAGACGGAGTCGCTCTGGTGCAAACGAGTTCGCATATAGCTACACATTTCTCCGAAGCGTGGTCTGTCTGTCTGTCGTCTGTCTGTCACACTCGTGTGTGACATCCGTTTCACATATTTAGGTGCCATTTGGCAAGTTCACTTGCGGAGCCCAATGACACATTGTGATGGATGGTGGTCTCCAGACCCCCTCAAAGAAAGGGCAGATTTGGGGGTCGAACCCCGCGGCCAAAATATTCAGTTACAAACTGTTGCTGCCACCTGGCGACTAGAAACGAGGAGTTACGTGGATTGGCGACAACGATTCCGCCTCTTAGGACATTATTTTGGACTTGAACCTACAGGATAGTAAGCTGCCTTTTTGCAGGTGTCATACAACAGTGTATCGTCATTGCTATTGCAGGTATTTCGTTTTCATATTCTGGAATATTGAAAATAGGCCTCCGACTTTCATCCGCCGCTCCCCCCTCCCAGGTGTCCGGTCCTGCGTGTTCTGAAGGCTGCCGACTGAAGTTTCAAAGCCTTACATCGTGGATCGCGGTGCAAAGCCGACTAAACATATTTCATTTAAATTCATTGCATTGTCTCTCTACTGCGTCGCGGATGCTACTTTGTTTCTGTCTGAAGAAGATGCGCAGAGGTCGTCGGGGGTCATGATACAACAGTTTCGTTTCTCATTTAATTCCGTTATAATAGTAATTGAAGACAGATGTCTGTCTGCATGGTAGCGTGCAGCGTGCCAAGACGATTGATTAATGTACAGCAGAGACGATTGTAAACGATGGCCCGCGACGGACAGTCTATCGGCGGCAGCAATAGATTTATTTGTGGACGGCGTATTTGAGAATTAACGAACAATGATCATCACGATGATGCGGGTCGGTCGGGTCCGGCGTCTGGCAAAGTCGTTAAATCGTTGTCTGTCTGAAATAGTAACCTAGCAGCGGGCAGCTGGTGCGCGTCGCGCCGTGACACTGGTACCCCTAGCGACCGAGCAGCCCGGCGCAGCATGGCGTAAATGATCGCCCCCTGGCGAGCAACCTAGCAACGCAGCTGCTGCCGCTGCTTCATGGCTGCTGCCCTCCAGTCGACACTCCGCGCCACCGGCTGTTCGTGTTCAGACAACGTCTGGCCGGTCATAGGCACGAATCTTCCATTCAGTACAATAACTGTTGTTGGCATTCATAATGATTCAACCGTATTTAGATTCCGTAGTTGTACCCGTATATAATCTGCAACAGACTAGGCTAAAAATTAATAATAAGTGAATAGTTAAAGACAGACCTTGGATAGAGCTAAATTTGATGTTTAAAATGGACAGACTAATACAATACAATACAATACAATATTCGTTTAATTCAAGCATAGACAGACCGCTACGTAGGTTACAATAAATTACGCTTGTGTTAACAGTGTGTAGGTTACAGGACAAAAGTAAAGCGTAGTAGAACTGCTGGGTCAATGGGCGCGTGTTGTCGCAGTAGCAGTCGCTGAAGCTCATTCAATTCATTCACTGCTGATCTGTCCGTCCGTCCGTCACGCTGTTTGCCACTCGGCACCCCGGCCAGACGGAAGCAGTTATTGTTGGTCGCCGGCTGCGGGCGGCCGGTTTGCCCGGGGGACCGTCGAGTCGACTCCTCCCACGGGACGGTGGCTGAAGCGCTGCACCGCTGGGGCAGCGAGCAGCAGCACTTACTGCAATACAGGCTGCAATACAGCGCGGGTCGTGAGATAGCCGTCGTGCCGAACAGACGTGTTGCCCGCTGTGGTGACAGACGCGCCGCGCCGTCTAAAAAAACCATCGATAAAAATTGTCATCAGGCTTACCGTTACACAAAGGTAAAACATCTGTTGCGAGTCAAGAGGAGCACAAAACTGCTAAACTGCAGCCTCTGAACGGCTGGCTGTGAGTTGTGACGTGTGATGCAGTCGCACGAAGTCGGTGAAGCTTGAAGAAAACATCAACGCACTTGTATACGTGAAGGTACGTTAAATTTCTACAATGCTGTCATAAAAATGAGAAGCATGTACGCAAAGAAGACTTTGTATTTCGTGATAATCAGGGGCGGCGCCAGGTTTTCAGAGCTGGGGGTCAGGTCGAGTGGTTGTCGATTTACTGCTACTATCCCTCACCCCGTCCCTTTCGCCCATTCCAAAAACGTTCGGATTTGCGCGAATCTTACCAGTCGTCCTGTTGGAGGCTGGGGGTCCGAACTTCTGGACCCCCTCGCCCGCCGCCGCCCATGGAGATAATAAGCGTTTGACGGTAGCTACTATAGCAGTTAGATGTTGCATTTAGATGCCGTGAAATGTGTAACCGTCCAGGTAGGATAGTTCTTCAACAGTTTGATGAATACAGAAAGTATTTTCATTGAGAAATGTTTAGATTCAGATAGCCACTCGATCAGTGGCGGTTTTAGGCCCGGGCCGGGGGGCACGGGCCCCCATTCTTGCTTCAGCCCCCCCCCAGTTTCGTGGCCACTCATGATTTTTTTGCAAAGTTAACACAAATATCTTATTTCTTTGCGTTTCCAAATTTTAGAAAAGTGACTCTCTGACCAGGCCGGGGCTCTGCCCCCAGATCCCCGTTATAGACTCTCGCTACCGCGCTCACCATGGGGCCGTGCCCCCAGATAGTGCTGACTGGAACCGCCACTGCACTCGATATGACATAATGTGATATTTCCGCTAGGTTACCTGACTGTCTTTGTATTTGCACGATATTACGTTAGTCGTAAAATATCGCGCGCTCGTGATTAATCATTAATTCATAACAGTGCGTTGTAGCATATAGCCTATTCTGAAGTTAATACAGTCGTTGCACTGCTGTGCATATTAATGAGCTACCTAGCACGTGTTTCGATGATTGATTACAATGTGTGACTGCAGATTAGTAGAATTTTATTCGACAGTTCGATAGGTTTCTGACGAGTGTTGCGTCAAACTGCGACATTGTGTGAATGTACGTGGCGTCCGCTGCGTGTTGTGCGCGTTCTTTGTGTTGCGTCAACCTGCGTGGCACGTCGTCGACACCGCCGCTTGCGCAGACTGTTATAATATGAAATCGGTTTTTTTAAATAATATATTACTTTCACTATAACAGGTGCACTGGTGCATAGTCGTCATTTTACATCATTTTTGTAGTCGGTTCAACGGCGGCGGCAGGCCCTTGTGTACTAATTAGGTAAGCCAATAAGTGTAGGCTAAGGGGCTGGCTGATGCACGTATCGTATACGACCGAACTTGGTTTAGTATTTTCCTATGATACGCGTAATTGCGACTAGTCATGACACTTAAAAATGTAATAGCCAGTGACACATACTGTGCAGGCGTTGGAAGTAATCGACTGACCTCAATCCGGTCAACCGTGACTTAAAATTACCTGATTTGCATGAGTATTGTAGACCGACCGATTTAACTGGATATGTAGGCATATTGTCAGTTGCGATAAGCGTTTATGGCGAATAGGCCCACATATGCGTCGGCGTCGTTCAGGCCTAATGTCCAAATTGCATTCGTCGTGTCCAAAAGTGACGCCGTAATGATGGTGTCACGATGTCCGGTGCTCGACTGACTTGGCCGTCGCCATGACGGTCATGGTTTCCCGCCGGTCGACGGGACGAAGTTTTAGGCCTATGTGACAGGACGATCTACCGCAGCGGCCGGATGGACGGTCGGTGGGACCACGCACGTTGACAGGCGTCCTTCAGCGCTCGGTTTCTCCGTGACGGGTCGACGTCGACGTTGTACGTTGACCAGGTCGCTCGGTTGTTTAGACGGCCGGTGTCACATTAAAATGTCCCCCATGAAAAATGTGACCGGGGAGAGATAATCACGGATTTGATACGTCCCCCGTTATTAAAATGTCGCCGGCATCATAAAAAGTCTCCCCATTATAAAATCGCCCACCGGAAACGTCTCCCCTTGCCGACAATTTACCGGTAAAAACCGCCCCGCTCGGGCGGCCGCCGAGGGGGGCAGATTTTTGCCGGTAAATTGTAGGCCGGGGAAGACTTTTCTGGAGGGGGCGATCCTATAATGGGACACCGGCCGTGTAGTCGGTCGCGGTGTGTTTTGTTAATTACAGTGGCACAGTCGGCGACATTTTAATAACGGGGGACGTAT
>Ga0209367_1001021_pt1 | contig 32515 bp, 22 predicted proteins | sample WorMetLIZISLAND2_FD_187412 | JGI IMG/M metagenome (GOLD analysis project Ga0209367, IMG submission 187412) | Marine gutless worms symbiont microbial communities from Max Planck institute for Marine Microbiology, Germany - Olavius geniculatus... ...
AGTTTCATAGGTAAAATCTTTTCCGGAGGTAATAACTGGTGAATACAGTGATCCTTATTATTAACCATTTTATGAAATAGGTGCTCATCTGCCTCATGCAATAAAACAGACAAACGTCTCAAGTCACAGCTGTAGCCCCAGCGGAAAGCTTTTTTTTGAAAAAAGCATCGAATTTAGCTATTAAATCATTACTAAGAAATCCGCCCCAGGCAGGCAAAGCATAGATAATACGAGACACGACAATAGCAGAAAAAAACAACATTCAATTGCTTGGCAGGAAGACCTTGCGCTTTTAAACACTTCAACAAATGTAACAACGCTGAGAACAGAAAGTTAAAATGTTAAAATGTATCTCTGGGCTCGTAGAATGGTGTTAAACCACAGTTTAACTTTACAGTATAAAACTTGTATTTTTGAATCTGCGTGCAAATGCACTGAGCAATGTGGTGAAAGTTTTAACACCATCACAAAATTTTGCCAATACAATTGCTTATGTGTGACGCATTGGTGTCGATGCAGAATATTGGTTTGTTGGACTCTGACAACTATTCAACACGTAACGTAAGCTTATAGTGTGTGTGCAGTTTTAGGCACCATGCGGATTGCAGTGGTCAAGTTTCTAATGATGTCTACAGCGACTGCGACCGCTCTACCAGTCAGCGACAGAAACGGTCAGAAAAACATCATCATTCTGTCGCAAATTACAACAGTGCTTGTTCTCATGCAGTTTAATAGCTTTTAATTTTGATAGCTGTAGTTTGATTAGTTCTTACAATATTGCAGAATTTGTTAGCTCACTCGGCAGCCAACTTGCAATAAAATAATAAAATGTTTTCACTGTTTAAACGCTCTGCTGCCCTATCAGGTGCAGTGAGTGAAATAAAAAGCCACATCACACCCGAAGCAGGTCGCTGAATTGCCTTAAGAAATTCAGTCAACTTTATAGTGAGTTCCAAGGTAACTGTCAGTATTCTAAAGCTGTATTTGTATGTTTAGAAGATGGTGCAGTCTTTATGGCAATTATAGTGTTTTTAGGCTTACCGCCGATGTGGTCAATAAAAGAATTTTGAAAATCGGTAAATATTCGATGAAGCTAGGGCCTTAGGGGGTTCATTTTCTACTAATAATAAACCACGCGACATACGTATAATCAATCATGTAGGCCTACATGTATGTAGATTCTGCAGATTCGAGTGCAGCGACGACAGATGTCATTACGGTGACAAGAGAACCATCTTCGTCGAGTGTCGTTGAGTCGAGTACCCACTTGAGACACGTGACGTCGGCGCCGCCTGCATTCGCCGGGCCTGATACGATCACGACATCTGCATCAGCAGCAACACTGCATTATTCTCAACCGAACTTCACGTTTATATCTCCCTCCACAGTGACGTCACAACATGGCGGCCTGAAACCGAAACCGGAAACAGAATGCGACAGCAACGAAAAGAAAAAGTCGGAGCTTATCAGATGTCAAACGTTACGTAACGATTCGCTTCACGATGTAAGTTAATGTAAGCTTTATTTCACCTTGTTCATGATGAACTGGTTTGACGCTCCACCGGATATTTCTTCAGACTTTGAAGCGCGCCGTGGGAAATTCTATTTATCACGCCGTCGAATTTCTTGTTGACGTGTGTCAACGGAATACTTTGAAAACTGTCATTATTTTATGTAATTGTGATAAAAAAGGCGTATTTTTGACTCGTACATTTATGTAATTTATGTTATTGTGACTTTTATGTAATTGTGATCAACACATCAATGCAGGCTTATACCCCGTTTACACGATCAAGCAAACATCAAGCAATCATCGAGCAATCATCGAGCAAACGTCCAGCAAATGCATTCAAAATACACTCGCACGACGTGTGCTCTAATTGCTCGATGTTTGCTCGACGTTTGCTTGATGTTTGTTTTAGGTAGGCTATGCTTTATGCATGTTCATATTTGCTTGACGTTTGCATCGAGCAAACTTCAAGCAAATATGAAGCATGCATATAGCATAGCTTACACGAAGTAAACATCAAGCAAACATCGAGCAAGCATTGAGCAAACATCGATCAATTAGAGCACACGTCGTGCACGTGTATTCTGAATGCATTTGCTTTATGTTTGATTGTGTAAACGGAATATTACGTTTGACTCCTACATGCTTTAAGTAAATCACGTGACGCAAGTAACATGCTTGCGTTTAGTCATTCTTGTTTTACGCAGCTTTATTATTACCAAAAGTTTATCTAGTCAAGAACTTTGCCATCGTTACCCAAAAAGTTCCTTTACTTTTTCTATCTCATACGAGTAACAGGTGTGATCCCCGTGTCGACATATTATGCGACTGTCCGCCTAGATCTCAGCACGCCTAACAGTAACACTGACCTTCAAAACTAAAAATTGACACACTACTGCCGCCTCGAGGGACGTTCACGCCAATTTTGATTTTTTTCTACGTACGCGTTTTTGTATTCGAGTTAGGAGTCCGTACGGGGTAAACAAACAGACCGTCGGACAGATGAACAAGACCCGTACCGTGATCTATTAAGACGCATGCGGATGTAAAGTATAGCACTGTGTTGGCATGTATCATTGTGGTAGCAGGAGTCTAGAGACAAGGTACGGGTGATTGACGACGCGTTCTTCGTGTTTCAACGTCGTCTTGGTCTACAGGAAAAGTCAAGTCGACTGCGCTCGACTACCTCGCCATTCGGCTCTCGCCTGCTGTACGCCGCTACGGTCGTCGTTCTGGCGTCACTACTGACGCCCGTAGCGTGTCTGGTGCTCGGGTTCGCGCGTTACGAAGCACTGAGACGGTTGGACGAGGCCAGTCAATACACTCGCCCGTCTGACGGCGGAGTCAGCTATGAACGACTCGACAGCGTCTCTTCCGTCGTCGACATTCGACAGCAGCAGCAGCAGCAGCAGCAGCTGTATCAGCACGGTGCTGCTGACGTCGAAGAGATGACCGTCATCTAGAACCAGTAGCGTCGTTGTAAAGGGGAGGGAAAAGGTTAGCGCCCACCTTCCTCCCCCTAAATTTTGGGCTGTCGGAATATTGTCGGCAAAAGTTGTTGTCCGGAAAATCGTCGTCAAAAATGCAAAATTTTGGGCTAAAAGCCCCCATTTTGAGAAAAGTTAAAGACACAATTAAAATTTTGAGCAACCGTGATCTCCGCTGTCGAAAATTTGCAATTGTCTGCCAGAAAACTGCACGATCCCGCCCGCCTACTTTTTTGACACACGACGCCGCTCTTATAGAACTACTGCTGCTGTAAAGTAACTTTAGCGCCTGTGTACGCTAAGCAATGTCTGGAGTGGAATAGCCTGACTGAAGACGAACTTATACTCCAGGCAGTGATTTAACACGCTTATTCCACCCTTATACTGTCGTTTGTTATTTGGTCACGCTTGCTGTAACCGCTGAGTTTTCAGCCTGTTATTGTACCACTGGTCCACTGCAGACAGAATGCTGGAGCTGGGTAGTATACGACTACAACGGTGGAATGAAGTACTAAACAGTCGCAGCTAAGTAACACAATTTTCGCTTTGGGGCTCGTGCTAGCAGGCGTAAATAATTAATGTTAAATAATTTATACACACGTACGAGAACTGTAGCGCGTTAACTGCAAATGACGACGAACGCACTCGGTGCGCTAGCAGCACAAGCAGTATGAACCAGCGTCTGAAAACGAGAGTGTATGTGCTGCTTTTAAGGAAAGTCCACAAATAAATTAGCCTCCTAGGGAACTGACGGTCGACTCCTCATATTCAATTATTCATAGATGTAATAAACTTTTTTTTATTCTTGCCACAGACAGAAATTAATTTAATACACCATTAAATACAAAGACAGAGACATTTTACTCAGCCTAAAACACAAATCTCTAGTCAGGTCTCACCTGGAATACTGTATGCCAGCGTGGTCACCTCATTATGTGAAAGATAAAGAATTAATTGAACGGATACAGCACAGATTTACAAGAATGTTCGCGGATTTACGGAGGCTACCATATTTACGAAGATTGCAACACATGAAACTGTGGACCCTTGAAGAACGAAGAGTTCGTGCAGATTTAATCAAAGTCTATAAAATCATACATAGAATATCATCAGTCTCGTTTGACACATTGTTCAAATATAACAACTACGGAGCAACAAGGGGTCACTTACTAAAGCTTACGAAAAGGAGAGCGTCAACTGAATTGAGACACCACTTTTTCACAGAACGTGTTTTTAACATTTGGAACAGTCTCGATAATAGAACAGTGACATCTGGATCTATCAACATCTTCAAACAGTCAAAAGAGATAGACCTGTTTGTTGGCAACTGATGCTACTTGGTCTACTGAGGCTGAACCGTGCCGTCGGGGAGGCCTTGTCTGGTAAGTTATCCGGTAAGTTACGGTGGTAGTAGGACGACACGTTTGAATTAAAAGTCAATAAAGTTTTTCCCCCTCTACACTGTGTCCCAAAAAGCCCCACTTTTTGTCCAGATCTTCGGTAATTGTTAACCGATTTTGAAAATGCTTTCACTGCTACATTCTGTGGACAAATAGCAATAGTGTTTATTGAATAACCCACCACACTTTAACTCTAGCGCTACACTACCGTGTGAAATATAAATGCAAGAAAACTAACAATAACAGGAAACAACCGTGCTGATGAACAAAATACTCTTCCGACCAAAAATGCAGTAAATGATCTGTAGGCCTACGATGATATACTTTGTAAGATATGTTTCTTTGGATATGTGGCATGTTGTACGATATGCTTGCTTCTGGCCTATGTGGTTTAGTAAGCCTGACATTTCACCCACAGTGGTCACGTTCTCTTTCCTGCCTTCGGTCGGTGCTACAGGTTTCCCAAATCTTTATTAGTAACATTCCCAGACTTTCCCTTTTGCAGTTTATCTTCAACAATTCAGTGTGATGCGGGCAATATCACCTTTTGTAATTTTTGCTGTTATCGATGTGCAAGTCCTTAAATGTTGCCGTTAACAAATGTATAAACTGATGTTTTGTACATTTATGACATGATACAATGTGTTTTGTTTGACTGACTGTGCAAACAAACGATATTATCTTACTCCATTTTGGTACTTTCAAAAGTTAGTTTCTCCCATAACTACCAAGTGTGGCAAGCTGTTAAATCACATGTATTTTATTAGTAAATTTATTTCACTGCTATAACATCAACAAGTCGGTCAAACATAGCCGAAAAACCAGCGCAGGCAACATCTGAAAACAGTCGTTTTAAGTGCTTAAACAAAAAGCACCACAAAATGCATATCCACAGCACTGAGTATAAAAATATAAACAAGCATAATATGCGAAAAATATATGCTACTGATTGTTGATCCCACTCTGTACATTTACTGGAACATTTACAACTTAGGAACATTCAGTTACAATATTACAATTATATACACAGGCAAGCTTAAATATATACAAAAACATCAAAATACAGCAGCATCAGAGGCATCAGCTGACTGAAGGCAAGTGTGTTTTACACTTTTACTTCATAATATTAATAAGAATTATCTTATTAATATATGGCAAAATCAACCAGTACATGTAATAAAAATAAGGCAAGATGAATGGTTCACCAAATAGGCTGGTCCAATACTGTCTGTTCAGCAACACAGTAAAAATAGGTCCACGTAAAACATGCATAACTATACTGATACAAGGGTAGCGAGTGAGTGAGTGAGTAGGGTTTAACGTCCCACTCGACACAGTATAGGTCATTTCGGGGATGGCCTTTTCAGGCAGAATGCACACAAACACAATAATGGAACGGTAAGTTTAAACTTCACAATAAACAGAAAGTTTAACCTTTACAGAAACACAAAACACAAAAATACAAAAATGAGGTTAATCTAAAATTATAAAAACTCCATTATATGCGTATTGAAGATCAGTACTGAAACAAACCCAACGCTTGGCTTCTGATCAATCACCTCACTCAGCTTTGTCACATTCCAGGTTCGACCAGAACACAAAATCAACTTTCACAGAATTGTTGTAACATTACCTTTCATGTGTCAGGTGCTTTTTCTATCAGCTAACCAATGATGAAAGACAGCGTCAATTAATCAGTATATAACATTAACCAGTAGCAAATAATAAGTCAACATTTCATCGAAATGCCATCAAAGTCTTTAACTAATAGCATCACAAAAACAGCACCAACAACAGCATCCTCACGATTAAAGTCAATTAGTCATACAAACCTCTACAAAGTTGTTCAGGGTAGCCACAAAGTGAGAGAAAAAAATTACTGAGCCATAAACTTATTTTTCTATAGGTTGTTGCAACAAAAAGGAATTGTAATAATGGTAATCTGGAGGAGCACCAAAGCTCCACCAGCTGGGTCCAGGGCTGCAAACGCACTGTAGAGCATTTTTGCATTCCAAAAACCAAACACAGTAAGACTATTTTGTTTGCTACAATTTTTCCCTAAGGTTGCAGAAAATTCCCTAGTAACTCTCCGAGTTTTCTAGTTTTCCAGGATTCCCTGAGTATCCCAAGTTTTTCAGGTTTGTGGCCACCAGAAATTGTTAGCCAGAAATTTCACAAGTTCTAACAATTAACTTATCTGCAAGGAATGTATTAACAACAATAGGTTTCACATGATAAAAGCATCATTAACATCAGCAACATGTCAAACATATGGACAGGTCATTAAGTTATCACAACAACAAATATATAAATGTACTGCACTGGTCCCATGATTTACAACTGCTTACCAATGAGCCTATCAACAAGATATGACAAGTCCACATCCAAACTCATTTGCTGTAATGCAACAGAAATTACACAATGACACAAGCGTGCACAGCAATGTCATCCTATACACCATGAATCAACATTTAACCATATATGGACGTAAGTAAGGTGCAATTCCCTCATCTGACTAAATATAATAAAGGAGAAAATCCACAACTGAAAGTTTTCCAGAGATTGTTAAAGTAACCACCAGAGGATGAAAAAAACTTGAAATGATCAATTAATTATCCACTATTATTTCAATATTACCAATAATGAAAACCCAAATTCTGACAAATATGACCAAAACAGACAGTGAGCAACAGGACATTATCAAATAAGTTTTTCACAATATCAACCTGACTACAAAAAGCTCGAGATGAACAACGTTATGTAAGCCTTATGCAGTCAAAACACTATACTTTGTGATCAACTGATCCTGATACAGATAAACAAGTGTTAAGAACCTGTGGCCGGACTGCAGCTAATAGTAATAGTATTAATAATAACAGGAAACGACAGCGTTCATTTGGTGCTGTCGCCATGGCCCAGCCACTGCTGGAGTTGACTCAGTTCAAATGATGAATGCAGCATATAACCACATGGTCACTGACGGTTCCACGGACTACTGGTCGTTTGGTTAGTGACCATAAGCTTAGGCCCAGTAGTCCCTGGAAGTGTTTGCTAAGGCCTTAACAACTGGCGAAAGCCTTAACAACTGGCTTAGTGGTTTAACTAAGCTGCTAAGCCATTAAGCTAGCGGCTTGCTGAAACGATAAGCATTAGCAGCTGGCTTAGCAAGTGAACGTCTGTAACTGGTAATAATTTCCGAGACCCAAAAGAAAGAACCTTTATGTGATTCCTAACTGGCCACTCACAACCAATGATCGTCAATCTAATGCTCATTAGTCATGCTCATTAATGTTTATTCACTAAATGTCACCATGACTGGCACCGTGACGAATGCGCAAAGGCAGTGGAACATCAAAGGGCAACAGCGGACGATAGTAACCTTCACCTTTATCACTTCAATCCACAGCACCACCATCACACCTCCCTCGAGTGCCACTCACGAATAACTGTTGTGTATTGGGTAGATCAGATATATCAGCTTTTGATAAAACACAATAGCAATGATGGTAAGGCTTGTCGTGCAATAATCCCTGTTTGCGACTCGTCAACCATCCCTCCAAAGCATGCATATACACATCTGACTGTAAGTAAAGATGTTCGCTCATCATGTCAGTAAAGTGCGGATACCACCTGTATTCAACACCTAGCAGTGGAGCTTCATCTGGTGAGTAGCCGACCCATGGTTCATCATCAAATGCGGAGCAATATGAACCCCCTAACGACAGTGCACAAATCTCTGACTTGCATATGACCGCCAGATGTCATAATCCATAGTGCTTCACAAACAAATTTGAATAACTCCATAATACACTTAAGCAATTGACAAAAATGTAACATGCCAATAACAGCAATCTCTTTGCACAGAAAGATACAAAGACAGACTATGCCTACAGCCTTATAATACCCATGTCTGTGTTTCTGCATACAAGTAGGCTAGCATAAACGAAGCATAAGTGAGTAACGCAAGATTAACATAGAATCAACAACCATGCACTCAACGTCTGCTACCTGCCGCACACAATGACAATAGTTAATTAATGGTGAGATAAACCTGCCCCCAACTTGCTGATAGCAACTGATATATCTGATCTACCCAATACACAGTATCATTGCATATACCAGGGGTAGAATGCAGTGCTGTGAGAATGTGTTTCTTGGCCTTGATAGCATGCCCATTCTTAGATAACACTAACTGTAGCAACATAGAGTTACGATCGATAGGCGCATAATATGCTGGATGCAATCAAAACTTATCACTTTGCCAGAATCTCAGGAACCATGCTTGCCAAAACAGCATCATGATATCGGGTCATTCAGCGACAAACTGTTTTTGCTGACACATCACCAGGACACGCCCACTCGTGCTGGCGGCTCTGCTTGCAGCAGTGTGAGCAGGACACTTTGTTTGATTTTATTCTTTTGCTAAACTGCTAGCTTATCGGCGGTGGCGGCATGGAACCTTGACCTTAGCAGTCTGGGACCGCTAACTTAACTGTTGAATGCGGTCAGAGGCCTTAATGGCATTAGCGATAGCAAAGGATGGCGGTTCCAGTAACTACCAATCAAATCATTAATTTGAGCCAAAGATCCATCTAAACTGGTAGCTAGCCACACATTCACCACCGCCATGTACTCAGCTAAAAGCTCAGAGAAGGCTGAGTTGACTGAGTGGTAAGTTAACGCATCAGTCGAATGGTTCAAAGTTGTCAAGCGCATAGTGGTCACCGTACTGCGTGAGATGTTGCTTCAGTTCATCTCTCTGATGCTGTAGATGGGTCGGTAGCTCACTGTAGACATCATCAAACATCACAACCGGAGATGGCTTCTTTAGCTGCTCGGCCCGAGCAAATGCCTCCAGTATCTGTAAGCAGTATACAATACATATCAAACACGCCATCATAAACATGCAGTGGCAACCATAGACAAAACTGGGAGCATCCTGAATAGCATGAGGCACCGCAAAAGTCAATTAGGCACATCTTGAGATATGACTTACTGTTACATAACGTGAAGTATAATGTATGTAATATACATATACTTTACTTCTACTTTTGTTTGCAAAAATGATCATAATGCAAGGAAGAATGGTGGGCAGTTGATGCAAAAGGGAAAACACAAGCACTTGACAATGCTGAGCAACATCAAAAGCAAGGATTATGAGAACATAAAAAGAGAAGCTGAAGATAGGAGCAGCCGACAGAAAAGACTGTTATGAACTGTCACTTAGCTCTAGATAAAAAAATGAAGAAACACACACACAGAGGCAAAGAGATGTAATATGGAACATTTATTGGAATGCAACCACAACTGGTTGGTACAACACATATAAGTCCACAATACACATGTGTACCTGCAATCTCTTCAGTCACGGAAGATTTGCACAGGAACAAATAATTTACACTTTCTTGATATGATAAAAAACATCATGATGCAGAATAGGAAATGGCAAACTAGAAAACTATGACAGCAACTATCCAACTCAGATGAAAATTAACTCAGTTTTTACATAGACAAGTAATAAAATGATTTAATAACAAAAATCACATATGAACTCATTTTCTACTCTGACTACATCAAATTTATTACTCCAGCATCTTCCATACCCATGTTTTCTTTGAACGCAAATAAACTTCTCTGTCTCACTTTAAGCAAATCAATTGTATCGTGCCTGTTTGCGAGTATCTGTCATCCATGTCGTTTCTTCTTTCTCTGACCACCAATCACGTTGCAGCATGAAGTATCGCAGGCGGCTGATTGGATGGTCCTCCTTGTCCCAGTAATTTACTTCATCAACAGAACGGTAAACAGAGCTGTCATCTGAAGTGCTATGATGACCAATCCTGATGAGCACACAGACTGACAGACTGACAGAAAGAGACAACATGGGCAAACAGAATGTCATAAACACTACAGTCAATTACACTCAGACCAACAGACAATCACAGAGACAGTAAGAATTCACTTGCACAACTGTCATTAAATTACTTTCATGGTAAGATAAACAAAATGTATGACATCTTACAAGACTTATACCTTTCAAACAAATATTACACAATTACCATTAAAGCCTTCTCGCAGCAACATTATGGACAATGTAAGATTTCCTTGAGAAATCTTTAGAAGCTGCTGCTATACAGACAGACTGATTTGAAGTCTCCCTCAACATTAAAGTGATAAGAAGACAATGAAGGCATGTTGCTGAAGGTACAAAGTTGTGATAGACATAACAAAAATACGAGACTTGTAAGTCGATGAACTGAGATGAAGAATTCTACAAACTTTCTCATACCTATGACTAAACTATTCATCATTATGAAAACAAGAAGCCCAGCTGTTGCTAGGATAGCCGACTGTACTGGTTGTCAGTGACCTTCAAGGTCATCCAAGGTTAATGATTTTTATCTCATCTGAAACAGTGTATGCCACTTCCTATTAGTGACCAATAGTAACCTAGGCCCTATCTTGCACCATTTAGCCACAATACATCCATGACAGATGAACAGATGACAGCCAACAAGCAAGACCATTACTTAAGTACGGTTGGCTAAAAATCATTTTGACCAGGCAACAGCAGTTACCGAAGTGTCGCCAAATCATCAAACGTAGGTTACAATTTGATGTAGCTTATTTTTTACTTGTTCAGATCAAGATATTGAAAACAATGCAGCACATTTGATCTCACGAAGACAGAGTGTTACCGGTAAGTCATGGCTTCGATGAGAAAAGGTCGACATTGACTGACGGACATTTCACGAGCGGCTTTGACAGCATTGTATACAGCAAAGACATCATTCCCATCAACACGTACAGCCGGCATGCCATAGCTCTGACCACGCACCACTGACAACACAACCATGAACAGAGTTGAAGGATGTGTACAGATGTGTGCAGCTAAAGTGCATCACATGCCATAAGGGATCAACCAACCACTCGCCACATTTAAACGTACCACATCTTAACCCCAGCCAGGCAGACAGTACTCAAACAAAAAGTTAATTGCTGGCCTGAGTCCATAACTCTTCATGGGATAACTCATCTCACAGCCACGGAGCATTATCTGGCATAAGGTAGCACACAATGTTACTTGTGACCAGACAATCGTAAACATGTCCCATCATAACAGAGCCAGATTTACCTACCGTGGAGGAACAGAGGGCTGAGTTGACCTAGTAGTTGTGTTACACACTAAGATAGTTTGCCCACATGCACACAATCATCCATCCACGTACTAACCAACCCTGGCACAGAGAAACTAAACTGAAAAGTTCAAATTATATTATAAATAAACAAACAGATGCAGACACACAACAGCACTGGTGTTACAGACAGTCAAACTTTTGAGGTACTCTAATTCCAATGTATAAGATTTTACTGGACCAAAAGCATTTCAATCACTTTCTATGCTAGCAAAAATTGAAGAAAAACTTACACAATATTCAAAACCCAAAGTCTAAGCATCTAAGCAGTGGGAACAGTTGCAGCCCTTGTTTGCCATATAAATAACAACATCTGTGAATGTATAATATGAAGAACAAATTTAGTAAAAGTTGACAAATTACCAATTCCATCACTGCGATATTGGTCTCGTGTTGGGGTTGATATGGCATAACCATTGTTACGACTACACAGCACATTTTTAAACAGCAGTTCGTACTTCACTTCGCAGTTAAAAACAAGGTCAGTTTTTCTAAATACACCGTGTCAAAAAAAAAGTCAAAATCGTTCTGGGCATAACTTTGTCAAATTTCCACCAACTCTGATAATTTTTGGCATAAAGATGGCCAAGAGAATATTATTATGTACGGTGCAATCACTTACCACTTCAACTAATTTATGTCAATGCATTATCATGTGAAACACAGATACTCCAAATTACTGGATTATTGGCGATTATTTATATCAGATGGCTCACCTTTGCATCATCAGTTCGACAGAGGGTGCGATGTGGTTTAATAATTTTGAGGTATTAAATATTTTATGCTGAAAACAGCAAACAACAAAATAGCTGGCTGATGAGCTTAAAACACGTCTAATCGATGAGTGAATGCATTTGATCAGTCGATCGTTGATTCTGCTATCAGCCACTGGCATTACATCTAAGCAATTGCATCTTTGTATGCACAGCACACTTTGGCGTAAATTCTAATTTGCAAGAGAGTTGTTATACAAACTTAAAATTCTGTTAATTAATTTACATTTTAGTGTATTTTGTGCCTAACAACTCAGCATTATGCAACAATTTTGAGCATCTATGTTTCACATGGTAGTGCACTGACATAGGTGAGGTGGAAAACGAGTGCAACTTACATAATTTCATCATCTTAGCCATCAACATGCCAAAAATTATTAAAGTTAATAGAAATTTGACAAAGTTATGACAAAAACAATTTTGACTGTTTTTTCCGAGACACAGTGCAGAACTACACTAATTGTGAGCAGTAAGTAATTGGTATAAAGTAAAAAAAATGAAAAAACAAAAAATTCAAGATAAAAAAGCTAAATCATTGTATAAATGCAGCAATAAGCTAAAAATCACACAATACAGTATGTGCATACGGTAGTTTCACACTGCAGTCAACCTCAAAATGCTATGGGTCATTTTGGAGATAAGTCTAGTTTCCAGGCAATCAGCTATGCTGGTGCCAACAATGAAAATCGATAACAAAAATCAAACTAACATTAAACCTAAATAAAAATAATAATTTGCTTATTGATACATACAAGTTAACTAGCAAAATAAAAATGAACACTATGTTTTTACACCATCTGACAGGACCTATGCTACACATCCTGGGACCCACACTAAGCAGACAATATACATTAGTGAAAGACAACAGAAGACTATGGTAATTTGCAACACACTGTGGTCATCATTACTGGACTAACGTATGCTATGTTAACAATGTGCGTTAGAATGTAAAAACAGCAGCAAACCAAAAAAAGATGACGGGGCAATCGAGAACAGCTGCAAAGTTGAAGGCGGCGTGGGCGTCGCCTTCAGACGTCGCACCTTCGCCAAAGTAACACATGACGCAATGGTTTTTCTTCGCCATCTTGAATGCATAAGCAGCCCCGGCAGCTGATGCACAACAAATTCCAGGTGGCAAATAATAAATGGAACATGCATACTTTATGTGGAGCTAGCATTCAGGCAGTTTTGGAAACTATTAGACACAATCACTGCAGCAACACAGTGTTCAACACGCCCAGCCTTCAGTGCAATAATCAAAACTAATTGAACCCAAAAGTGTCCAATATCAATACCGGTACAGATCAATACCAATACAGATCTCACGTTCCATTTTTTATCTGCCACCCTGTATTATAGCAGCATCCGCAACAACAGGACAAGCAGTAACAATAGCAGTTGAACAATTTTAATTTCAGCAATACAGAATTAATAGAATTAATAGCAGGAAGAACAACAGAGTGTACCCGGTATAAAAATCTGAAACTTACCAAATGATATCTGTAAGTTCATTAGTACTGATCAGTAATCAATGACACTAATCACACTAAATCGAAAAAACATACCAAGATCAAAAGACTCAAAGTGCAACGCAAACGAAAAGCCACATACGATGAAAACACATATCTTACAGGCAGCGATTCTTGCAGATATGACAAAGTATCTGCAGTGAATTACATGGACGATGACAGAGAGTCAGTATATTTTGTGCTAGAGTTGGTGTCAATCATGTGGCCTTGGCCTAGTCTATTTCTAGAATGCACTGACCTTGAGGCATCTGTGTAGAAAGTGGAGACGAGATGGTGACAAAGTTGAGATTTCTGGAACCATAGTGGATTGGCATCTGTTTGCCCTGACCCTCGTCCTTACAGTTGCCATAACACTGATTCATAAAACTGTCCAGTGGAAATCCTCGCCATACCAGTACTCCTGCAGATCAGACATATCAATACAAAAACCAACCACAAAATATACAATTGCTCCGGTGCTTCCAATCACTATGGCACATTGATACTATCACACTAAGCAAGACCAACATAATGTAAATCATACTGACACAACACAATGACTTATAATATCATGGGCTCAAAGCAAGAACACATTTATTTCGTAAATTCATTAAAAATGAGTCACTGACAGCATCATGTTGAGCACTTCATATTCTATCAGAAAAAAATCCATGCTTCAAAATTCGTAGCCTTTACCCCCTTTTTACACGTTCAAAAATTGTTTCTTTTGCACTATCTCAATGATCATTGATTTCTGTTGGAGCAAAAATGCATTAAGTGCAGTTGCAGCAACTGCAGTGAATGGCGGGTGTACTCGCTGTGCATCGATTCTAGGATAACATTAACAGTGACAGTAGGCCTACAGTTTGTTCCTAGTTTGATAATAAAGTTCAAAACTAATGTTAATTTGCTGCAGCATGAGTGTTTGCACTTTGTTTGCATTTTAGTTAGTACAAGTAAGCATGCACTGCATTACAATAAATTACGTAGAATGTTTGTGAAGAATTATAGTTAGTAGCCTGTTCAATATTAATATTACTTACTATCTGTCCCATTGCTATAGCATAGCATGGGACAGATTACAAAAATCACTTCTGTCACACTGTCATTCTGCCTGTAAACACTCCTATGACCAAAATTTTGATTCGATTTTGACAAAATTTTGCACAGTGATTCGGGGCCTAAAAAGTAAGATCAAGTTTGTTTGGGATAAAAATCTGATAACTCCTTCCCCTATTTTACCTCAATTGTTAACCACCATAATGCATTTTTAATGGAAAGGTTCTTGCACCACAGTAGAAAATCCTATGGGCTTATAGTGGTGTTCAATAGCTCAGAAAGCTTGTCTCGGTGGCCGCTATAGGCACAAAAAAGAAAAATAATTTAATCCCCCAATTTGAGCCTACAGCCCCCAAATTGTGATCGCTGCATTTTCAATGAAAATAGGCTTGTCAATTACAGCTGTAGGTTACCGCAAACAATCAACGTTTTGCGACATAAAGTCGCTTCTGTGCAGATTATTTCAATAAAACGGCTGAATTAGTATTTGTTACAGTATTTAATTTACACATATGTATAAAAAAGATAACAAAACGCCAGAAATTCAAGAAACTAAACTATTTTAGACAGGTCTAATTGGGCAGATTTTTAAAAAATTATATTTCTGTTCGCTAGGTGTCGGTACCTGTGCATGCATCATTACTATTATATTAAATTTGTTAACTACTGCGAGTACTGTTATTTTACATTTGTATGCCTACATTTTAAGTTGTCAACACAAATCTGATAGCATTGCTTTGCATTGTTAAACTTTTTTGAATTTAAAACCATGCCCTTACACTTGCAGATCGCTGACACTACAATTCTAAACATCTATGCCGAACTAGTTGTACGCTGGCCTTACGGGCTCCAATGCACCATGGTAATAACTGTAGGCTCACAAGAGCGGGCCACACAACTGCTAGGCTACATAGCATCACAATGGGACAGATACCTCGTTCCACAGAATGCATTTCTAGTTTGTACAATAAACCTTGGCTAGCATAGTCTGAATTACATCTGTTTGCATTTTAATGAATTTTCAACAACACATTATCTATAGGTAATGTGTTCTTGCATGCAAAATGTCAGTTTGTAGGATGCAGCTAATGCTCTGTTTCTACCCACAGCAGTAGCTTCACCTGCTGCTGCAGTAACATGTCAGCCTGAGATAGTGTGTTCTTGCACACAAATACTAGTCGAAGTTGAATAGAATGTTAACAGGGTGATTCAGTTTAAACACAAGTATCACAACTTTATGTGGTCAGAATTTAACACTACCAGTGTATTTAGCACTAAACTGTTAATACTACAAATGCTTTATCTTTTTTGTTGCTTGCCTAGCTGAATTTATAGCGTGCCATATAAAACTTTTTTTTATAATTTTCTACGTTTTAGCTGCACACAAGATAATGCATTCTTGCTTATAGCCCATGATATAGGTCTCAGAAAAAAACTAACTGTGAGCCACCCTTATGCACTGAGCCTGAGCAAGTTTTCTGCAACATAAGTAATGTAAGTAAGTAAATGCATATTTAAAGTGCACAATGTCAGCCAGTGTCATCTTCAAAACTAATGGTTCATGTAAACTACTAAAGTCACTAAGTCCTGAGTCATCTATAGTTAGCAACAATGAACATGATAAATCTGTGTAGTATAACATATCTTACCAGCTTCCCTATACTGTCCAAAAACCAAGTCATTAGGATCGAGGGCTGCAGCTGATCCAATATGAGTGCCTTCTTCACCATAGTTCGTCATATAGAATGAGATGCGTCCTTGTCTCTGTGACTCGTAAAGAATATGGTCCATTGTGTTTAACAATGTCATGTCCTTGTACATCTTCACCACTATCTCTTTGCTCAGCTGCAGGTAATTCATTATGTGAATGTACAAAACACAATTACACATATACAGCTACGCGCTGCTGATGTAAAGCATTTACAGTTTAATGGCCAGCTGCACTTATAAATTATAATCTAAGCTTCAAGATAAGCTTGTATCTCATAACTTGCTTATCAAGTTTCATACCTTCAACTTACAAAAAGCCACAGCTCAGATAAAAGAAAACCAGCACTGCAAAAAACCATTAACTTAACATTATTTACAAAGTGAATCCAGCAGTCAAAAAGCTTCATTGAACTGTCTTTAACACTGCAACTGTCAAGTGTCAAGTACTACCACAATACAAGAGCATCAAATGGCATGAACTATATACTGATCATACTTGACAACACAGTACACAAATTTGTATTTAAACTACCACCGTTATAACAATAACAAATACTTTCATACCAAATAGCACTGACATTATTATCATAAACAACACAAGTAAATGTGAGCCTTACATATATGCTAATGTTACCAAATTCTTTTGTGTGATAACAGTTATTCTCTACCTGCGGATCTTGGCTGGAGTCAATAATGTTTCCCTGTCGATCCATGACGCGGTAGACTGGGACGCCAGCAAAACCGTCAGGGTCGATGAAGTCCAGTGCAGTGGTAAATGATGACTTGGAGCCAGGGAATTGAGGCTTGTCCTCAAACGGATAAAGTGACGGAGTCTCCTGCTTTTGATGATGAACATTCTTCCAACTTGTGATGGTCTACAAATATTGCAACTAAATGCTGAAAACGAATACTGCAAACAAACGTTACAGTATTATCACTCTACAAACACAAAATCTCACTGCTCGATACACAACGAATTCAGTTTATTTACAATGCTATATCAAATTTATTAGCTATTAAAAAATTTTTTGAATTAACTGTTAAAGCTAATATCCGCACTAAAATAAAATAAATAAAACACTGATACGTCGAAAGTTTAATGCAGACGCATAAATAACACAACTGCGTATTAAAAGCCCTCACATTTGAGATGAAATGAAGACTAAAAATAGCGTGAAGGACACTGACAAGTCTGACAATATCAAATTCGAGCAAAGTGCTAACTATAAAGATGTACCACCAACAAACAAAATTAACATAGTTATATTCTACCGGTCTAAACTTACTCTGAAAGATGTCAATAACCGTGAAACGTTTAATCGATAATATAATAATCCTTTCAAACACAAACATTTCGCCATGTTTCATAGAATATATAACCACTTCAATGCAGAAAAATAATCAAATTGACATTAGTGATGAATCTAGTTATAGTCATGAAATACGATACCGATTCGATATGAATATATGATATTGTGGTAAATCATTTACGTGCATTAAAACTCACTGCTAAACACTTCAATATAATTGTTATACAAGTTTATTTTCAAGTAAATGCAGATACTAAATAAAAGTAAGCCTAGCAGAGTTAGAAGTGCTCATCTGTGTTCGCAAGCCGCGCATTCAGCTCAATTAACCCTTTCTCGTATCTAGAACAGTTTAGTAATTACTGTTTGAACAGCAAGCACTTCCAACGCCTTCCGACGACACCTCAAGACTGGGTGTGGGTAATATGCGTCTGGTACGTCTAGTGCGTCTGGATGCGTCTAGTGCAATTAAGGTCAGGATAATCGTTAAAGACAGGATCAGAGATATGGTTACGTTCAAGATCAGCGTCAGGGCTTTAAGGTTTGAGCTGGTCAGTTACGTTATTTTGCGTAAAAATAACAGACGCACTGGAGCCACGTCTGTTACGTTTAGAACAGGTATTGTTCGGTTTTGAGTAAGGGAAAAAAGATATCAGTAGGGTTAGAGGTAGGGATAGGGTATATACAAATGTTAAGTGTTTGATTTGGTAAGAGTTACATACGTTACTAGTCGCAGACGCACTCAGACGCACTAGACGCACCAGATGCATTTTACCCGCACCCCTCAAGACTCACCTAGTTCTTGGACAACACCGCCATCGACTAACTGTTACCGCTCGCGCGGCCGCGCCTACAATTTGATCGAAGTTCTGTTTTGACATAGGGGCCTATGGCGCGCTACAAATGCATACTACTAACTTACTTACTTACTTGCTTACTTACTTACTCATCTGTGCAAAATGGTCATATGTAAACGGAAGTCTATATCAGTAAGATTTATGACTCCAAGTACAATATAGGCCTACAATGATAACGAGTATTACGAGTAGGCTTATTTATAGTATTAATAACGTGTGTTATGCTGATATAGTAAATTAATACAAAACTTAATTAGAGTATGATTCAAACTCCACAGACTTAATTAAGTTGACCTAATATACAAGTAAAGTCAAATAGTCAGACACCAAAAAAATTTTTAAAATAAATATTTTATATATTTTTTACATTTTTTAAATTAAAAAGTTTTCAAACTTACAGGTAAAGTGCCAAAAATAAAATAGCATAAAATCAAATACCAGTATCTATACTTCTTTTGGGACTTTTGGGCATTTTCTCATTATATACTTTTAGTAAATTGTCGACAGGGAGTTTGCGCCATGCAATAGATCCAGTGGCGTATTTAGGATTTGGCAAAGGGGGGGCCATGGCGAGCGCGTAGAGCGCGAACTTATAACGGGGATCTGGGGGCAGAGCCCCCAGTGGGGTCCAGGGGCAGAGCCCCTGGTCGGGGGGTCAGGGGCGCGCAGCCCCCCCTGAAGCTGAAACACTTTTTGCTTTTGAACGTTCAATGGAAACCGCAAACTCGCCCATTTTTTTCTGAAATTCGGAAACGCAGAAAATCACAGCTTCATATCAGATGCAATCTCACATGGCGATTTTAATCGCATATTGTATCGGTGAGAAAAAAGACAATCAAACATTGTTGAATTTTGCAATTCTTGCTGAAAAACGGCAAAAACGCACTTTTTCATATAAAGTCGCCTTTAAAAAATTTCATGGTCGGGCCAAAGGGGGGCCATCGCACCGTGGCCCTCCCCCTAAATACGCCACTGGATAGATCATAACTAATTGGCTATGCAACAAAACAGTTATAACTTGGCTCTGCAATGAATGCGAGAAGTAGGCCTACAATTAATATGACGGGAGGTCCGGTTGGTCAGTCACTCCCATCTGTTTCAGAAGCCTACCCGTTATCCGGCTACGTGCGTCGAAGGGATCGGCGATGGTACCGTTAGATAAGGCGATTGGCGATACGAGGTTCAATAGGCTGTGAGTAGTATGCAGCTGTTTGGTTGCAATTTTCGAAAGCTGCCTTTAATCATCACCCTTACTTGAACAACAGCTTTCCGCCAGGAGGATCAATTGGGCGCCAGTATTATCGCCGATCGTCCCACGATACGTGAAGTCGTTGACATGTCTTATTAGGTCCTCTTGGAATGTTCTTCTCCACGTCTTCTTCGGACGACCTCTTTTGGCGTCAAAAATCAAAATGCGTGCTAGATCTAAATGAGGATCAGTGCATTTTCAATGAATGAATGAATAAATAATAGAATAGGGGACTATGCTTGGTTAAATGAGCTTGCTTAGAATGTGACATTTTCACTAACCATGCATGCGCAATAAAGAAACGATCTTAGGAATCTCATATAAGTCATAGGAAACACATTGTGATATTAATTATCGTGAAAACCGAACACTACTATAGTTATTCACTGAATTCACTATAGGCCTGGCTAGGCCTGAGGTCCGTAGATGGTGGCAACAGCATTTGCAATGCGGGTCAACGCTGCATGCAGGCTATTATAACAAGCTAGCTGCGTGTGCATACTCGTAATTAAATGCAGTGCATTTAAAAGCTGTCGCTGCAACTCAACGTTACGATAGAGTAGGCTTAACTACTGTAGTGAAATCGGCGCTAACGTTTTCGTGTAATACTCCGTTTACACAATCAAGCAAACATCGAGCAAATGCATTTAAAATACACGTGCACGACGTGTGCTCTAATTGCTCGATGTTTGCTTGATCGTGTAAACGGGATATAACGTTCGTAGTAAGTGAACCAAAGATGTCGGTTTCTGTCACACGGTTGTCGACGGTTTCACTGTTTGTCGTCTTTTCGTGTAAGCCGCGACTCATTCTTGTGTGTTCAGTGTTTGTTAATAACTTTGAAATAGGCTTATTCGAATAATAAGCTACGGTTGATCGCCGCTAGGTCTATACCTATTCCAACACACTACAGGGTGGGCCAAAAATGGCACCATTTTTGTACACCTTATAATTTCACCAAATTTTAAAATTTTGACAGTTTAAATGTTTCAGAAATACTTTCAGCCTTAGTGAAGCCATATATGCAAAGAAGCCGTACTTCTTTTGGAAAACCGTTGCTTCCACTTTTTCCAATTCATATATCCTTCTGTAGGTAACAGTATGATATTCATCATGAAGGTCCCACTTAAAGCTCAGTGCAGCATTTCTTAAATAGGCCTAACTATTCATCAACTAGGCCCTACTCGAGTCAGACCATATGTTTTACCGCGTAGGACCTAAGATTTCATTAGAATGGCAATCCTGCCATGCCCCTCTCAGTTATAGGCCCCCTATGCAGTGGCCAATTATACGGCCGCGTTTCTCTTTAAAGTACAATGTGAACATAATAAAAAATAGTCAGAAAATTTTTTTTAATTGAGCAAAAATAATGCAAGTGATTGCCAAAACGTTTTAGCGCCCCTGACCAGGGATTCTGCCCCTGACCCCGCTGGAGGCTAAGCCCTGTAGACCCCCGTGCTTGCCAGCATCAGGATCCATCAGTGCAGTCATCATCAGCCTATAATCATCGACATTATTGGCTCGCGACTGCTATAAAGCGACACTTAGGATCAAACAGATCGTTATTTTTCATTGGTTATTCACTGGCGGTTACATAAACATTGTCTTGTAGCCTAGATGCTATAGCCTTGTTTAGATATAAGCTTTAGGCTCACGATGTCTGGTTGCGTAGGTTATTTAATTGTGGGGTTGTCGTCAGCTGCACTGACACAGCGACCACGGAACACGGTCGTGCTGCTAGGACGGAGCGCGACTCTGCGCTGTCAGACCAACATCACCAGCAGCTCAACATCCGCCGGCAACGACCAGAGACCAACGACGCTGTCGTGGAAGTTCACCGACGTCAGCGGCACACATCAGAAGTTCGTCTACAACGTGCAGGGACTGAACCCGAAGTACAGAGCCCGCGGTGTGACTGTCGACGTCAACTCCGCCACTGGACAGTATCACCTCGTCTTCAGCTCTGCCGAGCTCCAAGACGCCGGGACCTACACTTGCCAGGACGGCCAGGGAAACGGAGACGCACACGCCGCCTGGATGGCTGTTCTAGGTCTGTTCATGCGAGTTCCTCTAGTTCAGTTCCTTGCTGAAACCAAAATTCGAGCATTATGCTTAAGTGTGGGCTATCGTAAGTATTTTATTCTTTGCAAACGCAGACTCTCATATCTCACTCACTGCGCGTTACAACCCCTGGGATAAAATAGAACTTTTAGGCACGTTTGACTAAAAACTGATTAAACGAAGTTTTAGTTTGGTTTAGTTATGTTTCCTCACTGCGCATGTTCGAAGCCCTTAAGTGCTAGATATTTCAGCTGCTGTTACAGTCTCACAGTTGCGTGATGTGTCACAGTGATTATTACAGGTTAGCCCCTACTCTGTGTGCAATGTGCATGGGAGACCAGCGTGCGACACACAATAACCTATTGTTATATCTAGACAAACGACTTCTGTTCGTTTTATACCATATCCGCATCACTGTGCGAATATTATATACTCAGTTTTAAGTCAGGTTTCATCACGGTTTACAGTGTTTAATATGCGAATTTAACGAAGCATAATGCACTCAAGACCGTGCTGAAAGTTGAAACATGGGCTACCGATATTATTTATTTCATACCAGTGTTCGACGCTGTTTCTTGCACGGGACTTGCGTGCCATAAACAGATGCGAGACGCGCTTCAGTCGTTACGCTTGACCCTAGTGAGATTATAGGCGGTTATAATCTTGCAGACACCGTGATGGGAGATAGGAGAACGAAGTTTTCAAATAAGAAACAACACAACGTATCATTTTATCCGAAATTGAAACGTTGAATTTGCTGAACTGCTGTGTGATTGTAAAGCGTAAAATTGCCACAAAATTAAATAAACATATGCGAAAGGCTAAAACTTTTTCTTCCAGTTTTATTGAAATCTGAGGTAACCAGCTATGATTTCAAACATCTCGCACGTTAGTTGTTATTTTATAGGTTGTTTTGTTTCCTGTAGTGATTCGGATACTCCTATCGCAATTCATGCGCTTACAATCCACTTGTTTCGATTTCTTGCGGATTTGTTGTACAGCTTACGGTATTGATCTATGGTTCAGAAACATGGACATTGAAAAGGCGTGAATAAGAACGTTTGGAAAGAACCAAAGTGAGAATGCTAAGATGGATTCTCGGCCTCACGTTGAGAGACAAGAAAAGGAACGACGATATCCGTCGCATCCTCGGAGTAGCGTGCATCACGGACAAAGTACGGGAGGCCAGGTTGGGATGGTTTGGGCATGGACAACGGAGTAGGGGAAGACAGAGAAAAAGGTGGATCGACGTCGTGAAGTACAACATGGAGGACTTGCGGGTCGACCTGATGGACGTGGAGAGTAGAGCCGAGTGGAGACGGAGAACCCGTGTGGCTGACCTCTCACCCGAGGGATCTAAACCAGCCTGAAGGAGAGAGAGAGTGTTGTACAGCTTACGGTACAAAAAAGCTACCGTATGTAAAAAAAGTCCCCGACCAAACAAAATGGAGTTTGGTCATAACTGATTTGTTACGTTCTGCTGCAACTGGCCTCAGGCCTCAAGTTTTGAAGTTTACATTAGTATAGCGATACGATTTCGCGCCGATAGACTGAAACGCGACGCCAGTAATTGTATATATTATTCAGTTGCATTCACGAAAGCTTCCGTCATCGAGACCTAACAGAAGGGCGAGGGCAAACTAGCCATGACTGGGGATTCAGGGTCTTACGGGGTCTACAGAGACCCAAAGTCAAAGCCGTAACAACAACCGAACTAATTTGGTAAAACGCAGAGGGCAGAATTGCTAATCGACGCTGCCCACTGGTGAATTAGACAGTTGCAAGTTTTGGCTGGGGGTTCAACCTCCCAGATCTTTTCTTTCCCTAGAGTCAAGGACTTCATCTAACACAGTGTGTCATTGGATCCAACGAGTGTACCTGCCAAACGGCGTCTGAATCCGTCTTAACGGTTTAAGCAGTGTAGAACGGTAGAACTCCCACCCCCCAGCTAAAACGAGCAGTTGCAAATTGCAGTCAAGCCGTCAGTCCTATGCTGTTGAATACAAACGAGCTAGCAGTTAGCGATTCAGCCACAAGTAAAGTCAAATAGTCAGACACCGAAAAAGAGTTGTGTAAAATAAGTATTATATATTACTTATTATCGCATTACTTTTGTCTTTGTTACGGTGACGCTATGACTGGTGTGCAGATGGCGAGCCGGACTGTGTCACCACAATGACCCAGGTAACGTGCAACGTGACACTCCATGCTAGCAGCATCCACAAGGCGCTGGAATCTCTGGAAGTCACTCCGGTCGTTCTGCCCGCCCACTGTCAGTCCGTAGTGACCAGGACATCAGCGTCACGGTTCGTGGTTGTCGCCAACCTTAGTGATGACGTCGCCTGTTCTTCACTCGACCTCGCCGTCAATGCGACCGAACTGACCGGTAACCTGGTGTCAACGATCGACGACCGACTTCCGGTCTACCGGTACAGCATAGCCACGTCGCATCATGAACAAGGTACGCAGAAAATATTAGAAAACACGCAAACAAAATAGATTTGCACAGCGCCGTAGTGTCATAGTGTAGTCTACTGATCCAACGCAGATATCTAAACCTCATTTATTGTGCTTTAAAGCGCTGCTAAAATTAAATGCATATCCGTGTCTTATCATGTAACTGTAGGTTACGTAGTCGCATTATGATCGCTACGTTGCGCTTGTGTGAACTTATCTTTGTAAATTTTTTTAGCATATAAGTTGAATTTGTGACCATAGAGTGTCCCTGTAAAAAATGTCGTTACACAGTTTTGTAAAATCTAGCTGGCTTTGGAATAAGCGAGTTTGTATACTTATCTTGAAGTGTACTGTATTCTATAGCTGATTTTTACGACGCGTTTAGGGTGTGACAGTAACTGTAGTCTATTTCAAGTTCACTACGGTGTGTCTAGTAAAAAATATGAAAATTTGTTATTATTAGATGAAGTTATAAATGTATGAAAGTTAGGGGCTTACTTTTTACGGAGCGCCCTGTGCATTTCCGCAGAGTGCCATAACGTGACAACCTCACATCAGCTTGCCATCTGCAGTAGACCTGCTGTTGGCCCGTAGGTTATCACGATCACATGCCAAGTTATTATTATTGCATTTAATTATCGTATACGTATAATTAGCTATAGTTATGCATGACCCTCAGCACTATAGCGCATTGTTAATGTCAGTAGACTCGTGTCACCTGATGACATCTAAAGCTGTAGTTGTCATACTTATGTAGGTTGTCATATTTGGCGTGATATAAATAAATAAATAAATAAATTATTAGGCTTCAACTGTTACGTGACCGAATCTTGCCCGTTCAACTGTCCCGCACGAGCATCTATCTCGGAAACTTACCCATGGCCCAGTTTTGGTTTTATGCTTTTTGCAGGTCGTCATCATACTGTCATGCTATGCAGATGCCCTGTCATAGCTTCAGCATCTGTAAAAGTTTTCTAGTCAGGGATGACCCTTGCGAACTTTTGGAAAACATTTTCCAGACACTGGTAGCAGCGTCCTTCGCGGAGCCGACAGTGAAGAGTACTGTTTGTGATTCTAGGTTGCGTCTTTTTGATAGAATAGCAGTGCGACGGACAAACAGACAAACGGGCGGACAGACGGTTAGGTGCCGGTACGAGACAGATAAACATGCATACGGACGAACGGGCAAGACACGTAATGTAGCCAGAACGGCCACGTAAAAAACCGGTATATTGGCCTACTTACTCGTAGATCGATAGGCGCTTTGGGTGAGACGTTGTTATGAATGATTAATTCGTTGGCTGTCGAGTGAATATTGATCGCGCGAGTCACTCCTGTATGCTGGAGAAGCATCTATCTCACCTGTGCACACGTTTGTAAATCAAACCACTAACATCAACATAATAAAAGTGTTTTGTGTTGGCTAACCCAATCGATTCAGGCCTAAATTTTATTATTTTTTGTTGTGGATTCGTTGGATAACAAATCGTAACAAGCTGTGCACGTACATTTTGACAAAAATTCGGATTTTTATGCCTTTGATTTCTGTGGACTTGTTCAGAGTTGTTCGACAGTTTGTTGCACAGTTTGTTGCAGTATACAACATGTTGTACAAGAAATCTACAACAAATCAAAGCCAGTGGAGTTTGGGTTTTAGGTATTTCATTTTACGTCAACTTTGAATGACGACCAAAACTACATTTACCGTAACTTGGTCGTTTTTTTGCAATTGCAGAGTGCCACAGTTTTCTCCGAGTGCTAACTAAAATTTAATAAATAGTTGACTATAAGCTGGTTCAAATGCCTTCAGATAATCCAGATAAGTTGATACGAGTTTTCTGTATAATATGGCTGTCGTATAACAGGCCGCATTATGAGTTTTGCCCGTCTGTCTGTCCGTCTGTCTTTTAGCACTGGACTAGTGGGCCGACATACGAGTAGGACCTATTTATCAGTTTCATATGAAAATGATGTTGATGATAATGCGTAGTCACTTGGCCCGTACGTGGGCGCGTGTCATAGCGGTCAAATGACGCCATAAAGTAGATGATACAAACTCCATTATTATACAGTACTGTTGCTAATCGCCGATAATTAGACCGCTTTTTAATATTCTTCGAGCGCAGACGACTACTTATCACTTAGCGTCGGTGTAGCCTGCCTGCGGTGTATCTGCTAACAAATGATGTGATCAGACTCTGAATCCGCTTTCGTGATATCGACTGACTAACTGCCGTGAGTGTACGCAATTTTACTCTAAAATTACTAAACGATTTATCATATCCAGGAACTGATTAAAGCCAGAAAAACCAACAAAGTTGGAATCGCGATTCGACAGCTTTACTGCCTGTCTTTTCGGTCCTGTGATTAATACAGTTAAACGTTGGCAAATTCTATTCTCACTTTGAATTTGTCTGGCCATATTATTAATGCTAGGTTTGGCTGCATTTCAAATCTGTCAACCGTCTCGAAATTGATCGAAAGACTTGCACTGTGCCGCCTGAGGCCGCATCTACTTTCATCGGGCAATTTCAACCCACTACAGTCTGCATACCGGAATGGCCATTCAACCGAAACTTGCACTGCTCTGTGTTTTAGACAACATTTACAAATCAATTGACAGCTTACAGCTAACAACCTTTGTTTACTTGGATATATCCGCAGCTTTCGATACCATCAGCCACAGCACACTGTTGCAGAGACTGTGTGAAGAGTTTGGTGTTGTCGGCATGTTTTTAGATTGGCTTCGTTCTTACCTCAGCAACCACAGTTACTACGTCAAGCTTGGTCGTCATAGCTCACCTACAGTTATCTGTACCTCCGGGGTTTCACAAGGGTCAGTCCTAGGGCCAATCTTGTTTGCTGCATACATATCACCACTAAGCCGGGTCATTTCCAGTCACGGTGTCGGTCACCATCAATACGCAGATGACACACAGCTGTTCCTGGCCATGCGTGCGTCGACCATGCAAGCTGATCTACTGAAGCTTGAAGCGTGTACGTGCGACGTTAAGTCGTGGTTTGCTGAAAACGATTTACTGCTAAATGCTGATAAGTCTGATGATCGGCACATCCTCTCAACTACGCTCGGCGGCAACCTTCAGCACCATGACAATCGCTGATTCCCGCCTTACTGTGTCCAGCCAGTTGAAGTCTTTGGGTGTCATTTTCGACCCTAGATTAACTTTTGACGCTCACGTCTCATCGGTTACCACATATTACCACATATGGGCACTACGACATATTTGGAGAGTACTGTCACAAGACGTTGCTAAGACACTTGCATCTAGTATTGTCAGGTCCAGGCTTGACTATTGCAATGCCGTTCTCTACGGAACACCCAACTCGACAACCTTGAAACTACAGAAGGTGCAGAACTCTCTCGCTCGCGTAGTGTTGCAACGGCGGAAGTTTTGTCGTGCACAAGCTCTATTGAAATCATTACACTGGCTTCCAGTATCTCAACGAATCGACTTCAAATTGGCAACTTTGGCTTTCAAGATACAGTCTGCTTTACAATCTGAATACCTTCATCAGTTGATTTTCAGTCAACACCCTGGTTCATCGATGACATTGCGCTCATCAACTCGTCCTCTGCTACAAGCAGCACGCACCCGAACTGCATACGGCAGCCGTGCTTTTAGTTCAGCCGTACCAGCTATCTGGAACAATCTTCCAACTTCAGTCATTGATGCAAACAGTTTGCCTGCTTTCCGTCGTCGACTCAAGACACATCTGTTTACTGTTGCTTTTGAAAACAGAGGTTAACTGTGACCTAGCCAGCGCCTCTGTTTAGTTTTGTGGCGCTTTATAAGTTCGTTTTTAACTTTAACTTTAACTTAAATGTTACTGAACATTTTCCGTCCGGATTGTTGAATCAATGAAAATGCGTTACGTGGCCCGAAGGTGTGTGCACGAACATTATAAGCTTATATTCATTTTTTGATGAATGTTACGCTGGTTGCTTGTGCTGCTGCAACTGCAGTTGCTGCTGTGCTATCATGGCAACAGCCGGAACAGGTGAGTTTTTACCTGAGCAGCAATCAATAATTCAATATATTACAGACTCGGCCAATGACTGCAAATGTTTTTCTTTCCTGTTGGCCGACTGTGTTTGCTTACCCGCCTGCAATGTGAATTTGAAAATTGAATTTGAAATATGTATTATTTAAGCAGAGGCGTAGTTTTAAAAGAAATGATTTAGCTGCACAACACAAAATCCTGCTGGAACTTCTGCATGTTTGCTGTTTTTAAACTGCAATATGCACAGAAATGCAACGTTATTTTACACCTGTACAGCTTGAAACTTATTGTAAATTTTACTTTTCTTAGCTAGAGAAATAGTTAATAAATTAAAATTACAAACAATAATAGACAAAGAAACAGAGAACAAATTAATAGGTTTACGCTAAAGATGCTTTAAAGTAAACACAACTGTACCATCATAACTGGCAGATGAAACGGTGTGCCTTCGGTTTACATGAATTTTAGCGAAATATTGACATGCGCATCCCCTTGCGCTATGGCGCTGTGATGACGATTTTCTAATTTCGGCTGGGAGGGTTTCCGATTGTAGTAATTTTTAGGATGATTCATTATTTTTTTACTTCAGGATATAACTACTTACGTGGTTTCGTCAGCTATCGGCCTTTGTCACGACCGAGATAAGCCTATACTGCTACAGATAGCCTACGAACTGCATGTTATAGGCTTGTTTGCAGGCAGGTTATAGGCAGGATCATTAAATGCACTTTCACACTCGACTTAAACTCAGTTCAAATTTTTGATCAGCCGTGACCAGGGTTCAGCTGATCTCAGATTTTGAACCGTTAATGAAATTCGTTGCAAGTTATACTACTATTTCAGCGAGCGTCTTTTTACCTGCACATATCTTTAGGTTTATCTTAGCTTTTAAGCACATACGAGTACTGGAAAGCACTGGCCATTTTTATAGTAGTTATTTTTCGATTTATTGGTTGATTGAGTACCAACATGCTTCTTGCTGAAAATCGCTGATCGTTTACTGACTTTTCTTTTTCTCTGCGATAAGATTATAATTTCTGTCTCATTATGACGTCTTTGTTACTGACTGCTGCATGGATCTTATAGAGCCGGTTAAAAGTTTATAAAACAAATTAATTTTGCTTAGTTAGTGCGTTATGAATATTTCATGTTGTCAAGTTATTGCCGCAAATTTTATTTTCTTTGCAGACAACACAGCGTTAATTATACGAGCACAAATAGTATATACTGCAGGTCATTACAAAGAACATGCGGTAAGCGAGTAGCGAATGATGTCGACCAAACTGTCATTATGGCAATGACATAAAAGTGACGTTAAACAGTTGAGTATATGATGCAAATTGTGAGCAATTTAACGTTTATAGTTAAACGTTACAGCAAAGGAGTATGAATGTTATTGTGTAGTGTAGGCCTATAATCTGACATGCCGCTATTCAGCGTGCCATGCTGGTGACTGTTGTTAGTGACCGATGATTACCATTTGATGTCATGACCATAATAATATTCCAATCATGTTTTATGTTTGTAGTTTCACCATCAAGTGCACCAACGACGACAAACACAGCCCGAGGTGATTATTGCTACTTTGATACATTGTTTGGTTCAGTTTTGATCGTTAGCATTGAAAACAACCCCTTTGTCTTTCTTTCATAGTTTACTCAAATAATGATAAATTAATATGAAATTTTTACCAGATGCAGCTGAAGAAATACTAATTAATAATATTTTAACAAAATATGGCAGTTGATTAAATATTCTTTGCTAGTCGTGACGTAACGCTGACGTCGAGCTTGCGAGAAGGTTGAGTTTTTGAATCGTGAGACGCCTGATTTCATGTCCCCATGTCGCTTGGTGCTGACACGATGAAAATTTTATATCAGCGAACCAGATTAAGTTCACCATCGAAGCAGAGTAGCAACTGCATGACAGCACCAGTGGAGACTAGCAAGCTTGTAGCCTACCCGTGACACATTATGACGTTAGCGTTACGTCACGACTAGCATAGAATATTTAATCAACGGCCATAATTTGTTTAAATATAATCGTTGCGCGCTCCTTATGTAGAGTAGTTAAGCTACTGTCACCACTGACAATAATCTGTATGTTTTTCTATCGTTTGCTGGATACAGTCGTAATAAGTTGACGTAGATAGTTAAAACGTTTCAAACTCTCGCAGAGTCAGTTTGCATCTGAATTTTGACTATGAGTACAGTCAATAGTTGTAGGCAATGCGTTACATGTTAAATGTTATTTTTGTGCATCATGCAAACTGTTTAAATCAAAGACGTAACGGCAGGTAGCACGCTGCTTTTGAACGGAACGAGTCCATCCGTGCCAAGTTCAGGTAAGACGTTTGTCGACGAACGGCACCCGCAAGCTATAGCTTCACGTTGATATATGCGTGCAATGCGTTGCTGTAAGCTTATACAATGTGCATTCTGAGTGACCATAGACTATATCGAGTGGTTTATGGAAAGTAAGCCCAAAACTTCCACACCTTCATAACTTCACGAAAATGTTACCCGAGTTTCTAAACTATTTCGTTAGCAGAATTTGAAAAACTTGGGGGTTCACTTGAAAAACACTAATTATTGTTAAAGATCTCATCGCGTCAAAAACGTATGGTGAAATGAAAGTGCAGACTAGATTTCGCAAGCGACGCGTTTGAGGTGTGACAAGATCTTTAATGATTACTTCGTTGCAGATTTACTCCAGAGTATATCAGTAAAAGGATTTTGAATACTTGTCAATTATACGATGCAGTTATAGCACAAACTTATGGGCTTACGTTTTATTTGTCCACTCTGTATGTAAGTTGTTGTCTTAGTAGCTGGGAGGCTGAACACATATAGGAGGCCTAGGTTTGGTATGATATTATTGACGCCACGCCTATTAATGTGTCGTGTTTGCCTTGAGCAATGCACATCTTCTGGTCAGCGGTTACTCACTTTGTATGGCATTTTGATGTTTCACGCATTTGCACAGTGTCCTTACTTAGGCCTATGGGGTGTTTACACGATCCAGCAAACGTCCAGCAATTCACGTGTATTTTGAATACATTTGCTGGAAGTTTGCTGGACGTTTGCTGGATCGTGTAAACGCCCTATTATGCCTAATAGTACATGATACTGACCGTGCATTCGAGCAATTCGCAAAATTTGAGTTAGACCTACTCTCTGGTATTGTTGCTTTCCGTTTCGTATAAATTTTTATTTTCATTTTCGTCTGTTTAACTTTTATTGGTTTTTATACTTAATTTGTGAGTAGGCCTATTTTGTATTGCGACGACTCCCTGTTTAGTGCAAAAATGCTATGCATATGCAGAACTGAGCACATGTTGTTTTCATGTCCTGTTATTACCTCCGCCAAGGAGGTGATGTTTTTGCCGGTTTTTGTTTGTCTGTCTGTTTGTCTGTTTGTCTGTTTGTCTGCGTGTTATCAAGATAACTCAAAAAGTTATGGACGGATCTTTGTGAAATTTTGAGGGTGTATCGGGCATGGCACAAACTACCAGTGATTCAATTATGGGGGTGATCCGGCAGGAATACTGGATTCTGGATCACTTTGAAATTTTCATTACCATTGCGTTAAAGGGGGCATAAGGGAACCGCTGACAAAGTGAATATAGTGACCACACCTGGCGAATAACATTGCCTTGGCGGAGGTACCTGCGGGCTATGACTGCTTTCTAGTTGGAGATGTTTTCAGTTTAATGTGCAGTCGAAATTCACTTTCTGTAGCGCTTTATTCGTTGCTGCCGTTGTGTTTTACTATTCACCGCGGTGCAAATTTTTCGTTAACTTTTTATTGTTATAGTATAACTGCAGTGGCGTATTTAGGATTTGGCAAAGGGGGGGCCATGGCGAGCGCGCGGAGCGCGAGCCTATAACGGGGGGCTGGGGGCGGAGCCCCCAGCGG
>Ga0209367_1001022_pt1 | contig 32511 bp, 24 predicted proteins | sample WorMetLIZISLAND2_FD_187412 | JGI IMG/M metagenome (GOLD analysis project Ga0209367, IMG submission 187412) | Marine gutless worms symbiont microbial communities from Max Planck institute for Marine Microbiology, Germany - Olavius geniculatus... ...
ATAAAGATATATATATATATATATATATATATATATACGTAGAATTTACATCACATATGTTGGTTGGGCTCCGACCGTCAAAAATTTCAACTCCCCAGCTAATTTTTCACAATTCAAACACTGCGCACCATGCATAGCAGCGGTGCATTTGACAGGTAATGCTAATGTCATCGTATGTTGATGCTTTTGGTCCGTTTCATCATTTCTATGTGGTCTAAATTCGGCTCTCTCTAATTTTATTAGGCGAGTAATTAACTGAGCATCTCAACTCAGCTCCTCGCATTTATAACTTCACCAAAACGGTTATAATTGTATTATAGGAATTTGCAGAATGGGGTCCGATTGATATACTAATTACTTTACCAGGGTAAACTAATTTTCTGCATGGTGCGGGTCCCACACAGCGACAAGCTTGTCTCTTGCTATTTAATTCTATTTCTGCTTCCGGCGCTGTTGTTTATGTTTACATCTTGACTTTCGCATTATTTTTTCGTTTTCTGTCAGCAACTAGTTAAAAATGAACAGATGTCGATGAACTGTATGAATTACATGTTTTTAATACGCTGTTATATGTTGTATGAAAATCGTTGCAGCTGACATGCATTGTCGATCTTGTGTACCGGCATTATTACTACTTCTACGTATAGTTGTCTTTGCGTCATTAGTGCCACTAATCGATAGTCACCAATACTTTGAAGGAATTTACTGTGGTGAAGATAACTGCTATGAATGTGAGTGTTTTGATATGCGTTTTTATATATCAGTTTTTCGCTTCGGTATGCCTCTGCAGTAAGCAGATGTTCTGGCGATAAGAGGCACGGGTAAAATGCGGACCTGCGGACCGACCAACGGGTAAACTATGGACCAAACCTGCGGATCAGGTTCGGAGTTTACCCGTTGGTCGGTCCGCAGGTCCGCATTATCTATTATTATATGTATATAAGTCTTTCTTTCCTGTTGCTGACGTTTGTATTTTAACTGCGTTAGACGTAGCATACCTACGGAGCTTCACCTGCCATATGGGATCACACAGGCTAAAGGTGGTGATTAAAAGTGGTGATATAGTTTTTTATTAGAAGACGATCGATCTGGTCTAAAGGTTGGCGACCGCATGGCACTCATGCTGCTCTGACCAAATGAACTGGGTGAACTCTTGCAGTGGCAGTTCACTGCTATGATGACAGCACCATAAACATTGTCGCAGCTATTACTATTACATTATTCAGAACTGCAGAGCATCATTTGCCATATGGCACCAGTAAACTGTGCAACACCTGCAATGCTATGGTCTCGCCACCTGTCAAGAAAGGACATGGGAAGAACAGCCACAGCACCGACAAGAAGATCACCTGGGTTGAGTGCGAGAACTGCAGCCACTGGCATCATTGCCACTGTGTGGGATACCGGAGCGGAGAATTCGTTTGCGAACTTTGTTGACAATTTTTTATTGACATCTGACGTATCACTTGCTTAACTGCTAGTTCGTTTTGAAGCTATTATGAAAAGTTTTTCTATTTTAGGCCTATTGATTTGAAGACGATTTCCATTTTTAGGCTTATTGTTTAGTGACATTTTATTAGCTTATTGCATTCAGTGAGTGATTGAATGAATATGTGATGGACATGCTGTAAGCTGAATCTAAGGCGCCAATATTATGGCCTACAAAGCCTTAAAATCCTTAAAATGAAATTCACTAGAATTAAGCCTCTGTAATATAACACAATACATGCTGACTACATCTGCAAAGTAGGCGTATCATAAATTACATTAAGTTATATTTTTTTCACACTTACAACTGCCTGCACTGCAGCAGTGAACACTTAGACAGGGGTTTAAAACATGACACAATAGTAAGCTTATACACATTACGGCACATCTCTTATTAGGCGTTCGATCATGTGGGGTCCGCATTTTACTGGTCCACAGTTTACCCACTGGTCCGCACTGGCAGTCCGCAAGTTTTGGTTTGCAGTGTACCCGTTGGTCAGTTCGTAGGTCCACAAGTCCGCAGTTCCGCACTTTATCACAGCCCTATTTGCTCACATTTTTTGACACATGTCTGAGCGACATATTTTTGGCTAAGGGTAAGAAGCGGAGAGTCCTGCTAAGTCTCACACATCTCACATTAGTCTCATGCCCAGTCAACTCACGCTTTTCTGCCTACATCAGTTTTATCTCACACGTTTTTATTTTTCTGTCTATTACACATAGTTTATTTACGGCAGTAGTGGTCAATACCAAATAATTTAAATTTTTTTTCAACACTATCTGAAAGTGACAAATTGTTTTCACTAGGCACAGTTTTGAAGCTAAAAGTGCACAAAAGTGTCACGGTTGGCGGGGCTTGGCCTTAGACCCAATAGGGGTCTGAAGCAAAAGATGGGAAGGGACAAAAAAGCAAGAGGGAAAAATGGAATAAGGATGGAAAGGTAAATGGAGAATAGCACAAGGAAGAAAAAGTGAAAGGAAGGAAATGGGTGCAGAGGATGGGGGAGGGGACTGGATTTGATTTCACACATTGCAGTTTTCGGACCTTGACAGATGTGAGTGGATTGTGAATCTGCGGATGTCGCAACAGGCAACGCTGTAATTTATAAATTTAATCATTTACTAATTTTATTCCTAACCCTAATCTTAACCCTGTTTCTAATTCTAGCTCTAATCCTGATGTAACATTTGCCAATTCACTTTTTGCTAGAGCCCCATTTTTTGAAGATGCACATTAGGGTGACCTGGGCCAGCAAGTTGGATGATTGATAGCATTTGATTACTTGGGCAGCAAAAGTGACTTCTGCAATGGTTGTGACTTTACTATCAAGATACCAATCAAAGAATATGCAATACCATCAAAAGACAAGTTCTCTGCATTAGTGTGGAAAATGAGGCTTATTTAAGAAAGTTGAAGATGCATGTGCAACACAGTGTAGTTTGTGTGCACAGGTTTTTGCTTTTGTGCAATATTGTTTGCTGTATTATTATCTGTAGTTTCTGCATTAAATTGACCATTAAGAGATTAATGACTGTATATGTGTCACATTGCAGTGTTGGAAGTTACAAGAGATGCTACTAAGGTATACACTGTGCTGCTGTATACGTTTCTGTGTTAAGACATTGCAGTTGCTCTATATATTCAAAGTTCTTTACTAGCATTGTGTTATGAGTAGAGCTGTCAAATTAACACATTAAGTTAACGCATTAATGTGTTAATAAATTAACATCTGTTAAAAATTAATGTGCATTAAAAAATCTAACGAGCATACGCACGTTTACTAAATTACGTGAAGCAGAGTCCTGGCATTCCATTAAACTGCAGGTGCATGATGATCAGTATTAATATTCAAGTAATTAGAAATTGATTCGTTGCCGTTCCGTCATTACTGTCATGGTCCTGACACGCAAGCACGACTTCTTTGGCTTCATTTCTGTCAGCATCCCAATGTAGTCCACCTGCAATATCAACAATATTAATGATGTGTTATTAACATGCATTACAATGTCTGTGCTAAAAAAATTAACGCTTCGACAGCTCTAGTTATGAGATGGTGTGTGATCCTAACTAATACTATTATTTTGTAACAGTATTATGCCAACTTACACAATACACATTGTGGTGCCAGTTGACATTGAGGACAGTATTGCAAAACATTGTATCTGTGAAGTTGTTTGGAAAAATGTCCTACCTATAAATTTCTTCAAAAATTAATTTAATGCAGAATGGTATAATGTCAAGTATTTATTACATTATTGGTACAACATGAAATTTAGCAAGTAAATTGGTAAGTTATTTATTTACAAACTGTAAAACAACATTAAAAACACCGGAGAATGCATCATGCACAATGTTGGTTTTGATTATCTTGAAATGTCATTTAGAGCAGATAGGATGTTTTGCAGCTTTGTGGCATTGACTATCCTCAAGCATGCGCTTGTGATAGAATTGATCTTGTGTTTTGGTCTCATAGCTAGCTTTCAGTTATCCGTTATTACATTATACTGTAACTGTCATCTGATGCAATGTCTGAATTATGTGATGCTAATTACTGTGTAGTAAGCTTACTGTATATAATTGATTGAGTTGTAATACTGTTTAGGGAGAAATTGCAAAGGCATACCGACGGTTGGCAAGAAAATGGCACCCAGATATGCACAAAACTGAAGTAGGTGCTTGTCTACCTGCCTAGAAATCTATGCTATACTCTATTTATAGTTTTATTGAACAAAAGTTTTGCACTTTGCTTGTCTTCAATGATACATCTGAATCAACCTGAATTCATTTTGCACTGATTTGTTGAATAGTTACCCAGCTTGGTGAACATTTGATGGATGACAATCATTAATAGTACAGGGTGTGGCCAAAAAAAGTAGCCCCCTAAAGTTTTTTGCCGTTTTCTCAGCAACCGCTTAGAATTTTAACATGGAATTTTACAGGTTCATTTACAGAAATGTTCTACATCTAACTGCTAAGTCAAGTGTGATTCTGTTGAAAAATGACAAAATTATAGATTTCTGAACATGACCGCCTACCGATTTTTTAGCATTAAAAATGTTTAAGCTAAAAATGCTATTTAATTTTCAAAAACCGGTTACCACGTTACTGCTGATGACGCTTTGACAAACAGTAATTTATTTTGTTTAGAAATTATCACTAAATTGTCGTTCTTTTCAAGCAATCGCCGGCTGCCCACCGGATTCATCTTCCAACAGGACAGCGCACCAGCACACACAGCGCACAGCGCAGGAAACTGACTGCGGGCCAACTGTCCAGATTTCATCAGAAAAGACCAATGGCCACTAAATTCACCGAATGCAAACTCGGTGGACTATTACATGTGGTGTGCTTACCGCAAGCTTAAAACAAGGCCAAAAACAATCGCAGAACTCAAGGAATCGCTTCAGGTTATCTGGAGCAACCTACCACAAGAACCGATCGACAAGACTGTGAAAGACTTCTCAAATTAAGCGACTGAAGGCTTGTGTTGGAGCTTGGAGTTGTCGGTGGACACTTTGAACATTCACAGTGACAATGCAGTTTTGGCATCTGATCATTAGTTAACTGTGTTGTTTGACTTGTTTCAACGATGTTATTGAACTGGTGTTGTAGCTTGAACATTTTTTCACGCTGAAAAATCGGTAAGCGGTCATGTTAAAAAATCTATAACTTCGTCATTTTTCAATGGAATCAAATTTTATTTGGCATTTAGCCGTACAACAATTTAGTAAATAAATCTGTAAATTTTCAGATTAAAATGCTAAACGGTTGCTGAGAAAACAGCAAAAAAACTTTAGGGGGCTACTTTTTTTTGCCGCACCCTGTACATGCCTCATTTCCATTGATTACACTCGAGGTGTTTTATTTTACCAGTGATTTTTTCATGATTGTCTTTTATGCCTACATACATATATGTATTTCATTTTTATTTACTTGACCTGCTTATTTGGAGTTACCCCAGGTCAGATCTAGTTCCCAAGGGAGGACTTCTTGCGATCGCTGTTCTCTTCATGTTTTTCTTACTTAGGGCCATTTGTTTTGTGACTGGTTTTTTTTGTGTTTTTATTGTATTTTTTCTTGTTCATTTTGAGATCAGCTGTCTGTGCCACTGCCAGTGATTGCTTGAAAAGACTCCTCCCCCAGATGACTTTTTTGTGTCAGCCACAGCTGGCATTCAGTCTCTACTTGACTTGGTCATGCCATAGATCACAATCTTCAATCTTATGTCTAACTACTATGAACAATACACTGAATACGTATTAGATAGACCGTGTGTGAAAGAGTTCAGTTTACATTCACTGCTTCAAGGTGTCAAAGAGTTTCTTGTCTTTATTTATGATATTCATAGTATCACCATTGACCAGCTAACCATGGACCTGATCTAGTACATTAACAATGCACACTTTAAGTGTATTAATGCTGTTTATTTGTTATGTACTTTAAAGTAGTATCTGAAAATATTGTTCTGTGAGTTTATGTTTGTGTAGTTGTTTTTTTAGTTTTGTTTATTTTTAGAGACGTAATTCATTAACTATATTTTGAAAGAACTTAACTTTAACGTGCAGGGTGAAAAGGAGGCTGCTGCTGAGATGTTTCGAAAGATTGCCACGGCGTACGAAGTATGATTGCACTGTAGATTTTGATTCTACTTTTAAGTAGTTAAAATGATTTATAAAAACATTGCCTCATAGACTGGCAGGGAGATAAGAATAATTATGAACTACGCCTACGTCAAAAATTAACTGATTATTTGAACTGTTTGTCAGAACTTGATTAATTCATTTCTTTTAATAGTTTTGTAAGTAGCGTCTGAGGCATCTATGATTACTCAGTAACCACAACACATATAAAGTGTATATAGTTAAGTTGCTGCATTTGTGATATTTTTACGTATGGTAAGTGTAGTTTTTACGCACAAAAGCAGCTACTGCTTTCAGCGCATCTTAGTCATCGCAGTTTTGTCTGTCTATCTGTCCGTCCGTCTGTCTGTCACACAGGTGGATCAGTAGAAAACGATGCAAGCTAGGATCATCAAATCTTCACCATCTGCTGCCTGGAAGACTAGTTTCAGGAACTGTAAAGCTCTTCTATAAATTCGAAGAGGATTACCCCGAATGAGGGTGCTAAATGAGAGGGGGTGGGAAAAATTTTTAGATTTTTAGCCAATAAGTCGCTGTATCTCAATAACAGTGCGATATGGGGCCTAGGTTACTATTAATCGCTAATAAGAAGTCGTACACTGGCTCTCGATTGCCACTGAATTCAGTGACCTTGGATGACCTTGAATGCTAAAATAGGGGTTTTTATGGATTTTTTGGCAACTTCGGGCTGCGAGATACATTTCAAGAGCAAATTGTGCCAAACCCTATTGAGATAGACTCGGACAAGCTGCGTATGAAATTTTAGCATTAAACGTAGATTTTGATGGTCTAAGTCTTGATTTTCTAGGTTCAGTGAAACCTGCGCATGATGGCGTCAAAGAGCGGTATTCTCGCAAAAGTCAGGACGAAATGGCTGGAGATAGACTGACAGTTTGCGAACGGGAACTGCTATAGGCTTTCATGCATCTCGTGCGCATTAGTTCATATTTCTTGTTCTGGGTGTTAGTTGTTTTATGACAAATTATATGGGCTTGGGCTATGTCATTTCATTTGTCACGTTTTGAGTGGTGACTGGTGACCACATTTTTTATCCACTTGATATTTTTTAAACGTAACATAATATATACTGGTGTAGGCTTATAATAGCTAGGCAGTATTTGCTATAATAACATTAACTAACAAATTAAGTTAAATTTGGCCGTTCTTCTAATTTAGTACCAGTTGTTTTATTTTTTGACCATTTTTAGGGTTAATTCTTAGTTTGAATGTACTACAAACATGTGGTACTTATGTAATACGTTTGTATTTACACAGACTTTGAAAGATGAAGATACAAAGAAAGATTATGACTATATGCTTGACCACCCAGGTATTTTGTCTGCCATTATTCGTGTGCATTTAAATATTTTACAACATTTTTGACATTCCTTCTTCATGAGACAGTCAGTCAGAACACCTGCGTGCAATGCAGATGTACAGAAAAGACATCTAGTCTGAATTTAAGAAAGTCTTACTAGGGTTTGTATCAGAGCGTGTTCTTAGTTAAATTTTGGCAGATAAAAAAATGCAGTCAACAATTTTCAATGTCTGTTTGCATAATGATCGACTGTTAATTCACAGCGTAAAGTCATTGATCAAATTGAAATTTTTTGTTACTGTTTAAGTTTCAGCAAGGTTCACTGTTGCCTTCAGTCTTTTTATGAATCATGGTATTGTTTGCTACTAGATTTTCTTCTGCTGTTGTTTGATAAATTCATCAGTCATTAGCTCAACCTGTAAGTTTATTCAAGCACATTTCTGATCACTGAAAACATATACTAAAATTATCTATTCTGTTGAATGTGATTATTACAGATGAGTTTTACTACAATTACTACAAATATTACCGACGACGAATGGCACCAAAAGTTGACGTTCGCATTGTCATTGTGGTGACAATCTCCGTCATATCTGTTGTACAGGCATGTCGTATTTTTTGTTGTGTTGCTGTTGTTGATAGTTATTTTAACTTACTGTAGGACACCATGAGATGTCGTCATACCCTTCATTGTTTTAATGCTATTAATTGGGCAGCAGACATCTGCCTGGTCCTGCTGAAACATTTTCCTGCTGTTCAGTTTTTTGGTATCTGGTTTAACTTGTTAAAGAATCAGCCTGTCAAACACCAGTCACAGGTAATACAAATGTAGTGGGGTAAAAGTCCATGGCGCCGGGTTCGGTTGTTGTTGTGAACGTGGTAGTAGTAGACACTGGTAGATTGAGATGTGTGAGAGACTTGATTTATGACCTTAGACTATATGGATGGTCCGTTGACATTTGAACTACATACCAGATGGGCCTATGATAGCTATAACGACCTTGACATAACCGAACCCTAACAGGACGCTACAGTCGGAAGATCCAAGTCCCGGAATATCAACCGGAACGGTAAGGGACCAGGCAGTTTAACTTATAGTAGCCACAAACTGAAAGCGAACTAAAGTCAAAACGCCCAGTGGATAACCCACAGTGCCGACCTATAACTACAACTAAGGACGGATAGATAACAACAAGACCTAGGTTAAAAACTCTCATAAAAATAATAACAATATTAACCAATTTAATAATTACCCCTCACTAACTGACTGAAAATAAAAGTAAACTTTAAATTGAAATTAACCGGCCTCGATCTGGGTGAATGCCGTAGTAGTGAATTGCAGCAGACGATCAGCAATGACGATAAAACATTTCTTCACTAGCAAACAATTAAACTGCAGGCAGTGACGGTCGGCCAACTCGTAGCAAATCAAACATAGGTTGCTGACGTACAAACATATTGCTCCAGTACCGCGGACAGTAATACAGTGGTGCTGTCGATCAACAAGACTGGTCGACTGCAGTAGCACTCGCGACGATCGATGCATTCCATGATGACGTCACGTCCTCACGTGAAGTACAATGGTGGTGACCACTACTCGCTAGATATCACTTGTCCATACTGCCGGAAACTCAGTTGCAAAATTTGAGAAAAGTACGTCTTTTTATATTTTACAAAAAAATCATGGAAATCCAGCACTCAAAATATGCTTTTTAATATTTTACGATTAATCGTCAAAGTCTGCACAAAATCGTCTTTCAACACTTTTCCAGAAACTGTCAGAAATTCCACAACCGTGGAAAAGAACTTCATTCTACTACGTCCGAAAGCATGAATGAATCGAGGAAGATGACTGAATCGCCACGTCATCTAGCAACTGAAATCTGATTGGCTGGCTTAACTCGCAAGCTGATTGGTAGGCTAAGTGCGGACAAGCGATTGACAGGGAGTTGTGATTGATTCAAAAACTCGCGCTCTGATTGGTCAATTTTCTGGTCACTCTCAGCTCAAACTAGGTCATTTTCGATCTGCACTTGACGCGAAATGACAGGACCTTGAAAGTGGGTATGGAAGCGGATGGAACTGGAAAGAACTAATGAAAACTGATGGAATGGACAGATAATAGATGGATCTAGTGGACTTTAATGAAAAAACGACAAAAATAAATGCAAACTACCGAAATAAATGGGAAAATGTGACGGCACCGATTGCCAGAAAATAAAAAGATTTTCATTGGTAAAATGTGTTTTGTCTGTTCCGACAGACAAAATTTGGGATGGAAAAAAGGGGAAACGTTAGAAAGATGATTACTGCAATATTTTCTCGCAGAAAATCTAATAAAATTTAGCAGAAATTGGTAGAAAAAGCGAAATTAGCTGGAAAACCATTTGGAAAGAAATTTAACATGATTTTAAAGGGAAAACCAGCAAATTTGAGTTAAATAGTTGTCCAGACAACAAAATTGAGCAGAAGTTGCTTGTGCAAATCTAAGAAAGTTTAAACAGGAGAAATTTTGATAGAGATTTTAGGGAAATAAAATTGTTCTATGGTTGATACGATGAGAAAAGGTTTTGGATCAATGTGGTGTGAATAATTTGAAGGGATATTTAATAGATTTGGAATTAAATAAATTTAGAAAATAAATATGGGAAAATTGATGGAAAATAAGTAAGTAGAAACTGAAAATCCCATCTTTTACATAAAAGCGCTATAAGAGTTCAGATCTTCTTGAGAAATGTGTTTTATTCTTGGGTCCTTATAGGAATCACACTGGTAGCAGATAAGAATTTTTTCTAAAAATTTCTGAATTTGAATTGTTATTTGAATCACCACCAAAATTTGATTTGTTGTTTCTTAGACAGTGACTCACCATTTCAAAAATGTAATCAAAGTTTATTTGTAACTTTTGAGTAATTAATTAATAATTATGCCGACAGATAGTTGGAAGTAATAACAGAACCTCATTTGTTTGTCAGAGGTAATAAACGGTATGATTTTCAGCTTGATTTATTTTTATTGTTTTGTTTTTGTTGTTTATTCTTTTGCTTTTATTTTGTTGTTTTATTTTTCAGTTATGTTTTTGTCAGCAAAAATTGTAGTAATTTACTGCCACATAAATGCTGAGCCTGTATAATATGTTGCGTATTGTGGCTTTCAGTATTTGAGTGCATGGAACAATTACAAGTTTGCAATTGATCACATTGTACTGGTGCCTAAATATCGGATGAAAGCACAAGAGATAGCCAAAACGGAAGGTCTGCTTGACAATAAGAAGAAGAGAGACAAGACAAAAACCAAGGTATGTGTTTGTTTCTACTGTGTAATATTGTTGTCTTTAGTGCATAGCATTGGTGCCTTCTTTAAACTGCTTGCCGTTTCAGTCTACGCCAGTGATTTTCAACCGGGGTTCCGCGAGCATCTGCCAAGGGTTCTGCAGCTGGCCTGCAGTAAAATGACCTTGCTTGCGAATTCACGCCAGACATGCCGTAGAAATGCTTGGCATCGATTTTTTTTTTTGTTAGAAATTGCGTTTCTATGCGTCTTTTTTTGCATAGACTTAATGTGTTGAATCATTTTTGTTGTTAATGAAATTTTTGGCAATTTGCATTTTAGGCCTGTTTTATAACGTAGGCCTAAGCTTCATATACACGACATTATTTAGCTCCAATTAGGCATTATCGGAAAATGGAAATGAAGAAGAAGAAAAAAGTACGTATTATAAAAGTTATGGTTACGAATACGAAATTGTTTGGCCATTTACTTAGTTCATTCAATTCTTTAAAAACTCAGCTAAGGAGAATTGAAAAGACACATAGGCCTGTCTTTTTCGAGAACATTCACGTGATAAATTTTCTGGGTTGGTGGCGGGGCTAAGTGGCTGTCGACGACCGCCTCACCCGTCGTGTTTGGTTAAACACAATAGCATACTGCTGCCTACTAATGCGGTCAAATTTTATATTATAATTTTTTATCTTTGTCTGCTTTGTTGTCCTCATGACGGCTCTGCTCTCAGTGCCCTGCTAGGCAAATGAGTCTGTAGACACCCTATAGCTTCATCCTCACGTACGTCGCTGGACTCACGGCTCAATTCATGGGGTTCTGTGAGTGACCTTGACGCTTGTGTAGGGTTCCGCGGCAGCAAAAAGGTTGAAAAACACTGGTCTACGCTAACAACTCTGGGCCAGCTAGTAGTTACATATGTCTGCTTTTGTCACTGGGCACTCTTTTTTGCTTTTTTTTTGTTTTTTGGACTGTTTTTTTGTGTTGTCAGCACTTGATGTATGAACGGTGATGTGTGACTAATAATAATAGATGTCAAGTAACTCTGTGAATTCTGACATCATCTATACATCCTATAATAAGCAACATGAGAAAGTTTTGAAGCAATATTCAGTTAATTTTCCTAACCAACATTTTCTTTTCTATGCGCTTCACTTTATTGTAGTAGTACATTTGTTGAAAAAAGTTTAGTGTGATGTAATATGAAATGTAAAGAAATGTTTGTTCTCAGGAAGAGCTGAAGTCGGAGGAAGAAGAAGTTCTGAAGATGATTATACGTGAGAAAATGGACATACGGTGAGCTATATTACAATTTTATTTGCATGTGATTTATCATGGAACTGGAAACATCAAAGTCTGTTTTGAGAAGATGGTGTATTTTTACGTGTGACAGCATGTAATGCTTTGCGCATCTCAGCTATCGCCATAGACTTGTTGCTTATCATTCATCATCATCATCATTTCTGGCAAGCACCACTAAGAGTGCGTAGCGCCGAACGTAGACATCAATCTCCAGAGTGGACGGTTCTGAGCCAGGTCAACTGCGTCGTCCATATTGAGGTCGCTGGATTTCAGATCCTGCTGAATGGTTTTCATCCATGTAATACGAGGACGTCCCAGTGGTCTCCTCCAGTTTCCTGCGGGGGAAGCTGTTAAGATCTGTTTTGCAACTGTTTCATCAGGCATTCGTGCAGTGTGTCCGAACAGGGACAGGCGCCTTGACTGGACTATGGCTGAGAGATGGGGTTGCTTGGTTAACCTTCATTGACCTTGAACAATTTTGAAATCTAAAAAGTTTTTAGTGTTTTTATGATTTTACATTGCGATGCATATTTGACAATGACTTGCACCGCAATTACTGCAGGTAGACCCGGACAGCCTGTATTTAACTGTCTGAGTTTTGACCTCCTAGGTTCAAGGTGTATAGATTTGCAAACAAATAGCAAATGCTGTGAACCTGTGATTACACTTTTTTGTTAATATGCAACAAGTATATGTGCAAAGCTAAGAAAATGCCTATTGAATTACACTTGGTTTTTGTTTTGGAGTGGTTGGCTTACGATCATAAACTTTATGCATTGTTCAGAATTGTTCTTTTTGTTAAATTTAAGCGTTCCTAGTGCAACAGTGATGCTTCGTGATATCGTGCTACATAAATTCAACGTCGACATCTAGTGATGTGCATAATTATAATTATTGTTGTTGCTGTTGTTGCAGTGGCAGCTATCAGAAGCCAAGTGTAGTAGACATTCTATGGCTGCAGCTAGTTCTACTGCCATATCACGTCGTTCGCTATGTGGCGTGGTTCTGCCACTGGGTGTGGAAGTACACCCTCATGAGACAAGACTATGATGACGAGGCTAGGTGCTACATTGTGCGGCGGAATTTAAACATGAGTCAGCGTCAGTGGGAGGTATGCATGTCCAAGTCAGTAGATTCTGTTATTGTCATTTTCTAGCTGTCTGTGTTTGTACTTTTCATATTTGCGCATTTTTTTTTAATCGGAGGTTAGAGCATGGGCTTAGGTCAGATATTGTACACTTCATCTTGTAGAAATTAGATAACCCAGGTGAGTGACTTTGAACATAGGGATTGCTATTGGTACAAATAATAATCATAATAATACATTTGTATAGTGCTGTAGTGCCGTAGCTTCAGCTTCAAATACTTTGGTCTTAAGTTTTTAGGTACTCTGTCTTTCTGTTTTTTTTGTAGAATGATACACTTGGAAAAACTGCACTAAGTCAAAATTGAATAGCACATGTGTTACGATAATGATAGGTTATGTTGGTTTTTGTAAGGAAGCTTTTCAGATATGTCTGTGTGATATTTAGTTTTACAGGCAGGGTGCTTTGTCTTTTACTAACCAATGGTGTTGAAATACTAAAGGAAACAAAACCGTTGAATGATTGCAATGTAGTTACTGTGGCATTTCACATTACACAGCTTTTTTCTTTTTGTAGGACCAAATTGCAGACTGGTGTTTATTTTAGAACACCCAAAAATTTCATCATCCTTCACAGCTTGTTGTGCATTTTTGTGTTGACATTTTGATGCTTGTGAGGTATTCAGTCTTAAGTCGATCTGTCATGTTTTAGGCCTTAGAAGATCATGAAAGGGAAGAGTTCATGGAACTAGAGCTGTGGAAGCCAGATAAATTTTTGGTAAGTATTACGTGTTAAGTTCTTTAGGAGTGAATGGATCTGCTGGTGTGTGTGTGCAGTAAATGACGGTTATCCTGACTTATTTGTTATTTTTGCACACTAGCAGTTGTCTACTTTGTATCTTATACCAATCACAAGTTACAAGTTGACGACATTTTTTCTGCCACTTTTTCCTCCATACCATATTTTTCCAGCTTTCCTCTTCATTGCTTTGTAAGTTTTGCTGAAGATGTCACTTAGAGCATTTGTAGCGGTTTTCTTTTTCTTGTTGATTTGCTCAACATCCTCTCTCCTTATGCTTCAGCTAGCATTGCTCTGTGTATCAAGAGATTTTCTTTTGTGCTTGCAGTTTTGTACTGTTGGACCACATGTTTATGCCAGAATGCCTGATCGGGATGTGTAAAATTATGTGCAATTAATTGCATCTTATTGTCTGCATACCCGGAGTTTTTACGGACGAAAGCAGCTACTGCTTTCAGCGCGTCTCAGCCATCGCAGTTCTGTTCGTCCGTTTGTCTGTCTGTCCGTCACACGGATGGATCAATCAAAAACGTTGCAAGCTAGGATCACCAAATCTTCACCGTCGGCTGCCTGGAAGACTAGATTCGGCAACCGTAAAGCTTTTCCATAAATTTGAAGGGGGTCACCCCTAACGAGGGCCCTAAACGAGAGGGGGTGGGCAAAATGTGCGATTTTTGGCCAGTAACTCGCTGTATCTCAGTAACGGTGCAAGATAAGGCCTAGGTTACTATTAATCACAAATAGGAAGTCGTAGACTGGCTCTCGATTGGCGCCGAATTCAATGACCTTGAATGACTTTGAAAACCAAAATAGGGGGTTTTATGGATTTTTTGGCGATTTCGGGCTGCGACACAAGTCTGTGTCATTCGAAAGGTGGCACCACGGTACTGTCATTATGTGCACTTTGGCATGACTGTAATAAAGGTGTATTTTATCCCAAATTCCCGCAAATCTAACTTAAACAGCGACAGATTTTCGTTTTACGATTTCGTTGTATTGTTAGCGCAATAATTTATTATTTAATTCATTTCTGATGCACAATATTTGGTGAAACGGTTTGCATATCGTACAGCATAATTTGTGACATTTTGTTCGATGGTGCTGCCACCTCGGGAATCGGTTTACATAGCCCAGCACTAACTAACGCTGATTGATTGCATTGATTGAGTGGTTATATTTTTACGCGCGAAAGCATTGCATCTTAGCCATCGCAATTCTGTCTGTCTGTCCATCCGTCCGTCACGCGGGTGGATCAGTCAGAAGCGGTGCAAGCTAGGATTACCAAATTTTCACCGTCGGCTGCACGGAACTATCGTTATGTGATCCAGATAGAGAATTTGATATTTGTTTATTAACTTAGCGTGAACACCCCAATTTTTAGCTGAACTACTGAACCGGAACTGCTATAGGTTTTCGCGCCTCTTGTGAGCATTAGCTCAAATTTCTTGTATAAATAAGGACTCCTTTACTCATATTTACATGAAATTTTACCAATTGTAGCTGAAAAAATATTTTTAATGAAATGTGACTGTTGATTAAATTTTCTTTGCTAGTCATGACGTAACACTGACATCATAATGTGTCATGAGTACAAGTTTGCTTGTATCAACTGGAGTGTCTGTGGCTACCCTGCTTCGATGATGAACATAATCTGGTTTGCTGATGAAAAATTCTTGAAGTTTTGCAGTTGCGGTTGCCAAAAAAACGTGCAAAGCGATCACATTCACATGTCTGTGGGGATAGTTTGACTTTCACATGTTCAAGCAAGACAGTGCACTAGCACACTGAATTTGCGAGAAAGTTGAGTTTTTGGATCGCGAGATGCCTGATTTCATGTCCCCATGTTGCTTAGTTAGTGCTGACACGATGAACATTTTTTATCAGCTAACCAGATTAAGTTTACCATCGAAGCTGGGTAGCAACTGACAACACCAGTTGAAACTAGCAAGCTTGTACCCATGACACATTATGACGTCAGCATTCCGTCACGACTAGCAAAGAATTTAACCAACAGCCACGTTTTGTTGAAATATTTGAATTAGTATTTCTTCAGCTATAACTGGTAAAAACTTGTGTAAGTTGATTATCATTTGAGTGATGTGGCATCGCTTCCATCTGTATTCGCCATGTGACAGCATACGACTGACTGTTCGGCAGAACTTTGGCTACAGTTTGCAATTAAATATTTTGGCTGGGCATTTGACATTCAAATCTCATCTTCCCCCGGAAGGTCTGGAACCCCTATCTAACACAGTGTGTCGTGGATCCCACAATTGTGTATGCCAAATGTGTATAGATTCGTCCAGTGATTTAAGCAGTGTGCACAAATGTGACAGATAGCAAACGGACGGAGAAATGTGAAGTGAGAAATGTATGTAGGAATTGCTTGGACAGTAAGAGCGATTTAGCCTAAAAAGTAATCATGTTGATGATATTGCTTGCATTTGCTGTAGGCATGGAAGGCAGAGAAAGAGGAAGAGAGAAAAGCCGAACTTGCTCAGAACTCACGGTACAAGATGTATCGGCGCTATATGAAGAAGGGTGGACCAGGCCAGATGTCGTTTGGACCAGAGTAGCGGAGATTGCTCAGCCCGCAAATGTGCCAATATACTGTGTCACTTTCTGCAGAGACTGTTCATTTATTAACCATGTTCCATGTGCATTTTATGCACTGTTTCCAGGCTGGCAGTATTTATGTTCATCACTTCGTCATATGCTAACATGAGAAATAATATTTATTTATTCTGTTAAGTGGAAACCAGTCTACTTCACTTAGAGGGTTCAAACTTTTTCTGTGGCTGATTAATGTTGTTTGATGAAATGATACCTACATGTATGTAATAATGCACCGATTCTGTTAACAGAATAATCATACTTGCAGTTGCAGTTACTGCCAGTTAGCCACATGCAAGATGTGTTCCTCATTTTCATATTTTAAATGTAGTGTGTATTGAAGGCATTTTTGGGCTAGCAACTTTTAGTTTCCCAGCCAACATCATAAAGTTGGCATCAGCAGCCTTAATTTTTAGGTCCACTCTCAACTGAGTCAACCTAATACAGCTATCTGCAGTATATTTTTGTGGCTTGTTCTATGTAGATGAAATGTTTGTATGTAGGTAGAGGTCATTGAGTGCTGCATGGCAGTATGTCATGTCACAGTAACCAGGATCAAGGCCATGAGGCTTCCAGAATTAGAAATTTTTTCATTTTGGTAGTCTGTCTCCGGCGTTTACAGTGGTGGCTGGCAACAGACTAATGATTTTTAAACAAGGGGACACTATCTACATTTGTTTGTGGCGGATTTTTATGTTTGGTCCAGTTTTTGTGTTACATGACTGGACGTTATTGCAAAATTAGTGCAGATTGTAATATCGTTTGTGGCTATTTGAACCACACTACGCACTCTCAGATGAATGTGTGAATTGTCCATGTTGACCAATGGACCTGGAAAGTCATGGAAAACAACAAAGGTCATGGAAAAGTCATAAAAAATAAGCATAATGTCATAGATTTTATGGTTGTTTCACTGAATATGTGGGACAGAAGGTGTAATTGTTTTTCTGCTAGAGTCACTTTGTGACTCTAAAATATGCTAACAAGTAATTTAAGCAAAGCTCATGAGACGTGCAACAGTCTTAGTAGTTCCTATTCGCAGGTTGTCTTGATCTATCTTTATCCATTTCGACGCAATTCACTCTTGAAATCTACGCCGCAGAACAAATTGCAAAAAAAACCGCTAAAATCCCTACTACTCCCCTGGCTTGTTATGATAATTAGCATGTCTGTACTTATCTGCAACCACTTTCACACTATATGAGCCAATAACGGCAAAATAACGTCTTTTAGGGGGTATCCATCTTTGACGCTTTCGTTCGAGGGGAACCCCGCACCCACTGGCACGAAATTTTGTCGCGATAAACTAGAGACCTCGGGGCAGCCCACAGTGAAGATTTTATGATCCTAGCTTGCATTGTTTTGATACAGATCACGAGTGTGACAGACAGACGGACGGACGCCTAGACGATGGCTAAGACGCGCGAAGCATTCTGCTATCGCGCGTAAAAATGTGTCTGCAGCTGGGATTGCATTACGATCTCCACTGAGGGAGCTTACAAGTTTACAATGCTCCCCCAAATGTTTTATTTGGCCCCACTTCTCTTGTATTTGGCAAAAGTTGTGCCGATAAGTCATGTTTTTCATTTGTTTTATAGTGATGCAAAATCCTTTTTCAAAAATTGGTCACCCTGGTCCCTGATTATCATTTCTTTGGTGAACACTAATTGGCTCAAGAGTACTGAGTCTGCTGACTTTGGATTCTTTCTTTAGTCATCAGACATATTTAGACCTTGTAGCCAGTACTTCAGCTTTGTTAGTGCGATGTTCTTTTGGATTCGTTGCCCTTTTCTGCTGTTCTCACAAATTCGGATATTTAAAATTCATTTTTTGTGGAGCACATGTTGGCAGCAAAATGTACAAGAAATTTGAGCTAATGCTCACGGGACGCGCGAAAGCCTATGGCAGTTCCTGTTCGGAAACTGTCAGTCTATCTCCAGCCATTTCGTCGCGACTTTTACGGGGGTACCGCTCTTTGATGCCCTCCTGCGCAGGTTTCCTTGAACCTAGAAAATCGAGACTTGGACCATCGAAATCTACGTTCAATGCTGAAAATTTCATATGCAGCTAGTCTATGTTTATCTCAATTGGTTTCGGCGCAATTCGCTCTTGCAATGTGTCTCGCAGCCCGAAATCACCAAAAAATCCATAAAACTCATTATTTTGCGATCAAGGTCATTCAAGGTCATTGAATTGGGCGCCAATCGAGAGCCAGTGTACGACTTCCTATTAGTGATTAATAGTAACCTACGCCCTATCTCACACCGTTACTGAGATACAGCGACTTATTGGCCAAAAATCGCAAATTTTGCCCACCCCCTCTCGTTTAGCACCCTCGTTCAGAATAATCCCCTTTGAATTTATGAAAAAGCTTTACGGTTCCTGAAACTATAGTCTTCCAAGCAGCCGACGGTAAAGATTTGGTGATCCTATCTTGCACCGTTTTTGACTGATCCACCCGTGTGACAGACAGACGGACAGAATTGCGATGGCTAAGACGTGCTGAAAGCAGTAGCTGCTTTCGTGCGTAAAAAGTCCGTTTCTGTTGATAAACGTTGGCTAAAAATGTCTCGTGTATAAAACTTGACATTTTTCGTGCAACTTTTGTGTATGGTTGAAATTGCAACCTGAACAAGATACGTTCATTTTTGTTGAAAGCATTATTTTGTTAAAAAATTTAATAAAGTAATAACAATGTGTTATTACATGGCTCTGTTTTTGTAGAAAATTCAGAATGACGGTGTCTATCTCCTACATCTGTGACATGTACATTTTATTCTGTTTTAAAAATAACAATATTATTATTTTGTCATCAGAAACATGGTCGTTACGTGCTGCTTGTACCCAGTTATAAATTCTGTAGTGGAAATTTAACCGTCAAAGTACTATAATACGTGACATGAGGCAGGCGTAAGCAAGACAAGAAGCCCAGCTGTCGCTAATATAGTCGACCATACTGGCTGTCAGTGACCTTCAAGATCATTCAAGGTCGATGATTTTCATCTCATTTGAAAGGGCGTGTGTGGTTTCTTATTAGTGATCAATAGCAACTTTGGCCCTATCTCGCACCGTTTAGTCACAATACATTCGTGACAGACGGACGACAGACGTCAACCGTACCGTAAGCTCGACCGTTAGGTAAGTACGGTCGGCTAAAATGATATGGCTGTGTCCAGTGCCTGTCGGACTCCATTTGAGTGTGAATTGAGTCGGCTTCGATCATGGTTGCAAATTGCACTCAAATTATTGACCCGTTAGCCGGAAGCCGGCTTGGCATGAATGGATGCCGATGGGGCGCACCTGTGCAGTGAGTAAGTAAACATACGTGTATAGGCTGCACAGGTAGGTTGGGCCACGTACGTAGGTTGAGCGGTCACGTGACTGTCTAGCCGGCTGGCTGCGTACACCTGAGAAGCCTGCTCACTGATTGCCGTACACACAAGTTAACACGGTTATTACGTGATGTGAGTCGATCCGTTATACGATGGCTGCAGCTCGTAAAGGTAAAACAATGAGTTTTTACACCTGTACAGCATCCTGATTTCTGTTAGCGCTGGATAGGACAGCCGAAAATTCGGCGCCTTCCTACACATGGGCGTTGGAACAGGGGGAGCAGAGGGAGCAGCTGCTCCCCCAACTTTTGGCACGGGAGAGCAGGCCATAGCTCTTGCTCCCCCCCAAAAAAAACAGACCCCCGTTATAGGCTCGCGCTCCACGCGCTCGCCATGGCCCCTTCACACTTCCAACGCCATGTTCCTACATGTGATATGTAATTGCTGATTAGGGAGGGCCTACCTAGAATGTTTGCTTTCCTTAACAAGACCTTAAAGACTACTTCACATGAATTAAGATAAGGTTTAATCACGGATTGTCTTCTGACTGAGTAGATTTTGGTACGAGCTTGTATCCCGTATTAAGATAGGCCTATACGCGGTGACAATTCGTCCAACAGCCGTAAAAACAGCCATAGGCTATATTTCCGGCAATGAACGAAAACGAAAAACTCAATCGCACTCGCTAGGAGCCTGCACCAATGTCGCTCGGCGTAATAGCCTTACGCGTTGTGATAAGAATTAGCGTTAATATGGTGTACAGTTTAGGGTTAGGATTAGCGTATTTCAGAGATTTATGTGACTATGATGAACACCAAAACTGAAGCGTATAATACTGATGATAAATTCGACGCTGCTGCAGCTAGTACGAAACTTGCCGACTGGCGATCCGTGTGTTCCTACATGCTAGGGTTGAGGTCGTCAGTTGGCCGGCTGCCGTCGTGTCTCTGCGACGGTCCTATGAGCACCCGAACTGCGGCGAGTGCTCGTACGTACAGGCTAAGGCCGTCCAAGTCGGTGGCCGGATAAATAGCCGACCCGGGTAGGACCAGATATTTTTCCGATTGCCTTTCTACTAGACTATTGATACGGCTGTCGGATAAATATCCTGTGTCTAAAATATAAAAACCACATTTCATTCTCACAATTGCGATTATCACATGGCGTCTCGGTTAGCATTCGATTGTCCAACGCAGCTGAAAAGAGTTGACTATGTTGAGAACAGTTGACGCTTATACATATTTCACCACGTTACAGCATGCTACTCGGCTACAGTAATTTAATAATTTGTTGCAAGCCTTGGGCCTAACAGACTTGCCTCAAATAACTGTAATCAGTTTGGTGCCCAATTCTTTAACATTTCGTATTCACCACCTGGACGATTTGCCTCTGGACGTTTCCCAGTGTGATGACAGTGTCCAGGTGGCGAGTCGTCTACAGGACGAATTGTCCAGGTGGCGAAGCGTCCAGGTGGCATATGGTCTGTAAGGCCTTAAGGCGGGAGGAGGGGCAGGCTGGAAGCGAGCTGACACAATGGCGAAACGTTCTGTTGATACCCAGCAGCAATAGGATTAATAAGAATATTATAGGATGTGATAAAAACAGGCCTTCAACTTCAACTATAGGCCTAATTCATGAAGTGTGAAAATACTTTTTAAAATCAAATTGCAGTAGGCCTACTTGAAAAAATAGATATGTGGGTGGCTGGGCGCTCACATTCAGTTTTATGTGCACATCAGGACTATAGTGAGACATTTATGCAGTAGACTTGTTAAATTGTCAGCACCTTGCAGCGGCTTATATCATGATTTTATTTATAGCCATTTCGTCTTCAGGTTTATTTTGCTTGTCCTCACTTCGTTTCTTTCAACAGGAATTGAATGTACCTGCTATTGTTTGCAGTTGACTGTTTATGTGTCGTGTAATATTTTGTGCAAAATGGCGTGATGCCAGATGCAAAGACGAAGCCGGTTTCGGCGGTTGATCGTCTGCGCAATGTTCACGCTGCCATCTTGGCCGACGACGCAGATTTGGTCTGTTATGCTAGTCATTGTTAACAGCAATTAAAATTTTGTCTCCAGGGAAATTATGCATGTTTTTCAGTTTATTTTTGTTATCTTTTTTGAAACTCAGATAAATTGTCATAAAATTCTGCGGGTATGGTCTACATTTATGGTGTCTCGAGAAACGAGTTAGTTATTTGACGGCAAGTGCAACAAATCAAGAAAGTAGTTTTTCTGTGATGAAAAAGAAATGATTATATGCACTGCTGATAGGCATTTGTATTGATGTTCTGTAAATAGGCATAAAGATATTCTTTAAAATGTTAGCACTTAATCGACTGACTGTACGTTTTTATTTAAGCCTACAGAACGTACGGTTTTGCGTTACGAAGTAAATTTTTATCAAAGTGCAAAGTTCTGTTGTAGTTGGAGCGGTCGCTGGCGGCAGGAAATGTGTCGAATGAAGAGTTTAGTGAAGAAGTGAGCGAGCAGCACGCGGGGATGACGCCGCTGGCGCTGGCGTGCGCTCTCAACAAACTGCGCTCCGTCAAGGTCTTGCTCTTTCGCTTTGATACTTTGCTTTTTTCGTGTATGCGAATACATTGTCATGCGTCCTATAGGCGCCAGTATACGAGTTTTGTTCGCCAGTTCGTCCTGTACGGCTTCTAACTCGAAAAAAGCGTTGGACAGTAGTAGCCGGTATGCAAATGTTCAAGGTCACTCACCGGACGTCAACAATCGAGTATCTCGTTATAGTTGTTTACTGAAGTGTAGTGGATTATTCGGCTCCTAGGGTGGCTCCGGTTTCGAGTGCAAATTGGTCCTGCTGGACGGACGGCAGCACGCATGTGGGCACTAGACGCCGACATTTCTTTTGGAAGCAGTGTTTTTGTACACGTGTCACGAATAGTTAAACTGCTTTCACAAAAAATTGTTCAAGTTCACGGTCCGAAGTGTGATAGTCACTCTCGTTTTTGATGTAGTTGCAGATGTTTTTTTTAATTTTCTGGCGAAATTGTAACCGCCGGTCAAGTGCAGCTTTCGGAAACTTTCAAATCCGTTTTTGGACAACCTGCACTATTTGTACCACACTGAGTTGACGAACTTTGGAGTTAGTGCAAGATCGGCACCTAAAATTTACTTAACTGCGTGTTATTAAATGTACGGAAGTCGTCGAAACCTGTACCGAAACTTCCAAAGTTGTCCTACTTATTTTCTTTCCGTATTAGTAGGGCTATGGTGATATTCATAACGGAGAGTGTCATGTGTTTAATCGTGCGGTGGAGTTTGAACATGAGTCAGCGGTCGGCGCGCCGATGCGAATTGGTTTGCTTGTACAGGTGCTGTTGACACACGGCGCAAAGGTGAACGGCAGATTCACGGAGTTGAGGACCAGCGCATTGATGACGTCATCGTACCACGGACACGCTGAAGTGGTGCGTGAGTTGTTGTCGCGAGGAGCAAGAGTTCAGGCGGTCGACAAGCAGGGCAGCACGGCTCTCAGCTACGCCTTCGGAGGTCAGCGTTCAGTTATCGCTAAATAGTACAATATTACAATATATATAGTACAATGTAGCTAGTCGTGCATGGAGACCCATCTCAGAGCTACGGAGCGTCACCTGTCACATGGGATCACACACGCTGTTATACTTGCCACCTGACAAAGGTGAACGTGTCCCGCCATAATCCCAGCCATACTGGCTGGTAGGCTGCTCGAGTCAATTTACGCGTGACTGTTAGATACCCGAAGATGACCTTGGATTAAACGATACAGTACTACAACTTGGTTTCCATCCATCGGAACGCATGCAACGCAGGAGCAGACGCCGCCGCTTTTATGCTTCCGCGTTAGCTGTTGCGTCAGCTGCGTTTTTGCGTACTTTCTTACGTTCGTTTTTGCGTAGCCGCCGACTCCGCAGTTGTCCGTTGAGGCAGGGTCCAAAATTTGGGCTACCGGTACCATACCATATCGTGTGGCTCAGTGGTCTAACGGTAACGTGTCGGACTTGTAATCCTGAGGTAACTCAGAGGCGCAGGTTCGACTCCGCACCAGGACACTGCCGGGTAACGACCTTAGGCAAGTTGTTCACACACACAATCATGTGCCTCTGTCACCAAGCAGTATAAATTTGGTACGGGCTTCACCGCTGAGACGTAAGCAGGCACACCGCGCGATTTTTATCCGTGTTCTCACAGTGTAAAAACTGCTGTCTGGCTGAGGGCCTTAGGAAACAGAGATCAGCGCCGCCCTATGGGCCGTAAGGCTCGGAAAGACTTTACATTTTTTTGCTACCATATCAGGGGAATAATTCTAATTTTGGCAAAATGTATAGCCCTAGTTCTAGAAAATGTTATAGGCTTACACCGTTGCCTCAGTGGTAGCTTTCTCTGAGTTATCATTCGATTTAAAACCCTGTACGCCACAATGCACTTTTCTACATGTACCACTGCCTAATGGCTGGCCATTAAATAGGCCTATACAGCGCATCGTGACATATGACTGTATTCTATTTAATCACTTTGATGTGCTTGTGGTAATAAAACCATGGCCTCTATTGGCAGCCCATTAGCTACGTTAGAAAAGTTTAATGCAGTGAGAAATGCTGAACAAAATGTCTTTGTCAGCTTCTCGCAAAAGATAGCTTCGATAATCGCTACTGCTGTGTAGGCCTATATGGGCCTAGACGTATGCAGTGTAATGAGCGTATGTTAAACTGTTTTAGGTAGCTTAGAAGCATAACGGTTAGGTCGCTGGACGATCGATGCCGACGATCGAGAGGGCGTTAGTTCAACTCCCAATCAGCGGACAACTAAACGATTTAAATGTAGGCAAGGTCAACTCAGCCTTATATCCCTCCACGGTGGGTAAATCGAGTACCGGCCTGCTTGTCTGGGGTTAAAGCGTGGTACATTCGCCTGGCGGGTGGCAGGTAACACTGTGATTTCAAAATTTTATGCGATGGGCTTGCGATAAGGAAATATATACAGTTGTACAATATACGCCCTTCAGTCTATATATGAACTGTTATATGAACTGTAATTAGTTACGTTTTTCTCTTTTATTTTGTATTTGTTTGCTACTTCTCATGGTGAATAAAGATGCATATATAATCTTCAGAAAAGTGGAGGGTATACTGTACCTCATCTGAGGATAGGTGGCATAGCTGGGGTGCTAACCTTTTTGTCTTAGGCCACTGAGCGGGTGAGCCCGTACATAGCACTTATACAAAGTACGTATGTGGCGCAACTACGGCCAATGCAACGCCAGAGATAGACCTTCCCAGCCGCAGAGTGTCACCGTCACTTGGCCGCTACCAAATTATATCGCTTGATGAACTTGCCCAAAGTTGTTACTTGGTGGCGACCCGACTGTAAGTTGAACCCACAACCGAAAGTCCGACGTCCTATACCGTTACGCAGCCTATCACGTACCTATCCGTAATGCTGTTGCTCCATCCATTGTGCTCAGTTTAATGAAGCACGATATCGTTGATCATTCACTGCATAGGAAGCAAGTCGAGTGAGGTGATATCTCAGCTGTTACAAGCGGGCGTTGACGTGAATCGTCGAAACGTACTCGGCATGAACGCTCTGTTGCTGGTCGCTGGCTATGCCGATGAACGACTGGTCAAGCTGGTGTTGGACGCCGGCGCTGACCCAGCGTCCGCTAATGATTTCGGACACTCCGCGCTTCATCTGGCCATCGTCGGCAAACGAGCACAGCTCAAGGTAGTTAGTTCCGCCGTAATCTTACGACAGTTTATCTTGCAGTATTTACGCTTATTACACTAATTTACGCGACCATCCTATAATAGGCCGCACTACGCGCCTTGCCCGTCCGTCTATGTGTCTGTCTGTCCCGTACGGGCTGCTAATTCGAAAACAAGAAAAGCTCAGTAAAAAAACAAAATTGCTTTGAACGTTTGGCAGGGCAAGAGTAACCAGTGTGTAAATTTTCGCTTCTAACGGTAAAAGATAAGGGTGACCGGACGTAATAATTTTTCAGAAAATGACGCACATCCCACTTCAGCTCGTTATTACGTGTAATAATAACTGTAGTGATTAGTGCGTTGATGCTGTTGGTTCGGCGCTGTAAAGGGCTTCGAGCCATTAAAACGATGTATGAAATGATTATAAGACGACCGAAATTATTTGGCAAAAGGCAAAATCGTAGCGGTCAGTCTACCCAACTCCCTCTTTGTATTCGCTAGGTGGCCGCATAGGGTGACGGTGACGGTTTGGTCACAATTTGCAACTGCATTTTTTTGCTGCAATACGACCGCCAAATCTCCCTTTTCCGTGGGGTCAGAGACACCATAACAGATGTCGTTGGACTCCCACCAGAGTAGCTTCAAAACAACATCTTAATCCATCTAAGGCTGCACGAATGCGACAGATGACAGACATACAGACCACGTTACGGAGATATGTGTAGGAATAGGTGAAAGCGTTCGCGCTCTAAGAACAATTTCGCCCAATGAGTATTGCTGCTGATGTGGACTGTGAAGGCGCTGGCGGCGTCGTGTGGCGGTGACATCGCTGACGGGTTGAACAGACGAGACCTGGACGTGGCGTTGAGGCAGTGGGTGGAGATGAACGCCGACTGCCTCACTGCTACTGGTGGAGGGAGAGGCACTGGTGGCGGTGGTGGTCAGAGCGTGGATCAGCTGGAGAGGGTCGGTCGACTGATGATGACGATTGGCAGCAGACTGGAGGCCGGCGACAGCGCCGAGAACGACCAGATGGCGATCAAACGCCGAGTCGAAGCTGTCTGGAAACTCAGACGTGTACGTATAGGCTACCTGCGTTCTCAGTCAGTCGATGAAAGCGGGATTTTTAAAGTGGCCTAAGTAATACGAACTACCGCTTGGTCCACTAGAAAGAGTTTAGATGGTGTCCAGTCCAGGGATTATTCAGAAAAAGGATTTGGCGAACAAATAAGTTTTGAGTCGCTAACGGAAAGTTCAGTTGGCGACAGAGGCCAACGGAGGCACTGCCAGACGGTTGATGCCAGCACAACGTTAATAGTTTATCGCCATCAGTGTTGCCAATGTATACTTATACACGCTGCTACGCAACGTGGTTAAATACCATTATAAATTATTAGAATTCTGACGTTTGTAAGATAGTAAGCACTTGGTAGGGTTTTATCGATTACTGTACTGCAAAATAAATGTACTTCTCTGTGTGCAAGTTAACGATTAACGGTATAGTGTTTCGTAAATCAGTCGATCAACATTCTGAATTTCTGTGGAACCAAAACAGTAAAAACTGTTGCTAGATCCATTAGTGGTAGGTTAGTTAGTGTTCATGAAACTATCATCCGCATGAAGTTTTGAAGCTATGCATAACATGCCTTTATGGGTAACCATGTATATGTTGAATGAACAGGACAAGATGCAGGAGCAGCGTGATGTACAAAAGTCAGGAGTTCTGGACAACCTGTTGTCATGCGGCGCCAGTAAGCGGCGTCGCAAGCGCCGTCTGATAGCGCAGCAGAAGCTTGCAGATTCCGTGCCGCGGATCAAACCTTCACAGGATCCGTTCCCCCGTACAGCCGAGACAGACTTCGAGCGCCAGGTCGACTCCGTCGTAGACCGCTTCTCTAAGGTATTTCTACACATTTTACTTCTTGTCATATAATTAGTTCTTTTTATCTGTTAACGCGGTCGTTAGGCACGTCCATTGGGCTGCATTACGCGTTTTGTCTGTCCGTCTGTTGCATATGGACTCCGAACTCGCAAACAAAAAGGCGTAAAATCACCGAAATTGGCGTGAGAGCTCCCCAGGGCAGGAGTAAGTGGTGTGTCAGTTTCCAGTTTGAAAGCAAATCTTCAGTATCGCCAAACGTCAAGAAAAACCGAGAAAATGGCGGACATCTAGTTAGTGTGTAGGTACTTAAGGATCCCTGACCGGTTCAGGTACGTTGGGCGCCGCCTCCGCTGACTGCAAACTAGCCCCAATTTTCTGTCTGCAAATAAAAGCTTTGGTAACTGGACGGACAGCCGCATACGCGTCAACGTCGACAGATTTGCCTGTTGACACCACCACCGCGGCACGAAATAACCTCTGGCATGCCGCTAAGCAAGGCTCTGTCTGTCTGGCAATAGCTGTCTGTGTGTCTGTTGCCAGGTGCTTCAGCGGCTGATCGACGGCGGATGTCGGGTCGACGCGACTGAGAAGACATTCGGTCTGACTCCGCTCGACATGGCGATCCTCCTCGGAGACGTCGAGGCGACGGCGCTGCTGGTCTCAGTGGGCGGCGACGCCGATCACCTGATGAAGACGTTCGCCTCGTCGCAGCTGTACGACGCGGTGGTCAGCGTCGACCGGCAGCTGGTGAAGTCGTTGCTGCGTTACGACGTGGATCTGGACGTGAACCTGCCGTTCGGTGCGTTTGAGAAGTCGACGGTCGACGCACGTGACGGGGGACAGCAGGCGGACGCGGAGGTCTGGCGCTACCGGTACGAAGGACTGACGCCGCTGACAGTCGCCGCACAGCTGACCACCATCGACGTACTCGACATCATCCAACTGCTACAGAAACACGGTCTGCAGCTGATTCTCACCCCCTACTTTCTACAAACACAAGAGGCGCATAGCAGCTATTTCTAATTATCCAAGTCTGTTGTAAGCTTATGCACCAATATCTCAATCGAACTCACGTAGGCATATGCGACTTTTAACCAGTGTCACGGGGTCTCCATCTCATGGTAAACAAAAGTCCTGTCTTGCACTGATTTTGTTTGCCATTTACGAGTGTGTTAGTAATAGTAAGAGTAATAATCATATTTGTATAGCGCCAGTATGCAGAGCTACAGAGTAGCGGAACGACAGTCAGCCAGGCGGTATTAAACCGAAATGTTTATAACTCGCACGCTATCCGTAAGTACAGAATGATGTGACATTGTACGTTGGACATTTTCGTGAGCCTTTCTTTTTACGTGCGCTTTTGAACTGAAAATTTGCATACCTGCTTTTTGACAGGTGAATGTTCATAATTATCATTATCATCATTTATCTTTTGAATGTAGACGCGTTCGCGCCAACTTGATTTTCTACTTTTTTTGTTTTTGACGAAGAAACCCGCACGGCACAGCACAGACTGACGGACAGACGGACGCCCAAGACGCGCAGTGCGGCGCATGGGACGACCGCATAATGATGTTGTCACATGTAACTGTTGAACAACAGGTGCAGACGTGAACAAGGTAGGGCCGGGCGGCAGTTCACCTTTGGCTGAAGCGGCACGTATCGGCAGTGCCCGGATGGTGGAGTTCCTCGTGGACCAGGGCGCTGACGTAGAGCTCAAGAACCCAGCGTACGGTGGCGCCACTGCAGTCCTAGTGGCAGTCATCAACCGACGACGAACCGTTGTCGACGTTCTCATCGCTGTAAGCGGCCCGTATGGGTTTTCTTTCTTCCGCTCTTTTGCACTACCAGTATGCGGCTAGTGGCTACGGGTTTATTGATTTAAGACCTTTACGCCAAAGTTTCCTGTCTTCTTTTTTCGTTTTGTCTTTTTATGTGAGTCATTTTTTGGTAAATCATCGAGCATTGATGGACCTTGTGGCTCGTTTATACGACGAGCTGGCTTGACGACGAGTGCACGTCGTCCGCTCGTAGAGCCAGCTCATCGTGTAAACGGGGTATTATGCGGACGCAGTTACCGGAAACTGTAGCTTATGGTCTGCGTTAACAAAGCTCATGTAAAATTCATCAGTTTCCAGTAATTCAAATAGGCTAAATTGATTCAGTGCTCGCTGTTATGGGCGGGAATGCGGTCACTGAAAGGCACGGTTGATAGTTTCGCATATATGCATGCTAAAACCAGTCGGTAAGTTACGGTAAAGCAGGAATTACCAAGCTCTGCAGCTTACCGGCACACCCCCGTTGCAACCCGCGTTATGTCGTAGAAAAAAACGTTCATTCTTGCGCTAAAATCGACGGCGTATAGCTTAACTGTATCAGTCTGGCTTGTGACAAAAATACAAGAAATCTGAGCTAAGCTCACAAGACGTGCAATAATATCGGTTAAAGGTAACTTCGGCGCCTTTCACTCTTGAAATATGCGTCGCAGCTTGAAATCGCGAAAAATTCGCTAAAACCAAGTTATTTTGGTAGCCTATTTCAGGGTTGTTCAAGGTCAGCTGTGATGGTACTTCAAAAACATGTCAGCACTAGTTGTTATGTCAAGTAGCAACTCTGTGCACTGACTACTCATTGCACTGACTACTATTACGTGACTTCACTGTTTAGGCTCATTGTTACGTGTCCTTTTAGTCTTAGGACTTAACGCCACGCTAAAGTTAATTCGTCCTTCATCGTCATCATCTGTGTCTATCTGCAACCGTTTTCATTGTAGATCAATCAGTAGTAACAGAAATTACCTGGCGATTAAAGATGACTTTAGAAAAATAAGAAGAAGAAGAAAAAGATTTCGCACAGACAGCTAGGTCCTTTGCGAGGAAGCTCATCCCCTTTGGCGCTTTGAGCCGGCGAGGGTTAAACCCAATTAAGCTAGCATACAACCCAAGTCAGCCGGATGGCCGGCTCTAATTAACAGCCAGCGCCTTTAACCGACTGAGTCGGTATGCCAGCAGTCCTGGCCACAGGGCCTTCTGTTACGCAGAACTCACCGTTTCTTCCCTATCGATGGCCGTAACCACCACCAGTACTCATTTCCCACGGAGGGTAGAAGGCTGAGTCGACCTAGTTGGCTTGGCTTTGTACCGTGGACAGTTACCCGTCCAAGTACCAACCGGGCCCGCCGTAGGGTAACTTCGTTGATTTGACTCAACGCGTTATTACAACGCCACGCCGCCAACCTGACTAATGACTAAAATAGCAGTCTAAAAAACAGAAAAAATCCACAAAATCCCTATTTTGGAAGTTCAAGATTGTTTAAGGTCTTTGATGTTGGTACCTCTGGACAGCAGTGCTTGTTATGACAAACGACAAGTCTGTGTCTGTCTGCAACCGTTCTAACGCTAGAGGAGTTAGCAGCGGTAAAATAACGATTTTAGAGGGTACCTCTTTTTGTCGCCTTCGTTCGAGGGAAGTGTCCACAGCCCACGGAACGAAATTTGGCTACAACAAACTACGGACCATCTGGGCTTGAATCGGTACCGGGTTGTGACAGAGGAACAGACGAACATACAGACAGAAGGAACAAATACTGGGCTAATAATTTAATTGGACTAATCATTTTAAAAAGTCTATGTATCTGATAGAAAGAAATTTAATGTTAACTTTTCGACCGCGGTGTCCCATAAGTACGGGGCTGACATCTCCTGCTTTTCTTGTTACTGCATGAATCGTGAATTGCAATATTTTCTGTGCGTGTAGTTCGGCGCCAAACTGGATAAGCCGCTGGACGACGGGCGCACGGCGTTGACGATCGCCATGGAAACGAACAACCGAGATATGATTGAGACGCTGCTGGAGGCCAGTCTGTCGGAGAACTATGAGAATACACACGAGTTCATGTACGACATGGCCAAGAAATACCGACGAGTTGACCAAGGTCGATCCGTCACTTCTACTATATCTTGTCTTGGTCAGTGGCTTCTAACCCCCCAAATCTGGAATCGAAATCGGGCGCAACTTCGCCCCCCAGTTCAGGTTTCCCCCAATTTCTGACTCAAGTTTTCCTCTCCATTTTGGGCTTCTTTCCCTTCTAGGGAGACAGTTTTGTTAAGGGTGTAGTTTGCCCAGTGAAAAATAGGGGGGACGTTTTGATCTACAATCTTGTCAACACTTCCCCCTTATTTTTCACTGGGCGCAAGCTGCGCCCACCAGGTATAGGGATAGAAGCCAATGGTTGATTTGACGTCTGAAACGAATATATCGATCATGAATGTTGTAATCTTTAATCAGAAATTTCTTTTGTTGTTTACCGGGTAGATTCGTATGGCGTGTTCTTCGTTTTTTATGCCTTTGCCTCAGACAGCTAGTTGTCGGCCGGGACGTTATGTTATGGAGTCCGTGTGTGCGTTCGGACAGGTTTACAAGTACGACCTTTTAGAAACCAGTGGTCAGTGGAGGGAACTTCTGTTATTTTACCAGTCTGGGGGTGAAGATGTATTGATGGTCAAAGACGAACGTTAAGGCGCGTACAGAGCAGCATAACTGAACTGAACTGAACTGTTATTGCTGCTCATCCATTGGTCAATTTAGTTCATGCGCCTTTATAGTGCAAGCATTCGTCAACAAGAATATTTCGTCATGCGCGTCGTGTTATCAACATTTTTCAGACGTTGGGTTCCACGAAAGTTAGGTTAAAAGCAGATTTATGTAGCGCTATGAAACATAAGATAAGAAACGGAAGCGTTTGATTTAATTCAAAAGAATATTTTCAGTTCGTACTACGCAAGCATATAGATTTTTCAGCTTTTTCCCCGTTTGATATTGCTGTCTCTATACTTGGTTGCTCAACATGACAGTTCTCCGAGTCTAACTCTATATTGTTTTTTTTTTGTTTAATTTTTTGTCTACCAATGTTTGCTTGGTGAAATAAAGATTATCAGAGAGCAATCAGAGACAGTAATGGAAAGCTGCTCGTGAATACAACTGACATAATACAACGATGGACAACGTACTGCAGCGAACTCTACATGGCACAGCTTGACCAGAAGGTATCCAATGACCTT
>Ga0209367_1001024_pt1 | contig 32501 bp, 17 predicted proteins | sample WorMetLIZISLAND2_FD_187412 | JGI IMG/M metagenome (GOLD analysis project Ga0209367, IMG submission 187412) | Marine gutless worms symbiont microbial communities from Max Planck institute for Marine Microbiology, Germany - Olavius geniculatus... ...
CTATAAATTATTACTGTGTTATTTTATCACTTATTCAGCTTGCTTTCATCGTCTAAAACAGGTTCTCGTCATCGATATTAGTGACTGCGTATGAAATGTAAATGTCAATCATACAAAGAAATTCGCAAGAGGGCGCTAGTGTTTTGGGTAAAAGAATAGAATTTATTATTACTATTGTGACTATGGCTAGGGATAAAGTTAAAGTTAGGGTTAGTGTTTATGGTTAGTAGTAGTGTTAGAGTAAAGTTGGGGTTACAGCTAGCTTATTTGATAGAATTTTGGGACGACATGTAAACATCCAAACTAGGAGTGTAACGTTGATGATGTAAATGTTTTTGATGATGTTTGATGATGTAAATCATTTACTTACTTACTTAATCAAGACGAAGCCTGAGACCGTTTGGTACTTTGCCTACTGGCGAGTCCGTGATGTGCCGTCTGGTGCTGAAGTCGCTATAGGTGGCTGCCGTCCGCCAGGGCGTCTTGCCTCTGCGTAATATCCTTCACAGGAGTTTGCAGAAGATACGGACAGAAACAGAAACTACGTAAAATAAAATTGGAGTTCCGTCTTGACGGAACCGTAGCCAGTGCGAATATATTCACACCTCTGCAACGTAATCTTATATGTATTTGAAACTAGTAACAACACATCAAGCTAATCAAGCTAATCTATTTTGTAGTTGTCAAAACACGGAACACGCACAATTTTCAGTTTAGAATGATTCCTCCAATACATTCAATATTATATTTATTAATTTCAATAGATAACACGAGCAAGTTGCATTTGAGTTTCCCGCTTACAGTTCAACTTTACTCCTAAAGTGTCATTTTTGTTTCCTCTCGTGTAAGTAAGTAACTAGAATCAACGCGTACCGAACTACCGTACGACCGATCAAAATATAAATTCACTGAATTCACCGAAGCCACCAGTATTACTGGTGGCTTGAGTAAGCACAAGCAAAAGCCATATAACGCTTACTATCATAAATAACTATTTAGATTAACTTTGTGTTTCCGGTTATTGCAGTAGACGTTTAGCCTATAGCTTGTGAGTTGACCACATTTTCACGTAGTTTGTCTTTGTAATCGACTCAAAATTTAGAAAAAGTTGTAGGGCCTCCACCGCGGCAAAAATTCAAATTTATTTTGGGGACCGGACTCACGGAGAGTGGAGTTGGAGTATTGCAAAAGTATTGCAATTATATTGCAATACCGACTTGCAAAAAAGTATTGCAATCAGTAGCCTATTGCAATAGACCTACATTTTTACGCGCGAAAGCACCTACTGCTTTCAGCGCGTCTTAGCCATCGCAATTCTGTCCGTCCGTCCGTCTGTCACACGGGTGGATCAGTCAAAAACGGTGCAAGCTAGAATTACCAAATTTTTACCGTCGGCTGTCGGGAAGGCTTCAGTTTAAGGAACCGTAAAGCTTTTCCATAAATTAGAAGGGGGTCACCCCGAACGAAGGCGCTAATTAAGAGGGGAGTGGGCCAAATTTGCGATTTTTGGCCAATAAGTCGCGGTATCTCAGTAACGGTGCGAGATATGGCCTAGGTTACCATTAATCACTAATAGGAAGTCGTACACTGGCTCTCGATTGCCAACGAATTCAATGACCTTGAATGACCTTGAACGTTAAAATAGAGGGTTTTATGGATTTTTTGGCGATTTCGGGCTGCGACACAAGTCTATATCATTCACAAGGTGGCGCCACGGAACTATCGTTATGCGATCCAGATAGCGAATTTGGTATTTGTATATTAACTTAGCGCAAAAACCCCAATTTTAGCTAAACTGCTGAACCGGAACTGCTATAGGCTTTCGCGGTCTTTGCTTACAGGGTGCGGCAAAAAAGTAGCCCCCTAAAGTTTTTCTCTGTTTTCTCAGCGACCGCTTGGAATTTTAATTTGGAACTATACTCGTTTATTTGTAGAAACCTGTTACATCTAACTGCCGAATAAAATTTGATTCTGTTAAAAAGTGAGGAAGTTATAGACTTTTTAACATGACCGTTTACCGATTTTTCAGCATTCAAAAATGTTCTGGCTTCAACGTCAATATAATAACATCGTTGAAACAGCACAGTTAACTAATGATCAAATGCCAGAATTCCATTGTCACTGTGAATGTTCGGAGTGTCCACCGCCAGCTCCAACAGAAGCCTTCAGTCGCTTTGAGAAGTCTTTCACAGATTTGTCGATCGGTCCCTATGGCAGGTAGCCCCAGATAACCTGAAGCGCTTGCTTGAGTTCAGCGATTGTCTTCGGCTTTGTTTTAAGCTTGCGGTTAGCTTCCAACATTGCACCCCACACATGATAGTCCATTGGGTTCATATCCGGCGAATTTGGAAGCCACTGGTTTTTTGTGATGAAATCTGGACAATTGGTCCGCAGCCAGTTCTGTGCGCTGCGCGGCGTTGCGCGCTACGTGTGTGCTGACGCGTCATCCTGCTGGAAGATGAATCCAGTGGGCAGCCGGCGATTGCTTTAAAGGAAGGATAATTTAATAATAATTTATAAACAATATAAACTGCTGTTTGTCAAAACGTCACTGTGACATCATCGGCAGTAATGTGTAACCAGTTTTTAAAAATTAAATAGCATTTTTAGCATGAACATTTTTGAATGCCAAAAAATCGGTAGGCGGTCATGTTAAAAAGTCTATAACTTCGTCACTTTTTAACAGAATCAAATTTTATTTGGCAGTTAGATGTAACAGGTTTCTAGAAATAAACGTGTAAAATTCCAAATTAAAATTCCAAGCGGTCGCTGAGAAAACAGCGAAAAACTTTAGGGGGCTACTTTTTTGCCACACGCTGTATATGTTAGTTCGATCACTTTTATAATGTGCCTATCACGGTGTGAGTCTATCTTTCAGTAGGCCTTCCAATCGAAAGTGTGTAGGCCCTATAATATATAAATGTACAAAACATCAGTTTATACACTTGTTAGCGGCAACATTTAAGGACTTGCACATCGAAAACAGCAGAAATTACAAAAGGTGATATTGCCCGCATCACACTGACTGTGTGTCAATGTGCTGCTGAATAATAGGCCTATCACCTTTTAGTGTGTATTACGTACGATACACGGAGTTCTGCCGGTTCGACGTGCTGTCGATTTAGTTTTAACGCAAAACGAATATTTTCAAGTTCAGCAACTCTGTCTGCAGTTCGCATAACATAATTACAGCTGTAGTTCCGGTTTTGGCTTATCGTTAAGGCCGAGTTTTTGGTACGATGTGTCGTCTGTCTGTCTGTCTATCTGTCGTTTGTAACGCATGTATTGTGGCTAAACAGTAGGTCTTGCCAGAAAACGTAGGCAGTTATAAAAATAATTAGCTCGGTGTCACGGCTCTTTGCAGGCAAAGCTTCAACGATCGAGTGTAAGGAAAGCATTTTTAAATTTTGGGTTTTAAAAGGTGGTGTATAAAAAATGTGCGTTTTTCAACCAATAAACTGTAGCTGTATTGTATCTCAGAACAAAATGAAAGATAAGGCCACGGTCGCTATTGATTACTAATAGAAAATTCCACAAGCCCTTTCACATGACACGAAAACCATCGACCGTGGATGACCTTGAAGCATTACGCATTCCGCTATACCAATCATGCAGCATCGTGGCTAAACTAAAGGTCGTAAGGGGTCAGCGATGGTGCCTTTGGATACGGCGATGACAAATTTTTATAGGCTGTCAATAGTTGCCTTGCCTTGGAGTAGTCCGTCGATTACGACGATGACGCTGCGCTAGAGGTCAGTCGGGTGTGGCTTCGGAGGTGGCTACGAAGCCCGAAGTCTGATGCACAGACTCTGCTACAGATGTGACAAGTGGCACCGGAAGAAGAAGTAGACGCCGCGTGTCTGCGAGCACGTCTGCTTTCAGCATCAGCAGCATAATTGGAGCGAAAGATGGTCAAACCCTGATTGCACGTGGTACGCCAAGTATTGCGGTCAGAGGCAAGAACTTCTAGTTGCTCGGGCGGTATGCTGCACTTCTTAAGTGTGTCTTTGAAGTGGACAGAGAAGCGTTTTTTCTGACCTCCGGCAAGCCTCTGACCCTGCTGCAATGCGACGTAGAGGAGACGACGGGGGAGGCGATATGATGGCATCCTGATGACATGTCCGAGCCAACGAAGTTGCCTCTGCATGATCAAAGATTCTATGCATTCCGAGTGAGCTTTTCGCCAGATCTCAGCGTGAGGTACCTTATGCCACCATTGAAAACCAAGTATACTTTGGAGACATTTAATGTGACGAGCCTCCAGGGCATTTACATGGCGGCGATAGAATGTCCAGCTCTCACATCCATACAGGAGGATAGAAACACAGATGGCATGGTAAACAGAGACTTTGGTGTCGACTGTGAGATTGTGGTTGAAGAACACGCGCTGGGAGAGTCGCCCAAAGGCAGCGGCTGACAGTTTGATACGATGGTTTTTTTTTCACTGGTAAGATCGCAGTCCTTTGTCAGGATGGATCCAAGAAATTGCGGTGTACAGCCGAACTTGCTAAGGATGCCCCATAGAAGAGTTCTATTGACGGTGTCAAACGCCTTGGTGAGGTCAATAAATGCAAGGTATAGGCTGGAGTGCTGTTCGTGGCATTTCTCTTGAAGTAGTCGGGCGACAAAGACCATGTCTATTGTGCTCCTGTTTCGGCGAAAGCCACACTGAGACTCTGGCATAACAATGTCGACCACGTGAGTTAGAAGCGGCTGGAGCATAACACGTGCGAGGATCTTGCCTGTGACAGACAGAAGGGAAATACCTCTACTATTACCGCAAACTGCCTGGTCCCCTTTGCGCTTGAAGATCGTGACAATGTTCGCATCCTTCCACTGTTGAGGGAGTTGCTTAGACTTTCAGGTGAGAAGAATGAAACGGTGTAGCCTGTGAAGCAAGTACTGGCCGCCGTACTTGAATATTTCTGCAGGAATGCCGTCAGGACCGGGTGTCTTGTTGTTCTTGAGTCCTTTTACAGCTTGCGTGACTTCATGTAAGCTGGGCGGAGCGTCTAAGTCAGAAATGAATGGAACTGTGGCAGTTCGTCCAGAAAATTTGGATCGTGTGGATTGATGGAGTTGAGAAGCTCGCTCAGATGTTCAGCCCAGCGGGCGAGGATGCCTTGCTGGTCCTTGATAAGCACGTGGCACCATTTTTGGACCTGACAGGATGGAAAGAGTGACGCGTGGGCCCGAACACGGCTTTGATAGCTTCAAAAAACTGGCGTGAATCATTGGCGTCGGCGAGATCTTGGATTTGCCTAGACTTGTCTATTCACCAGTCATTCTCCATCCGGCGTAATTCTCTCTGGGCCTTGGATCTGAGTTCTTTCCACTTGTTGTAGAGGGAAGCAGAAGAGGGATTACGGATCTTGGCTGCGTGTGCCTCATTTTTGTCACGCAAAAGCTGTTGGATGGCGACATTATTATCATCAAACCAGTCCTGATGTTTGCGATGAGCAAATCCAAGAGACTCGGAGGATGCTTCCACCCGCGTCTGCAGGGGGCGGATGGCAGAACGACCTCCAGATATGGAGGCCAGCTGCGATATAAGCAGACGTTGGTCTGGCGAATAAGCAGTCGCGGACCAACAGCGGCAGAGTCACAGACTCTGTGACATGGCGAGTACAGGCCGCCATTCAATAAGTCTGGCCCTCGCTGCCTTGCGAGTAGGTGTTGGCTCACCAAAGGCTAGGTCCTCGGACTACGGCGTCGGGGCTACGCATAGGCAGGCTCCATCATACTCGGAGTTACTGGCAGGCCCCTGCAACTTCCTCAGCATCAGTCGTCGCAGGCCTCCTGTGCCACTGGATCATGCTGACGGTAATGAAGTTTACTGGACTGAGGCTTGTGCACCATCTTTCCATAATCCTTGACACAAGTTCTGTGCTAGTCTTCTCGAAGTCCTGCGGCGATAGGTTCATCGGCGACGGGGACAGGCTCAGGATGGAGCTGGGAGTCCCCAGTCTGTGGCCTGCACGCATGGCGGCTCTGGTCAGATGGTCGTTGAAGCCTGGGACCGGGACAGCAGACTTCTTCGGCAGCTTCCAGAGCGACTGAGCAGCCCTTTTCAGGATCCACACTGCTCACCTCACATGAGGAGGGGCCTAGAAAAGGTGGCCTAAACATTGTCTGTCCCATTCAGACTCAATCAGGCAACCGCACCTGTTAGGGCATCCTACCAGCGGTCGAAACTTACAGAAAACCTACCGGCTTGCTACATGGAACATCCGAACGCTACTTGATACAGACGCCGACAGACCACCCAGACGCACAGCCCTGGTGGCTGCAGAGCTTAACCGTTACAACATTGATATTGCGGCTCTCTGCGAAACAAGACTTGCCGATGAAGGCTCACTGTCAGAAATCGGGGAAGGCTATACTTTCTTCTGGAAGGGGCTTCAAACTGACTCTCGTCGAATCCATGGAGTTGGCTTTGCAGTCCGCACAACTCTCCTCAACCGTCTTACGGAAACCCCTGTTGCCATCAGCGAGAGGCTCATGACTCTGCGCATTCCTCTTGTTAAGAAACGCTACATGACGCTTGTGTGTGCTTACGCACCCACGCTGGTAGCTGATGCAGCCGAGAAGGATCTTTTCTATGAAGATCTTCGTGCCATCTTGCGCCGCGTACCCACAACTGACAAATTGTTTGTGCTTGGGGACTTTAATGCAAGAGTAGGCACTGACTATCACACGTGGGGTGACGTCATTGGCACGCAATAGTAACCACGGTTTAGCAGCAATTTTAAATGCATTGCTTCTGCTTGAAGCCATCACCCACGTGCGCTAAATTACCGTGTCGTATCCTAGCGTTGATTTTAAAGTTCGATATAGCAGCGTCACCAAGGCGTATATAGCACTGTATATATATAGTCACACTCTAGGAAATCGCTTTCTTTTTGCGGCCGGAAGTCGGACATAGGCCTTCGGATATAGGCGGTGCGGTCGGCCCACTTTATAGCGACAGCTGGGCTTCTGTAAAACCCTGTTGGAAGACACCCAGAGCCCGATATCGTCGATACACGCTATCAGGCGTGCAAACGTTGCTTCACAGTTAATGGCCGATGTATATGGGTATAGCTGAGTGTCATCAGCGTACGAGTGATGGACACTGACGCCGTGACGTGCAGCGATGACCAGCACATCAGCAGTGTACAACAGGAACAGGATCGGTCCAAGGACACGTACTGCCCTGCGGTACATCGTACTGGACTGCAAAGCACTTCGAGTACTGGCTTCCTACACGGACCCTTTGTGTACGACCAGTGACGAAGATGGTAATCCATGACAGAACATCATTACGAAAACCAAAAGCATGATATAGTCTGTCAATAAGGATGTCATGATCAACAGTGTCAAAAGCAGCGAATAGATCTAGCAGACAGAAAAGTGTAATTTCGCCGCGATCTGCTGCTGTAAAAAGGTCGGCGACAACCTTGAGAACCGCAGTCTCAGTCGACCGACAGCGCCTGTAGGCAGACTGTAAGTCTGGAAGAAGACCGTTCTGCTCCAAGTAAGCGACGAGTTGACTACAAACCAAACGCTCGACAACTTTGGACATAAATGTCAGGTTGGATATTGGTCTGTAGTTACGAACGTCCGCTGGATCAGAACCAGTCTTCTTCAGGCGTGGCGCAACGATGGCGCTACGCTGAGTCGTCGGTACAGTGCCTCGCTGTAGTGACGCATTGCACATTTTGGTAATGTACGGCAGCAAGACTGGAAGAACTGCTTCAGGATGTCAGTTGGAATCGGGTCAAGCTCACACGACTTCGACGGAGCCGCTGTTATAACTTTGGCTACGTCGTCTTCTGTGCAGAGCTGAAAGATACTGAATGTTGCCGCTGCTGGAGGAAGAAACGTTGTGGCCAGACATTGACCTGTTTCTTTGCGGACCGCTTCTACTTTCTTGTTAAAGAAGTCGAGGAAGTCTTGAGCTGACGGAATGTTATTCGGCAACGGTTTGGATTTCGATGCTTTGAGAATAGTATCCAGCGTGTTCTACAATTTAGCTTTTCCAACACCGCTATATTGGCTTTCAAATGACATGAAAATCGTCGACCTTGGATGATTTTGAAGGTCACTGACAACCAGTACGGTCGGCTATCCTAACGATAGCTGGGCTTCTTGTTTGTTTTGCCAGAAACTGGTTTGTCATGCTTTTTCGTAGTGGCTGATATTCAAATTTTCGCTCGTGACGGATTGTTAGAATGATGCAACAACTGATTGGTGCAATCTATGGAATGTTGAATACAATAGCCGACCGTACTTAACGTAACTGTCGAGCTATGGTACGACTTGTCGTCTGTTTGTCTGTCTGTCTGTCTGTTACGAATGTATTGTGGCTATACGGTGCAAGATAGGGCCTAGATGGTATTGATTACTAATAGGAAATCGCATATTGGCTTTCAAATGATATGAAAATTATTGACCTTGGATGACCATGATGGGTTATAACGCACTATACTACCAGTATGCCAATCGTGCGGCATTGTGGCTAAAAGATAAGTCGTAAAGGGTCGGCGATGGTACCACCGGATACGGCGCTGTTGACTCTCTATAAACTGTTAATAGTAACCATGTCTCCATCTCCAGCGGTTTGGCCGCAATTGTTTTCAGTTTTAAGCTATAAATGGCCGTATCTTGGAAACGGTGAGAGATACGGCCAAGGTTAGGCCTACTACTAATCACTAATAGGAAACAGCATACGCTTTTTCAGACATGAAAATCATTGATCTTGGATGACTGAAGGTCACTGACAACCAGTATACGGTCGGCTATTCTAGCGACAACTTGGTTTCTTGTTATCAGTTGTAGAGCTATTTCTTGTAAGTTGTAACTGTTTTATGTCTTTTGTGTGGTTTATCTTTCGTGTGGTTTATGCGTGGTTTGTATGGTGTATTTCTGTTCTAATGTTATGAGCCAGCTGCTTAACGTAAATAAATGGCAATGGAAAATTATCGCCCGGTACGATCTGCTAGCTGTAGCTGTATGACTTCTTATCTAAATGTCGATGGTAGCCATATCGTATAGGCCTATTTGCCGTACGTACATGTATATATGCGTAATAAGATAACGGTAGACACTGACTTCTTGTATAGCACGCGCTGTTCTTGCTACATACATAATTACGAGGTTTATGTAGACATGTAGGCCTAAAACTGCAGCCCCTACGAATGATCGAGACGCGCAGACTGCATGCAGTGATTTTGTCTTTTGTTCTAATCTCCACGCAGTTCCTGTCATTTTAGCGCAGTTCTTTTTTTATTTCTGCAATATCGTCACATTCGAAAACTTGTACGCCGATGGAATTTGCATAATTTCCTAGGAGAAAAATTCGTAAAAACTTAGCAAGATAATTATGTTGTCGGGTGCATAATAAAATAACAAACTAAGATATAAAAATATTTTTTAAAAGATAAATTGCTAAAACCCTGAATATTTTTTTAAAATAAAACGCGGCAAAACAACAGCTAGAAGTACACAGTTAAAAACTATGCCATGTATGCCTAAGTTAAACTCAAACGTCGAAATTAAAAAAGGGCACTGATAAAATGTCAGTGCATTGTATAAAGCAGAACAGCTGCAAATTCTAGTCGCGCGGAAGATCTATTTGGTACCGAGGATAAATAGATCCTGTCACAGTGAGCCGCCATGTCACCACTCACCGAACGTGTGTACCGAAGCATAGCCTAATACTTGTTGATGAAGCATCTACCGCCCGCAAGCCGACTGCAGCAGCTGTTTCTGCCATTTCGACTGGTAGGCTATAAACCTACATGGAATATAAAATATTCAGTTTCGGTTCAGCTGAAAATCGCAATTCCTTGTGTCACTGAGATGGAGAACGGTCCCGTGTTGTTTTCAGAAATTTTTTTCTCCATTTTGATCCGTCTAACCCCGATCTCGGCCCGCGTGACATCAAGTGCTCGGTATATACCCGATAAAAAGTTGACATTCAATATTAGTTTTTCCAACACCGCTATATCGTCTGAGCGAATCTGCCGAAAATAATTTTTTCTCGTTAATAGTTCCTGTCTAGCAATACATGAGTCGAATCAAAATTTACTTTAAAGTCAACCCGTCGGATATTGTAGATTCGAAACAATATCGGCAAAAGTCCTGCAAGGTATCACAGTAAAAGTAAGCCCATAAGTTTTGTTATAACTGCATCTGATATTGATCCGTTTTAATTTTTTACAGATGGAAAGTCTTACAAAATATACGAAACAAAATAATTAATTATAAAGTAATTGATTATTAAAAATTTCATTAAATATACCGGTACATGAAAAGCTTCGCTATAGTTACACTGCCTTGTGAATCAGCTTTTCTACAAGTGAGTTAAACAACTTTTTAAAGCTGAATATATTCACGCAGAACTCGCCGTTTTTCTAGCACAGACGGTAAATATCGCCAGTACTCATTATGCCTTGGGGAAGGATGGCCAAACTGAGTTCACATGAGTGGTCTGGTTAAATAACAAGACGGCATGCCCGCAAACGGCCAGCAGTTACAGTACTAGCTCGGTGCCGCGGCTCGATGTAGTTTAAGTTCGTTGGTGCGTACAACGATGTTACCACGACTAAGCCAAGCCGCTGTAAGACAACAAGCTCCATGGGCCTAACATCGTATCATTAGGATCGTAACGATGTCGTAAAGCGGGTACGAGTCAGCTGTGTTGTTAGCGTTGCCATTTAGGACTACGCGAGGTGGCGTCGACAATCTGAGCAGTTCGACCGACTCGACTCGATTACTGTAATTCTCTGCTTGCAGTGGCGATGCTTCCAGGTGACGCGAATGAAGAAGCTGCTCATTGCGTATCGTTACAGTTACTGAGCCGTCATCAGTGCGGTTTTTGCATGGCTGCTGATCTGAAAACGGCACTTTGCCCGGGCCCCCAGAGCTAATGCGCTCTACTCGGTACTCAGTCGTGTTATATAGACCTAGATAGCGACGCAGTTTACGCCTTGCAGATGTCAACGATCAGTGGCGTCCATCCTGTGCAGGCGACGAACGAGCGCCCCTCGTAATATGAAGTACCCGGGCGAAATGTGAAATGTGCATTTGCCCCCAGATGAAATTTCACCCCGCTCCATTTGTCCCTTTTCAAGAATAAAGTTGAATTGACGCGGCTGTCAACGATTAAGCACAAATTCTACTTGCGTCGGTTTGTTGTAAGCTGTACGACAAATCGAAAGCCCACAACGAAAATTAATCCACTACATCCAGATGCTGTACTCTTGATGTGCGACGTTTGTTTTTTAAGTCGGCACAAGTCATACATTAGGGTTTAGGCTTAGTTGCTAAAACCAATTTGTTAAACCGGCAGTTTAATGTATTTAGTTTTTAGCATTAAATGTTAGAAAACAAAATGAGTGAACGAGTGACTTTAATAGGCCTATTGCAGTTATTAATGGCAGTGGTGATTTTACTTAATAATAGCGCAGTTAATGATAACAGCGAAGTTGTTTTACGTCGACGCGGGTAACACTTGGATAGGTAACGTCTGCTGGCGGTAAACCTTTTCGTTATATAACCTGTCATTCAATCAACCAGTCTATACTTCTGTTGGTAAACAAAGCAAACGTCAAAAACCTAAAAAAATGACGCATATTTATCGTACATGTTGAGTAACGGGTGGGAGATCATGCGCCGAAGGGCCGGCTCAGGCGCGTCCTGCGGCTGCAGCGCCGACTGCAAGCCAGACTTGTAGGTTTATAGACGGTGCTAATCTCCGTTAAGCATTGTCAGAACTAGCGTACTGATGGCGCCATAAAAACGCTCGACAATTTCACGCACGGCGCCGCATACATCTTTGTAACTTTGTTTCTCGCTGTTTGGACAATGGTGCACTGCATTTTACCAAACAGCTGTCTGATTGGATAGATGCATTCGACGTGTCGTGCCGCAGAGAAATTTGCAGCATGCCATTGTATTGTCTAAACAACGAGAAACAAACTGAGATGTTAATATATACACTCGCCATGAGACCCACTGGCTGCTCTGCTACTTCCAGACTGGTCCGTATGAAACGACTTCCCCAGTGGCCAGAAAACCACGTAAAGCAGATCACCACCGAGTTTGGTAACCACAACAAGTAACCCATCAAAAAAGATGGAAAAGACCACGAAGGCGTTTTAATGATAGACCTATTTGCATAATACCAACTGTTTACGGCGATGTTCAGCCCTCCAACGTCGGCGTCTTCTCGGCCTGGCATCGTAATGCAGTGCATGCCATGTACTGGTCGACTGCTCAGAAGTTCATCAGCAAAGAAAAAGAAGATTGTCACCACAAAGTGTTTAGATAGAGATGCTTTGCGTGTGGTTTTCTCTTGCACAATGACGCCGGCTTACTGCATGCCGAAATGCATCGAAGAAACAGCTAGAAATGTCGAGTTGTAGGCCTACGTAGACTATTATTCCTCTCCCTACCTGCAGTATTGTGACAGATATAAGCAACGCTGCGCACAGGATAGTCGTACAAAAGAAATCCACTTATACCCAGCGGCATGCTCGATCTTACCGCATTTCTGAAAGAAACTAGATTACCGCTATTAAATATTTAATAATCTGACGTCTTTGATATAGCTGCGAGTCTGCAGCGCGAGTGGTGGTCGGTCGACAAATGGGTCGATTGTTAATTGTTTGGTTTCTGCACGTTAACTGGACTAATTAATGTTTGTGCTGATCGACGATCGTACTAGGCTGCGTTGATTTTCGTTCAAAGAAGTATAGGTTAACGTCCTTTTGTAGGCTAGTTTTTGCGATGCGATAATGTGATATCATAATATCGGCGATTTCATGCTGCTGCTTTAACTTTTTGATAACATCAAAACTATATGTATACACATTTTCAACGTTGTTTCGTACGTTTCGCAAACTGTAACGCGCATTACTATATTGTACGAAAGGGTTTAAACGTCAAAATATTTGACTCTATTAAAGCCTACGCTTTGTAATAACAATGACGCTTTGTTTCAAATACGCAACAATTTGTGATCATAAAAGCGCTTTATTTTCATAAATTTTAAAGTTACAAGTGACACTTCCTCGGCAGACCCCACATCTTTGACAATTTTGGTGACTCGCATGCTCAAAATGTGCTGCTCCCAAAACGGATAGGCCTAGGTGTCGTCATAAGCCTAGTCTGGTGCCTTCTATTATTATTGCATGTTTTATGATAAATAATATGGTTATACACGCGCATGTTTTGCATAATGTTCTCGAATTTTCCGTCTATCTGCATTTTATTGTGTCATTATTATACATTAGAAGTCGGCGTTGCATGTACAAGCCTATATGTTACAACGCTGAGCAATAACTGCCTAATGCACACCTGCTACATGTAGGCTTTCGTTCGGGCAAAAAGTTTACATCCTCTAGTTACGACTCAGCAAATGCAGTCATTGTACTGGGTATTAATCTATGCGTACCGTACGGTATGAGCTATCTCAGTTTGTCACAAAAGCTGATAATTCTCCGTGTTACAATACTTGCTCATTATTTTGTGTATTGAATGGTTAAGGTTTGGTAAAATTTGGCGAACAATCAACGAATTCTGCGAAACACGAAGGAACGTTTCTGTTGACGACGTCTGGTGGTCGATCGATCGATCAGTCATTCAACCAGTCACTCAGTCAGGCTGTCATTCAAAACACACATTAGCATCATATGTTGCCATAAAATCAGAGCCGCACAAAAAAGCGGTACCAGAGTGGAAACGTTTAAAGAAAAAAGTGGAATTAAACTTTTTTGTAAGAAATTTATTATCGATGTTTCGTGAACCGGTGGTTATCGTGGCGACTGGTGATACTAGGGGCCTATGTTCTGTTTACAGGGTGGGCCAAAAAATGGCACCATTTATTGTACGCGTCATAACCCAATATTAACCGATTTTCAAAATTCTTTCGCTGTCAGAATCATGAGACAATTTGTAATGAAACTGTCACTACAGATCCCACCACACCTTAAGTGTGTCGCTACACTATCTTGTGAAATGTCAGATGACGCACTCAAGTCGGCGACGCCACTGACCGGTTGCGTGATCAACGTTGATCGAGCCTGGCATGTGGCCCCCAAACAACCCAGACAAATCCAGTCAATTATGCTGTTCGGGATGCCCTTCAACAGATGGCCTATTAATGTTGACGATTCACGACAGCCAACCAGCTAAAGAAAGCCATTGTCGCTGAATGGGGCACAGTGTCGCAGCGTTTGGTTGATCACGCCATTGGTCAGTGGCATCGCCGGCTTCGATGCGTCGTCCAGCAGCAAAGCGGACACATTGAAAATTTGATGTGAAAACTGTAAAGATGTGATTTTTAGACAATAACTGAGACAACAAGCGCGTTGTTTCTGTTGTTAATTTTTTAAAATGTGTTGTTACAAAAGTCGTCTTGTTTTTGATTGTTATTCTTAAAACACTGACATTTCACAAAGTAGTGTAATGACACACTTAGGGTATGGTGGGATCTATAGTGAGAATTTTATTGCAAATTGTCTCCTGATTCTGACAGTGAAAGAATTTTAAAAGTCGTTAATATTTGGTGAAGTTATGAGGTACACAAATAATGGTGCCATTTTTTGGCTCACCCTGTATATCGATCCGCGCAGTGGCGTGCACGTACTGGCGTAGCTTGGATCTAGTTGTAGTGGGGGCACTTGAGGGGTGAGGTATGGAGCGGGATGTTTCCTCCCCATGGGAAAAGGGTTAGGGGAGAGGCTGTGCTTTTTTCCTGTAAAGATTTTGGATTTTTGCTGTGAAAATGACGTGTTTTGGTGTTTTGGTGCATTTTGGCACTTTTTGAGTGACTGAGTAGGCTCTTAGGGGGGCAAGCACGTACTCCCAGTGCTCCGATGGCTACGCCAGTGTGTGCACGTACGGTAGACAGATCTGTTGCCGATGCTGACGATATTGTCGATATGTCGTCAGTTCAGCCATCCAAACTGTCGCTGTACAGGTCTACATATCGATAAGTGGTACCAGCAAGTCGATGGTGCAGACAGGTTAATTGTCGCCGATAGATTCTTTATTGCAGCAACTGTTGCTTGGATACGCTACCCTCCACTCGTGGCCAGTTACTATATACACGTTGCATAATGAGCACCATATATCTGTTGCACGGGTGCAACATTTCAGCAAACGATTAGCTTTTCACAGCATTTTATTGTTGTACACTGTAACTTTTATAGTTAAAACTTATTTTTTTGTTTTTGAGCAAAATACGAGCGTAAGTAATTGATTGATTGATTGATTAATGTTGATGATTGCAAAATGAAAATGCGTGAAGTTAGACCCGTGGGGAAATCAAGTTTTGAGGCTTAGCTTTAAATGACACACTGAATGAGTGTCGTAAAGAACGAGATACGCGAAAATAATAAACATTTTAAAAATAACATTCAAAATAAGTCGTGAGTGGAGATAATTAATTAGGGTGTGACTGGCTTCAACTTTCACAAAAATAAGCAATTTTAAAATTTGGTGAGCAAATGAAGAGTATTTTTACGAAACATTTGCAAAACACTTAAAACATGCTTGTGTATGTTTCACGCGTAACCAAAGCCTAATTCTTTAAAAACTGTCATCCATGGACAATTTCGATCGTCTTGTGGCAGATCACAGCCGGTCATATGCGTTCATCTGGTGCCGTATATTTGGTTCATCCGATTTACACGGCAGTCAGCGTACTGTAGGCTATATGCAGATGCTCTGCTCACAGCTGGTGATGATCAGTGACATCTTGGCGTTCGTGATTACATCGTCGATACAACCGCCGTGCCACGACAAATGCCCGCTGCTGCATCTTGGCTTTGTCTCTATCCATCACTCCTAGCTGAAGTCGTCTAGTAGTTGATTGAACGAAACTGATAACTGCAGCTATACTTTCTGTACAGCACATATTAGTCTAAAAACTCATCTTTTCTGTAAATTTTATGATTTGGGGTATGATTTTATGTAGGCTTAGTCATTATATTTTGTTTTATTGCGACTGTATTTTATTGTTATATACTGTTCAGCTTCGCACAGATGCTATACGTAAACGTCTATTCCGCCAAAGCGAAGCGACGAAAGAGGTCATGGTTTTGGGTCGGCCGATTTTTGCCAAATGCATTATTCCAGAAGTATTAAACGAACTTTGTTGAAATGAAGCGTGCGAGTTAAACATGTTTTAACAAAGAAGTAATTAGACTTTGATGGCTATCCAGATTTTTCTGCAGATTTTTTTATCACTTTTTAACATTTTTTAATAATTTTTTATTTTTAGTATAGAAAGATAACAGCTAGGTGAAATCTTTTGCATTCGCAAATTTTAACTATTTTGTATTTTTATACAAACTGAGCGTCGCTGCAACTTGTAATAAGATATAGTTACGTTATGGCAAATATAAGTTTTACCTTACATGTACTTGGTTATAGAATTTTCTTCAAGAGCATCGTGTATAACATAGGGCTATAAGTTTACACGGTAAGACAAAATAACATCACAAAACAAAAAAGCACGATACCTCACAAGTGCAAAAATATTTTTTTACTAAATTTTGTTCATTTGTTTCATTTGTTTGAAACAGAGCCGTGCACAAAACTGCTGCTTTGTGCTATATTTACTTGATGAAGGCTGTATCAAATTGACAAGAAAGCAAACTTTAAAAACAAATTTTGCAACTGTAATGATTGTATAAAAGGCTGATTTTATTAAGTAGTCAAGCGGCCAATAACGCCTTTGTTACGCTCGTGCAGCACTTTAATTTTAAATGTTATTTTTCAGTATTGGAAATTCACGAGAAGTTTGATATATTACGTTGTTGATCAGCAAAATAACATGTTAAATTTGACGCTGTACCACTTCGTCAAATGGCCTAAATGTTGCAAAATTAAACAAACTTATAAAGTATAATGTGCTAATTAAACGAGAAAAATTTGGTGCAAAAATATTTTTGCACCACAGAAATATCGTGATTTTCGTGTTGAAGTACCTTCAAGTTGATTCACCGTGTATACGGGCAGAGACGTTATGTGGCACATGTCACACTGCATGGTGAACGACCTATGCAATTTTAAGTACAAAGGGTTAGAAGGTGCAGTGCAGATCACAAATAGGCCCACGCAGAAAATTTGCTTACAAAATACGTTAAAACTAACGATCGGACATTAAATATTCAAAGTTCGCAGCGGCGTCGTTTACTGGTGAGGATGCAGATATTTTGAGCTATGCCGGGATGTGATGAGCTGAGTCCAATAAGTGCCAGCGGCTGTTGAATCAGGCGCCAGCATAGCTGATGGTGACAAATTGCGCGGCGCACTGATCTTCGTATATTTATCACTGCCTCTTGCAGCTAGACTGATGGGCAGCTGTCGATCACTAGTAACAAGCCATGGATGCGTGTGCCGCAAAATGCACCTGTCGTTAACGAGCGCAAAAGTAGGTAAAGGTCAATGCAGTTCTTCCGAATACTGCGTTTAGTGTTTTGTGGATGTGCACAAAATGTTTCTAAAACGGAAGCGCTGAAAATGTCGGACATGAAAATGCACGACGACACTGAACACCGTATATTCGTATAATGCACGCAGTTCCTCCCGAGAGACATTTGACACTGATATTTTAGAGTTGCGTTTTAGTACTTAGTATTAGTTGCATTTCATGTTATTCTGCTCTGTTATGAGTTGTGTTCTGCCGTTGTTTTGTAAAAATGTACTTTGCTTTGTAATTCATTTTATACTATGTGTTTCTTGGCTTCCGATTTCATGTCCTGTTATTTCATGTCCGGCATTTTTTGTAAACTATAAAACAGCTGGGTGCAGTCGCCGACAACTCTGCGCTTACTGTTTATTGATGCAGATCGACATGTCCAAAAAGTTCTCCCATGGAACTTGCTTTGCTAAAATTAATTTTATTGCATTTTCCGTTAGATTTGATGAATGATGATGCTGTTTTGAAAAATAATGAGGTAAAATGTTCTCGACCTTCGGTGACCTTTTGTGGCTATGACAACGAAAAGGTCTTAAAACAAGCTTAGCGTTAATAACGTACGAATAGGTCACTACGGCCATAATTTTTAACATATTTAGACAATTAATTAATGCTGTTATATCAACATTAAACTTTTTAAGGTTTCTTTTGTAGCGACAGCAGTAGACTTTCTAGCCGATTTTTTAAAAAATAAATCGGGTTGAGCCAAAAATGCGGCTGATATTCGAATTAGCCTAGTTTTGTAACAAAGAAAAAATATGGCTAAGATGCAAGACAATGGGAAAAAGGCAGCTAAAACGCTAATTTCTCAGTGGCACACAAACAGCGTTAATGTTTTCGACAGGTTGCATACGGAAAAAAAGCAGTGCATTAGGCCTACATGCACGCTGATGTGAATGAGTGGATGTTACGGGTCGCTTGAAAATGCAGGACCTGATTTTGACGGACCTGACAGTTGCGGATCAAACTATGTTGCTGCATTGTTGGACAAGTTATAATCAGGACCGTAGTTATGTGAACATATCAGAGGTTTTTAACGCAATGCACTACATGTATAAAATTAAATTCATGTTACTTTACGTATTTACGTACTTACGTTGAAGCTTGCGGGCAATTGGCTTTTCCTTCACTGGGCATTTGTAAACATTTGGTATATGCTTGATCACCCAATTAAGCACTTAAATTTAATATATGGTTAATCCTGTATTCAAATTTTTGCGTTCGTTTAGTGTAAGAAAAGCCAATATTAAATTTTTGTTTTGATTGTAATTACTCTATTCTCCACGCGTTCCCTGTAGTTTCTTTACGTTTTAAAATCTTGCATGAGTTTAGGACCTGATTCTGTAGAGCTAAGCCACACTTCGCTGCCTGACCAACAAAGAAAAACGAGGAAAAAAGGTCCGTTATTGTCTAGTCCGCCAATGTCAGATCTTGCAAAGTTGCAATGTCAGGTTCTGCATTTACAACGCCCCCGCGGCGATTACTGCAACTGCATTTTTTCCGCGGATTTTCGGCGGCAGCGAAAATTTCGGCGGATCCGGATATTCGGCTTTAAGCATCGTCGCCAATCTTCTCTGTGAACACGATAACTCATAACCACTATAACGATAACCGCTGCAATTAGCTTGATGGCATTTTGCAAAAACATCATCATCCCCACCATTATAACAGTAATTTATAGTGCGCCGTTCACAATAATAACAGCGTGAATTACAGCGTTTGTGTTGGGTAGGATAAAAAAATCTATGAGTTAAAAGCAATGTTAACATAGTGTATTTTAAGCTGATGCTTTTAAAGCTATTAAAAGTTGCTACAGCTCTCAGTTTATGAAGAACAGTGTTCTGCGCTGCAGGTGGTCCAGCGTACGATAATAAGTAAGTAAGTAAGTAAGTAAATGATTTATAAAGCGCCAAAGTCTCAGAAAGAATCAGGGCGCATAATGATAGTTCGCTGAACTTATCTAAGTTGAGTTGAGTTACGTGGGCAATTCGAGTTTACTACGACGCCGACGAGACCAAACTCAACTCGGTAGAATCATGCGCTGGCGACTTTGGCACATGATGCTTTAATGAGAGTTCACTGTCAAGTGTTAAGCCAAATTCCCAGACACTTATATCACAGCGACAGGCTTGATGGCTTCCATGTTAATAGTCCATGTCCCTTGACAACCTTTAGAAGCCTATTAAATATCAAGGTCATAAGTCAAATGTCAAGGTCACATAGGTTTTTGTGTGTTTTTTGTGTGCAGGATAGGCCTAGTGCTTGAACAAGTTGGCATATGGATTCACGGAATGTCATTCGCTAGATGGCGCCATTTTGTTACTGCCCTTGGAAGCGACTAAGGTTACCCATAGGCGGTACTTAACATTAAAAGTAAGTAAGTAGCCTGCATTTGTAGCGCGCCATATGTTTGAATTGTAAGCCCGGGTGGTAGCAGTTAGCTGATGGCGGTGTTGTGAAGTTTTGAAGGACAATCTGGTGTTTAGCCGACCGTGCTTAAGTACAGTCGAGGTATTGGCATGGTTGTCGTCCGTCTGTCTGTCCATCTGTAACGGATGTACTGCAGTAGGGAAAAACTTTTCACACGAATAATTAGTTATGTGTGTTCAATTTAGGCATGCGAAATTTCAGCTTCTAGTGCAAGGGTAACATTTTCAAATTGGGGTTGAATGAAGGGGGTAGGAAATTCAACGGAAAACTGGCCATATCTCGGAAACAGTGAGAGATAAGAAGTGCCATACGCCTTGTTAAATACGATGAAAATCATTGACCTTGGATGACTATGAATGTCACTGACAACCAGTACGGTCGGCTATCCTAGCGACAGCTGGGCTTCTTGTATTTTATTTTGTCCCATGATACATGTATATGTGCGAGGCGAATGTTGATTGAGTGTTCTATGTGTCCTACTTGTTAACTGCCGGAAGATGCAGTCCAGTCACTTGCTGCAGATGGCGCGCGGTCGGTCAATGAACCGGTGGCGAGAGTTGATGATCAGATGCTGCAGCCTGCTGGAGTGAATCGTCGAGGCCGACACCGGCTGGATGCCAGCTGTTGGAGGACTCCTCAAACAACGTAATTAAATTTGATGACAGGTTTTATGTCGGGCGGCAGCTCAATGAACGTGACGCATTCGCAGCGCTGAAGACTGACTAACTGAGTTGAGTGTTCGCGGGGTGCATCCAGTGTGTATCGGCGCACACTGTCTTCCCCACCTCCAGCGCTCCTCACTGACATTTTGTGAATGTCGTGCGGCAAGAACGTCGCTGACCACGTGCTGACATTGACAATAATAGGCACCGCTTGCTCACCTCGGATCAGTGAAAACTGTCACACTTGTCAAAGTGGCAGTGTAGAGGTAGGTCTGGGCATTAGCCTACTAGCATTTAGCTCAGCTAGTTCTACTTTGTTAGTTTACTCACGTAGAATTTGAATGGCTACTTTATCCAACATTGAATATTATGCTAGTATAGGCCTACGAGTCCATGGCTTGAAGCTCGCCCGTTCTTTAGCTCGCTGACGGTCGCGAAGACTTGTTTCATGGCCAATTCGCACCTGGACGCCGACGCAACTCAACTCAGCTGTTGAGTCGCGTCGGCGTCGTAGGTGTGAATTGGTCATTAGGGACGGTTTATCAGCACGCGTCGGTCGTCTATCTGTCTGTCGCGTAGTGTTTCCTCGTCGTTTAACTGTGGAGAAGCTGCGCCTACTGACTGGCCGTCTCGAAGTACACTGTATTTCATAAAAAGGACCCCTTCTTCTTTCTTTCATAGTTCATTCAAATGTTGATCAATTTACACGAAATTTTCACCAGTTGTAAAGAAATACTAATTCAAAACTTTTCAACAAAATATGGCTGTTAGTTAAATATACTTTGCTAGTCGTGACGTAACGCAGGCTCATAATGTGTCGTCAGTACAAGCTTGCTTGTCTCAACCGGTGCTGTCAGTTGCTACCCTGCTTTGATGGTGAACTTAATCTGGTTCGCTGATGAAAAAATGGTCATCATGTCAGCACTACGCAACATGGGGACATGAAACCAGGTGTCTCACGAGCTAGAAACTCAACCATCTCGCAATCACTGTGTGCTGGTGCACGGTCTTGCTAAAAGCTGCAACTAGCAGCAAAAGTCAAACTATTCCCCAAATGCGTGAAAGCAATTGTTTTGGGTGATTTTGTGGTTGCTATGATAAAACTTTAACAATTTGCAATCAACGAACCAGATAAAGTTCACTGTCGAAGCAGAATGGCTATTCAGCAACTGATGAGATGAGCAAGCTTGTACTCACGACACATTATGACGTCAATATTACATCACAACTAGTAAAAATATTTAATCAACAACCATATTTTGCTAAAATATTTTAAAATAGTAGGCCTATTTCTTCGGTTACAACTGGTAAAAATTTCGTGTAAATTGATCATTATTTGACTGAATTATGAAAGAAAAAAAGGGTCTCTTTTATGAAACACTGTGTACACTGTGTCAAAAAACATCCCCGACATTTTTGACTGTAACTTGAAAACCAATAATAATATTTTAATAATCTTTGGCAAAAAAAAATTTCTGACACAATTTGCCATCAGACGACCATTCAGTTTTCACCTCACCCAGCATTTGTTTCTGCACTACCTGGGAAAAACACAACCAGCGAAATAGCACTTTTTATCCAATGCGATATGATAGTTTATTTAACATAACGCATAAAAACACATTTTGTTCACATTTCTGACATTTTGGCTGACAACTCATCCAGTTGTCCATTCCATTTTTTAACTGCCTGCAGTAAAATTGCTTGAAAGTGTTTGCCTACTATGCGAACACAGGCAGGAGACGCTTTCTCCATTTACTTGACAGTAGCATCGATAATGTTCTGCTCCATGCAGACCAATGCAGGCTCTACCAGTCACTTCTGACGTTACAAACATTCCTAAACTTCATCTGGCAGACACACTGCTGCAAGACAGTCAAATCTTGTAATAGACCTGCTGTTGAGGCCCACAAATTAGGACAGATGAAATTTATTGATGTTTTTCCAATTATTTAAAGCATATTATGCTTAGTCTGCTTTTTCAAGGTAGTGCAAAAGCAGACGTTGGGTGAGGTGAAAACTAAAACACTTATTTAATAGCCAGTTGTGTCAAAAATATTTTTGGCCAAATATTATTAAAATCTGCTAATCTTTGTTCAAGGTACGATCGATAATGTTGGGGATGTTTTTTCAGGTTTTCTGTTTCTTTTAACGCATATTTCGCTTGATCTGCTTTCCCTAAGTAGTGCAGAAGTATACACTGGGTGAGGTGGGACCCTGAACGATCATTTGATGGCAAATTGTAGCAGAAATATTTTTACCAAAAATTATTAAAATCGGGTAATTGATTTTCAAGTTACAGTCGAAAATGTCGGGGATGTTTTTGAGACACAGTGTATATTCGCCAGCGTTTCGATATTTTAGTTTAAACTCGCAGGATGAGCCGCTAGTCTTGTGAACAGTTATAGTAGCTAAGGCTTAGTTAGTATCTTTGTCTTTGACCCTGCCACTGGCTTCGTGGGTCTACGAACTGATCGAATCGCTACGTTATTCTTAATTTCGTCGATTAACTCAACCGACACAGGTGCGTCACAATAGTGTTGTGCACAGGTCAGCGTGGAACAGCAGAGCTTGATGAAATTGGTCCGGCTAAGCATAACCGTACAGAGTGAGTTGCGGAGGCAGATATTGTCTCTGATACTTGGCAGAAACCATCAAATAGGGTGGAATTTGACCAGCATGTTGGTTCTGTTCAAACAGCGTTCCTAATCAACGACGACTAGCAATGCATATAGATGCAGATCTGGTCGATTGAAGCAAAGCGTCGTCTTTTGTCATGATAATACATCTTCTCACCAGCTTTTGTGCAGAAAATTGCCAGATTAGTTGAGACACGAGGAAATAGATCTAGCGGGTCTGCAACAAGTTTCAGACTCTTTTGACCTAAAACAGATAGTCACCTAGACGAAAGAATAACTGTGCAAACTAGGCAATGCACCTCATGAATAATAGGTCCGCCAAAGAGTTAGCGATGAATTTCTGCATTTTTTATGCTCACGACTTGCAAAAGACACGGTTACAGACCCGGTCTTCGATCAAATGATCAGTTTAGTCAAAGACGGCATCGCACTGCGGTAAATCATAATCATCTTTTTTGCCGAACATCTTTAAACTATTTTTACCTTCAAACTATTCCTACCTGCACATTATTACACTGCATTGCAAGGTAATCAGTCTAGAATCTGGTGACATGCCCATGCCATTTTGGTACAATATGAAAGTGTGACAGGCAGACAGTCAGACGGATGAACGGACGGAAGACGGAAGGACTTATAATAGCCCAATACGTAGCACAGTAATCCAATAAGTGCCTGTTCTTAATAGGCAATACTCTGACAATCGAACAGTGCAGATTGCGCAGCTCAGTGGATGCTTCCATTTTAACCCTGTCACCATTCATCACGCGTGGATTGTACGCAGTGTACCGGTGCGGAGCATCCGTGGAGCTGCAATATTACAGTCATAAATTTGCTAGGCTACTATTAGCCACTCTTACGACTGCACGGCTTTGTATTCAGCTGTTTCTACCGAGAGGCTCGCCAACGACAATCTCACGACTGTCTCTTGTCGGCGTCGTCTTACGGCGCAATTAATAATAACTGAGCAACACCTGACCAGAATGCAGTGTACACAGAATGACCCGAAACAATTCGTCTTCCTGTCCGGTCCCATCTTGTCATAACATAATATTCAGCCGAACGCTGATTATGCCGCTTCGCGTAGGCCTATCCATTGATCACTCCACTCCAAAGCGCACATCGGCGAATATTTGTACAGAGATAATAAGACTGTTATAAAACCAATCTTCGTAAATCTCAGTGGTGACAGTCGGCTAATTGATTCTTAGGTGGCGATAGGTAACTTGTTAGCCGGCACTGGCGCCTGCTATTGCAACGAACGTTACAATAGTGTCATCTGTCCGTCCGACTATGCGTCTGGTCGCACTCTTGCTCCCTGCTAAAGCCGATGGACGGAATGCTATTCATCAGGGACACTCGTGTGATCTGACGTAACGTTCTGACAGACAAAAGCCATGTTCCCCACGAGGGTGATTTGAGGCTTTAAAACCCAGTCCATATCTGCATTGCAAATTTCGGCCAAACGGTTACAGACAGCAGAATTGACAGCCTATGAAACAGCAAAGCTCGTATTGACCGCATACGGCTTCCCGGAATTTTTACTAAAATAGCATTTTCGCAGCGATGCCGTTTAACGCCAATTTATTTCTTTTTGTCTTTTTATAATTTCGCTATTACCGACGTAAAAGCCGCCTACAATCTACAGTTCAAAGCAGCGGCGATTGCGTTATAAGCGTTTTTTTTTTTTTGGGGGGGGGGTTTATCTGCTGTCGCTCAACGTCGTGGCGTTCAACTATATTATAATACTTCCCTACTAAGACCCTTATTTGCATTTACCGACTGCATTTTTTACTCCGCGCACGCTACGTTCCTAACATAGCGAAGGGGAAGTATATGAGATCAGTGTAATATTGAGGAACGACCGACGACCGACCTCCGTTCCTGGAAGAGCCTTCCTGGAAGAAATTCAAATGGCTATATCTCAGCATCCGATCCACTTCCGGTTTGGTTTTAGGTGGGGTTGTCGGGGTTGGCCAATTCAACAGTGCCATTTATATTTACGCCCAACTGACCCTCGTTGCCATAACAACGAAATTTGGGACAAAATGGGCTATAACTCGGCTTCTGTAAGAGATATCTGCGATATTTTTGCTTCTATTGGGGGAGGTTTCGGGAATGGGCCGTCGAACGCTGCAAAACACATTTTTCTTTAACCGACCCCCGTTGCCATGTCAACAAAATTTGGGACAAAACGGGCAATAACTCGGCTTCTGTAAAAAAAATCTGCGAGATGTGGGTTTTCGGGGTTGGGCCGTCGAACGTCGCCAACCAAATTTTACCCCCAACCGGCCCTCGTTGCCGAGGCAAAACAAAATTTGAAACAAAATGGGATATAACTCGGCTTCTGTCTCGGATCTTTAGTTGTAGTTGTAGCAGTAGGAATACTGTATTAGTCGTAGTAGTAGTAGTAGTAGTAGTATCGGCATTTAGTGTGCGCGGAGTATACATTAGATTGGTTACAATCTAAAGTATTCGTGTATCGCATAATCTTATTCGCACTTGCACATTCATTCAGGTTCATTATACGGGAAATTTAATAAAGTGACATTTACGTCTAAGGTAATAATACAATAAAACGCGTTAATTGACTTAGTTCGACTTTTATTACGGCACTGCCTTTGGGACAATGACGTTGTGGTAGCGTGCTGCCATGTGACGTTGGTGCTGTGTTCCTCTACCAAATTTACAAAAGCTCATACGTGCAACCTTTATAAGTTTAGCCATTTTTCCTTTTGTTTTTTTAATATGCATGCATAACCCTATTTCCACGCAGAAGCACACGCACACGTGAATTTCACGTGAATATCTATCGCTCATTTTTTTCTGCGCTCACGCGGCCGACGTACGTTGATTAGCGAGTCTCGTACAATGTTTTTTTTTCAACGGCCTCTCTTGCACTATATTCAGATTCCGCTCGTATACGGTTTCTGTCATACCGCGGCCGCGGTGCATATTTTCTCCGCTCTTAAATCAAAGACTTTCATTTTTTTTGTTGTTTTTTTTTCAAAAACAAACAACAGTAATTTTTTGCTAAAGATAAGTACAAACAATCAATCAGAAGACTGCCGGTTTTTTAATTTGTTCAAGTTAATCACAAAACACTACGAGTGTGTTTTATTTCGAGGTAAGGTGTACTGTAGATAGTTGACTAGTAACTTAAACATTGCTAGTAAAATACGATAAACACAGAAATGTATTCTTCAACAGCTTTTATAGCGTTCTTGCTTAGAAATACTTTAGCGCCAGATCTGCCTTTTTCGTTTCACTTTTACTCGCTGAGCAATAAACACAATCAGAGCCGTATTAACCGATATGCCAAGTATGCCATGGCAGGAGGCTCCAGCGCCAGGGGGCCCCCGTGGCGGCAAAAATTACTTTTTCATACCAGTATTAGTTTGGTGACTGAACCCATGTTTGCCTGTTGTTTTCAAAAAATCTCTATGCAGTGAGGGAACGTCGTGGCTTTCCAACGAATATAGCCATCAGAACAAAAATTCGTACCCACCATTTTTGGACGAACGTTACACCGCTGCCGATAGGGCACTTCATAAAGCTGCACAATAATAACAGCTTAAACTCTAAAAGTTCCGAAAATATGAAAATTACTAACAAGTAATCTAAAAAAGCTCATGTCACCCGCGACAGCATCGGTGCTGCCATGTGTGGAATCAGCGTACAACGCGCAATAGATTAATAATGCTTTTTGAAGGGTAGGCCCCTACCCAAATTTGCCTTTTCCGTACAGAAAACATCCTGAACCCAGTAGGTCAAAACTCAGCTGGTGAAAAATCTACATTTTGTGCTAAAAAAAATTCATGCACATGTTATTCTGGTCTATTCCCATTCCATGCAGTAATTTTGGCACAGTCCAATGTTGAACTAGGCCTATGTGTCGCAACCTGAAACCGCGAAAAACAAGAAGCTTAGCTGTCGCTAGGGAAGACGCGCTACGGCCTACACAGTTAATTCCTGTTGCAGTACTGACCTTCAAAGTCATCCAAGGTCAATGTTTTTTTATGTAATTTGATAAGCAATATACGACTTCTTATTAGTGATTAATAAATAACCTTGACTCTATCTTTCACCGTTTTTGAAATAAGACCAGTTTTACATTAAAAATGCACATTTTCCTAACCCCTTTCATTCAACGCCAAATTTGAAAATGTTTCCATTGCACTGCATCCTGCAAATTTTGTACAGCAAACCGCAACAAAGGGCCTATTACTCCTGTAAAAGTTTTCTTTTATGACCCACCTGTTAGCCAGAGTAGGCCTACATTCGTTAGGCTACATACAGACGGGCGGACGGGCGATAGACGACAACGATGCCAAGAAGGGAAGCCGTACAGCATAGCTGTATAGTGTATCAAAAACCACAAAACCCACTTTTAAATTTCAAGGTCATTTAAGGTCATCAGTGTAGGTGCCCCAGTAAAGCAATGGATGTGAAGGTAAGTAACAAATATGTGTCTCTATCTGCAACCATTTTTTGCGCCAAATTAGCGAGCAGCAGCAGAAATTGCACTTTTTAAGCGATACCCAAATTTGACGCCCTCAAGAAGGCGTCAAAAGTTTTTATACGTTACATACACGCTATAGCCCGTTAAGTACCAAAGTAAACCTATAGTTGTCACATTCCTGGCAATGTTTAAAGCTCGACTAAATGATTTTGACTTGGCTCGGTTTACAGTTGTGTTTTAACTTGGTTTTATTGTGTTGTCTTATTTGTATGCTTTTTTTCTTTTTTTCTTTTAGGGTTCATGTAAGAGGCTCTTGCAGTCCTTTGTGCCCTTGTTCAAGCTCTTTTGTTATTCATTTTGTCAATGCCTTTGTATTTGCTTGAATAAATAAATAATTTGATTTGATTTGATTTGTTGTCATTTTTTGTCATACCTGAGAAAACGACAACATGTTTGGTAATTGTAGGTCACTACAAACAGGTTGTGGAAAGTCAAACGGTACAAAAACTAAGCAGGGCTCTACTTGCGGGAGGGCCGGGGCCCCCCGTTGTCGCATGGCATCGGGCCCCTCTAAAGGTTAATCCGGCCCTGAACACAATCAAACTATCACACTAATTAACTCCGCGGACAGCGGCCTGGGGCGGGGCAGAAAATTGCAATTGTCCGACATAGGAGATTATGGGTGCTCAAAATTGTGATTTTGCTACTAATTTTTTTAAACTGGAGTTTTCAGCCCCAAATGGTGCGTTGTTGGACGAAAACTTTCAACAAAAAAATTTTTCTACAATTTTTTGACAGCTAAAATATAGGGTGAGCAAATGCTCACGACGCCACTCTCCGAGAACATACGGTCTGTTGTTTTTTGCTTAATTTCTCAAAAAGTTATAAAAAGATTTTAGTGATTTCTGGAAAAGTGGAAAGTGTCACAAAGACGCAGTGATTAAAGTTTGGCGGCGATTCGAATCACTTTCGGATCCAGACGCTTTCTCTGACAGCAGTGACATTAAGTGCGTTGTTTTTGTCAGCACTATTCTTAACGGATATATAAAGGCCTAAAATCTCTGATCGCTTCTAATTACTAAGAAAAAAGTTTGCAATCTGTTTAAACAGAATTGACAGTAGTATAATGCATGTCAGTTGTCGTTAGCTTAATTTGATTCTTTATTTTTTGGTTTACTTTTCGGTCATAATTTGGTTCCACAAATAGGTGCAACAGTAAAGAGAGGTTATGTCCTAGTGAGTAGTAATTGCCGGCAGTCTGACATTTCTGTAAAGCAGAAACTCCACTTTTTCGATTTGTCGGCGATTTGTTGGACAATTAGTTTGTTGTACAGCATTGTACGATAAATTATGGAAAGTAAAGTTTGAGCTTGATATATTCGTAAAAGAACGGACTGTCCGTGTTGAGAGTGTTAACACTGCATTATGCAAGCAGACTTATATAGCCTAATTTAGCCTATTTCGCATTCCTGCAGGCTTGACGTTGGCCAGCTCGTTGTCCGAGACAAACTCATTAGGCCATCAGATGGGTCATGATTACCTGGAAATACCATGTGAATGCGTGCACGCAATCTGGTAGTAAAATTATTAATTAGTTCCGGAATGGGTTGGGAAATGGGGGCGTCGGACTAATGAAAATGACTGCAGGGTCATAACTGTAGCTAGCGTGTCAGTGCGTTATGGGCCGATGCGCCACGCTTTCAGTGGTCCGACGTTCATTTGTTCCGGACCCGGTGACGCGCACTGCCCTCTCTGCAACATTCGGTACACGTCGCATAGCGGCGTACATCAATAACAGGCCGTACGTCAAGCAATAAAGACCGATGCTAATCCGTTCGGCATCCGTCATTTCACTGTGGAACTACACAGAGAACACACGCGTTCACGCATTCTGCAGTCGTATAATCCGTAACGGCATCGACCGATTTATCGATCGTACGCAGAAATCGCAATATTGTATAGCCTAATTATGGTATGCACACTGCACGGTCGGGGCCACTTTTATTTCTATATAACTTTGGCAAATATGGACGGGCCGATTTTAATAATTCTTTTTTTGTTGCGTTCTTCATATACCGTAGAACAAGACGGAAATGAAAGAAATGCGATCGCTTTGCCTCAAATTTAGCTGTTCTTGCAATACTTTGTTGAATATAAATTATAATGTTTAATAGCCTGTGCAAACCTACAGCTTTCTGTAATAGCCAAAATAATGTGCACATCGTCAGACGCTAATTTTGGTTTAGAATAAAAAGTCAACAAACAAATCTCGTTTGATGGAAAATTTAAGTCAAATTAGATAATATTTGAACACTGCAACACACCGCAGCTCATTTGGCAACGTATCCTACCTCAGTACCTCACCTGAATGACAAATTGACAATCATAGCGCTAACAGTAATACAGAAATAATAACAGTACAGTAGTAAGTAACGAACTCCGACGCAGGCGACGTACACCGAGATTAACATAACGATCTGCAGCTTTAACGCATATACGAAAAACATGCACTACTCTACCGCACTAAACCAAAATAAAGACAAAAGAGTAGAAGCAAAGTTGCCAATGAGCACAAAATGTACGAAACTGCTTGCAAGAGTTTTCACCGTGGCTTACATCAAACATCCGTTATGCGTGGCTATATGTAGTTGGTAAAATCACTGGCTGTTGTTCTAAGGCAAACGCCGAATCAACGTCGACATTAATGTACAGTGCAAGATAAATTCTAGCAGTATAAAACAGCGACCGTCCTGTTGACGTCATGTGCCCACCTGTAAGGCAGGACTCAGTGCAGTGTACAGCTGCGCATCAACGTAGCTACAGGTAAGATGATACCGGATGCTGCAGGTAAGATGAAACATGGCTGAGTCGTGACGGCTACTTGCAATCAGGTTACAGCAATGCCGTCAATGACAGGCGTCTCGCGGAAGATAGACTGCTCTTTAGCAACAGCATGCGCTTTAAATGGCGAAAGCGTAATTAACTACAGTCCCTAACCCTGAGTAAATTTTGCCAAAAAATGTCACGAGCCGGTCTTGAACTTTAGACTTCAGAGTGGCATTGGCGCAGTCCGATACACTAAGCAATTGGTTATGCAAAGCCTTTGCAGGCTGCTCAGATGGATGATGTTCTGAGTGTCTGCTAAAATTAATATACTCGACGGTTTCTAAATATACACCGCGGAATAGTAATGCTTTCGCGAGAAGCCTGTCGTAAATGTTGCATAATTACTGATTAATGGAGTAAGTAAGCATCAGTCGCTGAGCGGTTGATGTGGCGGCGATTAACTCGACACGCTGCAGTCAGCTGCTGGTTGTGAATCGTTACACGCTAGCGATCCGTTAACGTCATTCGGCGCAGTCGTTTTCTGATCCGACGCCGCTGCAGCTGCTGCTGCGGTGACGGCGGGGCACGTTGTCTTCTGTTCGTATCCGAACAGAACGCGCGACGTGATAAGTCTGAACACCTTGCGCCACGCGCGACGCGTCGCCTTGTCAAATCTTCGCCCGAGCGACTCCTTCCAAACGTTCTCCATCGCAGCCTCGTACGTGCGAAGGTATTCGGCGCGGAAGCCGTGGAACTCCTGGTGCTTGCGGCCGAGCAGGTCGAGGTTTGGGACGGCGATGACGTCCAGGTCATCAAGGTGGTCGACCACAAAGCGCACGGCGCGCACGAATCGGCGTCCGTGACAACGAAACACGACGTTCCTTCTCATCGCTTCGTGAGTCCGCAGCTCGGTGAAGATGGGGAACGCCTCCCTGACGTTGGGGTTGAGCTCAAATATTCGTATGAACGTGCGCACGCCGAGCTCCTCGTCCACGTTGCCTTCGGTCTCGGTGGTGAGCTGCTCCCAGGTGGTGTCAATTAGCTGCCGTTCCTGGTCAGTCAGTGCCAGTGACGTGTCGTCAATGTTGTCAGAGTTGCTGGCGGGCGGCGCGGCCTCTTGTTGCCGGCTAATTGACAGGTTTCCTCCCATCATGCACCGCCGCCGCACACTGCACACACACACACACACGCACACAGTCAATGCAATACAATATTCGTTTATTACAGCACTGTCAGAATGCAGAACATACAAAATAAAATTATATTACACGTTAAAATGGATAAAATTTTGCCATCTACATCATGTTCACGAATTATTATACAGTTCGCGCTGCAGCATTTCCGCCAACCAAACGCTTTATTCTGGACATTATGTGCTCTGAAGGACTGATTAAATAATAATTCTTTAGTGGGTTGATTTAGGGTCAATTGTGCCGTAGCTCTCAAGATGCCAAAAGTCGCCTTTTGCTTTGCCTATTACAGTTGCAATGGAAGCAAACCAATTGTCTACAGTGTATGTACACCGTGGGCCATAAAAACGTGCCACTTTACTTTTGTCCATATCTTCGCAAATTATTTACCAATTTTCAAAATTCTTTCAATGGCACACTTTACGAACAATTTGCGGTAACGGTAAATGCGTTTCTACACTACCTTGTGAAATATAAATGTAAGCAAAAACTAACCATAAAAGCAAAAAAATTAGGTAAATGAAAAAACGCTTCAGACCAACATTGTGGTAAATGATTCGGGGACGCTGAAAATGCGAGAAATGAAAATACGAGACATGAAAATGCGGCACCAAAAATAAGGGGTGAAAATGGAAAAAGTAAGACATGAAAATGCAGGAAATGAAAATGCGAGACATGAAAATACGAGACATGAATATACGGGAAAATGAATATGCGGGTGAGACGTATGCTAAAAGTAATGTTTACACTACAGGTCAGTTCAGTACAGTACGCTGAATGTCAGTAAATGAAATTCAATGAAATTCAGTTAACGAAATT
>Ga0209367_1001025_pt1 | contig 32493 bp, 15 predicted proteins | sample WorMetLIZISLAND2_FD_187412 | JGI IMG/M metagenome (GOLD analysis project Ga0209367, IMG submission 187412) | Marine gutless worms symbiont microbial communities from Max Planck institute for Marine Microbiology, Germany - Olavius geniculatus... ...
AAACTGCACTGGCTGGATGTGCCTGAGAGAGTCACCTTCAAGCTCGGCCTCATGACGTACCGTTGTTTGCACGGACAAGCACCTCGGTACCTCGCCGATCATATCAAGCCAGCCATCGAAGTTGCATTCGTACCCCGCTGTCGACTCAACACGTACGGCCGTCGGGCTTTTCCAGTTGCTGGTCCGACGGTCTGGAACTCGCTGCCAGATGAACTCAGAGATCCAGCGTGTGACATTGACAGTTTCAAACAATTCTTTAAAACAATCCTGTTCAGTCAGTACTAGTGTGACAAACGCATTAGAGGTTAATTTGACAATATGCGATATAAATTTACATTTTTCTTTACTTTACTTACTTACTTACCAGTGGAACAAAGCAATGCTGCTATGAACAGCCGTTAAATTTGAGATGGATGTTACTGCCAGCAGCGAATTGACTTGGGTTTTGGTTTTCTCTTCGGAATATCGCTATCGTTACACGTGTAGACATTTCTGTTGCAGAGAAATATACGGTCGGAGAAAGCATTCCGATGGACCGATTGGACGGAACCGACGAACCGTACAAACCGATAGCTTCTAAACCGAAATCGGTGAGATAGGTCTTTTCGATTAAAAGAGCTGATTGTAATGTAATACTTATAGTTTTTTTTCTCTGAAAGCAAGGGTATGTTGTTTTGGTGGGGAGACGCTGGCGGTCTTAGGAACGCCGTGTGGGCTACTTAATGTCTTGACTGTTTTGCACCTTACAGCAGAAAACAGAGGAAAAGGTTGCGTAATACAACAGATAGGCCTAAGAAAAGACTGAATTTGCAACAGTAACAACGTGTAATAATTAATAGCAGTCTTTAAACAACAGTCTAGTAATAAAATTATGGTAATCTTCATTTTATTTCACGATTTTTAGCATAATTGGTAGCAGAGAGAAAATATATTTCGTCAAAATTTTTGCACAATACACTAGTTCTCTGTTATGCCACACATCGGTTTCAGTATATTCAAATGTCGCTGCATTTGGGTGCATTGCAATAAACAAGTAATCGTCATTATGTCATCGTCCGTCCGTCTGTCTGCATGTGCATTGCTGGGGCTGCAGAGCGATGTGTTCAAAACTATGACAATGCTCATCCACATGACCGGAGTCGCCGCCGGATCCGCTGTTCTGGCATGGCAGATTGGAACGCATGATGGACCTCACAGATCACCGGACATTGTCAGCACACTCGAGTAGATCTATAGACGTCTAGGCTGCTGCTTTCACCGGTCAATATCTGGCCACGAAATAGGCGATAACTTTAAAATGATTTTTGTTATCATTTTGTCAGTGGTTAAGTGAAAATTTAGCTGTGGGGAACTCGCATTAATTAGGTTTACCCTTTCATCTCCGTCTCTGTTGGTGGTCGTGGGCTCCTTGTGCGTTCTTGGTTGGTAGTGTGGTATTTTAATCTTAATCTTAATTCATCAATTTGACTTTCATATTAATCAGTTAATCAAGCGTTTACGCTTAATCATCAAAACATAGTTTGCAGGAAACGTTTTGGCACAGTACGCCAGGTCAACTCAGCCTAGCCATCCCTCCATGGGCAGACGCGCTAGAGTAAGCCTACCGGCGATTGCTGGACCGCTCGGGGCACTGAGTGACTGAACTAGGTGTTTATATTTTAAAATTAAATTTTAAGTATTATGAGCTTATGTAATAGGTCGTTTGTAAATACAGCTTCGAAGTAATGTCGTGAACTGTGAAGGTGATGAGTATGCCATGATTATGAAGCTTTTGTATTCTGTTGTAACCATAAATTATCATGCTTCTAATAATTATTATGGACACGTTATGATGCAGCGTTATCATGTTTAGGGGGTGTGCATATTACACAATATTTTTTGCTTTCACTGCTGCAAACTAGCTGTGCTATAAACAACTGCCCGTTATTGTTGTTTTGTTTGGCCGAATTTTTGTGCATTTTAATTATTATTTTTTAATGTTTTTACATTTAATATGCCAAATAAAATTTACTCGTTGGCGTTTTCAATACAAATTTTATATGCCGGTAGGCCAGGCCTACTAGATACAAGTAAAAGTAAAATATACTATAAGGAAGTATGTATTATTTTCAGTGTGTTTCATGATAATATACTTGACGTTAAGGTTAGGCTGCTGACTTAATTTGTAATTTTAGTAAATTGTGTGGAAGTGTCTTGGGTATATTTAGTTTTAGTCTAATGATAAATTTGAGTGAGATAATTATAATAATCATCAGTCAATCGAATTCTCATCAATGAAAACCATGTTCAGTATTCAGTCATGCAGTGGGTGAGCTAGGTCAAGTTTCGTCAAGACTTCTGGTTGAGACTAAAGTCTCAGAATTAAGTCAGACATACTGGACTTGGAATTTCCAAACTTTGATCTATTTTGGTTCTAGGCTAAAGTGTCAGTAAAGTTTGATCTCACCCACTGCCAATTAAGTTTGAGTTAGGCCTAACCAAGGAGCCCTTGGCCTAACCATGCAGGACATATGCAGCAATTAATAGGTGCTGAGATAAAGCTAAGCTGAGCTAAGGGTAGAACCCCAAACATTGTATCATCCACTGTTCGTAACTTGTTAAATACAAAAAAAATCAGCTGTCGCTCGGGTGGGCCGCCATACCGCTTATATTCGAAAACCAGCGCCCGACTTCCGCGGTCGCCCAAAGTAAACAATTTCTTAGAGTGAGTGAGTGACTGCAGTCCCATACACGCTATGGTGACGCTGCTGTATCGAACGCTAGAACGAACGATAAGATACGATACGGTAATTAGGCGCACGTGAATGATGGCTGCAAACAGCAACTTTGCATTTTACAATGCGGCTAAACCGCTGCAGATAGAGACGTAGTAATGGTACTGACAACCTACAGAAAGTCGCCATCGGCAGTGGCTTCTATCCCCCAAATCTGGAATTAAAATCGGGTGCAAATCCCCCCCAGTTTTGGGCTGAGCTTCCCCCAATTTCTGACTCGAGTTTTCCCTTCCATTTTGGGCTTTTCCCCTCTAGGGAGAAAGTTTTGTTAAGGGTGTAGATTGCCCAGTGAAAAACAGGGGAAAATAAAAACGGGGGAGTTTTTTTTGTTAAAGGGGCAGATTGAAAAATGGGGGGAAGTAAAAAATAGAGGGAAGTTTTGTTAAGGCGTAGTTTGCCCAGTGAAAAAGAGGAAAAGTAAAAAAATAGGGGGAAGTTTTGATAAGCCAACAACCTTATCAAAACTTTCCCTCTATTTTTGACTGGGCGCAAGCTGCGTCCACCAGGTATAGGAATAGAAGCCACTGGCCATCGATTTATCTAACGGTACCATCCCCGACCCAGGACCCTCTAAACGAAGCGTTTGCCTACATGTGCGTTACAGACAGACGACAAACGACAGATGAAGTGACAGACAGACTGACGACATTGACATGGACAGAAAACATAGCATAAATCTATAATGTGAACTTGTGAAATGTGTTTGTAGCTGCCAATAGCCTAGCGCCTTTGGTAGACCTATTTCACGCCGTGCAGGTTCGGTTTTAGCAAGGGATATCCATGGATATATCCATATCCACGAACGCCTATCGTGCATAGATATAGCCACTAACTTTTCGCGAAATACAGCAGTGCCAAAGCGTCCATTCCCCCAGGCATTTCTTTTGTGAAACTGTTAAAAATAAATAAAAGTAAAAAAAAATAAAACACATTTGCATTGAAATATGATTTTAATCATTTTATAAAAATATTTCCCGGCTGTCATGAAAATCTACCGTAATTATTTTATTGCTTTTGCTATAGCCGACCGTTGAGCCTTGAATACCATATGTCGTCCCTCAGTCGTCTTTTTAACCGTAACAAATGTACTGTGGCTAAACGGTACGTCGTAAAAAGTTGGCGATGCTACAGTTGGATAAGGCGATAACGACTACCTATAAGCTGTTGAAAGTAACCATGTCTCTATCTGCAGCTTTTTGGCCGATATTTTGAATGCAGTGCTTTTGCCTGCAGCCATCACTTATACGTGCGCCAAATTACCGTATTTTATCCTAGCACTGATTCTAGCGTTCAGTATAGCAACGTCACCAGATCGTGTGTGGGACTGCAGTCACTCTGGAAAATCGCTATCTTTCCGCAACCGGAAGTCGGACCCTGGCCTTCAGATATAGGCGGTAGGGTCGGCCCATCGCAGCAACAGCTAGCTGGGATTTTTGTTCTCCAAGACACATGTTGCATTCATGTACGCCCACGGGTATAGATAGAGTGAATGTTTTGAAGAACACTTGGTTTGTACTTTCTACTAGCATTAAATTTGTTAGGAATCCAGCACGTTTGTAATTGTGTTACCGTTTAATAAAAGCGAATAAAAAATAATCTCACAAATTGATAGACCGTTTGTTGCCCAGGCAACAGTAAGTTATTAAAGCACCGTAGATTAAGATCTGTTGCTGCTATAGTGCTAATAAATTAATTTAGGCTAACTATATAATGACGTGCTGATGTCACTGATTATTCATTTGACTCAATAACATAAATAAACGATAAAATGAAGAGTAAGAACGACAGACAGAAAAATATTATATAGAGATAAAACACTTAAATAGACCTATTCAGTTTAATTAGCAAATGCGACAGCACAATATCCATGGACTGATATCCACAGTCACATGGATATATCAATGGATATATCCATGGATATCCATATCCACGGCAAGCCTGCCAAACATACAGACAATGTATAGGCTACTTACATATCAGAGCAAAAAACTTCAACAGTTTACAAAGCTATATATGTAAGGGCGATATGAGTCAAAACTCGAAAACCGCAAAAATGGTTTTGGGGCGAATTCAACACGCGATAATATCGCCCCAAAACCATTTTTTTGCTGTTTTCGAGTTTTGACTCGTATCGCCCTTACATAGCTTTGTAAACTGTTGAAGTTTTTTTGCTCTGATTTTTGCTGTTTTTAGTCGAATTTTGCCTAAATTTTGGGTATTTGATTTTATGACAATAAATTTATTTTCTGTTTTAAGAATACCCCCGGACGGGTAAAGGAAGTTGGTGCATAGAAAAAATTATGTGTGATGTAACAACGTCTGCTGCAGCCAATTTTGTCTTTGAATAAAAACGGTTAGTTGCCATGGCAACAAGGGTCGTCATGAGACAAATTTAAATAACACCATCGGATAGCCTGGGCCAGAAAATAGGGGAGTAGGCGCAATTATCTTTCACGAGCGCTGAGTTATGGTCATTTTTGTCCCACAATCCGTTGTCATGGCGACGGGGGTCGGCAGGAGATAAATTTAAATGACACTGCCGAAAAACTGGGGTCTGAAAATAGGGGGTAGGTGCAAACAGCGCGCTATTATCTTTCACGGGTTTTGCGGATAACGAGCCTATAGTCAATTTTGTCCCAAAATTCGTTGCCATGGTAACGGGGGTCAGCAGGGGAGAAATTTAAGTGACACCATCCGACAGCCCGGGCCCAAAAATAGTGGGGTAGGTGCAAATAGCGCGCAATTATATCTCTTATGGGGACCGAGTTATACCGCTTTGAACTCTCCATTAGCTGTAATGCAAAATTTTGCAACTTTTGAATGATTGCTATGGCAACAGGGGTCGTTAGGTGGTACATTTAAATGACACCGTTAGATTGCCCGACCCCGAAAATAGGGAAATGGAAAATACAAACAGCGCGCAGTTATCTTTTACGGTGACCAAGTTATACCGCTTTGAAGTCTCCATAGGCCGTAATGCAATTTTTTTTTAAAATTGGGGCACAAGAAGTGGTCAGTTCCAAAAATTTTAATCGAAACCATATAAGGAATGTATCCGGCGTCAGGACGCTTCGTTTGAGCCATTAGCGGCGTTGGTCGGTCCAACGGGCTGGTCTGTAGCCGTGTGCAAGAAAAAAAAGGAAAAAATAGACGCCTACCGGCAAATTTTGCGCATGCGCAGCTACGCCTCCTCTGAACCGATTGTAACCAAATTTTGCATGTGGGGTCGGGTGGGCGATGTGATCACTGATGCCAATTAAGTTTTGTGGAAATCGGTTAAGAGGTTTCGAAGTTACAGGACCCCCAAACGCCATTTCCTATACTTAACGTTCATCGCCCTTACAGCAGTGTCAGCACTACCGTGCTGCACTGTGACAGACAAGGGAAGAGAACTTTGCGTTGACCCGGTTTGTTTACTTACTTATTCTGTATTGTACTGTTACTTACTGGATAGTTCTAGTACGTTCCAGATTAGCGTCTTATTTTCGCAAGTCATCGGAAGCCATAATGACTTGCGGATGACGTCACGGTGTTTTCGTTGTATATGAACAAAACACTATTGTTTTTAGTTTGAGTCTTTAGTTGTAATTTTTGGCGTATATCTTGCGTTGAGAACGTTTTTAGTTGTAATGGAATTGCCGCATATAGGACAACACTGCTCGGATGCTTTCTGCAAACGTCTGGGTAAGTCTAAGACAGTTGGCGACTTCACTTTTTGACTTAGACTTTCGCTGAGCCAAAGCTGAAGCTGAACGCTTAGACCAAAGTTCAACTAAACGATTAAAATGGCAGAAAATCGGTAAAGGGACGAGTGAAGTTTACAGGGCGCCATAAGAATACACCTAACCTAGTCTAGTTATAAGCTGCATTCATATCTGAAATCTGAGCCGTGTATAACAAGGCTACACCTAACCCTAACCCTAAACCCTAACCCTAACCCTATTGGTAGTTATACGGTATATATGTGAAATAATAGGCGCAATGTATTCCTATGGCGCCCAGTAAACTACACACTACCCCCGGTAAACCTAACAGGAAATAAATCAACCAGTTTCGCTTGGACTTGCTTATTTAATTGCGCCGTGCACGCAAATGACGTAATTACGTAACGTCTTACGTCACTGTTTAGCCATTACGGTGTTTATTTTTGGTAGCAGACTGTTTTAATTTACTAAACTATCCGTGTTAGTCGCCATGTTTTCGCTCAGAGAAATCACTTCACTTTTTGACTTAAGTAGGTCCTTAGGCCGAAGGCCTTGGTGTGAATTTTTGGCAGCAGTTCTTTGTAGTAAAGGTCGACATTAATCGAAGCTGAATATCAGTTACCAACCAAGCCATGTGATTATCTCTAAGTGACACCAAAAGTTATCAAACGTACACACCCTTTAGTTAAACTGGGGTTGATTATTACCAAATAAGCCAAAAGCTAAACTGCAGTCTTAATTCTGCCTAGTGCTGCAGAAGAAATTGATTAAAAATACAATAATTCTAGTGATAGATCGGCGATCTTGCTGTTAGCACTGGAAAATTGCTAGAGGTAGATAGGGTAGATACAATATTGGGAAGATGGTGGAACTTATATTCCTGGTAGACACAGAAGGTCTATAAACCTTGCCACAACACAGTCACGTATTTAAATCAGGCTTATTCAGTATTATATCAGGGTCCATCTCAAGCTAAAGCTGTTTTTTTTGTAACACGGACTTAGAACTATAGCGCTTGTGAATAAATTTTATTTAGTGCTTGGTAATTGGTAACATTTCAGTTCCAACCAGAGTCTTGGCAATGCAGTGAAGAAGAAATGTGGCTGCATTCTTACATTAACAACAAGATAAATGTAATTAGGTAAATGGTGATCTACCATTAGCAAATTTCTGCTCTCTAGTGCGAGATCGTCGATATATCACTAGCACTGACCTTAAAAAATACCATTGTAGCGTACGCAATTTGCGCACGGTAAATAACACTGTGGCTGCATACGGACCATGCATGCGCATGGTCAATATAATCATTGTATACGCACTCCGGACTGCGCGGATCCACTGGTTGGTCTTTTCGCACTCCTGGCGATATTCGATATCTAATAGGTGGCGCTAGCGTTGCGGTGCTAGTGTTGTTGGACAGCATAGCATTATTGCTTTTGGTTCAGTATTTAAGTTAGGTTTAGGTTTAAAGTTTACATTTATTACTTAAAACTATCGCTTATTCAGTTTTTTAGGTATTACATTTTTAGCGTGCGAATTTAAGTATACTTCTTGCAATTATTTCACAAGATATGTGCACCCGTACGAAGGTTGCAGAATTGGTTACATATGCAAACAGCGTGCTGGTAGGCTTCATTGGCTGCAGGCTGCCTAAAGCCTTAATGGCGTCTCTCTGCGGCCGTTGCTGCCATATACTGCTGCATACATCTCTTACAGCAGGGCAGTTCACATGGAGCTGTATCAGTGGTATGACTAATTATCATTTGGATGAATGGTGAAGACAACAGAAGAAACGTCGGACAAGATGGCATAGAAGATGCACGGTGACCGCAGCCACGGCAAGGAGAAGAGATGTCTTCTGTTATTGCTGTTGCCTTCGTTGTCCGTTTGTTTTCCCATCATCTTTCCATCTCATTTGACTTCACCACGTTGTCAACATTTCCACCTGTTCGGTTTTGCCATACAATTGATGATCTTGGCTTTTGACATCTCCGTCTGTTTGTGTTATAGGCCGTCTTCGCCATCTCTTCATCTTTGACATCATCTTGTCCATCATTATGGTTCATTGTGGTAATTGGTCATACTCCGCGTGGAGTGCAAATAGGCGGTGGTCATTATTGGCCTTATTCGCACTGTGGAGGGCGTGCTCATAACCTCCGCCTATTCGCACTCTTTAGTGTGAATAAGGCCAATTTAAGTATAAGCGCCAAATATGGATTTTTAAGGGAAGTTGTATTTTGCGGAATGCAGAATTTCGAAAAGGTGCACTTTGCGAAATTTTTGTTGCGGAAAAAGCATGCAGAATTGGGTGTAATTTGCAGAAATTGTTGTTGAGCTTTGTCAATTAGTTGAATAGGTAACAAGCTGACACTGAGCTAGGCCATCGTGCCCTGTAGCACACATTTTTATAAAAACGTCTTAACGTTTTTTTCTGTCACGTTTTGCGTTTTTTATTTTAAAAATGTTCATTGAAAATTTTATCAAAAACACAGAGTGAAAGTTTTTTTTGTTGAAAGTTTATAAACGTTTTTACACTTTTTAGATTTTTAACGAAAATTCAGGTTTTAGGTTTTAAAGGTTTTTTGGTTTAACTTCCAATAAATAGGCTATAACAGGCCTAATTATGACCCAGAAAAAACAATTTTACACACTTATGCGTGAACAACGTAATGACGTGATTGACGTCATACACTGGTCCCCTCCCTAAGAGCCCACTCAGTTACTCAAAATAGTGTCAAAATGCACTAAAACACATCGTTTTACGCAAAAATGGAAATTTTTTCCCAAATCCCTTCCCCATGGGGACCCCTCCCCATACACTGCCTCTCAAGTGTCCCCACTATAACTAGATCCTGGCTATGCCACTGACGTCATATTACTCAAAAATCATGATTAAATTTGAAATATGGTATGTAATGAATTTCACTGCAATTAAAAAACCTGCAATAAACTTAACATTGAACGGTTGAGGTTTTTTAGATTTAAAAACCCTTTAAAACCTATGTTTTTCCGGACCAATTTTCCAGCCTGGGTGTTACCCAATGTCGACTCCGATCACACAGAGTATTGTTTTGAGACTTATATGTAAGCTATAGCAAATAGATTTAGTTGAATTTTGTGGAATGCAAAAAAATCTGCAAGGTGTAATTTGCAGAACGTTTTGCAACCAAAATTATGCAAAGTTTATACACTTTTAAATTTCCACATTCCGCAAAATACACCTTCCCATTTTTTAGTCATTGGAATTGGATTTGGTATATGCCTCAGCTTTTGAACTCAAGTGACACAACACAATTATGCATTACACTATGATCGAGAAATTGATACGTATTCATTCTGGGTTGCCAGAGAGAAAATTAACGATTAACAGAACTAGAAATGTGATGAACAGACAGGAATTTGTGCATGATGTTGAAAGGGACATAAGTCACCTCGCCACATGGTTAGCACGTTGAAAATTACTTAACCAATTTAATGTTTTGGTTTTGAATTGTATACAGTTATTGATGGGGTCAGGAATAGCATCCGACAAAATTTCCTCAAGCTATCGCTTTTCACATTATTATGTTAAATGAAGAAATTTGTTATTTGCTTTTTTATGATAGATGAATAATACAGTGTTTGAGGCTTCTCATAATATCTTTTTTCACTGTGTAGATTTTTTGCCGGTGAAGTGCGATGCATGTCTGAAGATTTTTTGGTTAGTATGTGTTTTACGTACTGTGCTAATTGTTTTAATATTTTCTTATGTGCCATTTCTATGCTTTGTGAACTATAAGCAGTTGTTACTGTTTTTTATTACTCTGCGCACGCTATGTTTCTAACGCAGCAAAGAGGAGTATATGAGAACAGTGGAATATTGACAACCGATTGACTGACCTCCGTTCCTGGAAGAGCCTTCCTAGAAGAAATTCAAATGGCTCTATCTCAGCAATCAGTCATTCGATCCACTTATGGTTTGGATCTAGGGTGGGGGTGTCAGGGTCGGCCAATTTAATAATGCCATTTATATTTACACCCAACTGACCCCGGTTGCTATCGCAATGAAACTTGGGACAAAGTGGGCTATAAGTTGGCTTCTGTAAGATATATCAGAGAAATTTTTGCATCTATAGGGGGGCTTTCGGGGTTGGGCCGTCGAACGCTGCAATCCACATTTTTCCTTGATCAACCCCCGTTGCCATGGCAACAAAATTTTGGACAAAATGGGCTATAACTCGGCTTCTGTAAAAGATATGTCTCGGATCTTTAGTTGCAGTTGTAGCAGTAGCAATACTATAGTTGTAGTAGTAGTAGTAGTATCAGCATTTACACGGTGTTTCATAAAAAGGACCCCTTTTTGTTTTTTTCATAATTCATTCAAATGATGAGCAATTTGCATGAAATTTTTACTAGTTGTAGCTGAGTAAATACTAATTCGAAATGTTTTAACAGAACATGGCAGTTGATTAAATTTTCTTTGCCAGTCGTGATGTAATGCTGACATTATAATGTGTCACGGGTACAAACAGGCTAATCCCAATTGGTGCTGCCAGTTGCTACCCTGCTTTAATGGTTGAAAATCTGGTTCGTTGGTGTTGGCATATTTTGTTCAAATATTTTGAATTAGTATTTCTTCAGCTACAAACTGGTAAAAATTTCATATAAATTGCTCATAATTTGAGTCAATTATGAAAAAACAAAAAGGGGTTCCTTTTTTCATGAAACACCGTGTAGTGTACACCGAGTATACGTTGGTTACAATCTGAAGTATTTCTTGTTTAGTTTTGCTGAGTTGACCTCAGCAAAGCCTCAGTATAATGGAATTATACTGAGACTTTACTGTTTGCTTAATGTCTGGAAAAATATGCTAGAAGTGAATCACTGCATGATATTAGATTTAACTTATCCTTTGGTTCTCGTTCCTTTCGTGTCTCTGCTCCGAGAATTTGGAACTCCTTAACTCCTCAAATTCATCAATTTCAAACCTTGGCTACATTCAGATGTCACTTAAAGACCCACTACTTTCAGTCAGCCTTTTCTGCCACCCAGCGTCCATCATCCTATGCGCCCTGATTCTTTCTGAGACTTTGGCACTTTATAAATCATTTACTTACTTACTTACTTACTTACGACTTACATTACTTAGGATTTATATATTAGCTGTCAGTGTACGATTCTGTCAGTTCCACAACATATGTTGACCGTGTGCTATTTGTGTTGTTTGCAGCAATGATCATTATGCATACACCAATCACAGTTGTCCAGATGCATACAAGAAGGTATGATCTGTGATTATGTTTTTATTTTCTTTAGTTTGTTGCAGTTTGTCAATTTGTTGTTTTAATTCAGTAGAAAAATAGATGACATTTCTATGTTTCCAGTGAGAATATATCATTTAACAGATTTCGTTATATTCCGTAACAGTATCATCAGCCAGTCTTGGCCGTAGCTGTAAGTAACAAGTTGTTTTTATTATTTTTTTATAAAGACATATTTAACACGTTATTTTTTTAGCATTTTAAAAAGTTTCTACATGAAGATGACGTTGATTTAACATATTTTTATGCAAAAATGAAGTGCTAGTGATAAAGTAATAATGGATTTTGTATTATTTTTTTAATTATTAATCTATGGTGACAGAAATTTGATGAATATGAAGAAACTTTTTGCTTCTGGAGCACCAGATTTAGTCTGTTTATTAAGCAAACAAAGAGTCATGCTTCTTATTCATCTTCTACAAATGCATTTGTAAAAAAAATCGTAACATTGCATGTACGTATATATTTATGTTTCATGTTACCCATGTCTTTAGCACAATTAGGTGCTAGTTAAGGTTAAAATGAACTTATAAAGCGCCATAAAACTAAACGTGTGTAAAGATACAGAGGTGCTGGCTACGTTACAGTTAACCATTGTTTTCAAAAGCAACAGTAAACAGATGTGTCTTGAGTCAACGACAGAATGCAGGCAAACTGTTTGCTTCAATGACTGAAGTTGGAACTGCTTGGATATTGAAGTTGGAACAGCTATCTGGAACTGAAGGTCCAGATAGCTGGTACGGCTGAACTAAAAGCGCGGCTGCCGTATGCAGTTCGGGTGCGTGGTGCTTGGAGTAGAGGACGAGTTGATGAGCGCAATGTCATCGATTAACCAGGCTGTTGACTGGAGATCAGCTGATGAAGGTATTCAGGTTGTGAAGTAGACTGTATCTTGCAAGCCAAAGTTGCCAGTTTGAAGTTAATTCGCTGAGATATTGGAAGCCAGTGTAATGATTTCAATAGAAGTTGTGCGTGACAAAACTTCCGCCGTTGCAACTACGCGAGCGAGACAGTTCTGCACCTTCTGTAGTTTCGAGGTTGTCGAGTTGGGTGTTCCGTAGAGAACGGCATTGCAATAGTCAAGCCTGGAACTGACAATACTGGATGCAAGTGTCTTAGCAACGTCTTGTGGCAGTACTCTCCGAATGTGTCGTAGTGCCCATATGTGGTAATTACACGCCTTACAAACCGATGAGACGTGAACATCATAAGTGTTTATTAGTGTGCTTATTGTGTAACTATCTTGTGTACTTGTTATCTGTATTGTGTAAAGGTTTAGCTTTTTAACATTTCCTGGTGTGTATTTTTTTTGTGTACGTATATTACATGATATTTAGAGCTGTCAAAATTTTAATTTTTTTAGTGCATGCACTAATGCGTTTTCAGTGCATCGCCAATATTGCTGGTAGGTAGACTACATCGAGATGGGTGATTGGAATGAAGTCCACAAAGTCATGTCTGTGTTGCAGGACCATGACAGTAGTGATGGACAGTAGTGATGGAAGGGCAACAAAATAGTTTTTAATCACTTGAATATTATTCGATCGTCAAATAAATGTAGTTTAATGGAATATTGGATCTATGCTTTTCAGGATTAAGTAAATTTATGTATGTGCGTTAATTTTTGTAACTCTTTACTGCATTTACGGGTTAATTTGATGGCTCTAGTGATATTACCTGTACATATTACCTGTGTGTTGTCAGGACAACCAGGTGCCGGTGTGTCCATTGTGTAACTGTCCAGTTCCTCTTGGTGCTAGTGCGTCAGTGCCTGATGAGGTTGTCGGCCGGCACATTGACAACGACTGTCAGTCTGAAACGGCTCAGTCCAGGCGCAAGGTATGCTCCAGCTGACTTGTTTTCCACTGTTTATACAGGGTGGTCTGAAACTTTTGACATATTGCCCACCTTTCTACCACTAATCATCACAAAGTTATTAATACTCAAATGGGTCAGGTTTTTTTGGACCACCCTCTATTAAACACAGTTACTCAGCCTAGTCTCTGCTATTTTGTGCCTTTGATTTGTTTTTGATACATGGAGCTGAATAAATGGGTTTTGATTGGTTTGTTTGTTGGTTTGTTGGTTCGTTGGCTGATTGATTTCTCCAGTAGAATTTTTCAGTTAAGCAGAAGCTACTGTGTTAAACGTTTTAAACATTATAGTGGCCTGAAATTCAATGTAGATGGCACAGAGCTTGTAGAACTGTTGTTTGTACAATTCCGGAGATGTATTACACTTTGTCAGAGAACTGTAGCTCTAGTTAATTTGACATGTCGGCCAAGGTTAAGCATACACCCACATAGGGTGATATAAAATGTTCAAGCTGAATATCACACAGCCACATTTGTGTTTTTGTATATTATTCAAGAGCATATTTGCACCCTTTCCTTTTTCATAAATTGTGGACTAGGAACATTGCAAGAAATGGTTAACTAGAAAGCAGTCATAGCCCGCAGATACCTCCGCCAAGGCAAAGCTATTCGACATGTGGCGTCACCATCTTCGGTTTTGCAGCGGTTCCCTTATGCCCCCTTTAATGCAGTGGTAACGAAAATTTCAAAGTGATCCAGAATCCAGGATTCCTGCCAGATCACCCCCAAAATTGAATCACTTGTAAATCTTGCCTGACATACCCTCAAAATTTCAGAAAGATTCGTCCATAATTTTTAGAGTTATCTTGCTAACAGACAGACAGACAAACAAAAACTGGGAAAAACATAACCTCCTTGACGAGGTAATTAAAGCAGAATTTAAGATATCTATCTTATTACCATGTACTTGTTATTTTTAGATCATGCATGTGCAGGTATAGTGTTCTGTAAAGGTATTTTTTTTATAAATCTTGTAGTATGTTTGTTAGTCTGAATATATTTGCAGGTCTACAGTAACAGATGTGCCCTTAAAGGCTGTAAGAATAAAGAGGTCAGTGCGGTTCAGTTTCGGTTCTGTGTTCCGCTTACTGTTGTCACTGAGTCATATCTTTCATGACGTTGCAGAAATATGCAAATCTTTGCTTTGAATTTGCCACTACTTTATTTCACAGTTATTGTAGTCTATATGATCATTATTTCAGGTTGCATAAAATACTGCCGTTTTTACTATATGTCTTAAAAGTTTGTGCCATGCTGGACTCACTTAGATTAGTTTAGACATGTTGCTATTGGTGTCAGTATTGTTGTTCTTAGTGATTATCAGTAGGATTTAACATGCATTGCACTTTTGAACCACAGTATGCTACATGATAGTCGAAAATGTACTAAAAACTACGAATTAGAAACCAAAAACTAAAACTGTGGAACAAAAATGAGATTGTCTGGAAAACGTGTGGTCGACGGTGTTGCAAGACCAATGAAACGGACATGTTTTCTGTGATTAAGCGATTGTTGCGTGTTTGCATATATTTAGCAGTCAGTTTGCATTTATGTCTGATAATAATTGCAGTCACAGTCAGGGACTAGGGTGAGGTGATAATAATTATGATGAAGATGTTGATGGTAATGTGATATTGCAGGTGATGCCGCTAACATGCAATCGATGTCGTCAGAACTTCTGTCTTCGTCATCGACATGAGATGGATCACGGATGTAGAGGCTTTGACAGCACAGGCCGAGCCATGTCGAGTCAAGGGTAATGGATGCATTACATTAAAGGCAGCAGTGATGTTATTAGGAATTCAAAGTTTATTTTGTTTAAGTTTTTGATCGTCACAGTTTTGAATTACGTTAGAACTTTGTTGATGTGGCACAGTTTTAGTGGCAGTAAAGAAGCAATTGTTGTTCATTCTTTTTCCAAACCACTGAGTTAACAAAATCATCATACAGAGGACCTGCTAGCTGGCGAGCTGTGCTTGTCAACCAGACTGCTTCAAGTGACTACAGGGATATTGAAGATTACAGTTCTGAATTTCATGCATCACATAATCCGTTGTTTAAATTTTTGAACTATGTTCAACATCGTAGACTGCAATAGTTGACAATTAGTTGGGTTAGAATTGCAGATAGAAATGGAAACATTTCCACCTGTAAGAGTGAAAATAATATGCCGAAAAACTATGTACATGTTAGCTGATGTCTGTGACCATTCTGCAGTTTATGTATTTGTAACATAAAAAAACTGAACGTCATATTATGCAGCGGTTACAAATTGCATATTTTTATACTAATAGAAATCTGTTTTTTTTTCATTTGATTTGAGTATTTGATGGAATTATCTGTAATGTGTAGATTTTCTGTAATGCTCATATAGATTTTCTATAGATTGAGCCTTATTATTAGGACCATCCTGCTGATGTAAAAAAAAATACATTTGCTGTGGATGACGTAAGAGATAACTAGTCTGTGTGGTAAATTTAGTAAGTGGTTGCTATTAAAGTAATTGCAGTTAAGTGATTCGTGTTTGTGGTAAATGAATGTGCTTGCAATAAAAGGGCTGCAGCATTAGCACGAGCAAAGGAAACATCCACTCCTCAACAGTCTATGCTCTCTAACATTGGCAAAGATCTTGATCGGTAAAAACATTGCTTGCTGTTAATCTTTACAATGTTGTTAGTGATTAAATAGTTCTTTCTTTGTTTGCTTGTTTGACACTTTTGGTCAGACAGCATTAACCGTAGTCTGTAAGAAATACTGGAACGGCGATTCCGAAAAGTAACAAACAATTTTTAACTTTGAGGGCTTGTTTGGTGTGACCCTACTCCAGATCAGGAGTTAGGAGTTTTCCTAATGTTTAGCTCAACAGGTCAGGCACACAATATGTCGGCTTTTGATCAAGATAATTTTTTGGCTATACACTCTACTGCAGGCCGGTGGGTAAGAGACACACTAGCATATTGAGTGCAATATGGAATACCCGGTTGGTATATTAAGTGCATTGTTGCTGCAGGGAGCGACAGCAAAGAAATCAAACAGCCGCAGCCAGCAGACTAACAGCTGTTGCAGCACACTCCCTTCAACACCCCGGCATGGTGAGATATATTTAATTATTCTTTTTTTTATCAAATCTTATCAAATGTTGTTGCTATGACAAGCAATTCAGGCATCATCTGTGCAAGGGTGCAGAATGGCAGATTTTCAATCAGATTATAAACTCCGCTCAATTTAAGTGTCACATTGACTGATGGTTTTCTGCTATGTGCACCTGTCTAAAAATGTGACCAGAATCTCATCAAAATCTCGTAGATGAGAGAAGCAAATAGACAGAGGTGGAAATGTAACCTTCATTGTTGGCAAGGTGCCAGCTCTTAAAAGCTGAAGCATGTGTCTTGTGAAATAATTTGGCAAGTTAGTGTGACGACCGACTTCAGATTAGGCGGTATTTTTATGCGGATTTCTTCTGCAGTTTATCTGTGAATGTGACACTGAAAGAATTATGTAGATTGGTCCACTTTGCGATTGAAGTTGTCACAGCTAGTGATTGTAATCCCGGGATTGAATTCTCAACCCCAGGATCCGGAATTGAGAAATTTGTGATCCTGGGATCCCGTTTTGGGATTAGGCTTACAGAATGGTCATCATTTTGGTATCCACAGTTGACTTTTTTTACAATGTAGTATATATAGGCCCCTACAGAATGAATATTCAAACTGTAGGGAATGACAGTCAGAGAGAGTAACTGTCAAAATACAAATTACAGTGCACAGCACGGAGTAGTACTGTAGTGCAGATAAAATATTTTATTGAACAGGTGGCTAAAATTTTTTATTTCTGTTATTAACATGCAAAAAGTACAATTTTTGCCAAATTTTGTAATCTTGAAATCTCAGGATTGAAACGCCGACAATCCCGGGATTTAGGATTGGCGAAAATGGCCAGGATTTGGAATCCCGGGATTGCAATCACTACTCACAGCAGAAATGAAAGTGTACATAGTTATCACTCCATAGCCATAGCCGAATGTTGCAAGAGTAGTCTACTTCATTCATTCGTACCGTTAATTGTGTCTTGTATAATGATGTTTTTTGTGTCTTGTACAATGATGTTGATGCTCAGACCGAAGATGAAGCCATGCTAAGAGCAATGGAACTTTCGCTGCAAGATTCATCACAGCCAGCTGCTAAGACGTGAGCAGAGACTTAAGACTTTTCAATCATTTACTTACACATCTTTTTACTAAATGTTCAACTTTGTCACCAAGTCCATGTTAGGAAATCAGTGACAGTCTGTTTTCGTTGTTAAATTAGTTTGTTATCATTTATTCATCATTTTTTGCTGGTTGTTTTGTTTTAAGTATTTGCTGATGGCAACGTATGATCCCATAAAACGGGTCTCGTTTTGAATGAGAGTACTGTTAAGGTAATATGTTGAACTATGCATTGCAAATACAGTATATCTCACAGTCTGGTTTAGGTATCATTAGGTACCAATTGCACTGGCAGCAGTAACAGTAGGTGACTTGTTACAGTTGGTGGTTTGTCTGGCTGGCATTACAGCTTTGAGATAGGTTTCAGTGAAGAGCTGTATATAACATTTACACTGTTTATAATCGGAAACAGATTGCGATAGACAGGAGAAGCATCGGTCTTCTATACTGTTTTCAGAGCTACACAGGGATGTGCACGAGACCTGTACTGAGACCGAGATGTTCAAAATTTTGTCCGAGACGAGACGTAGACAATGAAAAAAATTACAGATTAATTAACTTGCACCATGGCAAGTGTTTCTATTTGTGATATTGTGGGTTTTTGCACTTTATTTTGACAATTGTCACTGAATAATTAATGGCTTGCACCATAAAGAATTGCAACTGCAGTGCTGTAGACATAAACCATTATGTTTATCGCAATTAGCAAGCAACTGAAATTAGTAAACTGCAGCTGATTATAGCCTTATACGTCATCTACATTTGGCTGATAGTATTCATTCTGACATCATACACTTTATCTTCATTTTGACTAGGTCATTTTGTGATGAAAAAGACTGACATGACATAATTCTGCTTTATGATAAATAAGTAAATGAAAGAGTAAAAACACTGTAAACAAATAAGCCACAAATGTCATGCTGGTTAGTATCGCTCTAACTGTAGCTACAGCATGCACGGTGTGCGCCTGCACAAAACGTCTCGACAAGACGCAATGGCCTGAGACCCGAGACGAGACCTACTGAGCTGAGACCAAGACCCAAGACGCATCGGTCTGAGACCGAGACGAGACCAAGACGTTGAGGATTTTGTCTAAGACGAGAGCGAGATGAGACGTTAGTACGTCTCGAGGCAGAGACATCTCGACCAAGACCACATCCCTTTAGCTACAGAGCAACACCTATCACATGGGATCATACAATGTTACCTCCGAAGGGTGAAGACTCTTTGACATACATATGTATTGACGCTATGTAAGCTAGAATATTAGTCTTGGTCTTTTGCGGCACTTACTTAGCACTTATATGGCAACAGTGCTCAATGTAGTTGAGGCCATGTGTTTCTACACTTACGTTAGTGTTCACAGTGGATATGGGTGTTTACATAAGCCTACGAGAAGCCGATAATTACAGCGAACAGGTGCATCATTGTTGGTGTATGGTACTAGTGTCATGTGGAGTCATATTATGTTTACAGTCTTTTAGACTCTTTTAAACTTTTCCTTAAATCATTTTTGTTTCAGATGTACTGATAACGCATTCAGTGCACTAGAGATTTATTCGAAATGATAGTGCGCTATATAAATGTTCACTTATTATTATTATCATTATTACACTGGCTGTCGTCAGTGCTAGCAGGAGATAGCAATAATAATAATAAGTGAATTTGCATAGCGCCAGTATGTTGATTGACTTCATAGATGCTGGATGGACACTAACAGTGGTGCTCTAATGTTTGACAGAAGTTTTAAACTTACGCTTGAATGGAGCCAGAGAGCTAGAACATAAGTGTCAGTGTTAAGAGAGTTCCAAACGGCAGGAGCGGAGCATCGGAACGCGCGGTCGGCAAAGTGAGTTCTGGTAGTCGGTCTGTGGATTAGAGGTATCATGGCTGCAGAACGGAGGCGACGTGTAGATTTCCGAGGTCTGATGTGATGGCTGAGGTAGGCTGCAGTTGACGTGTTGTGGATCTTGTAGCTGATATGATTAACTGGTTGCAGGTCGGAGGCTGATCGTCGTAGACAGGAGGAGCAGGATGAAGCATTAGCACGCGCATTACAGCAGAGTGAAGAAGAAGCAAACAGCCAGCAGCAGCAGCGTGTGAGTCTATACACCATTGTCTACTTACATATTTACTTATTTATTTATTGTATATTTGTATATTGGAGGCACACGTGTGCCTCTGTTCACCAAGCAGTATTATAATTTGGTACCAGTCAAAGAGCAGTGACACTCCGTGGCTAGGAAGGTAACCGTAAGTCTGGCGTCGCACTAGCCATGCATCATAGACTCAGTGCAGTATTCACCTTGACGGGCTCAATGGCCATAAAAGGGAGATGAGCACCCCACCGATGCCCCTTGTGGAGTATGGCACCTTTTACCTTTACCTGTATTGGTTCAAACTCAGGTTAAGTCATTTACTATAACAGTGAAGACTCGCAAGTACATTTATTATTGGTGAACTGGTGTCTTTTGAAGGCTTAAAGGTCCGTGGACGCCAAAATTAACATATACATTTTATCCATTTTCCTGAAAGTGCAGAATTTTCTGATAACTTTGACAGTAATATCGGCGCCCAGCGTTTTGTCAACACAGAAAAATTTACCTTTGAAGTCGACGATCTATGAAAACGATGTAGAAAACGCGCCGCCATGATGACTTGCGGTGACGTCATGAGTTTAGCCTATAGACGTCATGAATATTAATGGCCTAGCCTAGAATGATGACGTCGTCGGCTAGGCCATTAATATTCATGATTTATATGGGCTAGGGTCATGACGTTACTGCAGGCACTGATACATTAGAATATTTCGCATAACGTAACGTAATGCTGCATTTTGTTTGAAATCACACATTAATTTCATATATTTATGAAGCTCAAATCGACATATTATATATGCGAGGTTAAATGTCTAATTTAAATCTACAGAAATTGCGCGAGTGAGTTTGACAGTGGCCATGGATCTTTAAATGTACTCACTTGTTTTATTTATCTTATTCAAAACTTGCTAACACTTTCCTGTACACTGCAGGACAACTATAACACACTGCTCTTACGTACTTACACCTGCAACCAAATACAGATAAAGGTGTTCCTGATTTTTGTTCTCAGACGTGTTGTTTATTTTCCATTTTAGCTCCTGATTTGGCGTATTTGTTGTGGGAAATGTTGTAACGTATTCGCTGTGAATATTTTGTTTTTAGAATGTTTTCATGCATTGTGAACTGTTTTAGAACTCAGGGACGTCTCACCGGCACTCACGGGATAAGAACGGCTGCACAACATCTTAGCAGAGCGGGTTTATTATCAACTACATGAATTCAGCTCAGCACGATAGACTATTTTCTTCTGTTTTCTTATTTGCTGAAGACTTTTGCACTTGCAACTTGGTCACCCTTGATTCAATAGCTCTGTTATTTATTTTGTACTATTTGCTGCATTTAATCTTGTGATTATTATGTGATGAGCAAATTTAGATGAAACAGTTTAATGGTGGTTTGGTGTGACTGATATTACGCACTGAAAATTTTTGTAACTTGGCAATTTTTTCAACAGTTGATTCAGTCCTGTTCTCAGTATTTTTGCATAATCATTGTAATTGTGATAATTGTAGTGTTTTGTGAACATATGTAGATCGGAACAGTTTTAAAATGGTTCGGTGTTGTGATGTTTCTCAGCTATCGATTCAATCTTGTTATTTGTTTTTACCTACATGGTATGCTTATAATTGTAATTTAAAGTAGAATGTTTTCTATACAGGATTCTTTGTTTATTATTGCGATTCCTGTAAAGAGCCAAGAATAAAACACAGTCCGTGGTGTTTATTTTGGACTCTGAGAGCTTTCCAGTTGTCATATTTGTTATATTCTGGTAGATTCATGTCTTATTGGTTAAGTGGTCAAGTAGCTATGATATAATTTATGTTAAAAACCGTAATACCAGTGGGAAGTGGTGAAATATTCACGAGACAAGAGTAAGTTGATGTCGAAGTAAACTGTCTTTGTTTTTTGTGTTTGTGTCATTATGTGATGATTAATAATCTTGTTGGTAAATAGTCGGATATGCATTGATGTATCTTTTCTTTAACCACGACTGGTATGTAATTGTGCTTGTAGAAACATGCGTTATATACATCATGGGCCAAAAAACGTGGCACTTGGCTTTTGTCCATATCTTCGTCAACTATTGATCGATTTTCAAAATTCTTTCAGTCTAGCACTCTGCAGACAATTTGCAATAATGTAATTATTATATTTTATATAATTATATCGGATTATTATGTGTTCCACCACATCGTAAATGCATCTCTACACTACCTAGTGAAATATAAATGTAAGAAAAACTAACGATAATAACAGACATTTTGGTTAATGAAGTTATTATTATTGGTAAATGTTTGTTATTATCGTTATATATTTTATTTACATTTCACAAGGTAGTGTAGAGATGGATTTATGATGTGGTGGGATATACAATAATCACATTATTGCAAATTGTCTGGAAAGTGTGCCAGAGAAAGAATTTTGAAATTGATCAATAATTGACGAAGATATGAACAAGGGTAAAGTGTCATAAATGTTTTTTGGCTCATCCTGTAGAAATGTAATAATGTTGATGCATTAAGGTTTTGGTTGGCATCTCCAAATGACGTTTAGCTAACACCGGCGAACTTGAATTAAACCTAAACAAACGGCATTATGTGTGTTTATTCGTGTACAAAACATCAGTTTATACACTTGTTAATGGCAACATGCAATATCTGACAGATTGAAAACAGCAAAAGTCTTAAAAAGTGATAATACAACAGCACATGACAGTTGATGTGATGGTGAGTGATATAACCTTTTTATGATTTTTTGCTGTTTGTGATGTGTCAGACATTGCATGTTGCCATTGACAAGAGTATAAACTGATGATGTATGCATTGATTACCTTTCCGAAATTACAGCAAATGGGAAAAGTGACGATGGTGTAGTTGAATTAGTACTAAGTAATCTGTTCACACGGCTTACAAAGTGCACACTGCAAAACTAATTAGCAAGCAGTACAGTACAGTTGTATAAATCTTGACTCAGGTTAGTGATGTTAAGAAATCTTCAAATTTTATGTGCATTAAATGAATGTAAATTTTCGCAGCCCTAATTTTTACGCAACATGGAGTTGGGTAAAGCTGACGCTGGTAGGTTTGCTTTACATTGCAGCAGGTGCGATGCGAAATAAGATCAGAGGCTAATAACTTTGACCACTGTTTGCATTCATACTGCAATACGCAAACAGTAGAATACTGCTAGTTGTTGGCTGTAGCCAGTCAGTGAGTGTGATAGATGCAACTGCACATTGCCACAAAGTAGAAATTAGCCCGAGTCTATTTTCCGTTGTATCATTTTTGTTGTTCGTACAATATATCGCGGGAAGAACGAAAGACATTATGACAACCCTATGTTGATCGGCTCAGACTGGATGTAGCCCACTGCTCGACTGTCGTTATTTTTGCATTTTTAAACGTTTTGTAAACATTTTTAAATGTAGGCCTGTCGATGTTGTGTAGTGCAAAGATCAGATTAATTTTGAAAAAATATACATCGTATTTCGTCACACTTTCACACAGAAACACACACCCACGCTCACAGTAATACGTGTCGATTAACGGGATAATGTGATAAGTTACAAACTCAGCATAAACATAAAAACTTAAAAAGATACATGCATTCATTAGGCCGCCTGTACGTAGTAACGACAGGCCTGATGTTTTTGCTTTGTTTTTTACTTTTTATTTAGCCTAATTATCCACTTTGCCTCCGAAAGCAGACATCAGACCAAAACCAGAATAGGGAAGGAATTGCGGCCAAATTTCGTCGAATGTGCTGAGGCATTTTACCACATTTAAAATTGACGGTTTGACGAATAAGCAGCCAGCCTCATGACCCTCAATCGGACTTACGGGGCGGCCTCACGTTGGGCTCCGCCGCAAATTTCTAGTCGTTTTGATGCAGTGATCAATTCAGTGGCATCGTGGACGAAGGAAGGGCACTTGTCCCCTGAACTTTGGGCTGTCGGAAAATTGTTGGAACATTTTTTGTCGAAAATTTTTTTGTTTAAAAATGCAAAATCTGGGATTGGATAACCCCCACCTTGGGGAAATTTAGGGGAAAATTTTTTCGATTTTGAGCACCCATAATTTCCGCTGCCGTAAAATTGCAACTTTTCGCCCCACCTACTTTTTCAACCCACGACGCCGCTGGTGGTCATTGATATTTCCGAACGTTTACTTCATTTGCAGAAAACGTTAGAAATTCATCCATCCACTTCCTCGGCTTTGAGTGTCAGAATGGCGTCGGCCAACTTCTCGTAATCTTGCAGTGTGTTGTAGACCATTGCTGATATTCTCACCCACGGTTGCTTTCCCTCTTCATAGAAGAGCGCCTGTACTTTGAACCGATTCCACACGTCTCGCATCAACGACGTCTTATCGCACATGCCCTCCTGTAATATGCATCGGAATAAAATGCTATCAATTTTATCTATCAAGCCAATATACACTGTGCCCCCCCACAAAAAAAACTGGTACGCCAAACTCAATCGATAACTTTGTCAATTCTTGGTGGATTTTCAAAATTTTTTTATTGGCTAAGTCCCTGAAAAATTTGCGATGAAACTGTCGTTTAAGATCCAACAACGCCAAAAGCGTGTCGCTACACTACCTTGTCAAACACGAATGCTGTAAACTAGCATGTTTTGTGTGCGCTGAGGCCGTCTTGCTCAGTTACGGACTTCCAAAGATCTTGTGTATGGCACACCGCACCTGCAGTAAAAGAATTAAGTTTCGTGGATTGAAACTGCAGGATCGACGAATATCACTCTGGCGCAGTCCAATTTCACTAGCGCAGTAGGCCCCTATAGCGATTTACTGACAGCCATTTTTGTGCGAAATAGCTTGTTTGCTCCAACATTTTGCACCATTTCCCATTTTACAAACTTTTCAGTCTAGATAATGCAAAAAGCATTCTGGCACTATATCAAAAATAGCATCAATCACCAACAGTTTTGAACAGTTATGTCTGGCTTAACACTTCTTTAGCAGCCGTCTCTTATGGGGTGTTTACACGATCCAGCAAACTTCCAGCAAATGTAATGCTGGAAGTCTGCTGGAAATTTGCTGGATCATGTAAACACCCTATTAAGATACTTCAGACTAAGGTCACCATGGAAAAAATGATCCACATGACACCAGCTTGCGCTGCTTGGAGTACTAAATAATGAATGTGTAGCTGGTCTTGCTGGCTACCATCTACCATGGCCACATTTCCTGTAGTTCGTGCGCGCTTAGTTTGCCATTGTTGTGCTTCGATTGGTGCAATTTTCGAGCATATATTTTCTGCAAGGTAGTCTAGAGATATGTTTTGAACTTGCTGGGATCTTTAATGCAGTGTTTGAATTGTGAAAAATTAGCTGGGGGTTGAACTTTTCGACGGTCGGAGCCGGACCAAAATTGGGATGTAAATCGTATGTACATAGTATATAGCTGATTCCCCCAGAACATAATTTGACAGTGTGTTAGAGGGATTGAGAAAACAGTTGGGGGTTCAACCCCCCCAATCTCCCCGGCAATTCAAACACTGCTTTAATGATAGTTTTATTGCAAATTTTTCAAAAAGTCCGCCAGTAAACAAAAAATCCGTAGAAAATTGACAAATTTATCAATCGAACTTAGTGTAGGCCCTACCAGTTTTTGGGACACAGTGTATAGGCCTATAGGGGCCTACGGTAGGCCTATATTTACATCACGTTAACTCGTTACCTGGAGGTCAACACGAAGATTAGATGACCAATGTATTGGTGGCGTCAACCAAGGCAACTACAGCCGAAGTTACGTGTGACAATGTCTCCTTAGAACAAGTGAAGTCATTTCGTTACTTGACTAGCATTATGTCGGATTCGTGTGACTGCAGAACGGAAATAACAGCAAGACTAGGCATGGCCAGATCTGTAGCCAAGACTCACTAACTAGTATGCGGAAGGACCGCTCATTGAACTTACAGCTAAAAAGCAGGTTTATGCAAACATTGGTTTGGACCGTGGCAATGTGACAATGGAAATCATCTTCTACATAAACTCTTACCAGAAAGAACTGCTCATGATTACAACCTTAGACAAAGACGGCATGATCTAACGTTACATGTTAAAACAGATGATAAAAACTTTTTATCCAGGATGCTTTTTAAAGACATTTATTAGAATTATCACCTACTACACTTATCTTTATTATTATTTGTTTATTTTATTTTACTATTTTCAGATTTTTAAGTTGCATATTATGTTCTACTGCGCTTTACCTGTAACCTACACACTGTTAACACTAGCTTAATTTATTGTAACCTACGTAGCGGTCTGTCTACGCTTGTATTAAACAAATATTGCATTGTATTGTATTGTATGTACGGACCGTGTGAATCCTGGACAACTAAAGCAACAGACAGCAAGAGATTAAAAGCATTCGAGATGGACATGTATCGAAGGATGATGCGAATCAGCTGGACGGAACATAGAACCAACAACTCAATACTGGAAGAGTTGCAACCGACGCGTCGATTCCTGGCAGAGGTCAAGAGAAGGAAGTTGCAATACTTTGGCCATGCAGTAGGCCTAAAAGCGGACAGTTTATGTATACACATAGCACCATAACTGGGAATAGACGCCGAGGCAGTCTTAGAAGACGCAGGACGGATGATACCAAGCAGTGGACTGGTGCATTAGTGGCCGAATGTGTTCAATGCGCAAGTTACCGAAACAGATGGAGTGCCGTGGTGTCGGTGTCGGCGACATCCGATCCTCAATCATAAGGAAAGACCAAGGCAAGGCAAGGCAAGACTTGCGCCGCACTAGTCAGCAAGCCAAAACAGAAAAGATGAAGATAAATAAATAAGACTGCATCTGCCACTGCATTTTGTCGTAAGCAGTTACACACGTAAGCAAAGCATTGTCTATGAGATTGAGGCATTCTTCATCTAGCGTATGCTGATCTTGCGAAGCCAGATGACCGAATCTTCCTCTGCAGAGTGTAGCGCCTGGAGTCCACCAGGAAACTTGGTCAGCGGGCACTCGTTGACGATGTGTAACATTGTTTGCTTGCTGCCGCAAGCACAGAGTGGGTCGTCGCGTATGCCCCAGTCGTGAAGAGTAGAGGCACACAGGCCATGGCCAGTGCGAAAACGGTTGAGAAAAGACCAGTCTACGTTCAAGATCGAAGCCAGGTTGGCATACGACTGGGTCACTTATCAGAGACTGGCTAGGCATTTCCTTTCATTTCCTTCCATTCATTTCCAGGCTTCGTCGATTGACCAGTCAGGCTGGAGCACTGTGGACCATATCGGACTTCTGGATGGAAGTCGAGCTTCAGGAAGGGCGATTAAGTCATCAAACACCGGTAGGTTCGGGTGATGCCGGATTTTGTCCATAGCTTTGACTGATGCTGACATTCGCCGGATGGATGCTGGTGCTATGTTGGATAGTACTGACAACCATGGAACTGGAGTCGACGTGAGTGAGCCAGATACTGTCCTCATTACCGAGTTCAGCTGAATGTCGACAAGCTTCGTGTGAGTGCTGCGACACCAGACAGGAGCACAATACTCCGCCACCGAGAAACATAGAGCCAGAGCAGCTGTACGGAGAGTCCTTACACTAGGTCCCCACGTTGAGCCAGCTAGCTTCGTGATGAGGTTGTTTCTGGTTTGGACTTTCGCTGCTGTTTTCACCATATGGGAGCGAAAGGTAAGTGACCGGTCAACTGTTACTCCTATGTATACTGGCTGGTGTTTATGCCGAATTCTCTTCCCGTTCAACATAACATTGAGTTCTGTTGACGCAAAAGCATTGTGAAAATGAAACACTCTAGAGACCGTTTTAGAACACTAGGAGTGAGTCGCCACTTTGCAGAGTAGTCAGATAAGTCAGACATATCAGAGGTCAGTGTGTGTTCTAGCTCTTTGAATGTCTTTGCCTGGGTAGCGCAGCAAATGTCGTCTGCATAGATAAACTTCCGCGATGTGGTCTCCGGGAGGTCATTGATATAGATGTTGAACAGGGTTGGAGCTAGTACAGTGGCATTGTCTACCCAGAACAGACAAACGCGATCACATTCCGTTTGATTTCTAACCACGCCGCAGCATTTAGGCCTAATGCGTGATCTTTCCAAAACAAAAGATTAAAGCGTTGTTCAAAACAACAAAAATGAAATAAATAAAAATTAAATGAATTAATTCTGCGGTAATTTAGTTTATTTCAGTTTTGTTCACTTAGTTCACTTTGTACGCATCGTAGCAGTGTGAATGCTTAGGCCTACACGTAGGCTAGGCTATAAGCTGGCAGTGAGTCGGTACAGCCTGCATTTTAAAGTTAATATTATCAATTCTTACCTTTAGTTAAATAGACCTTTTCTTTGTTTATCGTACCTTTGCTGTGTTTGGATATTTTCTGAGGTCAGGCAGACGGATTTGTCTCATAAACGGCGCCTTCATGTCGTCCGGCAATGGATAATGCTCAGTGCCCCACTTTGACACGAGCATATTAGACGCCGCCGTTGCTAGTTCGCTATTGTACCGTGCTATCGCATTCTGCAACGCCAACATCAGGCCTGTTATTCACATCAATGCGTTTGGTCCATGGCCATCAGTCATGTTTAACATTAGACAGCAGCGACTGCAAACCTACGAAGTTACAGTCATTAATCCTTCTTCGTCTTCAGTGCAGTAAATATTTGCTATTCTCAAACAAATTACGTATAAATACTACACCGTGTCCCAAAAAAAGCATCCCCGACAATTTCGACTGTAGCTTGAAAATCAATTATCAGATTTTGATAATTTTTGGTACAAGTATTTCCGACACAACCTGCCATCAAATGACGATTTAGTTTAGCACCTCACCCAACGTTTGCTTTTGCACTACCTGGGGAAAACACAACCAGCGAAAGATCACTTTGTGTATCCAATGTGACATGATTGCTGAATTAACATAACGCGTAAAACACATTTTGTTTACATTTTGACACTTTGGTTGACATTTTATCCAGTTATCCATTTTTCAACTGCCTGCAGTAAAATTGCTTAAAGTATTAGCCCACTATGAGAACACAGGCAAGAAGACGCTTTCTCCATTCATTGACAGCAGTATCGATAATGTTCTGCTCCAGACCTGGATTAGTCTACCAGTCACTTCTTGACTTCACAAACATTCCTAAACCTCAGCTGGTAAACACACTGCTGCAAGACAATCAAACTTTGTAATAAACTGGCTGTTGGGGCCCACAGATTAGGACAGATGGAATTTGTTGATGTTTTGTCATTTATTTTAACACGTATTATGTTTTGTCTGTTTTCCCCAGGTAGTGCAAAAACATGTTGGGTGAGGTGGAAACTAAAACATACATTCAATAGCCAGTTGTGTCACAAATATTTCTGCCAAAAATTATTGAAATCTTCTATTCTTTATTCAAGTTACGATCGATAACGTCAGGGACGTTTTTGTTAGGTTTTCTGTTTATTTCAACACATATTTTGCTTGATCTGCTTTCCCTAAGTAGTACAGAAGCATACATTGAATGAGGTGGGAAACTTAGCAGACATTTGATGGCAAGTTGTGACAGGAATATTCGTACCGAAAATTATCAAAATTTGATAATCGGTTTTTAAGTTACGGTCGAAAATGTCGGGTATGCTTTTTTGGGACACAGTGTATGGTTGCTGTCGCACATCGTGGTCTTACTTTTTGCTACCTCGTACGTCTAAATATGCACGCAGAAAAAATACAGCACACCGGTGTTCCGTTGCCGATCTGCTGTATCCGGATTTTTCCAGGATGCCCTGAAAGTCTGCGCCAGTTTGTTCATAGTACCAAATTAGTCATCGCATAATTACTGATAATTATTACTGTTCATAGGAGGGTAGGCGGCTGAGTTGACGACGGTAGACAGACATACCAAAACCATTTTATTCTCTGGTTGTTCGGCTTATTCAGACAAGTCATAGAATACTCACTAGCTTTTTGTCTCAATTTCAAGGCGATGTAGGCGTACATGCTACGGAGAGAGCACAGAATAAGAAATACGGATAGGCCAGCATTTTCAGTGTGAAGAGCGTTAAATGTGCTAAAGGTGCAGGTATGCAGAAACTAACATGACCGCCAATGTCCTGATGGAACTTGAGAGCTGTTTTGGCCGTGTAGTACTGAGAATTGTCATTCGTGCCTTGGTAAGAGAAGTTGGAGTCGAAGTCAGTGCGGTCGTAGACGGACGTCACGACGGGGAAAATATTACGCTGATGGTCAGGATGCACCCACAGCACTGCACAGCCACGCGGCACGAACGCCCACTTGTGCAGGTTGCCTGCATTAACACATGAAGCACACAGTGCTTCAAAACGTTTACGAGTTACAAAGTCTTGCACTTTTGCTATTCAGTTTTTTTTCTTACTCATAGTCACAGATCTGTGCTAAAACTCGACAAAGCACTGAACGACTCCCTGAGATCACAGAAACTGTAATATGCATCACTTGATTTTGTCGTTAACCGCTTCTTCATGAAGCTTTTCAATACAAATAAATTGGAAATCATAAAGGCTTGTCAAAGTTATTTTGCGTTCAAATTACCTAGTGTCCTCATTCCGATACGAGTAAACAAATTCACAGCCAGGGCTAATGCGATTTGAGATTTTTCAGGTTTCTTCCCTGTTAGATGTTGCTGTGTCTATAGATAATTGCTCAACATGACAGTTCTTTGAGTCTAGCTCTATATTGTTGTTTTTTGTTTGTTTTTTGTCTACGAATGTTTGCTTGGTGAAATAAAGATTATCATAAGTAGGTCTACCTGCGAAGAAATCGGCGCCGAGATGCTGGAGGTCGAGATCAACTTGGCCGGGCGTGTGTGCACCGTCAACAAAGATCTTAACTCCGTGACGACGACAAACACTGATGAGTTCTTTGATAGGCAACAACACTGCCGGGCGGCTTGATATGTAGTCTGCATCGCGCACAGACAATGACGTAGCCGGAAATTTAAATTGGGGAAGTCTCGCCTCCTTTCCCTTTCCTCCCTTCGCTTCTCTTTTTTCTTACCCTTACACCTCCCTCTTTCTTTTCCTTTCCCCTCTTCCTCGTCTTTCCTTCCTCCTTAAAAGTAGGACTTCTAAAATCCAGCTAAAGGGTATGGGGGAACGCTGTAAGCTCCCTCAGCAGGGTCTGGGGCTGGGCCTCAGCCGAAATCAAATTTGGTGCATTTTAGTTTTAAAATATGAGATCTGGTGGCAACAGTTTTAATTATTAGCCTATCCTGAGAATTAATTAACTGACCAAGTTGGCACATCGAATACACCAATGAGTCCGTGACGCATGGCCAGTGCGGCGCCAGACCTACGGTTACCTTCCCAGCCTCGGGGCATCACCGCCCTTTGACCGGACCTACCAAATTATACTGCTTGGTGACAGAGGCACATGTATGTGAACAACTTGCCTAAGGTCGTTACCCGGCAGTGTCCCGGTGTGGAGTCGAACCTGCGCCCCTGAGTGACCTCAGGATTACAAGTCCGACACGTTACCGTTAGACTACCGAGCTACACAAACGCAAAGTTCATAGTGTACAAATATCCTAAAAATTCATTTCCGGAGTAACTGCGAGAAGTGACTGCTTGATCGTCAACGAAAGCTGTTATATAATGAGCGCAATGCAGTGACAGTAAAAAATAAAGTAAACATTTTTTGTCACTTTTTGGTGTGGTCGTTATCTTTTTGAGTAGCAATCCATCGAAAGTCTATTAATTTAGCGGGGGCCAACTCACCAAGTACGACAAAACAAATGTTGGGATGATCGGTCAGGACGCGTTCGTAAGCTGCGAGTAAACTGTCGCGGTTGAGACCCGCTCCGGCGAACGGCGACGGCAAGTCTAACGTTATCAGCTCAAGATCTGAACACCAATGACAAAATCAGAAATACACAATTAATACAATACTAAGATGTCGGGCACGGACCTGAATTGCTTCAATTTCTCCAATCTGTCAGTCCGTCTCGCTGACCTTTTTAGTGTCTTTTTTATTACAAACGTTGCTTTTATTTTTAACAGACATTGAATGTTCAGTGCAAAGATGACAAAGTATTAAGATGCTACTGAAAAATGATAGCAGACTTCATATTTCGATGTACTGTGAGATAACAAAAATTTGACGAGCGTTAACCAATCTGTAAACGACATAAAAAGTCACGTTATTGCGCAGCGTTTCGAAAACGTCAACGTTTTTAAACGTTTTCACATTTCGAATTTTAGACACGCGTTTTCAAGTTTTTTTTAAATTCAAATTTCATGTTTGTTACATCTGTGCATAGAAAATTTACTGTATTTTCTGTCAGACTTCTTGACGACGACTATTACTATTACATAAATGTACAAAACATCAGTTTATACACTTGTTAACGGCGACATGCAATGAGTGACACATCGAAAACAGCAAAAATCATAAAAAGGTGATATCATTCACCATCACATCGTTTAACTGTCAACGTGCTGTTGAATAATATCACCTTTTTATGATTTTTGCTGTTTTCGATGTGTCACTCATTGCATGTCGCCGTTAACAAGTGTATAAACT
>Ga0209367_1001026_pt1 | contig 32490 bp, 17 predicted proteins | sample WorMetLIZISLAND2_FD_187412 | JGI IMG/M metagenome (GOLD analysis project Ga0209367, IMG submission 187412) | Marine gutless worms symbiont microbial communities from Max Planck institute for Marine Microbiology, Germany - Olavius geniculatus... ...
GTTTAGATTATGTCGTTATCTTCATCGGTTCCAGAGATATTTGCGCTCAAACTCGAAAGTTGTCGTAAATTGCACCGATTTTTGAACGTTTTTTGCCCTCTCAAATTTTAAGGGGGGTGGTGCCCCCAAAATTTGTACTTGCGTTAACACCCCAACCCAGAGCTGCGTCAAATGCCAAAGTTTCGTTGGGCTACACCGCTTAACCCCGAAGTTATAAGCGCTAATTTATTACATTTTAAATCAATTTTTGACCCCCTTTTGTAAAAAGTTGTAAGGGGGGCCGCCGTCCCCGGTGGGGGTGCGCTAGTAAGACTTGGTGATTCTCTAGCGCGTGTAAAAATTTGCGGGCGCAGCACCCCGTAGGGGCCAAAATATGGTTTTCCGAAAAATGCGACTTAGGGTAGGTCAACATTAGCGCCTATAACTTGGTTCGTAGTGGAACGGAATTTCACAATTTTTTTGTTCAACGCGGAATTAACCATATTTGATAACGCCGTTAAGGCTATGTCGATATCTCTATCCAGTTTAGAGATATTTCCGGTCAAACTCGAAAGTTGTCGTAAAACGTACTAAATTTGGGACGTTTTTTGCCGTCCCAAATTTTAAGGGGGGCGGTGCCCCCAAATTTCGTACTTGCCTTAACACCCCAACCTAGAGCCGCGTCAAGCGTCAAAGTTTCGTCGCGCTACACCTCTAACTCCGAAGTTATAAGCGCTCCTTTATTGCATTTTAAGCCAATTTTTGACCCCTTTTTGAAAAAAGTTGTAAGGGGGCCCCGTCCCCGTTGGCGAGTGCGCTAGTAAGACTTGGTCATTCTCTAGCGCGTGTAAAAATTTGGGGGCACAGCACCCCCTAGGGGCCGAAATACGGTCTTCCGAAAAATGCGTTTTAGGGGGTACGATTTCACATCTAAATCTCCAAGGTCACTGGACCAAACTTCACCGGACTTGTTTCGCCTAACGCAGGAGGAATCGCGATAAACGGTATGACTATCAGATTTTGAATATCTTCATCCGTTTTGGAGATATTCGCCGCCGAACTTCGAAGTCGTCCTAAATCGGGCTAAATTTTGCACGTTTTTTGTGGCAAAACATAAACAACACTAGAAATTTGGGGCAAAGCCCAACGTGAGTCCGCCCGGCGCCCTAAGTCCGATTAGGGGAAATTAGAGTGGGTAAAGAGGGGGGGAGAATTTCCCCGGCATCAAAGTCACGTGGCTCGAACTCAAATGCGTTGGCATACGCCGAACGCGCTTCGTCGACTTAGGGTAGGTCAACATTAGCGCTTATAACTTGGTTCATAGTGGACGGAATTTCACAAAATTTTTTTGTTCAACGCCAAAAGAATAGTACTCGTCAACGCCGTTTAGATTTTGTCGCTAACTTCATCGGTTCCAGAGATATTTGCGCCCAAACTCGTAAGTTTTCGTAAATCGCACCGATTTTTGAACGTTTTTTGCCCTCCCAAATTTTAAGGGGGGTGGTGCCCCCAAAAGTTGTACTTGCGTTAATACCCCCACCTAGAGCCGCGTCAAGTCCCAAAGTTTCGTCGGGCTAAACCCCTTAACTCTGAAGTTATAAGCGCTCCTTTATTGCATTTTAAGCCAATTTTTGACCACCCTTTGAAAGAAGTTGTAAGGGGGCCCCACCCTCGGTGGGGAATGCGCTAGTAAGACTTGGTGATTCTCTAGCGCGTGTAAAAATTTGGGGGCGCAGCACCCCCTAGGGGCCGAAATATGGTCTTCCGAAAAATGCGACTTATGGTAGGTCAACATTAGCGCCTATAACTTTGTTCGTAGTGGACGGAATTTCACAAAATTTATTTTGTTCAATTCATAAAGGATCCTTCTCGTCAACGCCGTTGAAATTTTTTTGGGGTGCGCCCCCTCAAATTTTGGACCGGCATTATAAAATTCGGCCTAGTACTGACCATCGTGCAAAATTTCACGCCGGTCGGCCCACGCATCTAGGAGATTTCGCGAGGGAAAAAAATTTAAAAAAATAAAAAACATCAGAGGTAAAACTTAAGTCCGCTCCACAAGCTATCGCTTTCGGGCGGACTAATAAAAAAAAACATCACGCGTAAAACATAAGTCCTTCCAGGCGGACTAAAAAGTAATACTCAGTTGTTTTATGAGTCCATAATTCACTGTGCAATCACGTGGGGATAACTGGCTGTGTACAAGGCGTTCCAAGCTGTGAACCCGTGACTCTGTTATAGTTGTAGGGACTAATTTGCATGACAGTGCCTACAGTAGGTTCTACTGACCGCGTGTGGGGCTGGCTATCTGGTCACAGTACTGTCCACCAAAGCCATCAGGACAGATGCATCGTCCGCAGTCGTTAGGGTCCTGGTAGCCGGAGTGCTGACAAGGTCGACCCAGTGAGCTGCGAGAGCACCTGTCTGAACAGTAGGCCAGATTGATCGTTTTGATGTCCTCAAACGAAAGTCCCGAAAACTGACCCATGTTGCCCTGATACAACGGATTCAGCGCGCTCATCGTGTCTTTTCCGTTCCACGAACTTGAATCCTTCACACATTAGCACCACGTACGCCCGCATGCACAGTTTGAAACTCACTACCCTCTAGCATCCGTAGTTCTACCTCTGCAGACACTTTCCGTCGCCTCCTTAAAACTCACTGCTTCCAGCAGGCCTACTGCTCCCCCTAGCGGTTCAGCCAAGTGCCTCAGATTCGGCCACTGGCTGACATTGTGCACTTTAAATATGCACATACTTACTTACTTACTTACTTGTATAGTTCATAGGCGTAGCCAGCAACTAGAGTTGGGGCAAGAGTCAGGTGCAGGGGTTACTGGAGAAGAAACAGTTCCGCCAGCTATGCTTTGTATGCTCCTCCATTGGGGTCCGGGCGGAGTTCCGGTCACAAACGCATTTTTGAGCATTAAAAACCCGATATAACGGACATAATTTCTCTTTGGGTTTACTGCACAAACTTATTATGACAACTAACGTTAGGGTCGCTACAGGACGCTCGTCCCGTTGACTACGTCACTCGTACATGGCTGTATGAATGTACAATTATCATAACGTAAAAGTTATCGCCGCTGGTTGGATATAGCTATTTTATTTTTAAATGCTGTTGTAGCCTAGGAGATTTCACAACTTTTCAGTGAAACTGCAACTATATTCGAAACACCATGTGTGCTGTGCAAGTCATTACTTCAGCGCTGAAGAATGATGGCGGTTGTGTTTTTGGGTCTATCCGTTCGTATACAAAATAACCCAAAAAGTTTTGAATCGATTTTGAAAAAATTTTGAAACAATTTGAACATGTTTAATTTTGATGGTGATCAGAGTTTTTTTATTTGTCACTGCACCACAAGCGTGAACAGAGTTTACACAGAACCAAAACTGCTGCGCTGCGCTTCCTCGGTTGGTGGCGTGGCTTAGTGGTAACGCGTTTGATTCGATCAACGAAGTTACTGTACGCCTTGCCTCGTTAGTACTGCGACGGGTGACTGCCTGCGGGCAGGTAAACCATCTCGGTATGTAACCAACCGCCTAGGTCAACTCAGTCTTCCATCCCTCCGGGGTAGGTAAATCGAGTACCGGCCTATCTGGCTGGGGTTAAGGCGGGGCGCGTTTACCTGTGTCGGGTGGCAGGTAACACTGTGGCATCCCATACGGCAGGTAACGCTCCGTAGCTCTGGAATAGCTTTCATTAAAAGCCATAACACCACCTTTTTCACTTTTTTAGCGTTAAGTGCCATCTACTAGGCCTAATTACACTATAGGGAAAAAGCGCAACAGAAACAAAGATGTCTGTTACTCTATATACTAGGCCTGCGCCCTGTAGAAGATTAGAGATATTTGTAGGCCTATAGACTACAAACTTTTGAACGTACTCGCGGAGGGTAATGCATGAGAGAGCCGTGGTTGTACGGCGCAAGGTTGTGAGTGTTCTTCTTTTCGAACTGCGTCAGAAAGCTGTAGTGAATGTTTCCCCAATTAACTCTGACATAACTGTCCCGGTCGCTTCTCTGCTGTTCATGCCACAGCCCTAGAGCGTGCCCGATCTCGTGAACCGGGATTCCGAACTGCTCAGAACACAAACAAACAGCGGTAAACAACATCGTGGTTTGTGATCGCAATAAACTATTTTTTCAGTTTAGTTACCATCATTACGTGTTACGGTAAGGTGAAAGACGTTATCAACCTTACCTTATAGGCCTAGGCCTTAGGTCATAAATCAATCAATTACTTATTGTTTTATATGGACAAATAGCACAAAATATAGTACACAGGCTACTTGGTTTAACGAGCGGACACCCAACAAGCTAATACACGCACTGTATTAGCTTATATATATATAGGCTTCAAGTTTCAACATAGTCTACATGGTATGCGAATGCAACGAGGCATAATGACAGTTAGACCGTGTTGAAACGTACTTATTACATGGCTGTGATCGACGGCGTGTTCTGCCTAGAACGCACGTGTGATGAACAAACGCGAAACGCTGTCAATTGTCACGTTTGAGTGGAGTGAGATTATGGATGCTTATAACACTCCAGACACTATATTGAGAGTTGAGAGGACTAAGTGAAACATGAAATAACTAGAAATATGGCGCAGAGTCTAACGTGAGGCCGCCCGGTCCCGTAATTTTGATTGGGGGACGGTTGAGGGGTTAAAATTTCGTTCGCAGCAAAGTTACGTGGCCCGAACACAACTGCATTATTATACCTGTGTAGCAATCGCAATGGTTCTTGGATGGTTCGAAATGAGACAACAGAACTTTGTTGTTTGTAAACTCAAACTTACCATTTTTACTGCGTTTGACGTGTAATCGATGGTAGTTGTAAACGCCGTTTTCCGTTTATCGATGTCTCTGCCTATTCTAAAGATATAATGCGATCAAATCCAAAGTTGTCCGAAAACGTGCGAACTGTCGATGATGGGTAGGTCGGAATGAGCCAACACAAATCTGTGATTAGTAAACCCAAGTCCTCAAATTTTTTGCATTTAACGTGGAATGCCAGAGATATTCGCGGTTAAAGTCAAAAGTTATCTTAAATCGCGCCGAATTTTGGACGTTTTTTGCCTTTTCAAATTTTTAGGGGACAATGCCCTCAAAATTTTGTACACGGGTTAACACTTCCCAGCGCCACATCACGTGATAAAGTTTTATTAGGCTAATCCCCTTAGCGCCAAAGTTCTAGTGGCTCATACGCTAAATTATAAGCCAATTTTTGACCCCTCTTTGAAAAAAATGTTAAGGGAGCCCCCATTCCTGGTATGGTGTAGGCTAGCAAGAGTTGGACATTTTATAGCGCGTGTAAAAATTTCGGGGCGCAGCACCCCCTATGGGCCGAAATATGGTATTCCGAAAAATTCGATTGTTGCGGTACAATTGTACTTTTAAATTTCCGTGGTTAGTGGACCAAAGTTTATTGACCTTTATTCGTTGAACGTGGGTAGAAACGCTGTAGTGCATCATTTTTCAGATATTGGATATCTCTATCCGTTTCGGAGATATTCGCGCTCAAAGTGGAAAGGTGTTCAAAATCGCGCCAAATTTAGCATGTTTTCCCCCGAATTTTTTTTGGGGCAGGCCCCAAATTTTCGGACCGGCATTTGTAAATTGAACATGCTTCCGACTATGTGGCAAAATTTCGCGGAGATCGGCCCACGGATCTCGGAGATCTCGCGTTGAAAAAAAATAAAGAAACAGCAGCAAAACATAAGGCCGTCCTGGAACTACCGTTAATGGCGGCCTAATTAGTGGAATATCTTACATAATTCATGCACCAATCGTAGAGGTTGAGTTGCTGCGGCACGTTGTCGGTGCGACCGATGAACGAACAGCAAGCACAACTACATAAAACAACATCCAATTAATAACAGACACCCTGGTAGCGAAATAACCGATAGTTTGTCGACGCAGATTCATTCAATAATAACGAGTTTATGGGCATATATAGTAAAATGTGAAAAAATGTGCTTTATAAGAACTGCAACAATTTGCATGCCGACACTGCAGACATTAAAAAACTAACAAGAAAAAAATAGAAAAAATCTAAAAAAATGTTTAGAATCTACTGATGGCATAAATTTATGAACAAAAGCCCCCGTCATCCAGCAGTACATAAAGCTTGAATTTTTGTCGTCCAATATCAGTTAAAAATGGAAAACTTTGGCACCTTGAAGTTTATTCGATGTCTCTTCCATGCATCGTATTCGACAGCTTCCAGATCATAGACTTTAGTGGTAATTTAATCACGAAATGAAAACAGCATTCTAGACCCAGTTTCTATCCGGCTTGTAATTCGTTTCCTTTATTCATCCCATGGAGATACGAAAGACGAAAGTTTACGCGTAAGCAGTCCCAACCCAGTAAAAAACTAAAAGTACGTTCACATCGACAAGAGTGCGTCGTATAATAAATCAGTACAGAAACGTTCTTATTTCCAATAACCGTCAGTGCGTCAGGTCTCTGCACACAATGGCGTAACTGCAGACCCGCAGACCCGCAATGCAGGGGGCCCGCGAATCTAGGGAACCCAAAATTATGGTGTTTATCTTTTCGCACACCAAAAACACAAACTTTGATGTCACAAGATGCTGTTTCTGGAATGCTAAAATGTTCTAAAATACGTTTTTGGCCGGGGCTCTGCGCCGGACCCAGCTGGGGAAGCTCACAGCGCTTCCCTAGATCTCCTAACTGCATTGAGAAGGCCTACTTGTACGGAATGGGAACATGGGGAAAAGAAAGAGATAGGAAAAAAGGTAAAAAGATTAAAAGGTGAAGTCAGAAAAGGATGGAGCGTACGCAAAGGGAGGGAAAAAGGAGAGGGGGGCCTGAATAATTTTTTTGCAGGGGGCCCGAAATTTGAAGTTACGCCACTGTCTGCACATACTTAGGTTGGCGGGTGATGAGCAGATGGCTTGAGGACAGTTGGTAGTAGTTGGGAACCTCTCTGAAGCGAAGACAAGTGTTGTCTGACCAGTGTTTGAACGCACCTCGTATCTTTGCCATCTGATAGACAGCTAAAACACGTTGGCGCAAGTCACTGTTAATATAACTAATTAGTAATTATGATAATAAGTCGTTGACGAGCACACCAAGAGTAGTGATGCATCGCATCACATTTGGCCACAACCCTCCACGAAACAGACAGACAGACAGACAGACTGGGCAACTGAGCAACATTCAATTAACCTTTTAGAAAGGGGCTTGTTATAAAGACCAATTAATCGATAAAGAATTAGATTTAATAGCAGCATTATACACGAAAATAAAAAGTTTAGCCACTTGGGTCAAATTATGAGCTACACATAATTATAGCCTATGACTTCTTAAAAAGCAAGGTAAAGGTAAAACTGACGAACAAAAATCTGCAGAACCGTCCGTTATACCGTAATGATATTACACTACACAAAGTTTATATTGCTCTCAGAAAGCAATCTCGGGGTTCCGCGTTGCAAGAAAGGGCAGTAAAATAACAAAACTAAACAAGAACAGAATTTAATCCCGTAAATATAGTAAGACTGAGATGACAGATACGATTCAGTCGTGCAGTACTCACAATGTGCTCCGTCGAACTTGTACGTGATCGGCAGCGACCACTTGCTAGAATCGCGGAAGTCTGTGAGAGTTCTCTTGCGTCGACTGTGAGTTACGTCGGAGTCGGTCGTTTCGTTGTTTAGTTGGAGCATCATCTCGTCGATCTGTTCTTCTGTGAGGTAGACACAACCGTCTAGGCCTAGCGTTTCGCCTGATCTCGCGTCGTGACTTCGTCCCTCCATCGTCTGACACGTTCACGCAAAAGACAACAAAATGCGTTTACAATAACCTCTTCTGTTATAGGCCTACTTATTTAAACTGCAGCGGGGTCGTGGGCAAAAAAATTGCTAACAGAAGTGGGAATTTTTCTGACAGACAGTTGCAGTTATAGGTGCTTCAAATTTCAATTTTGCTGCTGAATTTACTTCCCAAAATAAGAGATTTTTCTGTCCAAGTTTTGTACATGTATTTTTGGCGGATTTTTTTTCGGAAAAAAACATTTTCCTACGGGTTAACATCTACCCCCTGCCACATACGGCGCCGTTGATATACACAGTATTACAATACGTTATCTCATTATTGAAACGGGTTGAAACATGTTAACTAATAAACGAGTGGCCTACCGATTGATTGGCAGTGGCGGCGGCCCTGGCGGCTGGCGTCTGATTGTGATGCTGCTGCTCGTGGGCAGCGATGAGTTTCCCTTTGAGTGCATTGAGCTTGCCTTTAGTTCGCTGCCAGACATCACACGACTGTCCGTGACACAACATCCAGTCGTCACGACTCTGTCCGTCACTCGGCTCCCACAGGCCGAATGACGGCGGGAACTCAGCCACTAGTTCTGAATCTGAACTAACATCTTCCACCCTGTCGCGCTCCACACTTCGACCCTGCATACGGTCATGTACCACAGCGACTGTCTGTTATCACCTCAGCCGCAGAAAAAAGACTAATGTAATTACACAATCTTTGCCGTTTTTCACCTGATCATTAGAACACTTGCAGACGAATTTTGATAAAATGTTGCGGAGGAATGGAACATCAACCGAAGATTTTGGTGTCGATCGATGATGACATCTTTCCCCATTTTGCCTCATTTCCCCCATAATAAATTTCACCGAGATAGTACTAGTTTCGTATAATATTATTATTCGCTAATACTAAAATTAAAATAATTCATGATAAACTTAAATTTGTAACCGTGCTGCAATAATTCGCTGCCAGATTAAATCACTTGAATCGGCCAAAAGCCAAAGTTTGTGCTAAAGCCTGTAATAATAAAATTAAGCCCCTGTCACAATGAGAATAAAACGCAACTAAAAAGTGCAATGTTTGACAACACAACTATGGAAATAATTTATCAGATGTAATAAGTATTCGCTCTTGCATGTACCTGAGCAATAACCGCGCAGAACGCCAGCGTGATAAAGGACAGCAACATTTCTGAAGTTCGGATTTTGATTTTCACACAAGCGCGTCGTCTTTTTCTATAAACTTAAGTTGCACACTCCGCGTACAGTACTATCTAGGCTTACTGTATATCGTTCTGTAGTCAATCTTCCGTGCACCGACAGTTTGCTATTGCGAAACTTTGCATTGTAAAACAGCCCTGCGCGACAGCCTTATATAACACGCGCTTGACAGGCGAGTGGCCTGCCTGCAATCGTGTTTTGCACCAGTCATGGACATAACGACAACACGAGATTCTCATGCGTGACTGCGTGAGTAACTATAGAAATTAGTCAGATTAAACCCAGAATTTAAGTGGGCAGCAGCAGCACTCTAAGCCCAGTTTCTGTTTTGACGGGATTATGTCGTGATGAAGTGCCTTGAATGCACGTGAAGATTACTCACTGAAGACCATTGCAGTCTTCAGTGAGTAATAACCACGTGCACCCTGCACCCATGAATGACTAAGCTTACTTCGCAGCTTGGCGTGACTGCGTGGTAGGCCTAGGCCTATACGTGTGTGAGCAGTAAACATTCTTACAAGAAACATCGTCGATTTGACCTACGTTGACTGAACATGTTGAAAGTGACATTTTGCTTTCAGCGAACAAGATTTTTCCATTAACGGCGATCTAAATGTACAGTAAAATGTCTAGTTTATTGCACACCGAGCTTTGAATTTTGGAAATTAAAAAAATGAAACACCCTCTTGCATGCCCGGGGAACGTTCAAGCCAGTTTTGGTAATTCTATGCTATTTTCTTTTAGGATCGGCTGTTTTCCTAAATAAAGCCTTACAAGAAGAATCAAGCGTTTTCTGAAAACGAGCATATCGTTATGGCTTTGCTACCAAAATTCTGGAGGCCACTACTTGATAATGCAAGCATCTCTTCTGCGATAAGCTTATGCAAAAGTCTCATCATTATCTATTTAGTATAGACCTACTAGGATACTATCTGTTGCAGGGCCGAAAAACCTAAGTTTAAGAATAGGGTTTTAGGTTTTATTACGTTTTTAGAGGTTTTTTGGCATTTTTAGTTTTTAAAGTTTTTTTCTGGCTATGTGTTCAATGAACGCCGTACACAAAATTACGACTCGGAAAAAACATATTATACACCCATCCGTCACATAATGATATTGTTCTGTATAAATTGTAGCAAAATGAAGTAATTATAAACACGATTAAAATATGAAATAAAATATGATATGTAATAAATTTGACAACACTCAAAAAATGTTTAAAAAACCTACAAATTAGACTGATAAGATTGTTAAAGGTTTTTGAACCAATTTTGCAGCCCTGATCTGTTGAGAACTCACGTCAGCATAAACTACTAGGTCGTGCGTAACTTTTTCCTTTTCTAGGACGCAGAAATCTTTAACGTTCCAGAGATATTCGCAGTCAAAGTTTGAAGTTCCGAAATTGCGCCAGATTTTGCATGTTTTGGTCTTATTTTTGTGACATTTCTTAACTTTTTGGACATAATTTTTAAAACTCGGCATATTTTCGATCACGGCGCAAAATTTCACTTCGATCGGCCGACGGAGTTTAGAGATTCCGTGGCGAAAACAAACATCTGCGATAAAACACAAGTCTACCACAAACTACCGTTGCGGGATGAACTTATAAACCGTACGAAGTATTACTGAAGAATACTGTTACTTTTGGATAATGACAGGTTCAGCAGAAATTGCACTATGCTGACAACGTTGTCCAAACTGCCACGTCTTCACAAGCAGTGCAAGAATATATTGGTGTAGGCCTATCATACCGAGAGACCTGCAGTTGTGCTAAAAATATAACGTGCAAATTAGTGCAACGGACGACAGAAACGAATACTTGGATTTGACAACGGCGTGATTGACAAAAGCCTTTAACACTGATACTGCAGATTTGTCCGTTGTGGCCCCCGTGCATAACTGGAAAGTAAGTTTATACGAAGAAATATGCATAATACAGGAATCCGGGATCAATGCAAGAGCAGTGGATTGAAGTGGTCGTAATGGTAAAGTTTTAAGCAAAAAAACGTCACGAGGCATCACTAACAAGTTGCGATTGATTAAACTTGGTCTGAGCGGTATAGCGATTCACGGGCGTAAATCTGGACGCTAAGAAAAGAGACACACGCAATTGTTAAGAATTAGCGATCGTAGCCTAGCAGAAATGCACAAAAATTCCGGAAACTATAGCTGATGGCAGATCGTGTGGAAGGAATCAGGAAAGAAGCGCGAAAGTCCAAGAATATATATATTATGGAACGCAGGGGGTTCAACTTCATTAAAATGAAGGAGCGTTTATCATTAATTTGCATCAAATTGATAATGATAGAAGAATGTTTCGGTGACTAGGTGACCAGGGTGTGTTAGCGGACATTAGTCACGTACGTAGTCTTAGATCTGAAAGAACGAGTGAGACTTAATGAGTCAGCAGTTGACTTATTAACTGTGCTGGAGATCGTGTTAGAATAATCGTGTTGTGGTCATTGTCGGTCACTGCAGTAAAGTGTCGAAAAATAACCAAATACAATAGCCACACAAAGGCTCTATGCAGTAATGACTAAGAACAACAGAGAGCTCAGCAGTGACAAATGCTGAGACGTGCCCCTTGTAGATTCCTGGCTACTCCCTGCCTCACTGATGACTCAGACGTCGTCATCGCTTTGTCAGTGACAAGCCTTTCGATCACCATAGTTCAGTAGCGTCGCTCGTGCGTGCCAAAGTCGCCATCTGCTGTCATGCCGCATATTTCATAATATATGACTAACCTGTGTGCCAATTTCCAGTTAAGGAAATTATAGGTTAAGGTTAAGGATAGAGTTAGCTCTTCTGGGACGACCGCACAATATTTCAACACTGGGCCGACAATTTTTTTCATAGTTTTGCCTGTCTTCCTCCTCCCTCCTTCTTCTCGTACTTTGTTGTAATATATTTTGAAGTTTTTTCTATGTCTGCTGAAAAAATATATCTGATTAACGGATAAAAACGTTCTTCTGTCTGTACTTTCGTGTTTTTTACGTGTTTCTTCTTTTATGTGAACTACGTGTACGATTTATGATAAAATATATAGCGAGTGAGTAGTTAATAAACGGCACATCGGCAACATAGGTCATTCGGTGCCTCAAATTGTTAAAATTAGTTAAAAGTTTAAAACATTTAACTCATCTGTTAAAAGAAACGATTAAAACTAAATAATATTACATTCCTGGCTTAGGTTTGTACATCACTTGCGTATTTCAGGTACGGCTAGTAAACTACACCGTGTCCCAAAATTAGCGACACTCCTAGCTTCAATCTCACTTAATTCAGTATGTTGTTGGTGGATTTTAACGAAATATTGCACACTGCACTATCGTAGCATAATTTACCGTCACACTTATGTGACGTCCGCACCTTACCGTGTGTATTCAGTGCAACGTCATTACGACGTGAGAGTTCGTTTACATTAGGGTTACGTTCAATACGTTGTTACTGACAGGACAATCAAGCTGTGGTGTATGCACCTAAAACAAAAAGCTTGCATCAAGGCCAAAGTTGGCCACTTTTAGCACAGACTTTGAAGACTAGTTTAGAACGATTGTTTCCACAAGTGTTTTACATTTTGTAAAAATTTGCCAAGTATTAACGATTTCACACCGACTTATCTGTAGGGGTGTCGCTAATTTTGGGACACGGTGTAAAGCATCTATAAAGGCTGTACTGTGAGTTTTTGTCTCTGAATCGGAAGCGAGCTGCTGACGCGTGGCCAGCGCATGTGCAGTCAGAAACTCCGCAGTCGCAGCAGCAGCAGCAGCAAGACTAATCAATAACTGTGGGATGCGGATCACAGGCCGAGCCGGTGTCACATCAAAATATCTCCCCATTAAAAATCCGCCCGGGGAGGGATAATCGTGGATTTGATATGTCTCCTTCTTATTAAAATATCGCAGGTCCCATAAAAGTCTTCCCATTTTAGGATCGCTCCTTAGTAAAGTCTCCCCGGCCGACACTTTACCGGTGAAAATCCGTCCCGCCCGGATTTTTGCCGGTCAATTGTCGGCCTGGAGAGGCTTTTCTGGGGGGGGGGCTATAATGGGACACCGCCGCAGTAAATGGAGCTGATACTGGCGACCGTACGTACACGTCTATCTGAGAGCTCTCCAGTCTCTTACCCAGTGCCGGATGTATACCGGCTCAGCTGTACGCAGTGTACGGCTGGCCTCAGAATAATGCCGACATGAGAAGGTGACACACACGTGAACGTCTTCCGATGGACCGCGTCTGTTCTTGTGTTGCGGCTGTTGCGTCACTAAAATTTGCGTCCCTTGCGTTCGTTGCGTACTGGAATAACGACGCACATGAGAGTCATTTTAGACGCATCGTCGCATCGATAGAGACATGCCACTGCGTTTAGGCTTACTGCAACGGACACGAGGTAGGCTAGTCACTATAGACTGTGCAAAAGATACGTGGATATGATCTGATGCAGCAAGTGCGGTCTTCATTAGTGAAACACAATTGTAGAGGCCATTACGAATTTACGAGATTTATGATCTCTCCATTTGTGAGTTCAGTTGTGGGGTAAATCATGCATGTCGCTGCTTACACGAGGCTCCACGTACAGTCCACTGGCGTCTTAGTGGAAAGTGGCGGCTGATTGCATGAGCTGACACTGCCGCAGCGTATTACGCATTATCTGTGATTGCATGCGCTAACGAAAAGCTTGAGTGTTCGACACACAGGGCAGCAGGCATACATGCCACCGCTTCAGTCGGCCACATTACGCCATAAGGCAGCCAGTGAAGATGGACTCCAGCTCTAGCCAAGAGTGTGAAATAATTTCGACCGGATGCATGTGTACAAAACCGGATGCCAAATGAAAGGCTGATTGTTGAGATGCAGCGTGTACGAGCCGTCATGGAAATAGTATTCGTGTGCAAGAAACGACAGAGGCGGTTTCACGACTGGCCGATCGGGCCATCATCGGGCGAGCATCTAGCCTATCAATAAACTAGAAATATGACGAAAGTGACGCACGAGTGATCGAATCTAACAGCAGCAAGTCTTTCGGTCGTCGCAGTGTTGTACACACTGTTCAGAGAATTAAAAACAAATTATTATGAAACGGCTGCTAAGCCGATTCCTGCCAGGCCGCTGCAGTCGAGCGCACCTGCTGTTTGTCGGCCTGCTATTGGCTGTCTACCTGGCGACTCTCGTCTTCTTTCACGTCGAACTCGATGTCGCCGACCCACTGCAGCGTGCAGCCGCAGACGCCCCATGGCACGAAGACATCAGCTTCAAGAACCCTCCACCTGGCTACATGCCGGTACGTCGACATTCAATAGACATTCTTTTGTATGATCGCAAAAACTTTATGTCCTTCGCTGATGGCGTTTTGTGCTATTTTGCTATCGCCTCAGTTCATCCTGGTTTCTGAGGATCGAAGACCAATGATGACGACACGAAGGATCTCTAATCGGTAGTCCGCTGCAGTGTTTTCTATCATTTAATCCATCTAACGTTTTTGGTTTACCTCTAAATATGCTTCCTTGAGAGACCCAAGATCGCATAGGAGGATAGTTAATGTTTTAACACTTGGGCTCTATGAAATATGTCGTTGTTGACTAATGTATTGTTGCTAGTTGCCGTGCTTGCGAAATAACTGCGTTTTAACGGTAAGCATCAACCGACTTTGGCAGAATAATATACATTGTACAAAACACACGTTAACGGGTACGGTCGTGGTGATATTATTCTACAGGCGCGATCGATCGTCGACCGGCGTCAACGCGCGCGGAACGCCTCGACGCAGTCGCCGACGACACCACACCGACTGGAACAGTGTCCCGACGTGCACAAGCTGCTGAACCCACTGCAACAAGTGAACGACAGCGCACGTACCGACGACCGCCGGCTGTTCAGCTCTCGTCAGCGACGCATTAATATTAGGTCAGACGTCTTCTCGCTTCTTTGACAGTTTGCCACATTTCTGCATTCGTTTCATGAGTTGCCGGACTGCTGTATTAAAGTAGGTGCACTATGACATTGCGACTTGCTGATGCGGCGTGGCTATAGCATGACACTTGTAGTGTGAACTAGAAATCTGAGCTAATGCTTACAAGACGCGCGACACCCCATAGCAGTTCCTGTTCGCAGATTGTCTTGGTCCAGGCCTTAAAATGTGCGCCGCAGCCAAAAATCGCACAAAATCACTAAAACCTTTTGTTGGGTGGGGGGTTAAGGTCTTTTGAAGTCATTGATGTTGATACTCCTATAAAAAAAACTGTTGTGATAAGCAGCATATGTGTGCCTATCAGCGACTGTTATCACCATGGCTGGCGCTAGGAATCTGAAGCTGGGGCACGGGAGACGGGAGGCAAGTCCAGAGCACAGAGGGCAATATTTTTTGTGCGGGCCAAATGTCAACCTTATTAAATTCTGTGCTTCAAAAAGACGAATAGTGGGGTCTAGGGGCAGAGCTTTTGGTTAGGGGGACAGGGGGCGAAGCCTAAAGCTGAAACATTTTTAGCTTTTGGACATTTAATGAAAGCCGCAAATTTGCCTGTTGTTTAATATTTAGAAATGCAAAAAATCACGGATAGCCGTGTTTTCTTGCAAAATGACGTTTAATAAGTCACACCTTAGCATGTGTATCGTTATCAGAGGGCACTTTATCACCATCAAAATTTCTTCTGGGGGGAGCAGCCAGGTACAAAGGCAAGAGCACGAGAGGCAGTTGCTCCTCTCCTCCCCCTCTGGCGCCTCCCATGGTTTTCACGCTAGACAAGCCAATAGCGGTAAAATAATGTCTTTTATGGGGTATCCGTTTGACATCTTCCTTCGGAAAGAATCTTTTCATTCAGCAACGCAAAATTTTGTCACAAGAAACTAGAGACCTTACACTATCATATGGTGAAAACAATAGAGTTTCTCTCACTTGGGCTTGAACAGTTACCGCGTCATGACAGGCGGAAAAAATACGATACTGGACCTGTAGCTAATACGCGCTATAGCATTGCATGCTGTCGTGCGTAAAATGGAAGAAATTAATAAATTATATGGGTAAATTGATAACGACGACGAAAGTGATGCTGCTGATGATGGTTGCGTGCAGTCGTCATTCGATCAATTTATCTGCGCCGACACTGCCCTGGTGCTCGAACCAACGGGACAGTATAACATCACCACCCAAAATCCTCTACGCTGAGGGATCGCTAAACGACTCGAGCTCGTCGTTCCAGACACTAGTCGCCGGTCAGCACTACGTCTACAGCGCCTACTACGACGACAGGCTGGAAGCATCTTCCGCAGGCGGCGGCGTGGTGAGGGTGATAGCAGTGCTGAGAACAGCCGGCGGAACAGCCACCGCCCCGACGCCGACGCTGTTCTGTCACGTCGACATCACCTCCGACGACTGGTCGCTCGCCTCGGTGCTCATGCTAATGATGTGGAGGTTGGCTTGGCTATAGGCCTAGTCTTAAGCAATACTTCTAAAAGGTTGTAATGTCGGTCGAATCGGCTGCCAGGAAATTTAAACAAGCACAAATGTCGCTACGCCTTGTGCCGACATGTATGCGGCCGTCCGTCTAGTTGTTGAAGGTCGTACGCGCCCACTGCACTAGCCTAGTGTGCAGTGGACGAAGACGTCAACGCTAGAGTGCGCGATCCTCTAGTCATAAACACGTAGGCGAAATATGCGTCGATGACGGGAAGTTTTTGACGTACGGTGACCTTTGGCACAGACCTTATGAGCTAAAAATTGTCATACCGATTACTTCTGCGCTGAAAAACGTTCGCAAATATTTTTTTGCTTTTCTACGTCTTCAGTTTTCGAGTCAGAAGCCCGTACGTTACGAGACGGGAGGATGAACAAGCGGACGGATGGCTGGGAAAGAACGTAATAGAGTCTATTAAGACTGCCGCGTAAAAATTGAACAGTATAGCTTATGGCCTAAAATGCTATGTGCCAACCCATTATTTTGTAACAAGTTCGGCTGACTGTAGTATCTGTTACACGCTGTTTTTGCCGCACGTGTAGGCCTACTGCACGTATGTCTACACCGTGTTTAAGTCATAGGCCCTATACTCTTCTACAGGGTGCAGCAAAAAAAGTGGACCCTTAAGTTTTTCGCCGTTTTCTCAGCAACCGTTCGGAATTTTAATTTGAAATTTTACACTTTTATTAAATAAAACCTTCTACATCTTACTGCTGAGTAAAGTTTGATCCCGTTAAAAAACGATTAAGTTATAGATTTTTTAACATGACCGTTTACCGATTTTTTAGCATTAAAAATGTTCAAGCTACAACACCAATTCAGTAACATCGTTGAGACAACACAGTTAACTAATGATCAGATGCCAGAAGTTCATTGTCACTGTGAATATTCGAAGTGTCTACCGCCAGTTCCAAGCGCCAACACAAGCCTTCAGTCACTTAATTTGATAAGTCTTTCACGGCCTTGTCAATCAATCTTTATGGCAGGTTGCCCCAGATAACAGAAGCGCTTTCTTGTCTTAGGCGATTGTTTTGGCTTTGTTTTAAGCTTGCAGTAAGCCTCCAACATTGCACCCCACACGCGATAGTCCATTGGGTTTATATTCGGCCAATTCGGAGGCCACTGGTCCTTTGTGATGAAATCTGGACAGTTGACCCGCAGCCAGTTCAGTGCGCTGTGCGCTGTGTATGCTGGCGCGCCGTCCTGCTGGTAGATGTACCCGGTGGGCAGCCGGCATTTGCTTTAAAAGAACGATAATTTAGGGATAATTTATAAACAATATAAATTACTGTATATTAAAACGTTACTGTGACGTCATCGGCAGTAACGTGCAATTAGCTTTTGAAAATTAAATAGCATTTTAACTTAAACATTTTTAATGCTACAAATTCGGTAGGCGGTAATGTTAAAAAGTCTACAACATCGTCTTTTTTCAACAGAATTACATTTTACTTGGCAATGAGATGTAAAAGGTTTTATTAAATAAAGCTGTAAAATTTCATGTTAAAATCTCAAACGATTTCTGAGAAAAAGGCGAAAAACTTTAGAGGTCCACTTTTTGCCGCACCATGCATAGTGGGCCGACTATAAAACGCATCATCGTAACTAAATGTGTGGGATTTGGCTCGGTAATACACATATAATACGCTTCATCATCTAGAGTGTATTATGCGAGTGTAGCGAGGCATAATAAACTCTGCCGTGTTGAAACATGTTTATTCAATGACTGTGATCGACGGCGTGTTCTGCGTGGCACGTGCACAGACACGAGACGTTTTAGTCGTCACGCTTGACTGGAGTAAGATTATGGGCGGCTATAACACTGCAGACACTGTGATGAGATATATGAGGACGAAGTAGGACGTGAAATAGAATACTATCGGACGGTTGCTGTTAGGTCGTCTCGCTACCACACGGCGGCGCTGCAGTACTATGAGATGTGCGAGAACCACGGCAAGGACTACGGAGGCTGGATCCTGACGTGCGCGTTGCCGCGCTCTCTGCGCCGTCCACCGTGCCACATCTTCGTGTCGTCTTCAGTAACGTTTGATGCGTCGAACGCCGTGTCTCTGCCCGTCTACCGCACACGACCCGCCGCCGGTCTACACGCCGCCCCGGTCAGGTGCGCTCGCTCCTTCTACTCACCATGCAGGGCTAAGGGAATTAACGATCGATCACTGAATTTACCTATAAGATTTTTTGATGATTACGCAATTAGAGCGGCTCATTTTTCCTCTAGTGTCAGAGGCCTAAGTGCAACGTTGAGGGTTTCAGTGTAACGTCACTACAACAAAACGGTAAAAGCGGATCTTTTGACAAGCATCTAGAATAATCTGGATAGTCTATTTTTAGAGGTCGTTGAGCGGTCTATCCACAAGTGACCAAGTGACTACATGGAAGTTTTTTTACCGCTGGTAATGCTGATATAAACCGTACAGCATATTAAGCCGGCCCATCATCCAGTTGCTTTTGGGCGAACCATAGTTTAAATAAGTAAGTATGCCCCTGATTTGGCTAGTGAAATAGTTGTGAAAACAGGTCCGACTGGGCGCGCAAAGTTAGGGTAATCACTGGGTGATCGGTGTGGCGCAGGTTTGGTGTGTGCGTGCCGCCGTTGTTTGGACGAGTCAAGCCGCGGACGCTTATCGAGTTTATCGAGATGACGCGACTGTTAGGCGCCGAGCACTTTGTCTTTTATGCTCCTAGTCACTACGTCACCTCTGCCAGTGATGATGACGACAACGACGATCCAGTGCTGCAGTCGCCGACCTCGCAGTCTGGGACATTACTACATGTAGGCCTACAACAACAACTACTACTACTTCTATTATTACTACTGTTGCTACTGTTACTACAGTTTTGAACTACGTTGGACCTCGCAGTCTGAGCCGGTCAATGTTGACGTCGGTGATGTCCTGCGACTGTACTCGGCTGCCAAGCTCGCTACTGTGATACCGTGGACGCTTCCCCAGGTTACCACAGCCTCGTCCAGCGGCATCTGGTATGGCGGTCAGCTACCAGCAATTAACGATTGCCTTTACAGGTACCGGAACTGCTACGAGCATTGTAGATTTATCGTAGTTCGGTAGCGGTAACTCGCTGGTCTCGATCTACAAAGTTAGTGCATGGGTGCCGACTTGTTAAACTACGAAACTAAAACCAAAGTACCCTTAAAGTATAAGTATCGTTTAGGGTTTTGTATATTATTTTTTTGCTTTTGTCATTGTGTATTACCTGTATATTGTGGTGTGTGTGTACTACGATCTACAGTATGCTAGTCCGGCGGTTGACGCTTGTAAATAAATGTAACTTACTTGCTTACTTCAAACTCTCAATAATTTTGTTCTGGATAGTTTTAGGCAGGCCAAAAACTGTCTACAAGGCAGCAAAACAAAATCGCATGCACGCTGTGATTTTGTTATACACTTGTAATTTTAGTTTCACATGCTACATGTACTTACTTAAGCTTTCTGTATGTTAGACCAGGTCCGTGTTTAGTTGGATGATTGTTTGCGGGCAACCTGGGCAGGTAAACCATCTCGGTACAGATCAACGGAGCCTTTTTTTATCCCTATGTGACAAGCAAATCAAGTAAGAACTTGCTTTGCTGTGGTTAAGACGACTTGCATTGTAGGCAAGGTGCGTTTTTCTGCCCGTGTCGGTAGCACTGTGTGATCTTATAGGACCGGTGACGCACCGTAGCTCTGAGATAAGTTTCCATGAAGAGTTATTGCACACCAAAACCAATCTTTTAATTTTGTATTGTATCCAGTGTCGTCGCGGATTAAGAAAGTAGAGGACAGAACTAAAGTTTTAGTTTCAGTTTCGGCAGACAGCTGCAAATTTTAGACAAAGAAGATTATGGATGTTCAATGCTCATAAGTTTAGTTTTCTCCCAGAACTCTCAAAAATTTTTTTGTCTTTTTGGACAAAAGTCGACAGGCAAAAATTTATGGGAGGATAATTGTGCCTTTTCCCCTCCGCATGCCACGAGGGCACTGTTGCACTCATTTTACCCTGCACTTAATGTTTTATCTGTGTAGGTCGATGCACGCATTCGACCGCGTGGTGTTTAACGATGTCGACGAGTTTGTCGTTGCACACTGGCCACTGAAGGACTGGACCGAGATGTCGGCGCGCTTCGACCAGTACTTCCAGTCTACCACCACCGTCCGTCCGTCTCCGAGGTCTGCGACGTCGCCGCCGGTTGCTAAGCTGACTTCCGGTGTGCGTCAGCGCCGCTATTGCGCCTTCTCGTTCCGTAGCGCTTTCTTCGATCCGATGACCCCGCCGTCCGTCGCTTACGTCGGCGCGAGTGGAAAGCTGATGACGTCATCGCTCAGCTCGGTCGCCTACGAGCTCGAGTCCGACATAAGGACCGAGATTTTCAGCGCTGTACGAACAAAGGTACACCAGTGTGAGTCATTTTGAAAAGAAAAAAAATCGAAAATTTCACCCAGAGGGGCCTTGCGAGAATGTTTCCCCGGGCCCTGCTGTGTCTGTCGACGGGCTTAGTGATAGACAGACCTAGATGTGATGTTGGCACGCATTGACTGCAGTCACTTCACAATGTCTGCAGTGGTAAAACTTTACACACGCTCGTTTCACGACCGGCCCAGGTTTTTCTGGATTACTATGCGAGCAAACATTCTAATAAGCCGCATTAGGGGGTTTGCCCGTCCGTCTGCCAGTCCCGTTTAGGCTCATTGTTCGAAAACAAAAAAAACGCAGGAATGAGAGCAAAATTGGGGTAAAAGTTTCTCTCTAACAAAAGTAACCGGCGTGCCGATATTCAGTTCAGAACACACTTGTAACAAACGTTTTAAAGAACGTTATGTAAACATATATGTTTAGTTTCATATTACCTGCAGTAAACATATATGTTCACATAACGTTCTTCAAAGTGTTTTTTGAAACGATTTTTAAAAATTGTAATAAATGTGGAACTTTTTGTATAAAAATAACGGTAATTTGTAGAAAAAAAATTAAAACGTTACTGGCAAAATAATGACAGATTTTGCATTTGGATTTAAAATCTATGTACGATGGCAAAATTTTGTGAATATCAAAAAAAAACTGCATCCCGAAATAAGAAAGGATTTGATCAATAGTTAGTGGCGGTTTTAGGCCCAAGCCGAGGGAGGCTGTGCCCCCAGTTTTGCTCCAGGCTCCTCCCCCTTCCAGTTTCGTAGCCACCCATGATTTTGTGCAAAAATAACACAAATATCTGATTTTTTTGCGTTTACCAATTTTAGAAAAGTGGGCAAATTTGCTGCTTCCATTAAACGTCCAAAAACCAAAAGTGCTTCAGCTTCAGACCGCCGTTATAGGCTCGCGTTACCGCGCTCGCCATGGAGCCGTGCCCTCCTTTCAGATATCGGGAACTAAAACCGCCACTGTTAATAGTCTACTTTTTTTTCTTGTGGTTGTAGTCGTTTGTTGGTGTGGCGCACGGCTGCAGGTGATGGTGGACCCGCGACGAGTGTTTGAACTCGGCATTCATCACGTCAGCCGGTCAGCCGGTGACGCCGAGTGTCCAGTGCTTCATGTTGACCCACGCGATGCCTTCGTGCGCCACTACCGACAGTGCGTGCGAGACTTTGACGCACAGATGGACTGCAGCAGACAGTGTTTGGACGACGAGCTGGCAACGTCTAGACGCATTGCTGTCGTTCGACGTAGAACGCGACGCGTCATCGACACGCTGCTCCACCGCAGCTGATGTAGGCTTCAGTCCCATATATTGAGGCGAACGAACGTACATCCGAACAACTTTTATGCCGAAATTAATAGGTGAGCGATGCCCATTCTCCTTTCCCTTCCTCCCTCTTCCCTATTTCCTCCCTCCTTTCTCTCGTTTTTTCCTTTTTCCCTTCCGGCCAACCATCTCCGCTCCATTTCCCTGCCCTTGTACAAATTGGGCCGGACTGTCATCTTTGGTAATTTTTTTGAAATTCTTTATTGCTGTAGTTGATTTTTTGGTGAACGGTTTTGTCGTGAGAAAATGATTATTAAAATTAGGCCTATCTACTCGATTAACCCATTTGGGCTATAGGCCTGAAGTCGGTGGGCGATTTGTTTGACTAGGCGAGTCTTAGGCGGGACTTGGCCTACTTAGTTTACATGTAAAATGCTTTGGAAATGAGTGAACAATTAAATCATTCAATCAATCAGCGTCTACAGTACAAATAGTTGCCCATATTTTTATCAAAAGCTGAAGTAACTAGAGTAGACACATATCTTCTCATAAATAACAAAAGCTACTTAGGCTATAGGCTTAGCGTATATTCGTTCCAGTTTTACAGAGATGTTAACAAGGCCACAGAGTACAAGGCCAAGGCCACGGCCAGAGCATTCACGGCCAAGGCCAAGGCCGAGGCCAAGGTCAAGACTAAATGTATAGCACAGAGTTGGACGTGGGTCCAATTTTCTAAATCCAGTCAAATCAGTGGGTTAAGGACAGGGCGGGTTATCGTTTTTTTTTGCATCGCAGTTGTACGCATTGTACTAGCTCCGACTACACGTAGAGGCAATGGGTGGCGTTCGTTCTCTCGGTCAAGTTACATTGAGACACCGTCCAAGCTAGCGGACTGTTTTTCTCACACAACATAATTACGAAAATTTAGTGTACGCAGTTGTCGCGAGTATTTTAAGTTTGTATTCTGAAACGAAGGTCTTTCACGAAGTTGTAAGTGAAGATTTCGTGATTGTAGCTTGCGCCGTTTTGATAGAATTGCAGAATGTGACGGACAGACATACGAACAGACGGGCATCTCTGCTACAGCTTAGACAAAGCGTCTGCGTAACAAGCAACGCTGACGTCCTGTAAAAAATCTGCATGGTACCGTGGAAATGATCTGTAGAACAAGTTAAAGTTTCCAGTTTCAAATAAACGAGTGTAATGAAGTTTTACGAAATTTCGTTCATGACGTTTTGAAACGTGCCTATCCTGCAATACAACAAACGTTTTTGGGCGTCTACAGTACAAATAGTTGCCCATATTTTTATCAAAAGCTAAAGTAACTAGAGTAGACACATATCTTCTCATAAATAACAAAAGCTACTTAGGCTATAGGCTTAGCGTATATTCGTTCCAGTTTTACAGAGATGTTAACAAGGCCACAGAGTACAAGGCCAAGGCCACAGCCAGAGCATTCACGGCCAAGGCCAAGGCCGAGGCCAAGGCCAAGACTAAATGTATAGCACAGAGTTGGACGTGGGTCCAATTTTCTAAATCCAATCCAATCCAATCCATCAACTTTGTGACCCAATCCAACCCAATCCATGATGATGACGTGAATGCTGACCCACATCCAATCCAATTCATATGTCTGATCGCAAGCATTTGATTTTGCTTTAACATTGCAAATAGTCTGTGATAGGCGTCAACTACTCAAAAGTAATTCAACTAGGCCTATAGTACAACTAATTGTTCAATTAGGCCTACCTTGTAGCTAAATAGTTACTTTTATAACTACACTGCACTTTAATTTCATGGAGCGAGATGTCGTAACAAACCACACTTTACGATATGAGTATCGTGTACAATTGAGCATGTAATTATGTCAAGCATTATAAACACATCAATGGAATGGACACGCACGGACAGGTTGAAAGCTAAGAACAGAGAGAGCGTCAAGTTGTTACAGATCAAAGCAGAGACAGACAAATATACGATCACAGACTTGGCAGTGGCCTGCAGTGACCGGTTGACTTTAGTGTCAATCGAAAGGGTGTATCTATGGAACTTCCTATTAGTGATTAATAGGCTTAGTAACCTATCCCGCACCGTTGATGAGATTCGGCGACTTATTGGCTCAAAATCTCCAATTTTTCGTAGGCCTACCTCTTTTCATTTAGCGTTCTCAATATCGGATTTGACCTCTTTCGAATTTCGGGGGAAAAACTTAATTTATGGCTCATGAAAGTAGTCTTTGTGGCAATCTACGGTAAAGACTTTATGATTCTAGCTTTTACCGTTTTGTACAATCGCAGAGTGTGACAGACACGCAGACACACGGACGCCTCGATGTGCGAAGACGCGCGAACCATTGCAATGATTTTTGCATGCTGTCAGGTTTTAAGATTGGAGAAATAATAATAACCAATACTAGAAATAAACTAAAACAAAAAAAAACCGCAGTCAATTTTAGATATTCGTGAAATCAATCTACTGTGTAAAATGCAATGTTTTTTTTTCGAATTTCGGACTGTGTTATTTGCGACAGAGCCTATCAATCGATAATACTGTACATACGACATGCCGCTTCAATTACACTGTTTGGCCAACTTTACGAGGCCTAATTAATTAGCTACTCTCTTACTGTTTTTCGCCTTTAACCAAGAAGTTGTAAATTTAGAGTTTTCGCTTTTCAGAAATGTAAAACGTAAACGGTGGAAACAGTGCCTTAGCCTTAAATCGAGTTTATTATTTCGTGCTTCTCTAAAGCTTGTTGTCAATTAGCAGTTTAATATTCGTCGTTGGTAGCGTCGTTATCAACGAAAGTTGTAGACTGTACGAGAAATATTATTATTTTACTTGCAGGTGGAAAAAATTACAACAAGCAAATGAAGTACACATTTAGTGAGATAATCTATAGATGAATACAGTGGCACCGTTAAGCAGCAAATTTAACTTGGATTTGTTGAGATTTTGGTAAACACTAGTAACGGCCAGCCAATATATCTGAGTGTGTTTCGTGGTTGCGGGAAAACGTCAGTCTCATTGATTTATGTGTCTTATATGATTTTTTTGGTTAAAATCTTAGTTATGAGCCACCCAAATCAGTAAAAATCACATTGTGTGAGCGATAATTAAGGTAATGGTGATGGCCCACGGTGTCTGGCTTTACGCTCCTTTTCTGTTTCGCCTCTTCGCTGATTCGCCCCTGGCTTTTTCGCCTTCTGGCTTTTTTTGCCCCCGGGCTGATTTACCCCATGTGCCTGGCTGATTCGCTTCCTGGTTTGTTCGCCCTTTGGCTGATTCACCCCTGCACCTTGGACGATTTGTTCCCATTGTATAATTCGTGTTAAATATCTTTTTCGTCCAGAAATTCAATATTTTGCTTAGAATTTTACGTATAATGTTACTTGAAAGGATTGGTACCAGTAATCAGTGGCATGACAATACGCTGTAATTGTTGTCTTTTTATAAACTAAAACAAAATGGAATGTATTATAAACTAAAGTAAGAAAGAAAGCATTAGTTTACATTAGACCAATGTTATTCAATGGGGGCAAATTGTCAAAGGTGAGGGGCGAATCAGCCAGGAGGCGAACAAGTCATGAGGCAAACGAGGCATAATGTTACTTGAAAGGATTGGTACCAGTAATCAGTGGCATGACAATACACTGTAATTGTTGTCTTTTTATAAACTAAAACAAAATGGAATGTATTATAAACTAAAGTAAGAAAGAAAGCATTAGTTTACATTAGACCAATATTATTCAATGGGGGCAAATTGTCAAAGGTGAGGGGCGAATCAGCCAGGAGGCGAACAAGTCATGAGGCAGGCGGCGAACAGCGTTTTTGATTCGTGACCATTCGCTTGGTGCGTCGAGCTCCGCGCACAATTTTGAACATGCTCAAAATTGTGGAACTCAACACATAAATGTACACGTCAGAAGGGCGCCAGAAGAATGCCGGACATGCATGGGGAGTGATGGACCAACGCTCGATACACACGATACATGCGGAGCACTCGCTTGATATTCGTTGTATGTTTGTCAGCTGAGATGTAGCAAACACCCATGGAGACGTAGAACTTCCCCCATACTTGTGGTGCAACTGATGACAAGCACGTCAACTTCAAGTGTTCTTCAAAGAGCGGTTCCATATACTAGGCCCAACAACAGTCAAAACTACAAAGGGTTCTACTCCTTTGTCTTCATGACACTCGTAGATGCTGACTGCAAGTTTTTCTGGGCGGACATCAGCAGTATGGGACCAGCATGAAACACTTAGATTTACAGTGCTTCTTGGCTAAGGAATGCGTTAAAAATGGTAATCTAGGCTTCCCTGATGCTGATCATTTTCCCAAACTTCCCCCAAAACAACCAGGATGTGCCCTAATTCTTCTGATTTTAGCATGTAGGCCTATGCAATGCACACGCTGAGTATGCGCCCAGTGCGCTAGCAGTACGCTGTACATTCGCTGCGAACACGCTATAGCTTCTCCAAAATATGGACAAAAGTTTGGCGCACAATGACGTATAACTAATTTCATTGTGCATTTCGTGCGTCTTTGCGTGCACCTGGTGTGACCAGGGCTTTAGCTATAGCGTTGGTGTTCGTCTGCTCTGTTCATCTGTGTGTGTATATGTCACACTTTGCAGCCTTATTAAAACGGTGCAAGCTAGGATCACCAAATCTTCACCATCGGCTGCCTGGAAGACTCTAGTTTCAGGAACCATAAAGCTTTTTTATAAACTCGAAGGAGGTCACCCCGAACGAGGGCGCTAAATGAAAGGGGGGTGGGCAAAATTTGCGATTTTTGGCCAATAAGTCGCTGTATCTGAGTAACAGTGCGAGACAGGGCCTAGGTTACTATTAATCACTAATAGGAACTCGTACACTGGCTTTCGATTGGCGTCCAATTCAATGACCTTGAATGACCTTGAACGCCAAAATAGAGGGTTTTATGGATTTTTTGGCAATTTCGGGCTGCGAGACACATTGCAAGAGCGAATTGCGCCGAAGCCAATTAAGATAGACATGGACAAGCTGCATATGAAATTTTCAGCATTGAACGTAGATTTCGACGGTCCAAGTCTCGATTTTTTAGGTTCAAGGAAACTTGCACATGAGGGCATCAAACAGCGGTATCCCCGTAAAAGTCGCGACGAAATGGCTAGAGATAGACTGACAGTTTGCGAACAGGAAGTGCTATAGGCTTTCGCGCATCCTGTGAGCATTAGCTCAAATTTCTTGTAAGAGTGAATTATACCAAATTTACTAGAGATACAGGGTGGCCCCAAAAAAACGGGGCACATAATTAATTTCAATAACTTATGTTTTTGTGTTGAGAATGAAACGACCTTGATTTCTGCAAAAAATCGTGTAGATCTAAGCAGTATTTCTGAAGTTAGAAGCTATATAACAGATTGGCCCCGTTTTTTGGGGCCACCCTGTAGACACGGACAAATTGCTATGAAATTTTTAGCATAGAATTTTTAACCATCTGAGTTTCGACTTTTTTGGTTCAAGGTGTCTTCCATACGAAAGCCTTGAATTTGGGTACTGATTCAAGATGCATTATTATTTCATTGCATGCTGTACACCGATGGCGCAGGTGGCAGACTGATGCTGTCGCCGTGCATCACGTGAGCTTTGCTCAAATTACTTGTCCAGACTTTAGATCTGTCAGAGCCCGCTCATATTCCTCCATGAGCATCTTATTCCACATTTCTGTCTGGCTTCTCGCTTTTATTGTAAAGGTCCTCTGTGTATTATTTCCATCTTTCATGTACCCAAGCAGCTTCCATTAGCAATTTGCCATCTCTGCATCTTATCTGAGTGTTTTGCTTCTGTTTTTCCTCTTTGTCTTGGTTAGCTGGGATGCTTTGCTATACACGCTTCTTTCCTCCTTCTTCTAGTTTGCTCTGTGAGTGACCATACACCGATGTTGCAGACTTACTAAGCTTACTGTGAATGCTGCATTTACCAAAATGTCATTTACTGCAGCTTGACCCAATTTTAAGACACTGGGTTCATCACTTTGACCTTCATAGTATGAGGCAAGTGAAAGGCCAGATTGTATCTTGTGGTTCCTGAGTGTTTTCCCGTGTAGCCTGAATGTTTACTTTGGTTTAAGCTCTGACTGATGCAGACATGTGTTCGGTGACCCAGTTTGGGGACTTTTTAATGTGTGACCTTAACTTTTCGATTTCAGGATTCTTTCCTTTATTCCAGTGCTCTATGTCTGTATCTGTGTCTGAAATACTAGAGCATTTTTTACTAACAGACAGTTTGTTTAAATCAAATAATTTAATGCAGTTATTGCACTGTTAGGGTTGCAGACTTTATGCTTACTGTTAATGCTGCAGTTACTGAATTATCGTTTACTGCAGCTTGACCCAGTTTTAAGACACTTGGCTCACGACGTACCTTGACCTTCTTAGTATAAGGCAAGTAAAAAGCCATTGTGTCTTGTGGTTCCTGAGCATTTTCTCTGTAATCTGAATGTGTAGACTGATTGTATTTCTGACTGATGCAGACATGTGTCCGATGACCCAGTTTGGGAGCATTTTGATGTGTGACCTTGACCCATTTGGACTTAGGGTGAATGTTTTGGTTTCAGGTAATTCAAAAGGAGTGATTTTCTATATTACTTCCATACACGTGTTGACTTTAATTCCTATGATGACTGACATATGACTCTTTTTTGTTCGTAACTTGGTTGTCCGCTTTCAAGGTCAAGGTCACCTAGATAAGATCATGCCCCAGAGTGTTTAACGCATGTCTGCATTTCTCCTTTCCATTATGTATTGAATGACATATAACATTCCTTTGTTGCAATTTTTTCCTGCTGCTGTCAGGTGCTGACGGACTATTGGAAGTGAAGTGACAATAATATATTGTATATTATTTGTTCAATACTATCAGAACTTTGTAGTATGGAATTAGAAAACAGCAACGAGGCATTATTTAACTCATCCACAGAGTTTCTCATCAGTTTCAATTCAGCAGATGAAACGAAGCTAGGTAAGCCAGATGGGCGTTGTGAGGACTCATCTGCTGTAAAAGTCTGCGACGAAACTTTGCTCCCAGTCAAGACAGCAGATTCAGAGCACATAGTGTGTGAGTTTGCTGATGATGGCTGCACTGATTTGTTTGCTTCTCGTGATACGGGAGCAGGAGCAGGCGACCCTTGGCTGCCGCTGTCATGTGTTACAGCAGCTGCAGACGTTCACGCTGACGCTCATGAAGTGTTAACAGCAGGCGACGGGGACTCCGAATCCTCTGAGGACAGAAAGTTGCAGTACGTAAAGCATGGCGTCGATACAGCTTTGGAATTTAGTGCCAGTGCAAGAGATGCTACAGATATAACTCTGCTGGAACTTGCTGATGCCAGTCACAGCAAACCATCTGACACAGATCATAATGTTGCTGTTCAGTTTCCTTCATCAGTGTTTCCTGCAGATCAGCAGTTTACTAATGAACTGGATTCTGCAAGCCAGGATCGTGATATCTTTTTGGAGTTTGGGACTGTTAGTTACGTTGTTAGTGAAAATCCCGATATATCTCAGACAGCTATGACGGACTCAGATTACAAGAAAGTGGATGGTGCTGACAGCAGTCAGCACATGCAGTTGTTTAAGCCATTTCCAGATTCTGGTGAATTTACCAAGGATCTAAATGCCGGGGAACATGATTCACTACAGCAAGGACATGATACTTTCTTGGATTTCAGGGCCGTTAGTTATATTGCTTGTGAGAACACCAACTCAGCACAGACATTAGCGGTGGATGGAGGTTGCAAGGAAATGGGTAATGCTGATGATAACCAAAGCATGCAGTTTCTATTTACAAATTTTGACAAACCTAACGAGCGGCTTAATACGGTCGAACAGTTGTCAACTCCTGTGCCTGTCACAGCTCCTGCATCAGATCAGCAGCCTGTAAAATTTGGTGATGAAGTCTTATTGGAGAATCATGAAATTAGTACCAGTCTGCCTGATGTACACAGTGCTGCAGTAAATAAGGAGCTGATTGCTTTTGCTTTGCCTGATCAGTTATTCTCAGAAGAAATTAGCACAGCAGATGTCACTGCTGAAAGGTCAGAGTTATCACAGCCTGCAGCAGGTGCCAGTGACACTGTCTTCATTGATGAAATACAGGTTTAGTAACTGAACTGCTGTTATGCATTTTTTGCTTTGTTTGCTTTTTGCTGATGTATACAAAAATCATTAGTTATATAGCTACAAAGTGATAGAGAATTTCTAGTAATAATTATAATTGACTGCTTTAGTTGTTTTCTGCATCTTATAGTGTAAGTTTATTCGACTTTCAGAATTTGGGATCTGTGACTTTTACTAAGATTTTTAAAGGTTTTTAAAAAGCTTTTCGAGGTCAGTAACGTAGATGTGTAAGTTTATTTGTAACTTTTGTACATGAGTTTTTCTGCAAGTATTTGTAAATCACATTTTGATAATTTCCCAATTTTTGATTTGTTTTGAAAAATTTTTTTATAGGTTTGACCTACAAACTAGTGTAAATTTGGAGCTGCAGTTTTATGGCAAGTGAATAAAATTAGTATAGCTTTACATACTGTACTGATTGGTAATTGTTATCATATTTTTTGCTTTTGAATTTTTGATATTACATGTATGCCTAGTTTGATTTCTTGTCAGTCTGCAGAAGTTCACTGTAGATGGTGATGTGTGGTAAAATATGCTTGCAGATGGATATGCTAACTAGCGCAACAGACGAAGGTAAAGAAGAATTTGACTTTAACGTGCAAAACGTTGTAGCTGCTCAGCTGAAGCCTGCTGATAACTACAAGCCACTGGTGAGTTCTTCGTTAACTGATGAGATCTAAAAATAACTTACAAACTTTCTGTACATCTGTTTAATTATCAAAAGCTTAAAAGTAGTTATGTATAGTTTTTTTTATGATGTAGAGTATATTGTGCACATATAACAAGGCGTAATAAACCCTAGACTGTGTTAAAACATGCTTACTTTTCAAGACTGTATCGACAGTGTGTTCTGCCTGCAACTTGCTTGTTGTAAACACACACGAGATGCATTTCAGTTGTCACACTCGACCTGAGTAAGATAACATTAAGGAGGGACTCTGGTGAGAGATGAAGTAGGATTAAGTAAGTTATGAAATAATCTCTATGAATCGCTTTTGCCGTTTTGCATATGTTGCTCGATATAGTCAGTCATGTAAATTGTGATTTGTGGGGTTATGGCAGATGGTTGATTTTTACCATTCAGGACATTATTCTGGCAACTGTACATTATTTAATTTCTTCGTTTTGAAGTATAAAATATTTGACCGTAGGTGCAGCAGAATTGTCCAACTGGTGGCCCATGAGCCCATCAACCCATCCAGTTCGGCACATAGAGAACCTGGGGTGTAAAATGTATTTGGTAACATTGCAGTTCTAATGTGCAGATGGGAAACTTGCAGTTTCTTTAGATTGCATAGGGTCTTCGTAAAAATTTTGTATGTAAGTGATTCAGTTTGCTCTGACGTGTTTGAGTATCAAGCTGATCTCATAGTGTGTTGTAGGTTGAGACAGTGCACAGTCCAGAGATAACACTGCCTTCTGAACCAAGTGAGTAATACCAGTACCGTATTGGTTATTTTTGGTATCGTAATTTTGTTTTTGCAGTTTACTTTTACATATTAGTTTTGATTGACTGAGAAATTTTTTAAAGTTGACACACATTGATTGATCGAGACAATAATAATGTTTACATTTGCCGCAGTAATAGTTTTTTTCACAAGGCAGTTTATTGTGAACTTAATCCTTTCAGTGCTATTTGTAACATTGCTACTGATCAAGCCAAATAATTGATAAGACCATAGTTATGTGTAAAACAAAAAACAGCAACATTTTTTAAAACGTTTTGTAAATGTTTTATGTCTACAAACATGCCCTCATGAACTAACTGGATGCAGATGTCGTCATGTAGTTCATGTGCAGTTTTTGTAAAGTCTCAAGGGGATGTCAGACAAATGACAAAATCGGCCGATTTTATCTGCTGACAAAATCGCCCGACAAAAATCTGTCGTGTATCATGCATAAATCGCCTGATTTTGTCGGCCGACAAAATCGCCCGATTTTGTCAGCCAAGATAGAGCATGTTCTATCTTCGACGATTTTGTCGGCCAACTTTTTGAATATCAGACAACAAATTTTGTTTATGTTGCCATGGTGATTGTTTACAACGGAAGATGAATATTTATTTTAGTTATTTATTGTGTTTGTTATTATTTTCGTTCATTAGATGCAGAAAAAAAGTGATGCAAGTATTATTTTGCGATCTGCATTCGGCTGTTGTGCTAGCTGATAACGTATGAAGT
>Ga0209367_1001027_pt1 | contig 32485 bp, 13 predicted proteins | sample WorMetLIZISLAND2_FD_187412 | JGI IMG/M metagenome (GOLD analysis project Ga0209367, IMG submission 187412) | Marine gutless worms symbiont microbial communities from Max Planck institute for Marine Microbiology, Germany - Olavius geniculatus... ...
TTATAAAATTCGGCCTAGTACTGACCATCGTGCAAAATTTCACGCCGGTCGGCCCACGCATCTCAGAGATCTCGCGATGAAAGAAAAAAAAACATCTGCAGTAAAACAGAAGTCCTTCCGAAAACTATCGTTTTCGGGCGGACTAAAGAGTACAAACAGGGAACAAAAAAGAACGAATATTGACACAAACACGCTATTCTACAGGCGTCGGTCGTGAAATGCATGCAGATGTACTTGCTGCGTCGTGGAGTGTCGTTATCGCGTCGCGAAAGATCTGCATTTATATTAGCAACATCACAGTCCTGATCACGAACAGTAGCGTCAGCGTCAGCAGCAGCAGCAGCAGCAACTGTATGCGCAGATGGAGTTTGGTAGAAACATCTTTGTCTTTTCTCCATTCGTCTCTACTCCAGTGATTTTCCTCCTTTTCGTTATTTCGTTCTTTTTACGACACTTTGGAAAATTAGGAACTGTGAGTGGAACTATTTGGTCTGCGTGGACCGCATTCGGAGGAAACGAGTACAGATTTGAAACTACATTTTACGGCAGTTTGCGTATTTTACGAATTATTGTTTTTCTTCTCCGAGGCGTTGGTTATACACGTGCGAAAATAAACAGAAGTGTTGGAAAACATTTTTGCAAATAGTAAGTAGTAACACAAATCTTAGTTTTCACTTTTCTTTCGCCGTAAACGTTTCATTTTTTCGAATATTTTGTTGATTGACCTTATTTGTTTTTTGCTGTTAATGTGTACGTAACAATTTTATATGTGAAACGGCAATCACTATTAGTATCATTACGCTCTGTTTACGATTGCTCAGATGCGAATTGTAAGCGTGGTTGTGTGGGTCGTGTTTGTATCGTTTGACTGAGTAACGGACAGCAAGAATCGACGCTATTGGTAGTAGGCCTATAGTTCTCAGTGTGTGTGCAATGTCGTCTTAACGTTGCTATTCATTATCCGGCGCCTCACAGCAGAGACGCCTCGGATGAAACGAAACAAGAAGCCCCGTTGTCGCTTGAGAAAGCCGACCGTACGCGGGTGTCGGAAGGCCAGCAAACGTGAATGCAGCGTTATTTTGCCTATTCACGTAATTACGCATTTAACGTAGTCGAAAAACTCCTTTACGCGTCGATAACGCACGGGCGTGAGTAGACGCTTCCGGTGTTCCCCTTCCACTACATCGTCCGAATTTTGCGTGCCTAAGTTACTTTTGACAAAGCTAGATATTCGTTTAAAAGTTTTTCAGTAAGACCTACCGCTGAGACACAATGCATTCGTTACACACAGACGACAGACACAGGGCCAGACCTTTAAGCATACGGCTTAACGGTTACCCTTGCCCCCCCCCAAAAAAAAAAACTACTACAATTTGGCTCTTTATGCCATTGATGTACTCTTTGAAACCACGGGTTTATATGAGTGTTTACAGTTTTTTTATCGTTCTGAGGCTGTTTGGCTTTTTTCATGCAGATTCCTGTTTAAACACGTTAGATAAAGATCCTGGTCTCAAGACACCTCAGTGAGAAAAAATAACGTATTAGTCTTCGTTTTAATCGCGTCAAAGTATTGTTTACATCATTGGTTTATTCTCAAAAGTCAGAGACATAATGGCAGCTTTGAAGAAGACTTTCAGATGCTGAAAATATACGCTACAACGCACTTCTCTAGTTGTCGGCTTTCCAGTACTTGATCTTCTTAAGCCGTCGTCAGTGCAAACGGCTTAGCAGCAAAGCTCCCTCTAAACTCTGACATGTCGCAACTATTTCGCTATCATTCGACTTCGGTCTATTCTACTTCGGACATGTTTGGGTTTCTGCTTAGAATGTTAAACTTTCGCCACAACTCTACAATAAAGCATGAAACTAGAATAATGTGTCAGCCCAGTGGCGACCTTATGCGGTCGTCCGCTTACGTCTGCGCTGCCTTTGATCTGCAGCTGAGAATTGTCACTACTGATGCTTCATGAGAAACGTTTAAAACAAGTTTTTTTTTATTTTTGAGCTGTGCACACAAGTGTAGGACATTTCCCCCCGGACACCTCCCCCCGGACGTTTCCCCTTGCTTTTTTGCATACCTGGACATTTCCCCCTATGTATGGCGCTGCCGAATGTAAGTTGCATTTCTTATAAGTATCAGTCACTGATGGTCAAATAGCAAATATTCAAATGTATTAAGGTTTCACATAGAGCAATATATACAGCATATTAGAAAGTGTAATAGTTGTGAATAAATATATACAGTTATATACAGCAAGTCTTTTGATATATTAATTTAAATGTTACTGTAATAAGGCGATATTATATATACAGCTAATGTCCAAAAAGAAGAACTAGTGTAATAATCAGCAAAGTGTCACTGTTGCTTTCATTCGAAGCGGACTGTGCGCGCGACCGCACGCAAGGTCTCTTCCGCCGTCTTCTAGCCATCACGTCGTGCTGCACAGATGGTGTGCAGTTGACGCTGCAGAATCTGGGTGGACATCTTAAGGTGTTTTGCCGGCGGCTGGCCACGTGCATTCTGCAGCAGTGTCGTCGACGCCGGGGCCGCATTTTGCTACAGTGACTCGATGGCGCACCACACCGATGGGTGGTTATGACCGACCAACGCAGCGAAGCCCCTATTCCACGCCTCGTCCGGTCGTCGCCGTTCAGCGTGGCGACATGCACGTTCCAGGTGGACACCGGGAACAGCGGCGGCAGCGGACGCAGCGTGATGCGCGGAACAGAGGCGCCGTCGTCAGCCGCTGAAGCAGGTCGCTAGCAGCGTCTGTAGCTTGTAGGCCTCCTCCACGTCGGTAGGGGGAAAACGTCCGGGGGACACTCAAACACACACACACACAAACAGTCCGACGGACGGACGAAAGAACAGAGAGGTGGACGGGCAAGAGACGTAGTGCGGCCTATAATGACGTATACGTAGAACAAGAAAGATATTATGAAACACTGTATAACAGAACTAACGACTATATAATTAAACAAGGCAGAATTGTAGGCCTACTGTATTTTGTACTGTATTCCGTGTCGTTTGGAAGCAAAAATTGCATAAAAGACCATCTCAGAAGCTCGACCGCTACCCCTATTTTATTAGCAATCCTGTAAATGTGCCGCAACGATTCCTGCTGCCGCAAAGAATCAGTAGCCTATCAACGGATCTAGTGCATTTACTTCTGTAGTGTTTAGAGAGAAGGACTGTGTCGTGACTGTGGACAATGAATATTAATAATACAAGAGGCATGCGCGTTCTGGTGCATGCGGCCGGTGGCTCTCTGTTGACTTTGCTAACTACCGCTGCGAGAAAGAGCAGAATAGCACACGTTGGATGTTCACCTGCTACCTGCACCATGACATTTCAGTATGCGGCATAGTTGTAATAAACTTTTACAAACGTTTTTCTATTTTCAAAAAAAATCAATTTATCGACCAATCTGTAGTTTTGTAAACCGCCCTTTAAGCGGAGTTCACATAGTCGCCTGTTACAAGTAGACACGATCGAAAAGCCACCTCTTAGGGCCTAATTCAAAGCATTGTCTACTGATGTAACTTTAAGGTTTTTTATATTGTCAACGTTTATAAAGTAAACTTCCATTAGCCAGTGTGAAAACATTAATGATTTAAAATAACAGTATGCCAAAATCGAAGTGTTACTGATAAAATGTGAATGGACGTTGCATGTGGATTAATTTTCTTATGCAAGCTTATGCTGACAAAGAAAATATAATTAAAAATCTCTAGCTGTTAACACTAAAGCAACACATTTAGTCAGTACGACATATAAAAGAAAGCCACGTTATTACCCAATGTTTACAAACGTTTGTTATTTGTTATTTTTACGTAGAATCGAAGTTTAAATTTTATTTTAGATTTTTCTCCAACGTTTTAACATCAATCAAGGAAACCACCACAAGGTTTCGCCTAAGTCATATTTACTTCGGCGTCGTATCAATTGACAGCGCGCAGGCACGGATCGATAGATTGATTGTGCGCAGGCGCGTAGACGACTTCCGGTCTGTGCGTCACGTGTCCAACTCACGGCGCCGTCATGTCGCCTATACACGAAGCTACAAGGTGGGTGAATAATGCGATTTGAAATCTGGGCACGAGTGCGGATATTATATCGGTTATAATTGTATACAAACTTTACATGTAGCCAAAAATATCGAATCATTTGAAGACCGAAAAAGTAATATAAAGTTTTATCCTAATAGCAAAATTTTAAAACCTGTATAGGAGGGGCGTAATAAAAACTGCAAAAGAAGCTACAGAAAAGTTGGAGAAAACCCTATGCTCTAATTTAAACAGCGGTTGGCAATACACAGAGTAGAAAATTAGCAAATGAGTTAATTATTTCGTGTGAATATATCTTTTTGTATACTAGCTACTTGTCATGTTTTTGATATTCATTTATATTTATTTTTGTCTGTTTTTTTTACCATTGTATCAATGTTCAACTGTCATCTGTTATAGGCCTAAGTAAACAAACAGTTTAAAGATGGGAAAACAAAATTCACGAAGAATTTTGTGATGTTTACTCCGAACGATGTACATATGTGTAAGTTATCATGTGGCGCCTTGTGATACTGATATAGGCCTATTATTTTTGTAATTTAGTTTGATTAAGCTTTTGGGTGTGATGTTTTATGCTATGAGTTTATCTGCGTGGTGAACAAAGATGTGTTATCAAAATGCCATTCAGCCCAGATTTTGCCGCGTTGTTGCGCCCCATTCCAGTATACCCACCCATCTGATCCTTTATGCTCTCCAGTCCTGGGCCGAGGACTCCTGGGGGTCGGTCCCGCGCGGTCGGGTTATCGACGGGCAACAGCTGGACGTCGGCCGTCGTCAACGCCGTCGAGTCCGGTCAACCCCCGGCCCTGCCCGGCCAGACGGACCGATAGACCGGGTGGGTTGTTTTGTCGCCCGCGACGCTTTATAATACGTCTGTATAGCTGCGGCGCTCGCCAGTAACGGTGATGCGATGGTTTACTGTCATACATCGAGAACGATTATTATATATCCAGCGGTACTGGTGACTTGGTGGCGTAACCGTATGATGGGGTGTCGGACTTACGATCGACAGGTCGTGGGTTCAACTCCTGGTCGCGTCGCTATCAAGCCGTTACTACTGGGACGGGTGACTGTCCGCGGACAGGCAAACAATCTAGGTATACAACCAACACCAAGGTCAACTCAGCCTTTTATCCCTCTGTCTGGCTGGAGTTAAGGCGAGAGGCGTTCATCTGTGTCGAGTCACGGGTGGCATGTAACACTGTATGGTCCCATATGGCAGGTGACGCTCCATTGCTCTGCGCTACTTGTTCAGCACTACTGTCGGTTCAGTTCCGTGTTGAATGGAATGGTAAGTTCTTACTAAACCGGTACCTCGTCTGCTGGTTTTTCAGCGCAAATTTTACATCCTGTCATATCTAGCCTCATCACTGCAACGCGCGTAAACCCTAACGGTTATGTTTTTATTGGGCCGACCGTTGAGCTGTAAGCTTAAAGATCTGCTCTCCTTTGCTACGAGGTGTCTGCCTGTCTGGCTGTCGTCTGTCTGTCTGTCACACATGTATTGTGGCTTTACGGTATATGGGTCTTACCCGAAAGCTTTACACGAATAATTAGCCTGGTGTGGTGGTTCGGCGCCTGCAAAATTTCAGCGATTCAGTCCAGAAGAAACATTTTCAAATTTGGGGTTGAATGGAGGGGGTAGAGAAAAAGTACGTTTTCCAACCAAAAACTGGCCGTATCTCGGAAACAGTGAGTGATAAAGCCAAGTTTTTTCATTAATCATTAATAGGAAGTCGCACAAGCATGTTCAGATAAAATGAAAATTATCGATTTGTATGACCTTGAAAGTCAGTACGCGCTATTGTGGCTAAATGGTATGTCGTATGCTCGTATCTCAGAAACAGTGAGAGAATGTTATGGTTTCTATTGAACACTAATGGGTAGTCGCATAAGCCTTTTCACATGACACGAAAATCATTTCCTGGCCTTTCGACACCCGCATTCGGTCGGCCGTTTCGAGCGAAAGCTGGGCTTCTTGTAAATAACGCGACAGCCACCGTAGTCACGTGAAAGATGAATGAATATCACGTCGGAGTAACCTGCCGTCGTAACGGCATTATTTATAGGCCGGCCAACAACAAAAGTGTTGTGAGTGCGCGGTCTTATAATATATTATATCACTGAAGAGCGAGTCGGCCGGCGTCTGTATGACGTCATAGCACCTGTCGCCTGTGCACTGCGCATGCGCGAGCACCTGTCCCATGCAGCAGCCATTGTTCCCAGCGCGGGCGCCGATGACGTAACGATAAAGTGCGACGATTGCGTGCAAAGGGGTGGACGACATTCGTTCCCCCACATTGTCTCTCTCTCGGACTTGTTACTTGTGTCAGCATCAAACTCGTCTGTTGCTGCTATCTGGAATGGCTGTTCGCCAATCCCTATGCACCGCAGGCGTCTCCCTTCCCCACGACTGGTCGGGTGCAGTTAATTTGGCTTGGCTTTAGTACTACGCATTTATTTGCATTTTTTTGTTTGTCACTTTGATCTGTTTTGTATTTTTTTCACTGCATTGTTACTTTTTCCCATTGCGGCGATTAAGTGCTAAAACGGGGTCTTTCGTCAAAGGTTTTGTTTTGAGAGTTTGTTATCCGGGGTGGGGGTGATCGACCTGGGGGTGTAAGATGTTCATTGTCTTGTTTGGCATTCGATTAATACGGGACGCCATTTTTTAGATTTTCCAACTTTGTTTTTCGGTCGTCTTTGTGGTCGCCGAGCAGTCTTTGTCTACTGCGTTTTCTGCTGCGTCTTTCATACTCCTGAGACACTGGATAAAAATCGCTGAGAGATTTCGATTTAGCGTGTTGCGCCATCGACCGTGCGATTTCATGGGCTGCTGCATATGTTAAACAGTAACACGGTGGTTTGGAAAAATAACCCGCCAATTTTTTCTGACACAACTTTATCAAATATTTATAGTTTTTTCTCAAAGTGTTTTTCCCGACACATTTTGCAATAACTGTGAAATGAAAATTTACTAATTATACCAGAGCTTGCTACGTCATCTTGTCAGGCAGTTTTGTCTATGCTAATGTTTTGTGAGGGAAAATGGCCAATTGTCTGACGAGATGTGATTCTTAATCACTAGTTTATGGCAAATTTACTACACAGCGTTTAGTGGCGGTTTTAGGCCCGGGCCTGGGGGGCACAGCCCCCAGTTTTGCTCCAGGCCCTCCAGTTTCGTGGCCACCCATGATTTTTTGCAAAGATAACACAAACTATTAATTTTTTTGACTCTCAAAATTTTAGAAAAGCGGGCAAATTTGCGGGTTTCATTGAACGTCTAAAAACCAAAAGTGCTTCAGCTACAGGGTGCGGGCTTTGCCCCCTGACCTCCTAACCAGGGGCTCTGCTCCCAGACCCGCGTTATAGGCTCGCGCTACCGTGCTCGCCATCGGGCCGGGGCCAGTGCCCTCCCCCAGATATTGCGGGCTAGAACCGCCACTGACAGCATTGCATTAAACGTTAAAGGTTTTCGAATTTTGTCTGAAACAAGTGTAAAAGTTGCGTCATCTGAGTAAGTAATACATTTAGCCCACCACATGTACAGTTATTGCTAAATTTGTCAGGGAAAGGATTTTAAAAACTGCAAATAGCCTACTCGATAACGTTGTCTTCAAAAGTACGTCTAACGTGTAAAATTCCGACTATTTCCGAACGTGTCAGCTTATGTTCTTTGGCAGTTTGTAACTGTGAGCTGAACTTATACGGGCCGTAACTGGAGTGTCTTAGGGGAAGAGGATAAAGTTTGGAAAAAAGAGTGAGGGGTGGGCGTTAGTCCCCAAATTTTTAGATCAATAAAACACGTCTTGACACGCTGTTCTCTGCGACAAAAGCCGGTTTAGCACAGCGACCTGTTAAGTCGCTGCGACTATTACGCACGTGACTATTCGTCACGTGCGCCGTATGACGTGCAGAACAGACACCATCTAACTCAACGCGCGCAACGGACGCAGCGAACGCAATAAAAAGTACCCAACAAACGCAGCTGACGCAACGGCCAGCAGTGGCTTTTACCCTTCTCCCAAACTGGAATCAAAATCGGGCGCAACTTTTCCGCTACTTTCGGGTTCAAGTCCCCCAACTTTTGGACTCAAGTACTCTTCTCTCCTTTTTGGGCTTCTTTCCCTCCGTGGGGAAGTTTTGTTAAAGGTGAAGATTAAAACTCCTCTCCCCCTACTTTTCACTGGGCGCAACGCTGCTCTTACCACTTATAGGGATAGAAGCCACTGACAGCCAGAACGCAAGTTCTGTCGTTGCGTCAGCTGCATTTGTTGCGTTGCGTACGTTGCGTGTGTTGCGTTGCGTGGACATCTCGCGATCACTGCGAATCCGCCGCTGTCATCATGTCCCATGATAAGCCCACCGCCATGTCTCAACATTTTTTTTACCAACACGGCGACTTACTGCTGCTTCGAATATGACACAGATTAGGACCTTCCTCTACTTCGCTTTTTATTAACTTTTCTGTGTCGCCACACAGACCTCCCAGTATTTTTTAGCTTAGTCGATCAATCATTCAGTCGTTAAAATGTAAGTACCGTGCTGAGTGTATAGTACTAGCGGCGTTATTTAATTTAAGCAAAAAGTAAGTAAAACGTAGGCTTAAATTTATGTATCGCGTTTGTGTGAAAATGCCACATTTATAATGTGCTCTATACACTTTAAAGCTTGTATGCTTGCTTGAGAAAAGTTTTGAAATGCCGATAGGAAATCGATAATGACTGAAGTAGGCCTACATAATGTCGTCAAAATTGTTAATATCGCCACCGTTAATTTTTAGCGTCGGTTCGTAGCAGGGAACAGCCGATGCTGCCAACACGTCTTTTCTGTTGGCGTTGAGTTGTCACGAAAGCGAGCAATATACAGCAACTGACAGCGACATTGTTCCACCAGACGCACACAGAGACATACAGACATACAGAGAACAGGACAGAGAGACATACTCTCTCCACTGTGTCACGGGCATATAATCACAGGCACCGGCGCCAAGTGGTCGTATATAAATGTGCAACGACAAACGACAACGGTGCTGAGAGCTTTTAATTATTATCGCTGTCCACAAGCTTGAGATTAGTGATGGTACCCTAAAAGATTAGAAAAATATCCGACACGTTTCAATTGCGTTCGCAATTCTTTATTGTTTGATCGGTGCTGAGAGAAAAATTGCAAAATTTTGATGTATTGTGAAATAATAGCAAAAATAACTAAAATCGCCAGTAGGTCTATACAACACAAACCTTGGGGTAAACTACTACAATAGGCCCTACTACTCCTGCCGCCAAATAAACTAAACAAGTAATTTGAGCAAAGTTCATGAGACCCGCGACAGCCTAGTAGTTTCTGTTCGCAGGTTGTCTTGGTTTATTTACATCCATTTCGTCGCAATTCACTCTTGAAATCTGCGTCGCAGCTACAAATTGCAAAAAAAACACTAAAATCCCTATTTTTACGGGGGTAGCCGTCTTTGACGCCCGCCTGCGCAGGCCTCCTTGAACGTAGAAGGTCGGGACTTAGACTGTTAAAATCTACGTTTAATGCTGAAAATTTTATAGGCATGTTATTTTGGTCTATCTTCAGGCATTCCGTCGCAATTTGCTGTTGAAATGTGTGCTACAGTCAAAAATTGCGAAAAAATTAATTAAAAACACTCTGTTGGAGGTTCAAGGTCGTTTAACATCATCGATGTTAATAAATCTAAAAATCCCGTGACGAGTGCTTGTTTGATATGCAGCAAGTCTGTACCTATCTGCAGCCGTTTTCACATTAGGCGAGCCAATAGCGGCAAAATAGCTTTTTATGGGGATACCCCTATTTTGACGCCCTCGTTCGAGGGAAACCCCCTCATCCAGGGGCACAAATTTTGTCACGAAAAACTATAGACTTTTCCGCAGCCCATGCTGAAGATTTTGTGATCCTAGCTTGCACTGTTTTGATAGGGCTCAAGGTTGTGACAGACGGACGGACAAACGCCCAGGCCATGGCTAAGACGCGAAGCAGAGCTGTCGCGCGTAAAAACTGACTTCATGCCATCGGCCACATCCATAAAATTTTTGGATCTAGATTGTGATTCGGTTCCTTACCGAAATCTTATCACTTTAGGTTTTTGCACAATGTTTCACTGCTCCAAAATTTTATCTTAAACCGTTCTTAGTTTTCTGAGTTATCTAGCAGAGACATTGGAAGCAGATCTTTCTTCAATCTTTCTTTTTCGGAGATAACAGGTTTTAGGCCTATCATTGGCGTCACACAGTTATATTTTGCTGTCATTACGAAGTCGAAAAATAAAAGCAGAGTACTTCCGTGAGTCACAAGAGAAGCGTTGATCTTCGAAGCTTTCAGCTAGACACCAGCTTACACTGCCAGACCACAGATACGGGACGAGTGCATCGCGCGTTGTGCCTGTTAGTGTTTACTTCCGAAATTTTACCTACACACGGAGGGATGGTTACAATAAGTTGATGGATGGCGGTTTACATACCAAAATTTCTACAGCAGTAAAGCGGATCCGGTATGGAGTAAGTTCGCTGATCGAGGAGACCAACGCATTGCAGTTAATAGCCCAATCAACTCAGGGGCCGAGCTAGACAAATTATTATACAGCCGGTTTAAGTGTTAGGACAATGAATGTGACGCGTGCGTGTCAAAAGCTTTGCGTTCCCACGCCGCATGTGAGCTATAATGCTAGGCATTATAGATAGGCCTATGTGACAGATAGGCCTAGTTCTTTTCAACTTCCCATTATCGGCGTTGTGGCAGGGGGTAATTGGCCCCTGATATTTTAGCCTGTCGAAAGTTTCTTCAAAGAATACAAAATCTGATGCTGAAAATCCCCAATTTATGGGGTAAGGGATTTGGGGCAAAATTTAACTTCTGAGCACCCATAATCTTTTCTGTCCTCAATTCCGTCGGGAATTTGGAGCCATCTGTTAGAAAATTGCAACTTCCCGCATCCCTATACTATTTTAACACACGACACTGCCGTTCCCATTTATTCATTCACATCACAGCGCCGCTTTCGTAAGCCTCTGTATAAAGAAATTCGTGTTATGGCGCGGTGTATTCGCTCGCGCGCGTATCAAAAATTTCGGTGGCGAAAGCGCGTGTCGCCCGTTCACGCACGGGTGCTTTTTATCGCTTTGCCGACGGCAGCTGTAGAAGTGTATACACAATATGTCGCTTTTGACGGCACTAGATTGAGTCGTAAACTCGTGAACCGTATTATAGGGCCTATATATACCTACCGCATCGTTTGGTCACTGCTGTCCAGGCCATATTTATCTGCACGGCACGGCTTTAATATTGCTTTAACTCTATGTAGGCCTAAGCAATACATCTGGGCGAAATATTGACAGATCTCTGTGGCTAGAAGGATAACCTCTGGGCGCTGAAATGCTGGGCCTTATTCTGCAATGTTGTCACCTTAAGACGTTGCTAATTTTAAGTACAGCGTAATATGCTATATCCACATTAGTGGAAGGATGCGGGATAAATCTGAAGCCTGCAATGACAGTAGGAGAGATGTCGCCGTATTGATTTTCTGCAGCCTTTGTCAGCCTCAGCAGCCCAGCCTACCTGTGCAGTGCACGTTGAGTGATGCCGTGTACATTACATGTAGTCAGCCCTGGAGATTAGATTTTCGTTCTTTTTCCTCGCCTAGGATGCCCTGCAGCTCTGTTAACTCCGGTGACGTTCTAAATAACTCGGAACAGCTGACGTTCTTTTAGCTTAATTTTGTTAATTTTTCTGTTCCATTTTAGAGCAGTTATGGATGTTATTTGTTCAAGCTTTTTGTTTATGGCCGTATCGTTATCTCAGGCGCTTAGGCTTGCATGCATTGCAATACGTCTGCAGTATGAACTGACCACGTCGTCTTTGGTCGATCATCAGGCTTTTAGCCGGCTCGCCGCCGCAGCTCGGTGGCAGTGCAGTTTTATGGCGCTAATATCGCGAGACGCCGAGTCGCATTTGTACGCTGTTCATCATCTATACGCTAGATCCGGTCAACCGGGCAGTAACCGTGCAGCGGAAAACCTGATAAACGACGTCGTTAGAAAAACTGGCGAATGGAGACGGGAAAGTGCAGAGTTAAACGTTCAAATAAGATCCGGCGGAATTTAGCTGTCCGAACGTTTAACAGTTTTTCAGACTCGTTTCTACAGTTTTCGTTATAGTCGTTATCATTATATGTGTTCCAACGATAAGAGTCCTGCTTTGACACTAACCAAAATTAAACGGTTAATCTAGCGATCGGTAACTTCGGTGGTTGAACAAAAAGTCGAAAACAGCAGGCAAATTTCTTTATGCAAATTGTAGTCATGGGCAGCTGAAAAGGTAACCGTAGGTCTGGCGTTGCTCTGGGCTCTGGCCATGCCTCACGGACTCAGTGGTCTATTCACCTATACGTCGCCTCGTCGAGAAGCTGATGAGCATCCCGCAGTCTGCCTACACTCAGAACTTGCACGGCGCCTTTTTGCTTCACCGCGTCCAAGCTACTGGCTCTAACGAATTGACCATCCGTGATTCGAACTTCGAAGTTCGAAGCTCACGTCACCCTGGCATTATAATCTCTGACCCTGGCAGCAGATATCGTGCAATTTACCGGCCTCGGTCTGCCTAATCACCGGTCTGGAGTGTATCAACATACGGGTGGGTATTTCGTATCAGGGCCGGTGTGGCACCGAACCAAAGTATTATTTTAACCCATTAATTCGAACACTCTTCAGTCTGTTCAGAATGATGTTTCAAGTTTAAGCTAGTGCTCTTCGGTCAAATCATGTCTTTTCATGTCTGCCGTATTAATGGACTAATAAAGGCCATTTGCACTGCTTGTCTGTTTGCTTGTCTGTTTGAGTACTCAGTGAACTAAATTGAGAACGGATTTTTAATTTTTAGTCGACTGTGGTCTGCGAAGTAATAACGTGTTCATTTTTGGCCAAAATCCAATGTCCTCTTCCCCATTTTGCTAAGGTTTTACCCGACCCTTCCCCCGTATTCCGTATAATGCATCTCAAAGGGATAGCAGTAGTTTGTTTTTTCGCTATATGGCAGCACTATAATGCAATTTCTGCGGAGGCTTACACCCTTCTGGTGATTCTAACTGCTACCAATGCTGCCCTGTCAAAACGACCATAAAATAACCAGTAGGCCTAATTTGTGGAGTTCTTGAAAGGGTTAAAGGTTGCATTGCATGGAGACTGCTACTGCTTCGCTTGCGTGCAGCAAATGATCGGTAACGTGCAATGGGCCACCTCGTGCCAGTGCCACCCTGCTATGCGTGGACCCGAGCTAATTACACGTTGCCGCGGGCTGAGATGAACGCTGCGTCGCAGATAATGGCTGTTTAATCTCCGTCCGCCTGCCCTCCGTACCGTACGTTAGCCTTCCAAAAACCTACCGAGCCATCTGCCTAGCCCTACTTCGCTAGTCCATTGAGTTCTCTGTTTGCCTGCTCCCACGACTTCGTATCATCTAGTCTGCTTTACGTGTTAATAATGTATAAAGTAGAGTCATCGATCAGCAAGTGATTGATGATCGATCTCATGGCTGAAATTATTAGGCCTCTAGTCTAGCTCAACGCTTTGGTAAGAATGTTCGCAGTAAGTCGTAAAATTAATATCGCCCTGACGTCCCTGTACACACTGGCGACGCTGATGCCTCGTCCAAGTTGTTTCCTATCAAAATATCTTTTCTGCATTATTCATAAAAGATGGACTTAGAAAGTCCGCCCGGGTAATCAACCAAAAATTGAAATTCTTTATTCGCCAATTACCATCAATGGTAGATCGCCAGTTAATATAAATGTAACGGAATGTACAATAGTAAAATTACACTGCTTTATTGGCTCCGTACTGACTGCGTCGTTGTAGGCCTAAGTAAGTAAGTAAGTGCGAACCGGCATAAGAATCACACAAAGCTGTTGTGCGGGGCACAAAGACGGAGCGATAAATTGACAGAAACGGAATACTGGGCGATAAAAGATCACTTAGAAGTTAGAACGACTTCTACGTCGTGTTCCCGAGTTCTTTCGACGTCTTTCGTTGACTCGCCGGCGACATGTAGCCTACTAAAATACCAGTTAACGCGTCGTTCGTTCGCTCGTTCGCATGACGTCATCAGACGCAGCCTCGTTTTCAATAGGACGTGTCTCGTTTCCGACTCGTGAGCGCTGCGGGCACTTCCGGCTCTGACAAGACGACGCCTTCAGCGCCAATTCAGCTCGTCTGATTCTCCGGTTCTTTGAAAGTCGACAGCACCGCCACCACCTTACCTGTTCACTGCAGGCCACTTATTCGACCGAGGAAAAGCGAATGTTGCTAATGCTGCCATTGGCTACTGTGTAAGCATACGACCTAGTGAAGACGTATGCAAGCCGTAAGAGGCGATGTTCCCCTAAGCCGATTTGGGGTTTGGAGAGCGTTGCTGCAGGCTCACTCAACACAACGGGAGTCTGATAAAAAACAATCGTGATGCTTTTAGGATTAAGATAATATAGCTGAATAATTTTTACACTAACCTATTTAATAAACCATAATTACAGTGGCGTCGTAGCAGGAAATGGAGGGGGCGCCTTAAATTTTGGGCATTCAAAAATTGTCGGAAAATTTTTTCTTATCGAAAAATTTGCGCCCGAAAATGCAGAATTTGGGACTGAAAAATTTTTTATTTTGAGACAATTTAGGGACAAGGTTGAATTTTAAGCATTCTGTCGGAAATTCGCAGTATCTGCCGGAAAATTGTAACTTCATGCATGCCCGACTTGCTTTGTTAACGCACGACGCAGTCTGCAACTCTGGCCAAACCCCAAACCAGCTTAGGAAAACACCATCTTTTACAGCTGGCATAATTTGCAAAAACATCAATAACCGTATCCGATCTTCCAATCTGAATGTTCGGCTATTTGCTGTCATGACATAAAACGCCGTTAGTGTCTGGAAGTGTGGGTTTACAGCACCTGCCTAGAGTGTCACGAAATGTGTTACATGCCTGACGCTCGCTGCGTGCAGACGTTGTGGGCGCAACTACACAGACTGTAGACGTGGCTACATCATGTAGGCGAGGCTACGTCACTCACGGCCGATAACTCGCACTACGAGACAGTCCATGGGATCAACGGAAACACACATTACGGGACGCAATTAAAACACTTTGCAGGAAAACGTTGCTGTCCGGTATAATATCGAACGACATCGCGACAATAACTTGCAATTATAGGATACTACGCTCGTTCTAATGCACCTAAATCTATTGTCCGTCGGTTCTTTCGTCTGTATGTCTGATTGTCTGTCTGTTTTGTAGAAAATCCTCTTGCTGGTCGTTTATAGTTGGAGATGGTCAGATTCCGTAAATTTCTGATTGCTGTACGTCAGTGATTTCGAATTTGATGACCATTGTGTATTGTTAATAACGTGTAAATAGGGCTTTATTTCTTTCTTTGAGTTGAAATAAAGATAAGCCTAGGCCTATACGTCGTACAGAAAGTTGCAATTTTCCACCAGACACCACAAACTCCCGACATAATTCGGAATTTCGGACAGACATTTGGTGTCAGGCTTTCAATTCTGCCCACAAATTTCCTTAAAATATTGGACGACTATTTTCCGACGAGAAGATTTTCCGTCAGCCAAAAATTAAGATGGAGGCAATACCCACAGCTTGTAGCGCCTGCGCCGCGATGTCAACATCGCGACAATCCCACATTGCAACGTAGATTTAGTTTCCTCGTACGCGTCGACGCAGTGATTGCGTGTGCGTGTGTGTGGCTGACCATCTGCCCGCCCGACCGCGTGGACAGACACAAACTGTTTCCGCTTCCTGTTCGCGTGCGGAGCGCGTGCCCGAGGGGCGTGTCACGTGACAGCGGCGCCCTCTGCCGAGTCCCGACCGACCTGCAGTTTCAATTAACCGCTGAGGAGCGACAAAATCTACGCAAAGTAATCCCTGTTTATTCGTCGTCGGAACCGTCGTTCAGTCGGACCGGCAGTCGGCTGTTGCACTATCCATTTTGTCTACTAATGAAGGCATTACGGCATGTACTGGTTGTTAATGACTCGACCGAGAATGGGACGTATTGGATCTTGCACATACTTCGTGGTTGAGATTGAGGCACAAAACAACATGTCTCACGTAGAGTCAACAAGAAATTTGAGCTAATGCTCACAAGAGGCGCGAAAGCCTACAGCAGTTCCGGTTCAGTAGTTTAGCTGAAAATTGGGGTGTTCACGCTAAGTTAATATACAAATACAAAATTTTTTTATCCGTATCGCATAACGATAGTTTCGTGGCGCCACCTTATGAATGATATAGACTTGTGTCGCAACCCGAAATCGCCAATAAACCCATAAAACCCCCTATTTTTGCATTCAAGGTCATTCAAGGTTATTGAATTCAGCGCCAATCGAGAGCCAGTGTACGACTTCCTATTAGTGATTAATAGTAACCTAGGCCCTATCTCGCACCGTTACTGAGATACAGCGACTTATTGGCCAAAAATTGCAAATTTTTCCCACCCCCCTTTCATTTAGCGCCCTCGTTCGGGGTGACCCCCTTCGAATTTATGAAAAAGCTTTACGGTTCCTGAAACTAGAGTCTTCTATGCAGCCGACGGTGAAGATTTGGTGATTATAGCTTGCACCGCTTTTGACTGATCCACCCGTGTGACAGACGGACAGATGGACAGAATTGCGATGGCTAAGACGCGCTGAAAGCAGTAGCTGCTTTCGCGCGTAAGAAGTTTTTACTGTGACCAATTTGGCGAATGATGGGATACAAAAGGATAGAAGCTATTGAAATGAATTTCAAACTTTAATTAGTCGAGTTTTGAGTTCTAACTTAGGACCATAACTCGAAATCCAACCCTTACCCTAACCCCAACTCTAATCCTAATCGAGTACTGCAAATCGACAATTCTTTTCTAGAAATTTTCGAGTACCGGTACTCGATCTTTGATGAATCGTCGAGTTTCGCAACTTGACGATGAAATCGAAAATCGAACATCGAATCCATGAAACTCGATACTCGAAAATCAACTCCACAACTTTCTATCCTCTATTGGGACTTACTTTTATCGTATAATTCAAGTGTAATTTTTTTTGTATTGGGTAGATGCATGGCCCAGCGAATAGCGATTAGGTGATTAACCAGGCGGTGGCGGCGGTACGTAAGTAAATAAGTAAATTTGTGCTCACGTTGTGAACGGAAAGCCGTTGAACCTGAGGCGCGCAATTTCGAGATCTCTGATCGTTTCTAGTTTTGAGGTACGTTTCTTGCAGCGCAGGCGATTCTGCTTATACCTGTACAAGTTTCTCCGTCGCGTGGTCTGCCTCTCTGCCGTCTTTCTGCCTGTCACATTCGTGCATTCTATCTAAACTTTTCGTCAGATGTAGACGCCATTTTTCAGGTACACTTGTGGGGTTCGATGACATCGTGTTAGATGCGTGTCTCTAGCCCACTTCCCGCAGCCAAAACATACAGTTGCTTCAGAGTTACGAAAAAAATGGGTTTTTGATTTGCCAGGCGACAGCAACGATTATCGATTTTGCGTATTATCGAATAATTTACTTCGAACCTTGTTATTTTTCCTCGAATCAGTTGCGTAACTTCTCACCGCGCGGTGGCAGTGAATTCTGGACGTAGGCTACAGGGTGTGGTTGGTAGTTCTAGTCGTAATGTCATCAGGTGCAACGAGCCGGGTATGATTGATTGACCAGCTTGACGAGCCGTTTCGCCGTCCTTCCCACGCCATTTTTACTCTCTTCCAGCCTCTTCTGGTGTACTGGGGTGAGTGAGTGGTGGGGATGCGAGGAAACGCCGTGCCCCACTATTTTCCGGGGAGGAAACTCGTTTCCCACTTTTTTTACTAAAATCTGTGCAAAAAGAAAACATTTGCAATAATTTTTAATTTGTAACTTTGTTGCATTATTTTCTGCGTATATTACGGTGCTGTTGAACAAGGCGCCAAACGTATAGAAGTTCATGTACGATTATGACCCACGGGACTGAGTTTTAGATTTCCTTCTTGTTAGTACTTCGACACTTCACCGCGCGACACTTCATCGGGCGAGCAGTCGGCTATGCGTCCAACACCGTAATTAACCGTAATTAACATCACCCCAGGTCGACTGTCAGTTCAGTGCAATTTAGTTACGTCGCTTTGAATGCGTCTTTGTCCTGGTGGATTTCGAGAGAGCTGCTATGAGTTCTTTCAGCGAAGCGTATCCAGACGCGACCGTAACTGGCTGTTATTTCCATCTCTGCCAGAGCGTCATTCGCAAAGTGAACGAGATCGGACTGAAGATGGAGTACGAATCCAACGACGAAGTTCGCAGCCACGTTCGCTGTTTTCCAGCGCTTGCTTTCGTTCCGCCAGACGACGTGGAGAAAGCGTTCGAACTTCTCGCTGAGTCGCAACCAACAAATATCGATCATCTGGACGAACCGACTTCATTCCTTGAACACACTTACATCCGCAGGCGCAGACGACGAGGACGTGCAGAGACGTACGGTCTGACCACATTCCCCATCGAAACGTGGAACCAGCACGCTGCGGGGTCCGACGGCATAGCTCACAGCAGCAACTGCGTCGAGGGGTGGCACCACGGGCTGCAAGCACTGTTCCAGTGTCACCACCCGACCGTATGGACTTTCATGAGCGGGATTCTTTTCTCAATATCAAAATGTTCTGTCATTGTGTTTTTGTCATTATATCCTTAGGCCCGATTAACTGTCGCGCGATGAAGTGTCATGGAACCCACCGCTGCAGTCCTAGTTCTCTCTCCCCGTCACTCTTTCCATCAAACTAGCCCTGTCAGATGCGTCTTTACCGGCTGAGCCGCTCGCTGCCGGCTTAAATCCGGCTTAATCCTGCGTCCGTCATTTTTATGTAGCAGTACTTGCCGACTGGCCAGCGTAAGTGGCTTATCTAAAGCCCGTCGGCTGAGCTATAGGGTGTCAATTAAATACTGTTGATTGGCACACTAACAACGCATAGACGTATGCTGCAAAAGCAGCGTCGTCGTGCGGCAAAATCGATAACAATCCCACCACTAACAACGAGGATGTATTCCAGAAGAAAATAAACGGGGACGTCCGAAAATCAGGAGCGTAAGGGAAAATATTGCTTGAATTTTTTTACGCTTCATTTGAAACGGTAATGCATGCAAAATACGATTAAATTATTGTAGCAAATTGAAAAATATGATTAATTTGAAATCCATTTTTTTCAGCTCAAGAAATTGTTGTAAAATTAAACTATAAATTTAAGGCAAAGCCCAACGTGAGTCCGCCCGGCGCCCTAAGTTCGATTAAAGAAAAATTCAGGGGCTGAAATACTCCCGATAGCAAAGTCACGTGGCCCGAAGTCAAATGCATTAGCATCCGCAGAACGCGCACTGTCGACTTGGGGTAGGTAAACATTAGCCGCGTAATCTCTGGTGTTAGTGGACCAAAGTTCACCAATTTTTTGTTCAAAGATCTTACGGCTAATAGACTGAATTTTAAGCCAATTTTTGACCCCCTTAAAAATTTGTAAGGGGGACCCTTGTCCCCGGTGGGAAATGCGCTAGCAAGATTTGGTCATTCTCTAGCGTGTGTAAAATTTGTGGGCGCCGAACCCCTTAGGGGCCGAAATATGGCCTTTCAAATAAGTCGATTGGGTGGGTGTGATTACACTTCTAGATCTCTGGAATTACTGAACCAAAGTTTACCCGACTTTTTTAACGCGGGAGGAATAGCGGTAGAAAATGTACTTATCCGATTTAGAATATCGTCATCCGTTCCGGAGATATTTACCGTCGAAGTTTAAAGTCGTCCGAAATCGCGCCAAATTTTGCATGTTTTGCCCTCTAAATTTTTTTGCGGGAGGGCCCCCGAAATTTTGGACCGGCATTATAAAATTCAGTTTACTGCTGATTATTGCAAAATTTCGCGCCGATCGGCCGACGGAGCTCGGTGATCTCGCGTTGAAATAAAAAATAAACATATGCGTTAAAACATAAGTCCTCTCCGAAAACTGTCGTTTCCGGGCGGACCAATTACGTATAAATAATAGATATGGAGACACTGAGACCGTGGATTAATTTATAAGCTTACGATAAAATGTGTTAAGCGCAATTGCACCTTCACAGCTGGCAGATAAAACGGTGAGCCTTTTTACATGTGCGGTAGTAAAATATTATGGGAACGGGTTATCTTTCTAGAAAAAAAGGGAGACGGCGCACCCCACGTATCCACGTATCCACGCTCCCTGTCGTCAACTTCGTTCGATCGGTCGTCGAAGTTTTCTTGTGATCTGTCAATCAGTTGAGACTGCGCTCGATAGAGGGCGCTGTCGTCGCGTGTCACGTGACAGTTCCTCCGGCTTGCGGACAGGAAACGAAAACAGAGTTTCGAGTTTCAGCGTAAAACACAATCGGCATCCGAAACCTCACACACGGCGAACCGTGAATTTTGGCTACACAAAGAACGTAGTACTTCGATGTTAAATTTTCACGTAGTCAACAGCGCAAAAATATATGAGTTTGCCCTAAGTATGCCATCTACATTTTTTACACATGAAAACTAGCATCCATTTTCCAAAGTGCATAATTTTGTAAAATTATGTGGCAATTTTAATAGAATTAGTATCGCCAACAAGTGTTTTGTCGACATGGATAAATTAAAATTGTGATGTTCGTGTTTCGACGTGATCCATGTGTATGACAAACGGACGGCAAGACAGACAGACGGACACACATGACAGCAATTTAAATTGTAACAAACTTTTAGTAAATGTTTTTCTTTTTAAAAATAGCGATTGGATAATAGCTTTTGAGATGTTTTCAGTATAACGTTTCTTCAAAGGATGTTGCGATGAATATTAAATGTATGCTATTTTGATTCTCGGCGTTGAAATATTCGATTGCGTCATCATTCCGTATAGTGCGGCGGATGTTTATTCATGAATTCCTGTTAACAGTTGCATCTATCTGCGTGATGAGCTGTATGGTGAAATTGTTGCAGCAATTCATCCATTGCTGGGAACAGATCAATTATTGTCATACGAATAACTGCTCATACATACCGCTACTCGGCTTTTTATTGAACAGTTTGGTTCCGTGTATGATGGAATATTATCATCCTGCACCGTTACGTGTATGATGATATCTAATAACGATATCCAATGCCATCAGTTTACCGCCGCCTCCAGTTGAATGCTGTTTGATTGAGCGGTTGATGGCCGAATGCAATAGACCGGTATGGAACAATGTTCTACTGTCTACTGTGCCGGGCATTTCGGCCCATCTAGGGCTATACCGGGTATTGGAAAGATCGATCGTGATCGCCTTGGGCTGCTATTAATCACGCGTAACTGGAGTGCGAGAGTGCATATAGTTCTACGTTCTCGTCGTCGCTTCGTGGTGTCACTTTTTCTCCGCACAGTTCGATTGCCTTCTTACTTCTCGACTGCCTTTCTTCAATTTTTACGTCTGCCAACCTACCAGATATTTCTGCTAGAAAACATTAATATATTTCCTGATTTGTGAAATATCAGCTGATGGGAAGAATTTTACATTAAACTGACTAGGAACATGTCAGCTCAGTGCCGACACAATTATGTGGTCGTCTGCCTGACCTTTGACTTTTGTAGTGAAAATTGCCACACCGGTTAATACTTATCTGCCTCGGGGAACGCTTACGCCATTTTGGGTTTCTAGTACTTTTTATTTTTCAGTTAGGAGCCCGCGCAGAGGGACGGACAGTGGAACGGACGAACGAACGGAGGGGGTGAGACCTGTAATGCGGCCTATTAAAACGACCGCAAAATGTGAGTAGTCGTAGCTGGCGTAGTGTGAAACACAAGTTTCAATCTGCTGCATTGATTGCTGACAACAGCAGCAGCAGCAGCAGCAGTCGTTGAAGCATGGTGCTCGCGAGTGATGATAGATCACTGAAGTGATTAGAGCTGTGCTGGAATTCTGCTTTCTAATTTGGGCTTTAGAGCCCAGTTTGTAAACTCTAGATACATAAGCATGGATGTGTTGTTAGCTATTTTTAAAAAGAAAAACATTTACTAAAAGTTTGTTACAATTTAAATTAGTTTTGCACGACGTAAACAATAGATGCGACAAAATACGACTACCTAGCCCAGCAACAACATGCCACGCCGAAACGAAATTTTATAGATCCGGCAGAAATTTGAAATCCAGCCAAAACATGCCAAAAATTCGTTTTTAGAAAAATACCCAGATTTCGGGCTGAGGCAGGGCAGAATTCTGGCCCAGCGCTACGAATGGCTGCCCGTGTGAGAGCTTGTTCTGAGGTGATGTATGGGCACTTGGTCCCAACAGTTGCCACTGAAACGATCTGACGACATGAAACAATGCGCCCGTTCCACTCCGCTCAACTAATGCACCGATCCCATCGCCGTGTGTACAGTTAGTGACGTTTTCGTTAAAAAATAACGAGAATAATAACGAATAACGCTTTTTATAACCGACGTCCACATTACAGTTTTGAGTCATACTTTTGTCGAAAATAATTTTATTGGCGATTTGGATATTACGGAAATTCGATCACCCAGAATTCTTCACCACTATTCGCTGATAGGGCGTAAAATGAGACTCCATTGCGTTCGCCAGATGGCAGCTCCATTTTCTGCCGAAGTTTGAAAGCTCTGGTCGCTTCTGATTCTCATTTTGTTTTAGTTTTCGTTCTCGTTTATGGACAGCATCCACAACAGTAGGCCTATATCGCACTTGTTTGCCTGTCCGTTTTAACATTTATGACACTTTTAAAAACAATAATGTTGCTAACGTAAATTATGTAAACCGTATTATTATCTCCGCCAATGGAACGAAGTGAATTGGAGGAGATTATGAGATTGGCCGTTCTGTCCGTGTGTCTGTCTGTGTGTGTGTTTGTCTGTCTGTCTGTGTACACGAATTGGTGGAGATGTGCACTCTAACGAGCGCCTTCTCTAGTTAGTTAAGTTTAGTTCGATTCTATTTATTTTATTCTGCCAGTGCATACATAGCATGCACAGAGTAACGCTAAAGTACCACGCTGTAGCTGCATGGTCATGGTCAAGTAACCCTTGTGCCTTGGCGACGATTCATCACTCTGAGATCCAGCACTCGACACCGACTGATGTATACGGCTTCGTCAACGCGCGCTTTCACCAACGATCCCTATCGGTTGCTTGTACTGCCACCATCTCCCCCTACGTACATGGACATCGGGGAGGGAACTTAAACTGTCGATCTCTGTCATTTATTTCGTCTTGTCGCATGCATCGACCATACAACTCAACTAATACATTGTGCGTGATATTTTGTTCTGTCCATGGGTGGGGGCATGTCCGGAGAATCATTGGAAGCCAAACCGGGACTGGATGTAAAACTAGCTTGCGTTTAAAAATTTGTAGTGCTATCCAGCCCTAAAGAAAACTACTCGTGTAAAGTGGCGTCGTGGGGCATTCGTCTTCACTTAAATTGTGAGCTGTCGAAAAACTGTCGTAAAATGTTTTTGTCGGAAATTTTCGTCCAAAAATGCCAAATTTGGGGATGACAGAAAACCCTTGTTTTGGTAAAATTTAAGGGTAAAATTAGAAAGTTTGAGCATACATGATTTCTATTGTCCGAAATTTGGAATTGGAAAATTGCAACTTTCTGCCCTGCCTACTTTTTAACCCACAACGCCGCCGCAAGTCTCTGTCCCCTTGCCAATATACACGTAAATCCAGGCCCGTCGAGACTCCGGGCTCCGCGATGTTTGGGGGCCCGCCGTCGGCCAGAAATATAAAATGTACCATTTTGAAAAAAAATTAAAAAATTTTCTCCCCAGAGGGGCACCGTGAAAATGTTTGGGGCCCCGCGAGAATGTTTCCCCGGGCCCCGTTGTGGCTCTCGACGGGCCTGCGTAGATCAGTAAATGTAATCGGTAGGCCCTATATTTGTTTAAAGAAGTCAGATACTGACATAGCATTCATTTTATTTCTGCAGGAATGCATGTATCTTGGCTTTAAGCTTATTGGCACGTGCCGCATACATGCATGGTCAATTTTAGTGACTACGTGCATGGCTCGTAAACCCGACTCATAGTTCGTGACGTCACGTGTTTTTGTGTGACTGTTTTCTGTGGTGCAGAGGTTGCTGGGAAGACTGACGTCAGACGGGCATAGCAACTGCCGCCGCACACAAAAGTAGCCCAATACGAGCACGTCGGTTCGTCGGCTACCGGATGTAGAACGATGTTTGCTTGTCTCGTCTGCGACCGACCGGATATGACGTCATCAATATGGCGGACGGTGCTCTTGCTGTCGATCTTACTGACTGGATGTCCGTGCTTGGTCTGTTCTCTGAATGTCGGTAAGGAAAATGCGATTAACAATATAGGCTAGTGATTGTAAGAAAAAGCCACAGTAGATGGTGACGACTTTCCTCTCCTTTAATAGCTTGTTCGCAGCGATGCCGCTAATCAGTGCGAATTGGCAATGCTATGGCCTTTGTTTCTTATTTTGCAATTTTGTATACGCGTAAATAACTTGTATATTGTAATGAGGTCCAGTAATGAGTTTTCGGCTGCTTCGCAGTCCGGAATTGGCCGTCCATGAAACTCAGCTTTCGTCGTTGGAACGGGTACCGCCCTGGTCGTGCTCGGTGCTCCTACTACACATCGGTATGGACCGAAATGTTACCCGTGGGACCTCAGTCTACGTCCATTATTGCTTGTCTACAGCGCATTGCGATCTGCATGGCATGCGCCTGCAGAGAGTAGCCGAAATATTGCCCGGTCAACATTTCATTATGTCCACCGCTGATGTACCGAAACATTGCAGTTCAGAGAGTAAACTTATGCGACTCCGTGCGATGAAAATCTCTTTTGCTGTAATTTTTCCGCTAAGGCAAAGCGACGAAGGATGTCTTGTTTTGGATCATCATCATCATCATTATTTTATTTCGTTCATAGAAACATAGCACGACATTTTAAAGGTCACAAGTAATGAACTGGAACGACAAGGTTGAAACAACACTGACAGCCGCCCATAAGCCTAAATAATACAAAACACATGCAAAATAAACGAGCAGTTTAAAAACACTTCAAAAATACGGCAAAATCAACAGAGCCTATAGACTGTTTAAAGGTATTGATACTTCTAAAATTAACACTACTTGGTAATGAATTCCAAACGTTTATAATGCGCTCACAGAAGAACGACGAGCGTGCACTATGATTTGTACGATGCTTGTAAAGTTTAAACTGATGACCGCGTGTTGACACAGCAGAACAAAACTCAAACAAATTTACATCTAGATCCACATGACCAAAAAGAATCTTGTAAGTTAATATTAAATCAGCATGTAATCGACGAAGCTCTAGGCTGGAAATGCTTAGGCGTATTAGACGTTCTTGGTAAGTAAAACTTTTTAATCCATGTAATCGCTTAGTGAAACGCCTCTGTACGTTTTCTATGGCCTGAATATCCTTTATAGTACAGGGTGACCAGAGTACAGAATTATATTCTAGAAGAGGTCTGACGTACACTAAAAAGGCACGTAATAGGAGACAAACGTCACGTGACTCAAAAGCCCGCAGTATTAAATTAGCACGCCTATGAGCCTTAACAACAATGTCATTGATGTGGTTTGTGGGCGATAAATCCCTAGACACAATCACACCAAGATCACGCTGAGACTGCACAACCGGAAGAACTACACCATGAACTGACAATATAGTATCAAACTGTAATATACCAATATTTAAAACACAACATTTATCAACAGATAGGCTAAGCTGCCACCTGTCAGCCCACTGTACAAGGTCACTTAATGCACCTGCCATATGGAATCACAGTGTTACCTGCCACCGAACACCCATCCTGTAGGTGAATGCACCCCGCCTTAACTGCAGCCAAGCTGCTAGCACTCAATTTTCATACCCCAGAAGGATTGAAGGCTGAGTTGACCTTGATGATGGTTATATACTGAGACGGTATACCTGTTGGAAGACTATCACCCATCCAAGTACTGACCGCTTGATAAAGACCTGATTGGAAGTTGAACCCATGACCAATTGTTCATTAGACTAGCATCTTAACTGCTATACCATCAATCACAGGATACTGGCCATCTTTGCCAATCCCGAATCCCAGAGTCCTACTGCTTGACTGTAAGTTGCATTGTGACAATTACTCTCCACACTTCAGATACACATTCCGTAAGGGCCTACTACATCCTATGCATGAAATAAGTCTATTAAGCCAGCGACACACGAGCTTGGCATCCAGACAGGACACACGACACACGAGCCACTTTGAGCGGGTTCGGTCACCTGGTCGAGGCAAGCGACTCGTGTCGCTGACACCTGACTAGACATAAACAAGAAAAGCCCTGCTAACGCAAAGGAAGACGCGCAACAGCGGTGCATGTTTGAAAGCACAGTAAAACAAAATCAGTCGCCAGAGGGCGCCAGACGACTGGCGGCTATATATCTATAGTGTTTTACTTGTACTCACCAGACAGTGTTACCTGTCTCACTCTGCCAATGCCGTATCAGCTGGAAATCGCAAATTTTTACTATCCCCTCTCATTTAGCACCCTCATTTGGGGCGACTGCTTTCAAATTTATCAAAAAGTTCCTGAAACTAGAGTTTTCCAGACAGCCGACAGTAAATATTTGGCGATTCTAGCTTGATCCACTCATGTGACGAACGGATGGACAGACAGACAGAGAGAATTGCGATGGCTAAGATGCACTACAGCAGTAGCTGCTGTTGCGGCTCGTGTATCGCTGGCTTTAGAGATACTAGAATAACTCTAGTAATCTGTAAGCATCATCCCAAATACGGGATGCTGAGATTACAAATATGTTAATCCCAAATGCTGGAATTGGAAATTCAATCCCAGAACTACAATCACTACCACTAACAGAGGCAGCGATGCTGATAGAATAGTGGGCGATACCTGATGATAAGATCGTCGTTGATGTCTACGTCGTAGTATGAGAGGCTTCGGCAGCAACATCCACGGAATACATGCAACTACTACTAACAACAGCAATGTCTGGACTGCCCACTGTAACACACACAGATACACATTAGTAGTACACTATGCCAAAATTGGCTCCCAAAACCCATTGGGAAGGAGATGTTAAGGGTAAAATTTTCAACTTTGGATCGGATTTTCTTGAAATTGGTAGTGGTGGTAGTGGTCGTTGTCGTAGTCATAGTAGTAGTAGTAGTAACATATTCTGTAGCAGTAGTAACAAATTCTCCAAAACAAGAACTGACATGGCTTAGTGGATAAAACATTTTAAACTTTAAAGTTTGTCGTGAACGAACGCACTTGAGTAAACAAATAAAACTTTGTCAAAGTTTTAATCAGAAGATTAGGGTTTTCTTCAATGCAACTGAGTTACAGTTTTTGACAGAAAAAAAACGTGCTCCCCAAATCCCTGGTAACAAAGTGAAGGAATACACAGTTTGTCTGGATTACTCTATTTATCCACCAAAAATAATAATCAGTGACCACACAATTATCTTGATAAAACACGGAAAAAGACTAGCAACAGCATCCAGAATAATGTTGTCAGCATAGTATTGGTATAATACACAAGAAATGTTATTAGATTGTGACCAATCTAATGTACTCCTCGCACGCATTATTTTCTTCTAAGTGCTTTTTCGTTTCTTTCAACTTGTATTAGAGACATGGCGTAAATTTGAGACCTGACTAATATTATACTAATAGTGACTGGCATCAATGTTGTTATTGGAAATTGTCTCCCCATCTATCTGGCACCGTTATAAAAATATGATGGCTCAAAGATAATGGGGTCACAACCTTGACCTTCTGGGGTCACGTGACGTCATTAGTCATTTGACCATTCGACGCGCGATGGTCGACTTCCTATGGGTGGTCCATAGTGACCATGTGTCTATCTAGCTCTGTTATGGAGATATGACCATTTGAAGTTCTTTCAGGAAGGCTCTTCCAAGAACAGAAATCGATCGTTTGTCAGTCGGTCCTCAATATTACACTGATCTGATATACTCCTCTTCGCTACATTAGAAACATAGCACACGAGAAGTGAATAAATAATCAACAGCATTACCTGTCCAGTATAGAAGGTGGCTACTGAACACGGGCGATCGGGGTAGTTGAACAGAAACATGTTGATCAGATCTATGCACATGCAGCAAAAAAACACACACCAGCAGCTATGAATATACAGAATCACGTAGTATGATTCGATATTAGTATTTAAAGGCCAAATCGCACCAAAAAACGATATTGGCTAAATATGTGCAATTGTGTAGAATGTAACACTAATTAATAATACACTGATCCAGTGAAATGAAAACATCGCTTTGAAGTGATTTTCAGAGAAATATGTTGTGACAGCCAAACACACCCGAATGTGCCACGGTACTGACAATGTCACTCACAGGACGCTTTTTTGCCGAACTGACATTCGCATTGAGAACACAGTAAACCTGTTGGTTTTACTCAGAATAATGTTGCATTTATCGTACAAACAATGATGCATAGTGACATCAGAAATTACGCCACTGTTTATTTGTTCACTACCACAGGTGTGTGGTTAGTAAAATTTACAAAGTGCTGGAATATTGCGGTTGTTTAGTGGGTAAACTGTTGATGAAAAATTTGGCTTTTTTGAGACTATTTCACCGTAAATTAAGCTGCATTTGACCTCAAAACAATAAAGCTAGTTAGCAGCCCTTCTGCACGTCACGTCACAGTACCGAACATGGCCAAAGTCGTGAAAAGGAAACAGTGAGTACTTTGTACCTTATTTTTAAGGTATTAAAATGTATTAGCAACCAGAAAATTAATGATTATTGACAATTAGCATTTGATAAAGCCAAGTAGTGCTTTATAACAGTTACGTAAATCGATGCGAGTTGGCCTTTAACTGTGTGACCATCCTAATAAGCCACACTACAGGTCTGACCATCTGCTGTCTCTTTGCGAGTCCCATAAAGGCTCAAAAACAAAAAAGAGCTGAGAAACCAAAATTTGCGTGAAGATTTCCAAGGAATTAGTACTTGTGTGTAAGCAAATAATCCATCTTGGTACAAAACCAGCCAGTTAGGTCGACTCAGTCTCCTACCCTCTGTGAGATGATAAAATGAGTATCAGCTATCAGGGTGAGTAGTAATAAATGGCAATAACTAGAAAGCAGTCATACCCCGCAGACCTCCGCCAAGGCCATGTTGTTCCGACACAGCTTGTCCCACGAAAATAAACAAGCGGAAGTTTTGAGTTTCAAACTATAGTTGCATTTTCTACATTGACCTAGTTCTATGTGACCTAAAAAACCTTGATTCAACGCCATGTTGTTTGCCAGGTGCCAGCACCATAGCGATAACGGCGGTTACCCTTAAGGCCCATGCTAACGAAAATTTCAAAGTGATCCAGAATCCAGGATTCCTGCCGGATCACCCCAAAAATTGAATCACTGGTAGTTTGTGCCATGCCCGACATACCCTCAAAATTTCAGAAAGATCCGTCCATAACTTTTTGAGTTATCTTGCTGACTCACAAACAAACAAACAAACAAAAACCGGCAAAAACATTACCTCCTTGGTGGAGGTAATGACTGTAGTACTGTAGCTGGCGGTTTAGGCAGATCCGTGGCTAAGGCTATTAATATTACTATTAAGAGTAGCAGTAACTAGGGGACAAATTTTTAGTTCAAAGGTCACAGGTCAATGTCAGAGTTGAACAGTGCAGCATATACAGGGTGGTCCAACACAGTCTAGCGTTATACCGATCATTCATTGCAATGTTATTCTGAAGTATGTTTTTCATTTACCTAAATTTCTGTTATCATCATTATTTTTTACTTACATTAATATTTCACAAGTTAGTGTAGAAATGCATTTACCATGTGGTGGGATATATAATAATCACATTGCTGCAAATTGTCTGCAGACTGAGCCAATAAAAACTTTGAAAATTGGTCAATAATCGGTGTAGTTATTGACGAATGTAAAGCGCCACATTTTTTTATGGCCAACGGTGTAGTAACTACTGATTGCACAATGTATCGTGATAAATGATGAATCGTTCAGCAACAATCTATGAACTGACCAATGAGCAGGCTCGGTGCACAGGCGGCCATGCTGGCGTCAAAGGCAATCCACTTGTAGACAATCAGCACAATCAGATAGCCGAAGATTGACAGCAGGAACACCACCTGGGGTATAAACTCTGTCATTACGCTCAGCCGATCACTGAAATACCTGCAACAACCCACCGCAAAGCTACCGAGCGTCACCTGCCATATGAGATCTCACATCTAACGCAGGTAATACTTGAACTGTGAACTCTGCCAGCACACTCAGACGATCATTGAAATACCCGCAACAGTGAAAAACTAATTTATATAAATGTTAAAAGATCATCTACATCTCTTAGGATTGATTGTTCCATGCATGGGAGAGAGTTAACCATGAGGTGAACTCGAGAAATTACCCAGATTAACTCAAGTGGCTTGGCAGTGTAACGGTAACAGACCGGACTGGTGACCGAAAGGTGCCAGGATCATCTCCTGGCCAAAGCACTGTCAGGTAATAATCTTGGGCAAGTTGTTCACACAGATGTGCCTCTGTCACCAAGCAGTAACAGCGTTGACACGCTGTGGCTGAAAAGGTAACCGCGAGCCTGGTGGAAAGTAATGGCAGCCTACCACCGGGTTTATGACTGTCACATGCGAGCTGACTTCCTAGAGACTGGGATCAGCTCCAGCCCCTAAGCTCGTTATAGCCCAAATTCCATTACGCCGACTTTGCGACAAAGTCCGGGACAAGTTCGGACACAAATCATGAAAGTCCGCGACACAAATCACGTTGCCGGCTTTCATGATTTGTGTCCGCGACTTTGCCAGGAACTTGTCCCGAACTTTGTCACAAACATCTTGACATGTCGAAATGGTTTGTGTCCGCGACTTTCACCAAAACTTCATGGTTTCATGATTTGTCACCGTTTGTGTCCATGACTTTCCTCGCGGGGAAGTTTCGGTGAAAGCTGGCATAATGGAATTTGGGCTTATTGAGTATGGGATACCTTTACCTTTACTTTACCAACTCATGGCACATTGTTCCATGCCAAAATTTATCAGAGAGTTAGCCTCTGGTTAGCAAACCCGTTTTAGCAAACCCATATTTAGAATGGCTAGTCTTGTAAAAGCCAGTCTGGAATTCAGGACGCAATAATATCGCCCCAAAACCATTTTTGCTGTTTTCGAGTTTTGACTCATATCACCCTTACATAGCTTTGTAAACTGTTGAACTTTTTTGCTCTGATATATGATAATTTGCAAACGAGTTGTTATACAAACTTTTAATTCTGGTAAATAATTCACATTTCAGTTTACTGCATGCTTCATTTAGTCGAAAGAACGTTCACCAGAGAAAACAACTCAATGTTATGCAACATTTTGGGGCATCGGTGTTTCACATGGTAGTGCACTGACATAAATTAGGTGAGGTGAAAAATGAGTGCACCTTACACAATTTTGTCGTCTTAGCTATCAACACACCAAAAATTATTAAAGTAAGTAATAATTTGACAAAAGTTATGACAAAAACAATTTTGACTGTTTTTTTTCTGAGACAGGGTGTAAATAAAGATCTAAAACTCTGAAAACAATCTAAAAACTATGATCACCTGTGATTCATATAGCTGAGTGTAACACCGAACAGCATCTGACTTATGCCGAAGATCACCGATATCTTCATCTTGAACGAATTTAGAAAAGATATTTTATTGGTGGCCGACTGCCAAGCCTAACCATAAAACAAACACAAAAGCAATCAATGAACATATCGCATTATGATCTGGAAAAAACCATGCTGAACATTATCGATTGTCACTTGAAGAAGGTGAATCCATTTTTAATGATTTTTGATACGAATATTTCTGGCACAACTGGCCATCAAATGATCATTCAATATTCCACTTCACCCAATGTCTGTTTCTCCATCACCTGGGGAAAACAGAACCGGTGAAATATGAGTTGAAACGAGCAGAAATACGTCAAAAAGCATCCCCAACATCATCGGTTGTGACTTGAAGAAGGATTGACAGATTTTAATAATTTTTGGTGCAAACATTTCTGACGCTACTTGCCATCAAATGATCGTTTTAGTTCCCACCTCTCCAAATGCCTGCTTCTGCACTACCTGAGAAAACCAGAACAGGTAAAATAGGATAACAAGAAATTTGAGCAAAGCTCACGAGACGCGCGAAAGCCTATAGCATTTCCAGTTCAGCAGTTATAGTTTCTAAAATCGCATATCACTTGGACTCGGCCCATCGGGACCATAATACACATCGGCCATAGGCGCGTGTGGCGTTGGCGACGGTGGCGCCTCCTTGTGAATGATATAGACTTGCGCAGCCCGATATCGCGA